>Ga0116152_10000824_pt1 | contig 25590 bp, 11 predicted proteins | sample AD_UKC119_MetaG_FD_89894 | JGI IMG/M metagenome (GOLD analysis project Ga0116152, IMG submission 89894) | Active sludge microbial communities of municipal wastewater-treating anaerobic digesters from Hong Kong - AD_UKC119_MetaG | ecosystem: Engineered > Bioreactor > Anaerobic > Digestate...
AGCCCCCTCCCCGAGCGCTCCCCCGTTATCGCTCGGGAAGGGGGATACGATAGTTCGAAACTTATGTTGTTGCGTGAGTGCGGTCGCCCTGCGGCAGGGTTGGGGTGTTCTTATCCGCCGCCCATTCGCGCCCGAAATACTGCTATTGTCGGAGGAGGGCGGGTCCAAGTTGGGCTAGGATGGTGTGTTGCTGGGCGCGACCCGTTGTGAAGTCCAACAGACGGATCGGGCGCGGGAGATCGAGGTCATTCCGTTGCGGTTCGTGGCGGAGGGGACGGGGTTGGTTTTGGTGGGGGTGGGGTAGGGGGTGGCCGAGGCGGTTGTGGATAGAAAGCCCAGCATTTGTTGGGGAGTGCTGGGGATTCTATCCAGGGCGGGGAACCCAAATGATCTGTTGACGCCTTCCGCCCCGGCCGCTAGGCTGTTGCTGTTCACGCTAAAAAGTGATAAATTTCTTATCACTTTTGGCGCCCAACATAAACGAAGGCGATCGGGGTGTTGTTGTTGGGGAAGGAAACCGATAAAAAATCTATGAGAAATCGCGCTGAACAGCAACAGGATGCCCAGCGGACGACCGACTTCATGGACCTGAACCGGGTCTTCACGGTCGAGGAGTTCGCCCGGCACCTGGGCGGCGAGAAGAGCCTCGCCGAGTACCGGGTGCGCTACTACCTCCAGCAAGGGCGTCTGAAACGCCTGGCCAACGGCGTGTACGCCACCGTCCCGGTGGGCGTCGCACCCGAGAGCTACGAACCGGATGCCTTCCTGGCTGCCGCGGCCATCCGGCCCGATGCGGTCTTCGCCTACCATTCGGCCCTCGATCTGCTGGGGCAGGGGCACTCGGTCTGGTGGACCTGCACCGTTTGCACGGCTCGCCCTCGTTCGCCCGTCGAGGTAGGGCGGACTACCATCAAATTCCTGTCGCACCCGAAGGCCGCACGGCTTCGGGCCAAGGTGCGCCCGTCGGGAGAGGGGGCCAAGGTCCCTTGGACGACCGAGGTTTCCCGCGGGGGCAGGACCCTGAGGGTCACGACGCCCGAGCGGACGCTCGTGGACGGTTTCAGGGAAATGAACCTGGTGGGAGGCCTCGACGAGCTGGTGGAGTCGATGGATGGCTTCGCCACGTTGAATCCCGATGCGCTCAAGGAGATCCTGGGCGCCCACGACAACCGGCGCCTCTGGGCGGCGGTGGGGTGGTATCTGCAGAGGCGGCTCGAGGACCTCTTCCTGGACGCGTCGGTTCTGGGAGACTTCCGGAAGCACCGGCCTCGGACCCGGGTCTACCTGGTACCTGGGCAGCGGGGAGGGGTGTTGGCCAAGGACTGGAACCTCGTCGTTCCCGCGCATCTGCAAAGAGGCGTGCTTGGCGACGGCGTTGTTGATGATGTTGCTGCTGCTGTTGATGTTGTTGTTGATGACGATGTTGTTGACGGCGGTGATCATGGACAGTGATCGGATCAGCGCCCTGTCCGCCGACAGCGGCTTCCCGCCAGGACCGCTGGAAAAGGTCATCCGCCTCGGCGAGGTCGCGGCCGCGGTGGCGCGGCACCCATTGCTCTCTCGCGCTCTGGCACTCAAGGGCGGAACCGCGCTCAATCTGTTCGATGGTCCCCCGCCGAGACTGTCCGTGGATCTGGACTTCAACTACATCGGGGCCCTGGACCGGGAGGCAATGCTCCGCGCCCGCCCCGACGTGGAACGGGCGGTCGAGGCGATCGCGCGCGAGCAGAAGTACGCGATTCAGCGGTCCCGGGACGAGATCGCGGGTCGGAAGCTCTACTTCAACTACGTCGGCGCGACCGGGTCGCCTGATCGCATTGAGATCGACCTGAACTTCCTCCAACGTCTCCCGCTGGCCTCCTTGCGGACGGCGGCGATGTGGCAACCTGGGGATCTGGGCCAACCCGATGTTCAGCTATGCGGGCTACCGGAAATCGCCGCTGGGAAGATCTGCGCACTGCTGGACCGGTGCAAATCACGCGACCTATTCGACGTGATCCGCCTGCCTCAGGCGGGATCGGCATTCTGGAGCAGCCCGTCCTTCAAGAAGCTCGTGGTTGCTTTCACGGGGACCCTCGATCATCCCCTGCACGCGTACGGACGCGAGCGGATGGAGCGAGTTCGTGCCATCGACATCGAGGCCGAACTCGTGCCGATGTTGGGCGGGCAGGCGAAGATCGACCGAGGCGAACTCATCGACAGCGCCTGGAGCGCCGTCGCCCCGTTGCTCGACCTCGACGAATCCGAGCGGGAGTTCGTCGACCGCCTGCAAGTGGGGGATCTGCGTTTGGATCTCCTGGTCCCCGAGGACTCGGAAATGCAAGAACGGCTGGAGAAGTGGCCGCCGCTCCAGTGGAAGGTCCTGAATGCCCGGAAGCATAGGCCGTAGGGGTGTGGAGATTGGAGCGGTGGCGGTGCCGGCACTGGCCGGTGGCCGTGAGGAAAGCCTCGCCTTTGATCGCGATGGCGTTAACCGGGTATTTCTCCTGCCCATATGAGCGCGTGGCGGCAAATTGCACCTTCAAGAGAGCTATAGCTCGCTGGATTGTGACTCAAGCCGCCCAGTCAGCGGGGCTTGTGTCGAAATAGCGAACGCTTGGTTCAGCCATTCGCTTTCTCGACACAGATACGGAGGGTCCAGGGGGTCTGGAACAGGTGCCAGGCCGACAAACCACTCACAAAAACTAACGAAAAACGCTAACTTCTGCGAGTGAGGTGTACGGTTCATTTCCGGTTCTGACCGCCCAGGAAATCGCGCAACCTCAATGATATGAAACACTTGCGGGTACGCCTGTGGAGCGCCGTGCTCCAGGGAGCCGATACTCGCCTCCGACCCATCAATTACTGCCTGCTCACCACCCAACTTCAAGACCCAGCCGCTCCCCGATCCAAGCCGACTTTTCTTTGGTCTGTTCGACAAAGGCCTGCTGTGATACGGTGCCATGGTGTTGACAAGAGCTAACTTGGAGGATCGCCCATGTCCGATCGCACCAGCCCGGGTGAGCCCTGGGTTTCCGTTGAGCAGGTTGCGAATCATCTCGGCGTGGCCAAGGATACGGTCTACCGCTGGATCGACTCCAAAGGCCTGCCCGCGCACCGCATCGGCCGGTTGTGGAAGTTCAAGCTGAGCGATGTCGATGATTGGGTACGAGTCAGCACGGATACCGATATTTCAAGCACGAAAAGCTCCAAGAAAAACCGGAGAAGTCGATGAGCACCCTCCTCCCAGGGACGCAGGTCGAGGCCCGCGGATTGCCGTGGGAGGTCGTACATGTCGAGCCGGCCGGAGAACAGCAGCGATTCCGGCTACGCTGTCTCCAGGGCGATCTCCAGGGGGCGGAGATCGACTTGCTCCATCCCTTCGAACCAATCCGGCCCGTGGCCACCGACCTGGAGCCGAACCGCGCGGGCCGTCTGCGTCAGTGGCGCTTGTACCACGACGCGTTCCTGCTCGAGCAGGCCCTGGGGCCGTCCGCGCTGCTGGCCGTGCAGCCGGGACGCCTCGACATCGCGCCGTACCAGCTCGTGCCCGTCATGCGCGCGCTCCGCATGAGCCGTCCGCGGCTGCTGCTGGCCGATGGGGTGGGCCTCGGCAAGACCATCGAAGCCGGACTGGTCATGGCGGAACTCATCGCGCGCCGCCGCGCTCACCGCATCCTCATCGTCTCGCCGGCCGGACCTCTGCTCGAGCAGTGGCACCGCGAGATGCGGGAACGCTTCGGCCTGCGCTTCGAGACCGTCCGCAGCGCGGGCGAACTGCAGGAGGTCCGCCGTTCCCTGGTCCTGGGGGCCAATCCCTTCGATCACGTGTCCTACTGTCTGACGTCCGTGGATTTCGCCAAGCAGGAGAAGGTGCTGCTGGAACTGGAGCGCACCGTCTGGGACCTGGTCGTCCTCGATGAGGCGCATCACTGCGTGCGGCTGGGCACGGCCGGGGACTGGGAGGACTCGCGCCGCCGGCGGCTCGCCGAGGTGCTGGCGCGTCAGGCGGATGGGCTGCTCCTGCTCACGGCGACGCCCCACGATGGCTACGACGCGCACTTCGCCTCCGTGATCGAACTGCTGGACCCGAGCCTGATCGACGGCCGGGGCGTCCTGCGGAGCGACCGCTTCCGGACCCACGTCGTACGGAGGCTCAAGCAGCACATCAAGGACCCGGAAACCGGTGCGCCGCTCTTCAAGACCCGCCACGTCACGCCCCGGGCGGTCGCTTTCGACCAGGAGTCCCACGCGGCGTTCGCGGCATTCCAGCAGGCGTTGCTGGTGGCCGTCGCCCCGCGTCTGCGTCATGCCGTCCGGCAACGCCGGTTCGGGGAAGTGCTGGCTTTCGTGGCCCTGCTCAAGCGCTCGGTGTCAACGGTGGCGGCCTGCCGCAATACGCTGGCCGTGATCCGCGACCGCTACCGCGAGATGGTCGAGACCCGGGAGACCGAGGCCGAGACCCGGCGCCAGCGCCTGCGCACGTTGCGCGAGTACCAGCGGCGGCTGGAGCGGTATGGCTCGCTCTCCTTCGAGGAGGAGCAGGACCGTGCTGCGCTCGAGGCGGAGGACATGGCCGCGGAACTCGCCACGACCGGCCTGGAGGAGATCGTAGGTCGCCTCGACGAATTGCGCCGGGAGCACCGAAGGGAGCGGGATCGTGGAGCCCGCGTGGCGACCACCGGTGACGCCCTCGATGCATTGGTGGAGATGGCAGAAGCTGCCATTCCCGAGGATCCGAAGCTCAGCGCCGTTCTGGCGGAACTGCGTGCCATCCGCTCGGCAGAGCCACGTGCCAACGTCCTGGTCTATACCGAGTACACCGACAGCCAGGATGCCCTGGTGGCCTACCTGCGCACGGCCCAGAAAGCCGGGAAGCTGGAAGGCGACATTCTGGCGGTTAGCGGCCGCCCTGAGCACGCCCAGGACCGCGCCAGCGTCACCGAACGCTTCGCCGCCGAGGAAGCGCTGGTGCTCGTCAGCACTGACGCCACCGCTGAGGGTTTGAACCTGCACGAACGCTGTCACCACCTCGTTCACCTCGAGCTGCCCTATAACCCCAATCGCCTCGAACAGCGCAACGGTCGCATCGATCGGTATGGGCAGCAGGAGACCCCGGAGGTCCGGTACCTGTACCTGGGCGGGACCTTCGAGGAGCGCCTGCTCCTGCGACTGGTGGCCAAGTACGAGCGGCAGCGCGCGAGACTGACCTTCGTTCCCGACACGCTGGGAGGAATCACGACCGACGACGCCCAGGCCGTGCGCTTGCTCGAAGGCCTGGCCGACGAGGACCGGACGCTTTTTGCCCGCCCCGCCCATGAGATCCGGCAGATTGAAGCCGTCGCGGATGAGGACGTCGGCACCCCGGCCTACCAGGAGCTTCTCGCCGAAGTGGAGCGGGCCATGGCGGGCTACGAAAAGGCGGCCAAGACGAGCACCTGGCTTGGGGAGACCGGGCTCAACGCCGAGGATCGGCTGGTGTCCGAAGCCGATAAGGCGCGCGAGGAGGGTGAACGCCTGGGTGCGGTGGATCTGATGGACTTCGTCTGCAACGCCCTGGAAGCCGACGGCGGCTCCTGGAAACACGCCCGTAGTGCGGCAGGTAACGGGGGCGACGTGGAATTGCAGATCCCACCGATCTGGACCCACGGGCTGCGGGACATCCCGGGGTACGATTCTGAGGACAGGATCCTGCGGCTGACGACGGATCGTCGCCGCACTACCGACGAGCAGCACCGCCGCCTGGGCTATCTCGGCCGGGCGCACCCCATCGTGCGCCGGGCCCTGGACCGGGTACGCAATCTTCGCTTCGGAGATGCGGGCGCCTGGCTCGACCGCCGCGTCAGCGCCATCGAGACGGACGCAGGACAACCAGGCATCCTCTGCACGTTCCTCGGCATCGTGGAGAGCGATCGCGGCCACGAGTTCGAGCGGGTGCTCGCGGTGAGGATCGATCGCGACGGCGGTGTGTGCGTATTTGACGAGCCCAAGGATTGGCTCGCCGTTGTGGATGCGGGCCGGCCGGTCGCGACCCAGAACCTCTGGGAACGGTCATTCGCGTCGTGGGCCCAAGAAGCCAGGGGCGCTGCCCTCGAAGCGGCAAGAGAGGCCTTCGGGGACCTGGCGGAATCCCAACTCGACGAGCACCGCAGCCTGCTCGAGGGCGAGCGTCGCGAGCTCGACGCCTGGCTTCAGAGCCGGGCCGAGACTCTCTGTGGGCGTCCCGTGAAGATCCAGACCGAACTGTTCGGGACCGCGGCGGAGTTGCCTCGCTGGCAAACCATAGAAGATCCCGCCGAACGGCTGGCGGCGTTCGCCACCGACTCTGCCAATACCCCAGCCGCCCGCCGTGAAGCCGACGGCGTCCTGCGCCTGCATGGGAAGCGGGCCGTGGACCTGCGGGCCAGGGCCGAGGCGCGGATCCTCGATCCGATGCCCCTCGGCCTTCTCATGCTGGTGGCCGCCGGCGAAGGGGAGGTGGCGCACTGATGGCTTTCGACCTGCGTGACTGCACCTTCTTCGGCCCCGCGCTGCCGGAACCGTTCGTGAAGTTTCAGCTCGAAGCTGAGCTGGCCAAACGGAAGCTAATTCCGAAGGCGACTGGCCAGGACGGCCGGGTATTGCAGGACCGGTGGGATGTCTACCGGCGCAAGCTGCGAGCCCTGGGAGAGTCAGGCGGCGACCGCCGCGTGGCGAATCACGTCCTGGAACCGCTGGCCGAGCGACTTGGATACGAGCGGTTCGAGACCCAGGCTGAGGTCATCACGAGGGAAGGGCCCGAGAACGGCGGCTGGTTGTTCACCGCAGCCGACGGGCGCAAGCTCCGCGCCTGGTCCATGGGCCTGGGAGAAGACCTCGACGCCCCCAGCCGGCGCGGCCGCGCCTACCGCTTCAGCCCGGCCCGGGTGGCTCAGCGCGTCCTGCTCGCTGCCGGTGAGCGCGTCGGCCTGCTGACGGACGGCGAAGAACTGCGGCTTCTGCTTTGCGACCCTGCCCGGCCGGACAGCCATGTCGCGATCCGCCTGGACCGGGCGGGCGGCTGGCGGGCGGCCCGGGCCATGCCGGACTCCTACCGTCTACTGCTCGCCTTGGCCTCGCCCGATGGCGTGGATGCCCTGCCCGACCTGGCAGAGGCGGCCCGCCTGGCCCAGAGCACGGTCACCAAGAAACTGCGACTCCAGGCTCGGCGTGCAATCGAGGGCTTCCTTCAGGAGTTGTTGGATCACCCCGGGAACGCCGACATCCGTGCCGACTGGGAAGACCAGGCTGAACTGGCGCGTATTCTCTGGCGGGAGGGGCTGATCCTCGTCTACCGGCTGCTGTTCGTGTTCAAGCTCGAATCCTCGGCCGACCCGGCGCGGGCGTTTAGCTTTGCGGCCACGAGCCTGTGGCGAAACACATACTCGCCGAACACCGCCCTGGCCGGCATGGTCCGACTCGTGCTCGACGAGGGGGCGGACAGCGGCGGTTACCTCGAATCCGGATTGCGGACCCTGTGGCGCATGTTCGCCGAGGGCCTCAGCTCGAGCGAACTGGAAGTCAGGCCGCTCGGTGGCATGCTGTTCGGCGCGGACGCCACATCGCTGCTCGACCGCCTGCAGTGGGGTGAACGGGGCGTGGCCCGGCTGCTCGATGCTCTTCTGTGGACTCCCGGGGACGGCCGGACCGAGCGCGAGCGCGTCCACTACGGTGCGCTGGATGTGGAGGACCTGGGACGGGTTTATGAGGCCCTGCTGGAACTGGAGCCGGGGATCGCTACCGAGCCCATGTGCCGGTTGAGGCGCGCCAAGCTCGAGGTGGTGGTTCCGGTGGCCCAGGGGGGCCCGTATCGCACGGACGTCCCAACGACCGAGGCCGACGAAGACGACGAGACGGGAGACGAAGGGTCCGACGATCAGGACGACGATGGCGACGAGTCGCCAAGGAAGAGCCGCAAGAAGGCCGCCGGCACAAAGACCAAGGTCCAGTTCATCGAGGAGGTCCCCGCGGGGCGCTTCTTCCTGCGTGTCGGTTTAGGGCGGAAGGCCACCGGCAGCTACTACACCCCCCATCCCTTTGTGCGATTCCTGGTGCAGGAGACGCTGGGACCGCAACTCGCCGAGCGCAGTCCCAAGGAGGATCCGCGGCCCGAGAAGATTCTCGCCCTCAAGGTCCTCGATCCGGCAATGGGCAGCGGCCATTTCCTGGTCGAGGCGTGTCGCTACCTTGGCGACGCGCTTTACGAGGCATGCCGCCTGTGCGACGAAATTGCCGTGCACGATGAGGAGCAGGCCGAGAAGGCGGAGGACGCCGAGCGAGCAGCATTGCTTGCCCACGCATTCGAACTTCGTAAGCGAGTGGAGGATCTGCCCGACCCCGAGGACGAACTGGTCGCATACCTGCCCAGCCGCGCCGCCGAGGGCGAGGAGAGCGGCCTGTCACAGAAGAAGGCGGAGGCCCTGTGCCGGCGCTTGGTGGCGGTGCACTGCCTCTATGGTGTGGACAAGAACCCGTTGGCTGTCGAACTAGCCAAGCTGTCGCTGTGGCTCGAAAGCTACGCCGAGGGCTTGCCGTTGACGTTCATGGATCACCGGCTCATCTGCGGGGACTCGCTGACCGGGCCCTTCCTCGAGCATCTGCTCACTTATCCGCAGAGCGGCCAGAAGATGGATGACCTCTTTGCGCAGGGGCTGACCAGGCGCCTGCAAACCACTTTGGAAGGTGCGCTGGCCCTGGTTCGTGACCTTGAGGCCAGCGTCGGCAAGGATGTGGCGGATCTGGAGCACAAACGTGCGGCAAAGGAGAAGCTAGATTCGGCATTGGAGCCATTTAAGACGCTGGCCGCCGCGTGGAGCGGCGGGGTGATGCTCGGTGCTGATTGTGATGATGTTGGATATCAAGCGTTGGCTCAGGCTGTGGCTGAGAGAAGCGACTCGTCGAAGGTGGTCCAGGGGTCGGCGGCATTGGAGAAAATGGTCGCCCAGGGCCGTGAGTCCGTATCATTCCCGCTTGAGTTTCCGGAACTCTTTCTGTGTGCAGAAGACGGCGATGGCGGCTTCGATGCCGTTGTTGGAAACCCGCCATGGGATACCCTGACAGCAAAGAGTAAGGAATGGCTTGCTGGTGTCGATATAGGCGTCCTCGACGGGAACAGTCGGGAATTTGAACGTAAGAAAAATGCGATTCTTGTAGATGAGACTATTAAGCGAGGATTCGAAGACTACCTCTTCTCGTTCGATGCTCTGAAGCGTACTAATGATCGATTGTATGAGTACCAAAAGGTGTTTGTGCATGATGATCTGGCAGGGCGCTTTCTCGACTCCTTCCGAGTTTTTATGGAACGGAATGCGCAACTCACAAAACGTCGCGGATTTACTGGAGTCATCGTTCCTTCCGCGTTTCATGCGAATGCGGGTGCAACGGGAGTGCGCAGACTCTATTTGGAGAAGATGGCTCTCAAGACTTGCTTCTCTTTTGAGAACCGTAAGAAGCTGTTCGATATCCATGCGAGCTTTAAATTTGCGGCTGTGGTGGCTGAAAAGAGCCTACGCAGAACGGACGAGTTTGATTGCGGATTCTACCTCCTAACGCCGGATGTATTATTTCGTCCGGACGACAAATTCTTAATGCGCTATCCGTTGCAGTTCATCAAGAACTTCGACCCGGACTATCTCGCAATGTTAGAACTTTCTGGGCCCGCGAGCCTCAAGCAGATAGTCACGATTCAAACAAGCCAGACACTCGGCCAGGCAAGGCGGCAGGCTGGCATCTCGTTTTCAACCTCGGAACTGAATCTTACGAAGGATCATCAGCGACTGAGTGACCTGCCGCCCAATTGGGGAAACCTCTCTCCGGCGGATCAACTGCAGGAAGCAATCCTGGGGAGACTCTTCCCTGTCTTCGAAGGTAAATCGGTTCACCAGTACAATGATTGTTTCGAGGGTGGTCCGACGATGTGTGCAGCCTGGGGAGCCCTGGCTGACAGGCCGCATTGGTATGAAGCGGTTCGCTACTTCCGGCTTGGCTATCGAAAGATTGCATCGAGCACGAACGAACGGACTGCAATCTGGTCGTTGTTACCTCTTCTTGCGGTTACTGCTGAGAGTTTTCCGAGTGAGCGGATTCCGTTGGAGAGACCGAATGTATTGGCGCTTAAGCTTTTAGCGACGATGAATTCGTTCGTTGCAGACTATCTCCTGAGACTCCGTGTGGCGGCCACCGTTAATCTTTTTATCCTCGACAGTACGCCGCTTCCATCGGTTCCGAAGTCGGGAATGGTAGAGGCGTTTCTGGCGCACGCGGCCCTGCGCCTTACGTGTAATCACGCCGGATATGAAGCTCTCTGGCGCGAGCAACTTGATGATGTATGGCGGGAATCTACCCCGAAAAACACTTGGCCCGTCTTGGCGGACGATAGTTCACGTTGGACGGTGCGCGCGGCTGTCGATGCAGTTGTTGCTGAGGCCTATGGCCTTGATCGCTCACAGTACCAACACATCCTTTCGTCATTTAGCCACAAGAGTAGTCCTGAAGCCCCTGAGCGGTGTTTGGCTGCCTTCGATGAGCTGAAAGATGTCGGATGCGAGGCTTTCATCCAGAAGAGCGACCCGTATTGGGACATCCGGCTCAATGAGTCACTTCCAAGACCGGTCATCGATCTGCCTGGGTTGGAGCGGGATGTGGATCTGGCGGACGAGGACGAGGGCAAAGGTCCTGCAGCCGGTGATCAGGACTCCGATTCCGATGCTGGGTTGACCAAGCCACACGTACATCCCACCGATGCTTCGGCCATCCTGCTGTCGTATGCGCTAGCTGAACATAACCAGGCGGGGAAAGATGCGACCCTCGGCTCCGTCAAGTGCGAGAAGCTGTTGCACATGGCTGAGTCGTATCTCGAAGTCGACCTGGGACGTGCGCCGATGAGGTTGGCAGCGGGCCCGGCCGACGTCCCGCACCTCAAGAAGGTGTTCCACCGTGCCGAGCGCCGCTGGTCTGCATTCCGTGCTGTCCCACGCCAAGGGCGTGATGGCGCCAGCCTGGTGCCGCAACTCGGATTGACCAGTGCGGCCGGACGGCTCGACGAAGCGTTCGGCGAATACGCGGACAAGGCTAGGGATCTCGTCAAATTGTTCTTGTTGATGGACACCGAGCGCGCCGAGATCGTGGCCACACTATACGCCTGCTGGAATGACCTCCTGGCCCGCGGGGAGCAGCCAGACGATGTCGCCATCATCGCAGAGTTTCACGGCTGGGCCGAGGGCAAGAGACGATTCGATGCCGACAGGCTCGCCATGGCCCTTGCTTGGATGCGCGAGCACAGCCTCGTCCCCACGGGCAGGGCGACTCCAACTCGCTCTCCTGTGATCAAGGCAGGGAAGAAGGCGAAATCGCGCAGTGCAAGGCCGCGAACGGATGACTCAGCCTACGAGGCTATCTTGGCTCTTCTGAAGGAGCGTGAGATTATCTCCTCGCAGGATGCCCAGCAGGCCACCGGCCTCGACGCCGCTGGCGTACGGCCCCATCTCAAACGCCTCGTGGACGAGGGCCTGGCCGTCACCGAGGGCCAGAGGCGGGGAATGAAATACCGGAGAGTATCCCATGCGTGATCTTTCACGGCTCCTGGCTCAACCTGAGGGCCAATTCTTCGACAGAAAGTCTCTTTGGCACGGCCCGGTGGATCGGCGAAGAACTCGGGGCCGGCGGGAAGTTCGTGATGAGATCGCGGAGTACGTAGCTGCATTCGCCAATGCCGATGGCGGGGTCCTCGTATTGGGAGTCGAGGACGACGGAACCCCAAGCGGTCATGGATACCCTGACGAGGCGATCGAGGAGATGCTCGGCACTCCGACGCACCGGATCTCGCCGCCGCAGGCGGCTGGGCGGCGCGTCTCGTGGCAAGGGCACGAACTCCTCGTTTTCGAAGTGCCTGCTGCAGAACGTGCGGTCATGGTACACGGTGACGGTTTCCCGAGACGAGTCCACGACGAGGTGATCCAGGAGTCAGAAGAAGTCATCAATGCGATCAAAGCGCGGGGTCGCTCCGAGAGTATCGAACTTGACCCCGCGCCCACTGTCGGAATCGATGCTCTTGACGGCAACCTGCTCGATCGGGCGCGCCGCGGTGCTGGGCTCGATGACCTGAGTCCGGCGGACTACCTCATCGAACGGCGTTTGGCGGACCTTCGCGACGGAGTGCTCGTGCTCCGGACCGGCGCCGTACTTCTCTTCGCCTCATCGGCGCGATATATCGAGCATCCGAACGCCGGGGTGCGCGTTTTTAGGGTTCAGGGGACCGAGCGCCTGACCGGATCTCGGCACAACGTGGAGGAATTGCCGAGGATCGAAGGTGCCCTCCCCGCGGTCATCGAGCGCGCATATGCGGTCATCAGCGGAATGATCCGGCGATCGGCTCGGCTGCATGATCTCTTTTTCCGGGAAATGCCGGAGTATCCTACCTTCGCGTGGCAGGAGGCGCTCGTTAACGCTGTAGCTCACAGGGACTATCGCGTCGGAGGGCGTTCGGTTGAAATCTGGTTGTACGAGGACCGGATGGAAGTCGTCAGTCCGGGTGGCCTCTTGCCAGAGGTGGGTGTTGATCGCCTCAAGCAGCGAGAGCCTGTCCACTACAGTCGCAATCCGCGGCTGACGCGGGTTCTCGCCGAGCTCTCGCTGATGCGAGAGCAAGGAGAAGGAATCCCGCGAATGTTCGATGAGATGGAACAATCATGGCTGCGTCTCCCCGAACTTCGTGCAGGCGAGCACGCTTTCTCCGTTGTCCTTCGGAACCAACCGATCCTCGAGACTCCGGACCCGGAGTGGGTACGATTTGTCGAGGGACTTGCACTCAGTCACCGGCAGCGTCGGATTCTGGCTGCGTTTCCGGATGGGAGCTTTTCCAACTCCGACTACCGGGCTCTGAACGAGGTCGATCGCGACCAGGCATACCGTGACTTGAAGGAGTTGGAGAAGCTTGGACTCGTGTCTCCTGTCGGTCGCTCGGGCCGGGGGGCTCGTTACACCGTGCTGCGGGGAGCCACTGCGCCCAGGCGATTGCCGCATACGCCGCAGCAGGTGCTCGCTCTCCGGATGGGAGACGAAGGCAGCATACAGAACAGCGACTACCGGGACGCATTCGGCGTGGATAGGCACGCCGCTTTGGCCGCTCTGAGTGAACTGGTTGCTCAGGACGTCTTGGTTCGCGATGGGGAGAGAAGAGGCACGCGCTACCGGCCAGGGCCGGATTGGGATGCCTGGGCAAATCCGGCGCAAACGGATGGAGAATAATGCGTCGATATGCCGGGAAACGCGGATAACTATATGTCGATAAAACGGTTATGTTGCGCGCAATGGGTTGCACGATATGACGGCAGGGTCGCATCCCAAAGTGCCCTGCAGTCGAGATCGGCTTGCCCAGAGGGCCTTAAAGCGGCTGGCGATAAAGGACAGTGAGGAATGAAGGCTATGCTGGGCAGACATAGCTTCATTTGTAACTGATATGATAACAAAGGGATACATAAAGGACAGTCTGAATAGTGTCCTTTATATGGGTGTTTTGAAGCTACCAGTCAGGCAAAGGGCTGGTGGATTGACGATGGCGGCAAGGTCAGGGGGCAGTGAATAACATTATGAAATACAAAGACATAGAAATCGTTTGCACCTTGTTTGCAGTCCCTGAAGCCACACGGCGGGCCACAAAAACTAGCCTGGAGCTGTCATGAGCCTGAATCCAATCACCGTCGTCGACCAGGTCATCAGCGAGTACCGCAGCTACCTCTCGACCGAGTTCCAGGCGCGCGATCCGCAGCTCCGTGCGGCCCTCGAGGCGGCCTTGATCGAGGCGGGTTTCCTGGCCCAGGAGCCGTTCTTCCAGGCGCACCGCCCGTTCAAGAGCGGAAAGCGTTGGCGCGACCTCGGCCTGGACGCCGCCCTGGCCAAGGTCATGGAGCAGCGCAGTGGTTCCGAGGCTTCGTACCTGCACCAGAGTGACGCCATCGGGCACCTGCTCGGCTCGGAACCCGGCCCCCTCGTGGTGACCACGGGCACGGGCTCGGGCAAGACCGAGTGCTTCCTCCTGCCGGTGATCCAGAACGCGATCGAGGATTCGGTCCGCTTCCGGCACGCGGGTCTGACCGCCCTGCTCGTCTACCCGATGAATGCCCTCGCCAACGACCAGGAGGAGCGCATTCGGCAATATCTGGAGGGCTCCGGCCACACCCACGTCAAGGTCGCCCGCTACGATCGTTCGACCAGCGAGGAAGAGCGCCGCCGACTCCGGGACAATCCGCCCCACATCCTGCTCACCAACTACATGATGCTCGAGTACCTGCTCGTGCGGCCGGCGGACCGGGACGCGCTCTTCGCGAACCACCGGTGCCGCTTCGTGGTCCTCGACGAGGTGCACACCTACCGCGGCAGCCTGGGCGTCAACATCGCCCTGCTGTTCCGGCGTCTGCTGACCCATTTGCGGCACGCTCAGCAGGACTGGCGCGCCGACGACCGCACCGACGCCAAGCGCTTTCCCGAAGTGCTGGCGGTGGCGACCTCCGCCACCATCAAGAGCGTCGACGAAGCGGGTCGTTCTCCCGAGGAAGTCCGCGATCTGCGCGACGGTGCAGTGCGCGAGTTCCTGACCAAGCTGACGGGCGTTGAGGGGGAACGCTTCCGGGTGCTCGGCGAGTCACTGCGCGATCTCGAGGTCCCGGCCGAGGCCGGCTGGCCGAAGGCGCCGGCCGCCTGCGAGCCGCCCGCTTTCGACGACCCGGATCAGGTGCGTGCGGCCCTGGCCGCTCTGGCCGGTGCCGACCCGGGTCAATCTCTGGAGCAGTTGGTCAAGCGGGCCGGCATCCTCTGGACTCTGAACGGTCTCCTGGCCCGGCGGCCCATGTCTGTCTCCCAGATCGTCGAAAGCGTGCAGTGCGACGTTCCCGAGCGCACCGGTAGCGATCCCGATGCGGTGCGCCGGGAGGTGGAACTGGCCCTGGTCGTGGGCGCGGCGCTACCCGATGGGACCTCGGGAGTCCTGAGGCTGAGGGCCCACCGCTTCATCCGGGGCGGCTGGCGTTTTACCCGCTGCATCGATCCCGGTTGTGGCTGCCTCTACCCCATGGGCGAGGAGCGGTGCGAGTGCGGCGCCATCGCCGCCCCCCTCTACCTGTGCCGGTCCTGCGGTGCGGACATGCTCCGTTTCCGCGAAGGGAACAACGGTCCCGAGAACGAGGCCCTCATCCCCAATGCCTCGCGAGGCCAGGACGGCGAATGGCTGCTCTACGACCGCGGTCGCTTCGAGGCTGGGGACGAGGAGGGGCTGGTCGGCGTCGAGCAGCAGATGCGCAAGCGGCCCGTCCTGGAGGGGAGCTTCGACCCGGCCACGTGCTCGTTCTCGACGGACGAGGGGCTCTATCCCATGCGCGCGGTCCTCGCCCCGGCCCGTAACCGCTGCCTCGTCTGCGGCGGCACGGCTGGTGCCCACGACGTGATCACGCCCGTGTCGCTGGGCACGTCGGCCGCGGTGCGCGTGGTCGCCGAAGGCCTCGTCGAGGGCCTGGCCGTGCAGAACGCTGGCCGTGCCGATCACGACGGCAAAGAACGATTGCTGATCTTCTCGGACAGCAGGCAGGACGCGGCGCACCAGGCGAGGTTCATCACCTACGCCGGCCGCTACGACCGCATGCGACGAAGGTTGATCCGGGTACTCGAGGGAGCCCCTGGCAAGAGGGCGACCATCGACGAGACGTTAACGCGCCTCGTGGCCATGGGTGTGGAGCGGGGCGACAACCCCAATTGCCGTAACTTCGACGACGCCGAATTCCTGCCTCGCCAGGTGCAGGACCGCGCCCGCGCGTGGGAGGAAGCACCGCTTCTTGATGATCTGGCGGTGAGCGCGGGCTACCGCGCCTCGCTTCTTAATCTCGGGCTCGTCGGTATCCGATACGAGCACCTCGATGCCCATCTGGAGAAGAACGGCGGGACACTGGCGGCCGATTTGGGGCTGACCACCTCTCAGCTGGCTTTTGTGAGTCGCTGTCTGCTCGATGAGATGCGGCGCCGGACCGCCTTGTCGCGCCCCATGCTCTGCTACCACCCCGGCAACCCGAATTGCCCCGAGGAATTCCGTGGGGCGGACTGGGAGCGCCGAATCAAGGACCCCGCCGGCTACCCGTGCGACGGCCAGGGCAGTCCGCTGGGCTGGCTCGACGATTCCGAGGTTCCCAGCGGCATCGCCAGGCGCAACGCCTGGCGTCGGCCAAAGGCCGGCGGACGCGGACCAAGCCTGGAGCGGATCTTCCGCCACCTGCTGGGCCGTTTGGGTGGCGTGGAGCCGGAAGACGAACACATGCTGGCGCTGCTCGAGCTGTTGACCCGGGGACCGCGCCTCCTCGTCGCCCAGCCTCTCCACGGCTTCCGGACCGGCCGACGGCTCCTTCAGGTTTCCGCCGATGTGGTCAGCCTCGAACTCGTCGAACCGGCGGATCGGCGGCGTTGCACGATCTGCAACGTGCGCATGCCCTGGGCCGAGGACGGCAGCCCTTGCCCCAGTTGCCACGGGGTGCTCCGCTCGTGGCCGGAAGAAGAGGTCGAGCGCAACCGCTACGTCCAGCGGATCAAGAAGCTGGATCTCATGCCTCTCTCGGCCGGCGAGCATACCGCCCAGATCACGGGCGAGGACCGGATCGAGCTGGAAGACGACTTCAAGGCCCCACCGCCCGGGTTCCGGCCACCGGCCGGCTGGACGGGGACCAACAGAAGGTCAGCGGTCAACGTGCTGGCCTGCTCGCCCACACTGGAAATGGGCATCGACGTCGGCGGGCTCGACGCGGTGGTCATGCGCAACATCCCACCCCGCCCGGACAACTATGCGCAGCGCGGAGGACGGGCCGGGCGACGGTCGCGCGTGGGCATCGTCCTCGGCTATGCCCGCAGCACGCCGCACGACGGCTACTTCTTCGACAAGCCCGTCGAGATGATCGCCGGCGAAGTCCCGGCTCCCGGAATCGGCCTCGGCAACCGTGATGTCGTCCTGAGGCACCTGCACGCCCTCGCGTTCGGGGCGGCGGAGCCAGGCCTCGCCGGCCGAATGGCTGAGTACATCAACATCCGCGGCGAGGTCAATCAGGAGAAGGTCGACGAACTTGTCGCGGCTGTTGTCGCGCAATTCCCCCACGCGATCGACATGGCCCTGGACGCCTGGGGACCCGACGTGCTCGAACCGGCAGGCCTGGCCGACCGGGAGGCGCTGAACAGTGTCCTGGGGCAATTGCCGGACCGCATCCGTGACCTTTTCGACCGGGTACGCCTGCAGATCCTCAAGCTCCAGGAGACCATCGACCGCTGGAACGAGCTCGGCAAGGGGGACCGGTCGGCGATGCATGCCCAGGATCTCAAGCGCAAGATCCTCGGGATTCGCGACGACCGATACGACGGCGACGCGGACGATCGCGGCAGCGGGCATCCCATGCGCCGGTTTGCGGAGTTCGGAATCCTGCCGGGGTACGAGTTCCCGGCAGCGCCCTGCACCCTCCGCCTCTGGGGGGACCAGCACGAAGAGGATCCCATCGTCGTGTCCCGCCGGTTCGGGATCGCGCAGTACCAGCCCGAGGCCATGGTCCACGCCCGCGGGCACCGCTGGCGGGTGGTCGGCCTCGATCTGGCCTCTCCCTGGAACCCGAAGTCGCCCGATCCGGACTGGGTGTACGTCCGTTGCAAGGTCTGCGACCTTCGGTACGATGCCCAGACGCCCTCTTGCCCGCGCTGCGGTTCCGATGAGACCGTGGGCGGAGGTAACGGTTATCCCGGCCATGAATTCGGGGGCTTTCTCGCTCTGCGTGACGACAACCCAGTGCTGCAAGAGGAGGATCGCTTCTCGATCGCTTCCCTTGTGACTTGCCATCCTCAACGGGACGGCCGTGTCACGGCTCGGCGGCGGCTGCCGACCGGGTGGGCGGCAGAGATCCGGGCCGAAGAGACGGTCAGGTGGATCAATGAATGGAAAGCTCCATCCGAGGCAGACCTGCGTACCGGCAAGCCTATTCTCCACGACGGGGCCCGAGGCTTCTATCTGTGCCCGAGTTGCGGCCGGTCCCTCGGCGTCCCTGAAGAGGACGACGGAAAGAAGGGGCGCAAGAAGACACGCAAGTCCAAAGGCCCGGACGCGTACGGCCATGCCTCCGGATGCCAGCGCAGCGGACAGCCGCCGGTGCCCGCGGCCATCACCACCGCCACGCCCGCGACAACGCTTCGAATCACCGTGGTCCTGCCTCCCAACTATCAGGAGGAGGACTACAAGAGGTGGGGCTACTCCCTGGGCTACGCCCTGCGGACCGGACTGCGGCAGCTCTATATGCTCGACGGCCCGGAGCTTGAATTCGAGCTTGAGCCGCTCTGGGAGGAGCGGAACCAGGACGGCACGCGCAAGTTCGGCGCGCTGACCTTCGTCGACGGCGCCGTGGGGGGAAGCGGGTTCCTGGAGAAGTGCATCGATGAGCTGCACCTCGTTGCCCGACGCGCCATCGAACATCTCGACCACCCCAAGTGCGAATCGGCCTGCTATCGGTGTCTGAAGTCGTACGCTAACCAGCGGCACCACGAGCACCTGTCCTGGCCGAGCATCCTGCCGGACCTGGAGGGCCTGGCCCTTGGCGCTCCCGAACCCGTTCCCGCGGAACTGGGGGATTTCGCCGACCCGCGGCCGTGGCTCGACGCCTACGACGCCGGTGTCGGCTCGCCATTGGAACTGAAGTTCCTGCGCCTGTTCGAGCAGCATGGCATCGAGGTGGAGAAGCAGGTTTCGGTGGGCGTGACCCTGGACGGGCCTGCGATCAGCCAGGCCGACTTCCGGGTGACCGGCACGAGTACCCTCATCTACATCGATGGCGCGGCGTTTCACACCGGAAGTCGCCTCCGTCGCGATCGCGCCATCCGGATGTCCCTGAGTGAAGGCAGCGCGGGTTGGCGGATCGTTGAGTTGACGGCGCGGGATCTTTCGTCGCCGGACCAGGTAGTCCAGAAGGTGATGAAGGGTGACGGAGAGAATCAGAAGTAGAAAGCAAAGCCGAGGCAGGGATCTGCTCCTCGGAAACGTGAATCTCGAATCCTGAACCTGTTGCGGAGGAGAAGTGACGATGTCGAAGTGGGCCGCCGATCTCGAATCCTACAAGACCGCCGTTGATGAGCATCTCACTGATAACGTTGCGCTCGACTACGCTCGCTTCTTCAAGGGCTTCTTCCAGGAAAATGCCATCAAGGGCTACGAGTGGGCGGATTTCCAGCGGGTCGGTGAACACCTGCACTGCTTCCAGTCGATGGCGTTGAGCCGCAAGCGGGCGCTGGGCAATCCCAACCATCCGATCGAGCACTACCGGGAGAGTTTCCGCTATCTGGCTCATGGCGATGACGATGTCGTCGTCCGCATCGACCGCTTCAGCAAGGACGACCGCTACAGCCTGCTGGGATTCGGCCCCAGCGCCATCAGCGAGATCTGCGCCTACCTGTTCGCCGACCGGATCTTCATGCACAACTCCCGGGACAAATGGGCGGCCGAGCGGTACGGACTGACGCCTTCATACCCCAAGGGGAGCACCTTCGGCCAGAAGCTGCTGGCGTTCGGCGGGGCCATGCGGCCGCTGGTCGAAGACTACGAGAAGATCGTGGGCCGGAAGACCGACCTGCCGCTGAACCTCGAGGTCGACCAGTTCTTCAGCTACATGTACGAGAAGGAAGCCGTCAGCGAGACCGTGCCGAAGAAGCAGGCCACCAAGAACGTCTGGGCCATCGGGTGCGGGGCCAACGGCGACATGTGGGACGAATTCCGGGAAGGCAGCTTCGTTGCGGTCGGGTTCCATGGGCTCGGGGACCTCGCGGAGTACACCGACCGCGAATCCATAGCCGAGGCTCTGCGCGCCGTCGACGGGTCGGACGGATCGAAGAAGAACGACACCTTGGCGGCCTGGCAGTTCACCCGCGAGATGAAGCCGGGCGACACGGTCATCGCCAAGCAGGGGTTCCGCAAGATCTACGGGATCGGAACCATCACCTCCGACTACCAGTACGACCAGAGCCGATCGACCTACCAGAACGTGCGCAAGGTGGAGTGGCAGGCCACCGGGGACTGGATGCTGCCCGAGGACCGGGGGATCGCCTCCAAGACCCTGACGCGTGCGACCGACTTCGGCTCATGGCTGGATATGGTCTTTGAGATGGCGGGGCTGGCCGGCGGCGAGGATCAGCCTGGTCCCGTCCCCGACTCCCCTGGTACCTACACGATCGAGGACGCCCTGGAAGACCTTTTTATGCCGGGCGCCTTCTTCCGGGAGATGCTGGCCCAACTCCGGTTGAAGCAGAACATCGTCCTGCAGGGCCCTCCGGGCGTGGGGAAGACCTACGTGGCGAAGCGCCTGGCCTACGCCCTGATGGGAGAGAAGGACCCCACCCGCGTCGACATGGTCCAGTTCCACCAGTCGTACTCCTACGAGGACTTCGTGCAGGGGCTGCGCCCGGACAACGAGGGCAAGTTCCAACTCCAGGACGGTATCTTCTACCGCTTCTGCAAGAAGGCGGCGGAGGACGACCGCCCCTACGTCTTCATCATCGACGAGGTCAACCGGGGCAACCTGAGCCGAATCCTCGGCGAGCTGATGATGCTCATCGAGGCCGACAAGCGCGGACCGGCATGGGCGGTGAACCTGACCTACGGCGGCGATGGCGGCAGTTTCCACGTTCCGGAGAACGTCTACATCATCGGGACCATGAACACGGCCGACCGCTCGCTGGCCATGGTCGACTACGCCCTTCGCAGGCGCTTCTCGTTCCTGACCCTCGACCCGGCTTACAGCACCGAGGGATTCCGCGAGCACCTGGAGGGGCTGGGCGTGCCCGACACGCTGATCGCCAAGATCAATGGCCGCATCGACCGCCTGAACGAGCGGATCGCCAAGGACACCAAGGGCCTCGGTCCGGGATTCCGGATCGGCCACAGCTACTTCTGCCCCCGCGAGGGCGACGAGCCCACCGAGGACTGGTACCGGCGAGTCGTGAAGTACGAGATCGTTCCGCTGCTCGAGGAGTATTGGTTCGATGACGACGGCAAGGTCTCCCAGGCCCGCGACGAACTGCTGGCCCAGTGAGCGACCGCGCCGACATTCCGATCCGGAACATCTACTATCTGCTCTGCTACGCCTGGCGGAGGCTGGAGGAGCGGGACCTGCTGGCCCTGGACGTCGACGACGTCACGGAACTGGTGGACCTGTTCGGCCGTGTCCTCCTGGGTGGGGTGCGCCAACTGCGCCGCCGAGGCCTCGACCGCGGCTACCTGAACCACGAGGAACGCACCACCACCATCCGAGGCCGGATCGACCTGGACCGGACCGTCCGGGAGAACCTCCTGCAGCATGGCCGGGTGTGCTGCCGCTACGACCATCTGAGCCACGACGTGCTCCACAACCGTATCCTGCGGTCCACGATGGAGGCCTTGGCCGCCGACCCTTCATTGGATCCGGATCTCGCGCAGGGGCTGTCCGAAGCGCTCAGGTGGTTTGCAGGGGTGGAGCGGGTCGCCTTGACCCCGGGCGTTTTCCGAAAGCTCCAGTTGCACCGCAACAACGCCGTTTACGGGTTCCTGATGGACATCTGCCGGCTCGTAATGGAGCAGCTGCTTGTCTCCGAACGCAGGGGAGAGTCGCTCTTCCGGAACTTCCTGCGCAGCGATCACGAGATGCGGCTCTTGTTCGAGCAGTTCGTCCGCAACTTCTACGACCTCGAACTGACCGACGCCCGGGTCATCGCCAAGAAACTGGACTGGGCCGGGGTGGCAGCCGACGACATTTCCGCCCAGGTCCTGCCGGGCATGGTCACCGACGTGACCATCGAGCGGGACGACCACGTGATCATCCTGGACACCAAGTACACGCCCAAGGCCCTGGTCGAGGCGCACCACGGCGGGGGCGAGCGCCTGCGGACCGAGCATCTGTACCAGCTGTTCGCCTACGTCCGCAACGCCGAGGCCCTCGGCGGGAAGTGGCAGACTTGCGAGGGCGTCCTGCTCTATCCAGCAGTGGGGGACCAGTTCCGCTTCGAATACGAAATCGCCGGGCACCGCATGCGGATCTGCTCGGTGGATCTGGCGGCGGAGTGGAAGATCATTCAGGCGGAGTTGTTGGGCATCGCTGGGCACCATGCCATTATGCTGAAGGATAAGGCGGGGGCTGATATGGGGATTGTAGCCACCTGACGGCCTCCGAAGATTGAACAAAGGTCAGGATGTCATGCCGAATAAGCCATTCTATCTCTCCAAGGGCCGTTTCAAGCTCGGGAGCGAATGCCCCCGCAAGCTTTATTTCGAACATCACAAGATCGAGTATGCCAACCAGAAGAAGGAGGACCCCTTTCTGATGGCGTTGGCCGAGGGGGGCCATCAGGTCGGGACGCTGGCCCAACTCTATTATCCGGGCGGGGTGGAGGTCAAAACCCTCGACTACGCGGAGTCGGTGGCGCAGACCAACGAGTTGCTCAAACAGGACAACGTCACCATCTACGAGGCTGCCTTCCAGCACGACGACTACTTCATCCGCGTGGACGTGCTGGTCAAGGCCGGCGACCAGGTGCGGCTAGTCGAGGTCAAGGCCAAGTCGTTCGAGAGCGAGGCGGACTGGCTGACCCAGAAGGGCTTGGCAAAAACCGAGTCCGCCCCCTACCTCGACGACGTTGCCTTCCAGACCTGGGTGGTGGAGCAGGCCCGGCCCCGGTGGCGGGTGGACCCCTGCCTGATGATGGTCAACAAGCGCGCCGTGACCACGGTAGATGGGCTGCACCAGTTGTTTCGCATCGTGAAAGACGAAAACAACCGCGTCGAGGTCCGGGTAACCGAGCCGGTCAATGCCGATCGCCTAGGCCGCGAGATCCTCGTGGAGATCCCCGTCCGCCCGTACGTGGACCGCATCGTTGCCGGCACCATGCGCGATCTGGCCAAGGTTCCCACCTGGCAGGGCAACTCCTTGCCCGACCGGGCGCACTTTCTGGCCAACTTGTACCGCGATGGCACGCGCCAGGCGCCTCCGGTGGGCAGCCATTGCAAGAAGTGCGAGTACCGCAACAGCGACCAGACCGCGGCCGCGGGTCTCAAGAGCGGCTTCGACGAATGCTGGCGGGAACGCTGGGGCGCCAGTTACGGGCCCAACGTGCCCCTGGTCACCGACCTCTGGAATTTCAGGAAGGCGGCCGACTATCTGGCAAACAACACCTGGCGCCTGGCCGACGTGCCGTCCGCCGATCTGCCCGACACCCAGGCCACCCAGCAGCGCGTCACTCTGAGCGCCACCGAGACCGAATGGGTGTCGCCCCAACTCAAGGACGAGCTGGCCCGTTGGATCTATCCCCTGCACTTCCTGGATTTCGAGACCATCGCGCCGGCCATTCCCTTCCACCGGCAGATGAGCCCCTACGAGAGCCTGGGCTTCCAGTTCAGCTGCCACCACGTGGCCCGGGACGGCGCCATTACCCACGACCAGTTCATCGCCGTGGAACCTGGCCGCTATCCCTGCTTCGCGTTCCTCGGCGCGCTGCAGGCGATGCTGGCCAAGGACGCGGGCACTATCCTGCGCTACTCGTCCCACGAGAACACCATCCTGCGCCACCTGCGCCGCAACCTGACGGGCAACCGGCCGCCCGCGCCGGACGGGTTCGACACCCAGGGGATGATTGCGTTCATCGACAGCATCACCCACAACACCCGCGGGGAGCGGCCCCACACGGGCGCCCGGGACATGGTGGACATGTATCCCTTGGTCCAGAAGCACTACTACCACGGGCGCATGGGCGGCAAGAAGGGCATCAAGGCCGTGCTGGACGCCATGATGTCGACCAGCGATACCCTCAAAGAACGCTACAGCCGACCGCTGGAGTTCGGGACCAATCTGATTGGGATGGTGATGCACCAGGTGGACCCGGAAACGGGCGCAACCCGCGACCCCTACAAGCTGCTGCCCCCGGTGTTCGAGGGCGTGGACCCAGAGGATCTGGAGTTCTTCATCGAGGACGAGACCCTCAAGGACGGCGGGGCAGCCATGATGGCCTACGCCAAGATGCAGTTCACGGAGATGGGCGCGGTGGAGCGGGAGAAGACGGTGCAGGCGCTGCTGAAGTACTGTGAGCTGGATACGTTGGCAATGGTGATGGTCTGGCAAGGGTGGATCTCGAATACCGAATGATCGTGCCTTCGGCCATGATGCGAGGCTCTAGCGGCGTGCCGAGGGCCGAATTCGCCTGCCACTTTTTCTGGTGTCGCAAGGCTTGGAACAGGTGGAAACTTGTTTCAGAGTCCACCCACGCGACGAATGCCGGGGTCGCCGGCACCCGCAGAAAATTCCTGCCGGAAGGAACCCGCGCCGCTTCTGACCGCGAGGTATGCCTCCACACGCCCGCGGTTGGTACTTCTCTCTGCTGATGGACCTGGCCTGACGTCCCCGTGCCCAGCTTCCGTCCCCCCTTTGCCCGATGAAGGCAGAGGGGTTTGTCGTTTCTCCAAGACGGTGCGAACAGGGATTTTGACCCCTCATGGAAAGGCGCCGGTGGGCAAGTCCTGACCAGTCTAAATGACATTTAGATTGGTCGCCCCTTTCTGAAACGGCCATAACTCCAACGTGCCTCATCGGGGCCCGCTGCCACCACGACCGAGACGCTACCACGGCATGGCAACGGCCCCGAACACGCACAACTGATTGCAGGTAATAGAAGTTAGCTTCGCAGCAGGAGAGGGACCGATCCATGAATTCGCCCGCGCATTGCCCCAATTTCCAGCCCCGAACCGCTGAACACCACGCCATCATCATCCGGGTACGGCCTGCCGTCCGCGCAAAGGACGGTGTGCGATGAACCGCTACGTCGAAGCCGCAGTCGACTCCGAGATCCAGGCGCTCCGCAGCACATCATCCGGCCGGGCCTGCGCGACCTTCAAGGCCGCCGCTGCCATCGGTGGGTTCGTGGGAGCGGGGGAGGTCGACCGGTCCGCTGCCGAGCGCGCGCTCCTGTCCGCCGCCCTGGAGACCGGCCTCCCAGAGCGCGAGGCGGCCGGCCACATCCGCCGCGGCATCCTCCGCGGGGAGAAGACGCCGCGGAATGTTCCAGTAACAGTGTGCCACCCAAACATCAAATTCCGGGTTCCCGCCTTTGCGCGGCCCGCCGCGCCGATCCGCACCCACGGGCACCCGTCACCGGCCCTCCCACCCAAGCACGAGGTCGCCGCTCTCTGGGCCGCGTCCCTCCCCGTGAGCGACGCCCCCGAGGCCTCCGCCTGGTTCGCCCATCGCTACGGTCCAACCGCCGCCCGGTCCCTCCAGCAGGCCGACCTGTGGGACCTGGCCCGGGTGATCCCCGCAGGCCTCCGCCTGCCCAGCTGGGCCCGCTCGCAGGGAGGCTCGTGGACCCACACCGGCCACCGCATCATCTTCCGCCTCTGGGACCCCACGGGCCAGGCCGCCTCGCTACGCGCCCGTGCGATCGACGGTAGCGTGGCCCCGAAGTCCCTGGCCCCCGCCGGCTACTCCGTCAAGGGCCTGGTCCTCGCCGACCCGCTCGCCCAGCAACTCCTCGGCGGCGTCTGTCCCACCTGGTGGCAACCCCGCCAGGTCATCATCGCCGAAGGCG
>Ga0116152_10000827_pt1 | contig 25546 bp, 26 predicted proteins | sample AD_UKC119_MetaG_FD_89894 | JGI IMG/M metagenome (GOLD analysis project Ga0116152, IMG submission 89894) | Active sludge microbial communities of municipal wastewater-treating anaerobic digesters from Hong Kong - AD_UKC119_MetaG | ecosystem: Engineered > Bioreactor > Anaerobic > Digestate...
CAATGCCGTTAAGTTAAGAGATTTAGCCACTTTGCCAGCTCACTCAAGTTATTGATTTGCGGTGTTTGTGGAGAGAAGCTTTTGCTTGAAACTCGCTCAATTCTTCTTAACTTAACGGCATTGCCGTACAAACTCCGTCGCCGTCGACATCTCGGTTTTGTGCGCTTTCGTAACCATCGAACTGATAGCCGTCTGCTCTATCAGTCGGACAACTTCAACAGCACTGACAGGCTCATAGCCCATTAGCCCCTCTCGGTAAACTGACACCTGAAAAATGGATTCAATACATCGTGGGTCAGGCTCAGCTTTTAACGCATGGATTAGTGCCCGCGCCTTATCCGCTATCTGTTGATTTTTTTTCGTCGCCTGGCTCACTGGCATTCTGTTCTGATTGCATGATGCGCAAACTGAATTTTTGTATGCAAGCGACACAGCAAACAGGAAGTTAAATGCATTACCATTGAAAACCACCTCAGCCGCATGAACCAAACCTGCGACATCATCGCCGCCCCCCCCCTATCAGCCCCTTTGCAATGCCAGCCACAGGACATGCTTCATCAATCTTGCCAGCCTCGACAGCAAGCAGTTCCAGAAAAGTCATACCGCACCCTTCGCGTGCAACCTTCGCCAGAGGAACATCAGGGAAAGCAGGTGCGAAGGAATCCCGCCTTATCGGTTGGCCGACCTATCCCCGACGTTGAACCATTACGCCTTACCCATGCGCCGACTCGTTCAGCGCCTCAGCTATCACGGCCTCAGACACGCCACGACGTTTCAGACTGGACACCAGCGCCGACACAGCGTCATTATCCAGCCGTTCAAGGTCATGCCTCAGCCCCTGCCCAACATAAGTTTTCAGCAATGCCTGATACCCCGTGAAGCCCATCATGGGGGCAATGCGTTTCAGATCGTCCACCACGTCTACCGGCATCCTCAGCGTTACCGTGGTCATCGGCCTGTCTTTGGTGAGGCGTTTTTTCAGTTGTTCAGTCTTCATAATATTGCTGTTCCTGTCTGGTGGCCTTTCTGGCTGAAATGATTCTGATCCGGTCTTCTTCCTGCTGGATATGCACCACAAACAGCAAGCGCCAGTTGGCATCCATCCCGATGATTGCCTCTCTGGCTTCATCGTTCCTGCTGGCATCAACCAGTTTCAGGAACGGATCAAAGAAAGCCTGTGCCGCCTGTTCAAAGGTGATGCCGCCGTGTTTGTTGCGGTTGATTGCCGCCTTGTCGGCATCCCATACAAACGTGATTCCGCTGGAAGCGTGTATCACATCCATTGTATACCCCTCTGTATTGCACCTGTAAATACACTGGCCATCTATCCGCCCTTGCGCCTGATTGGCACCACCTGCGCCCCCGCTCGCAGCCCGTCCAGATAATCCGCCCATGCCTGCATCATCACGGTACGCTCCTGCAGGTAGTCTGCGCGGTTGTAAGCGGCCCTGATCCGATCCTTGTCCTTGTGACCCAGCGCAGCTTCGACAACCTCACCCCGATAGCCCAGCTCATTCAGCAGCGTTGACGCCATGGCCCGGAACCCGTGCGCCGTCATTTCATCATTGCTGTAGTCCATGGCCCGCAGCGCCACCCGGACAGCATTGTTTGATAGTGGTCTGCCTTGGCCACGATTGGATGGAAAGAGGTATTGCCCGCGCCCGGTGTACTGGTGCAACTCTTGCAGAATGGCGGTTGTCTGAGTCGATAGCGGAACCAGCAAGGCATCCTCTGCCCGATCCGCCTGCTTGATGTGTGTTGGAAGCTTGCGCCGCCGGGCCGGCAGCGTCCAGATGCATGCATCCAGATCGAATTCCGCCCACTCAGCCAGCCTGATTTCAGCCGGTCTTGTGAATACCAATGGCGACAGCGCCAGCAACATCCGGACAGACAGTCCGCCCTGATAGCCGTCAATGTCCCGCAGTAACTGCCCGACCTTCGCCGGATCAGTGATCGCAGCAAACTTACCCTTGATGCGCTTGGGAAGTATCAACTTCACAACATCCTTTCGGACCATACCATACAGGATACAACATGCGTGATAAGTGGATACAACAAAACGTAGGTGAGCAGCTATCTAATAGACTGGTTGGAATGGCTTTCTGGCGGGGTTTCAAGGCATCATTAGATGCCCTGAAATTTGAAGTTGGTGGCTACGGTGAGATTCGAACTTACGACCCCAGCATTATGAGTGCTGTGCTCTAACCAACTGAGCTACGTAGCCAAGTGGGCGCAAATGGTAGCGGCATGTTGTCAGGCTGTCAATAAGGCATCGGCCCCAAAGTCAGGCAGGCGATGAAAAAAACAGGGCCTGTGCCAGCATGATCAGCCCCATGGCGGCTACCAGCAACCCTGCCACACCACGCACCTGCGGTTTGCGCACCCAGCCCAGCAGGCGCTGGCTGACCAGCCCCATCAGCAGCAGGTTGGGCAGTGTCCCCAGGCCGAAAGCCAGCATCAGCAGGGCACCTTCCAGGCTGCTGCCGGCGGACAGGCTCCAGATCAGGATGCTGTAAACCATACCGCAGGGCAGCCAGCCCCAGATCAGGCCGAACGGAAAGGCTTTCAGTGCATGGTCAATGGGCAGGAAGCGCCGTCCCAGCGGTTCAATCCGCCGCCACAGGGTCTGCCCGGCCTGCTCCAGGTGTCGCAGTCCCGGCCAGATACCGGCCAGATACAACCCCAGTCCCAGCATGAACAGGGCTGCAACGCCCTGCAGCAGCAGCTGGGCCAGGTACGGGCTGAGGCTGCGGGCCATCAGGGTTCCCAGGCCGCCGGTGAGTGCACCGGCCAGGGCGTAGCTGCTGATGCGTCCCAAGTTGTACCCGAGGTGGATGCCGAGTGTGCGGGCCGAACGGGTGGTGCCCTGACCCAAGCTCATGGCCGCGACAATGCCGCCACACATGCCCAGGCAGTGCACCCCACCCAGCAGCCCGGTCAGGAAGGCAGCTGCGTAGCGCGAGTGTTGCAGCCATTCGATCCAGCTGGAATCAGGCATGCCGGATCAGTTGGGACGCATGCGCAGGCGGTACAGGCCATCCTGGTAACCGGAAAAGAAATTGTCCAGCAGCGGATGCTCGACCGGGAGGTCGCTGTAGTCGATTTCCAGGTTGCGCTGGGCCACGTAGGCGACCCGGCCATCGTCATCAATCAGGACGTGATACCAGGGTTCATCCCGTGGCAGGGAGGCATTTTTGGCATGTTTCTGATACCACTCTTCCGTGCCTTGAAAGTCGGCATCGACATCAAAAATAACGCCGCGGTAATCAAACAGGCGATGGTGTATCACCTGTCCGATGGCAAAACTGGCTTGCTTGTCCATGATCTGATCCTTATCAGTTCCCCCTGCAGCGTGCAGGGGGATACAGCATAACCCCAATATGTGACCCCGCTGACCGTTATTCAAGTATTCAGGGTCCACGGGGCGCGATTGTCAGTGTTCAGCCGGCGGGAACGGGTTTTCCCGTTGTAGTGCCTTGATGGCCTGAATGCGCCGGGCATGCAGCTGCTGGCGAATCTGTTCGCCACGAAACCCGGCCTGTACAATCGGCCGTACATCCACATCCAGACAGGCCTGATGCAGGCGGGTAAACCATTCACGCTGGGGGTAGGGTGACTGCTCCATTCCAGCCCGGCCCTGGGCATCAGCCTGACAGGCCAGCAACAGATCATGAAAGCGCTCCGGACGGCGGAAGGCATCACATTGCTCCATGACCCGGAGCAGGGTGCGCGGGGTGAGTTCCCGAGTGCGGTGAATATGCAGGTGGTGGCGGGCAACCAGCCGTGCCAGCTCACGAAAATCATTGGGTACCCGGTAACGCTGGCAGAGCTGCTCCACCAGTCCGATGCTGCGCTCCTCATGGCCATGATGCCGGGGCCATTCGGCAGCCGGGGTGGTGCCCTTGCCGAGGTCATGGGTGAGGGCTGCGAAACGGATGCACGGATCAGTGCTCAGGGCCGCCGCCCGTTCCAGTACCATCAGGGTATGCAGACCGGTATCGATTTCCGGGTGATAGCGGGCGACCTGCGGAATGCCGAACAGGGCATCCAGTTCCGGAAACAGTACCCCGAGTGCGCCACACTCGCGCAGCACCTCGACAAACCGGCGCGGGGCCGGCTCTGCCAGCGCCCGTACCAGCTCCTGCCAGACCCGTTCCGGCACCAGCGCATCCACCTCGCCCGCCGCCACCATGGTCTGCATCAGTGCCAGGGTCTCTTTCGTGACCTGAAACCCCAGCGGGGCAAAGCGGGCCGCAAAGCGGGCCAGCCGCAGAATGCGCACCGGGTCTTCTGCAAAAGCCGGGGAGGCATGGCGCAACCGGCGCTGCTCAAGGTCCTGCAGGCCACCGCTGACATCGATTACCTGCCCGTCCTCATCCTCTGCCAGTGCATTGATGCTGAGGTCACGACGCAGCAGGTCCTGCTCCAGGGTGACATCGGGCGCTGCATGAAAGCTGAAGCCATGATAGCCGGGAGCGGTTTTACGCTCGGTACGGGCCAGGGCGTATTCCTCCCGTGTTTCGGGATGCAGGAAAACGGGAAAATCCTTGCCGACCGGCATGAATCCCATGTCCAGCATGTCGCCCGGTGTGGCTCCCGTCACCACCCAGTCACGGTCCTTGACCGGCAGGCCCAGCAAGCGGTCGCGTACTGCCCCCCCGACCAGAAAATAGCGAATATTCGGTTTCATGGATTTGTATTGAGCTGCAATTGATCGTATGGTGCCAGCCTGACAGGGACGGTGTCCATCCTTTACCAATTTGATATTCCGCAATGCAAAGGACAGGGGTAATATGCTAAACCATCGAATGAGGATGGGTTTTCCTTTTCTGTTTGCCTGATCATTTCTGTAACCCCTGCTTTGGGGGGCGCTTGACGGCTGTCCTGCAAAGCCGGTGACAATTGAGGAGTAAGTTATATGGCGCATATTGTTGTACTCGGTGCCGGTACGGGAGGAATGCCTGCCGCCTATGAGCTGAGGGAGACTTTGGGGGACGGGCATGATATTACGGTCGTCAATGAGCGTGACTATTTCCAGTTTGTCCCTTCCAATCCCTGGCTGGCAGTGGGCTGGCGCAAGCGGTCGGATATCACGTTTGATATTGATAAATACCTGAGCCGTAAAAATATCAGGTTTATTGCCGGTCGGTGCAGCAGGCTGGACCCGGATAACAATACCCTGGTGCTGGAAAACGGCCAGAGCATCCAGTACGACTACCTGATGATCGCCACCGGCCCCAAGCTGTTTTTTGGTGAGGTACCGGGTGCCGGACCGCATGGCGGTCATACCCACTCCGTCTGTACCGTTGATCATGCCGAGCTGTTGTGGGCGGATTACCAGAAGTTGCTGGAAAAGGGCAGCGGCCATATTGTTGTCGGCGCCATGCCGTTTGCCAGCTGCTTCGGCCCGGCCTATGAATTTGCCTTCATCGTGGATTCCGACCTGCGCAAGCGCAAGATTCGCCACAAGTTCAAGATGACCTATGTTTCTTCCGAGCCTTATATCGGGCATCTGGGGCTTGCCGGTGTGGGCGACTCGCGCGGCATGCTGGAGCACGAGCTGCGCAATCATCATATCGACTGGATTGTGAATGCCAAAACCACCAAAGTGGAAGTGGGCAAGCTGTTTGTGGATGAAATCGCTGAAGGAGGTGCGGTTAAAAAGCAGCATGAAATCGCGTTTGATCTGGCCATGATGCTGCCTGCCTTCAAGGGGGTGGATGCGGTTGCCGGTGTTGATGGTTTGTGCAATCCGCGCGGATTTGTGATTGTGGATGAACTGCACCGCAGTCCGCGCTGGAAAAACATCTATTCCGCCGGTGTCTGTATCGCCATTCCACCGGTCGATGCTACGCCTGTCCCCACAGGTGCACCGAAAACCGGTTATATGATTGAGTCCATGGTCACTTCTGCGGTACATAATATCGCAGACGAGCTGGCAGGCAACGAGCCACACACCACCGGGACCTGGAACACCATCTGTCTGGCGGACTTCGGTGATACCGGTGCGGCCTTTGTTGCCCTGCCACAGCTGCCACCCCGGAATGTAGCCTGGTTCAAGAAAGGCAAGTGGGTGCACATGGCAAAGATTGCCTTTGAAAAATACTTCATCCGCAAGATGAAAAAAGGCAGTTCCGAGCCATTTTACGAAAAATCGATACTGAAGATGATGGGTATTACCCGTATCTGAAGACTGAATTAATTAGGAATACCAGACAATCAGGAGTCTGGGCTTGTTGAGAGGGAGCCACGGTTTATACCCGGCTCCCTTTTTTTATGCGGGTGATTCAAGAAAACCGCCGGCTCGCGTATTATGTCGGCCATGAATACACCAGATGAAATCAGGGCCAGTGTCGCGCTGGCACTGGCCGAGGATATCGGCAGTGGCGATGTAACGGCAGCACTGATCGGTGCCGGGACACCGGGGCATGCTCATGTGTTGTGCCGTGAGGCTGCCGTACTCTGCGGTACCGCGTGGTTTGAGGAAGCCTTCCGGCAGGTGGATCCGGCCACCCGGATTGAATGGCTGCTGCAGGATGGTGAACAGGTCACTCCCGCTACCGTTCTGTGCCGGATTCATGGCAATGCCCGCGCCATGCTCACCGCCGAGCGTACTGCCCTCAACTTCCTGCAGCTGCTTTCCGGAACCGCAACCCTGACCCAGGCCTATGTGGCGCAGCTGGCCGGTACCCGTTGCCGCATTCTGGATACCCGCAAAACCATACCGGGGCTGCGCAATGCCCAGAAATATGCCGTGACCTGTGGCGGTGGCAGCAACCACCGTATCGGCCTGTATGACCGGGTACTGATCAAGGAAAACCACATCATGGCGGCTGGCTCCATCACCGCAGCGGTACAGCAGGCCAGGACCCTGTATCCGGCACTGCGGGTTGAGGTGGAGACCGAAAATCTGGATGAGGTGCAGGAAGCCGGCGCTGCCGGGGCCGACATCATCATGCTGGATGATTTCGACCGGGCGAGGATGATACAGGCGGTGCGCTGGAATAATGGCCGCATCCCGCTGGAAGCCTCCGGCGGGGTCAGTCTGGAAACCGTGCGCGAAATTGCCCTGACCGGGGTGGATTTCATTTCCGTGGGCGGGATCACCAAACATGTGCGGGCAGTGGACCTGTCCATGCGCTTCGAGGCCTAGGCCATGGATGGCGGATGGCGCGACAGAATGGCCGGCTGGCTGCTGCTGGTACCGGTCCTGCTGCTGGGTGCCTGTGGCAACCGGGGGCCTTTGTACCTGCCCGAAAATGAACCCCCGGCAGCCCCGACGGTTTCCGGGCGGCCGCAGACCCCGGCTTCAGAACTACAGGACCCCGATCAGAAAACAACAGACATGGATCACTTTAATGGATCATTTTGAATACCGCCATGGCAGCCTGTACGCTGAAGAAGTCCCGGTGGCTGATATTGCTGCTGCCCATGGCACCCCCTGTTATGTTTATTCACGTGCCACCCTGGAGCGGCACTGGCATGCCTTTGATCAGGCACTGGCAGGTCAGCCGCACCTGATCTGTTATGCCATCAAGGCCAATTCCAGTCTGGCCATCCTCAATCTGTTTGCCCGTCTGGGGTCCGGCTTTGACATTGTGTCGCAAGGTGAGCTGGAACGGGTGCTGCAGGCGGGTGGTGCCCCTGACAGGATCGTATTTTCCGGGGTTGGCAAACAGCCGGGGGAAATTCGTCGGGCACTGGAAGTCGGCATTCGCTGCTTCAATGTCGAGTCGGAACCGGAGCTGGAGCGCCTGAACCGGATTGCCGGGGAAACGGGGCGGGTGGCAACGGTGTCGATCCGTGTCAATCCGGATGTGGATGCCCAGACCCATCCCTATATTTCCACCGGCCTGAAGGAAAACAAGTTCGGCATTGATATTGCCCGGGCCGAAGCCGTGTACCAGCAGGCGGCGGATCTGCCCCATCTGAAGGTGAGCGGGATTGACTGCCATATCGGTTCCCAGCTGCTGTCGCTCAATCCGTTCATGGATGCGCTGGATCGCCTGCTGGTGCTGGCGGAGCGGCTGGGAGAGCAGGGCATTGACATTCACCATCTGGACCTCGGGGGCGGGCTTGGGGTGCGTTATCATCAGGAGCAGCCACCGCTGCCGAAAGAGTATGTTGAACGCCTGTTTCAGGATGAGCGCCTGCGCCGTTATGAAATCGTGATGGAACCGGGACGGGCGATTGCGGCCAATGGTGGCATTCTGGTGACCGGGATCGAATACCTCAAGCACACCGCGCACAAGCACTTCGCCATTGTCGATGCAGCCATGAATGACCTGATCCGCCCGTCTCTTTACGGAGCCTGGCAGGAAATTGTGCCGGTGACACCCCGCAATGGAGCCGCACTGCCTTACGATATTGTCGGTCCCATCTGTGAAACCAGTGACTTTCTCGGCAAGGACCGGGAACTGGTCCTGCAGCAGGGGGATTTGCTGGCGGTACGCTCTGCCGGTGCTTATGGTTTTGTCATGTCATCCAACTACAACTCACGCCCGCGGGTGCCAGAGCTGATGGTGGATGGCGAGCGGGTACACGTGATACGCCCCCGGGAAACCCTGGCAGACCTGTGGCGCGGGGAAAGCCTGCTGCCAGGCTGAGGAGGCGGGGAGTACGCAGCCCCCATTGAGCCGTTCAGTCTGAAATCCTGGGTTTTGAGCGCGTTAATTGCTGACTGACCCGCAGATTGTTCTATGCTGTAATGGTGTGTGACCCTGAACAAAAGGAGTTTGATTATGGGCCAACAAATTCTGGAGACTACTCCAGTGGCTTCGGTGTTGTCCAAGCGAGGCAAGGTGACGGCGATCCGCAGCGGTCAGGAAATGCGTATTCTCAAACGGGGTGATCCCGTCTATCAGGACGATACCGTCAGTACCGTGCGCGGAGCCAATCTGCAGTTGCGCATGAAGGATCAGAACATTGTCATGCTACGGGGTGGCAGTTCGTTTCGGGTGCGCCTCTACCGGTTTGATTCCCATGAAAACGAGATCAAGCGTTTCGATTATGCAGGGGGAGAATTGCGCCCGAGCCGTCGCCAGCTGGCCAATTGAGAAAGGGTTCAGCAGCATGCGTCCTGCCATTTATTGTGCATTGCACAATTTTGGTTGTGCATCGCACAACTTAATGGTTAAATGATTGGTAACACAGTAAACCGATCAACAACCTGACATGGCATAAACGGATGGATGTAATAGCTGTTTACCCCGGGACTTTCGACCCGCCGACCAATGGACATCTTGACCTGATCAAGCGGGCGACCGGCCTGTGCAGCCGGATTATTGTTGCAGTTGCCGCAAACCCGCGCAAAAAGCCGCTCTTTACCCTGATGGAGCGGGTGGACATGATCAGTGCCGAAGTACAGCGCATGGGGCTGGCCGGGCGGGTGGATGTGATCGGTTTTGAAGGCCTGTTGGTCAATTTTGCCCGTGAACACAAGGCGCGCATGCTGATCCGTGGCATGCGTGCCGTGTCAGATTTTGAGTACGAATTCCAGCTGGCCAGCATGAATCGTTCCCTGGCACCGGATATCGAGTCGGTATTCCTGATGCCGGGTGAGAGCCTGTCATTCGTTTCCTCCACCTTGGTGAAAGAGGTGGCACGCCTGCATGGCGACATCTCCCGCTTTGTCACACCACAGGTACAGCAGGCACTGCAGAGTCGCCTGACAGAAATCTGACGGGCTGCCACTCCAGCAGCCAGTCTGTCCTTTTCCTGCCAGGGTTAGGGGCATTTTATTCCCGGTCCCAGGTTGTTAAAATCAACCTTATTTGCTTAAGGAACCATACTGATGGCTTTGCTGATTACTGACGAGTGCATCAACTGTGATGTCTGTGAGCCGGAATGTCCGAATAATGCCATTTCACCGGGGGATGAAATCTATGAAATCAACCCGGATCGCTGCACGGAATGTGTCGGCCATTTCGATGAGCCGCAATGTGTGGCAGTCTGTCCGGTCGACTGTATTCCGAAAGACCCGGATCGGGTCGAGTCACCGGATCAGCTGCAGCTCAAGTATGAAAAATTAATGGCGGAAGATTAAACAAAAACTGCTGCCGAATTTCCCGTTTTACTCCAGCGCCTGTGCCGTCATGGTCAGGCGTTTTTGCTTCTGAGGCCTAACGGTAGCGCGCCCGGTAATCCCACGGTGCCTGCGGACGGGCTGCCCGCCACAGCCCGCGCCGGGCCTTGTGTGCTTCGGTTTCCGCAAGCGCATAGGCTGCCCGGTCACTCGGGCTCTGTTCATTGGCATAGGCTTTATAATGCCAGCCACAACCTTCCTGCAGCTGGCTCAGGGCTACATCCTCTCCCTTGCGGCTGACTTTGGCTACTATGCGTCCATAGCGATCCTGCTTGTAGGCTTCCAGTTCAACCGGCAGATTAAGTACCTTGCGGGCCAGTTTTTCCTTGCACAGTTGCCCGTAAGCCTGTTTGCCCTCCGGTGCATCAATGCCCTGCAGACGGATGGTGTACGGTTTCCGGTCCGGCCCCATAACCTTGAGGGTATCGCCATCGCTGACCCGTACCACCTGTCCCCGGGCCAGCAGAGTCCCGGCAGAACTGATACGGGTGCCGGGCGGGAGTTTGCCCGGTGTATCGGTGGACGGGTCCAGCGGCATCCTGCAGCTGCCCAGCAAAGGCAGCACAAGCAGCATCGGGACCAGAACCCGTAACCGTGATGACCATGCGTGGGACGGCTGTGCTGCGGGGGGCAATGCCCGTATGGCTGAATGGCAGCGGCAGGGCATCATGAGCCGGCCCCGGTGGCGGTTTCTGTTGTTTCAGTCGTTTCTGCCCCGTTTTGGTCCGCTGTTTCTGCTGTTTCCGCTTTGCCCTTGAGGACCGGTTCCAGGGTCGGCCAGATATGTGCCAGAATTATGGGCTGGGCCTCGGCCAGCGGATGCAGCCCGTCTGCCTGCATCAGGCTGAAATCTTCAGCCACCCCGTCGAGTAGAAAGGGAATAAAGGGCAGTTGGTATTGTTCGGCCAGTTCGCTGTAGACCGCCTCGAATTTTTCGGTGTATTGCGGACCGTAATTGGGCGGAATCTTGATACCGATCAGCACGACCCGGGCTGCGACTGCCTGAGCCTGCTCAATCATGTTGGCCAGATTGGCACGCATATTGGCCGGTGGCATGCCCTGCAGGCCGTCATTGGCCCCCAGCTCCAGCAGCAGAAAATCCGGTTTGGTGTTTTCCAGGGCATCCGGGAGACGGGCAAGTCCCCCCTTGCTGGTTTCGCCGCTGATGCTGCCATTGGTAATGGCGAAGCGGTCCCCGAGCTGTTCACCCAGCAGGTTGACCCAGCCTTTTTCCACCGGGATGCCGTAAGCCGCACTCAGGCTGTCGCCCCAGACCAGAATGCGGGTGACTGTCTCGGCGGTTTGCGGGGTGGTGGCCGCTGTTTCGGTACGGGTATCCGCACTCCATGAGAGCGAGCTGGTCATCATGATGATAAAGGCTGAAAAAACGGTAATGATGGTCTGTAATGGTTTCATGTATCTTGATTTTCCTGGTCCGGCTTGCCAAGTGGCATGGTTTAAAGGCATGCTGTCGGGCTGATGCCATGAAATAAAACAACATTGGAGTAGGGAGACATCATGAAGTTTCATTCCATCCTGTTCCTGCTGGTTATGACTTTCGCCGTGCTGGGTATGCAGGCGCAAGATACCATAACAGTGCCCGGAGCCGCTGCAGCAACTGAACCTGCCATGCCAACCGAAACCGGTACGACAGCCCCGGTGAGGGTGATTGAGGCCACCAGCATTGCCCTGCACGGCAAGCCGTATTATCCGCCGGCATTCACCCACTTTGATTATGTGAATCCGGATGCCCCCCCGGGGGGACGCGTGACTGAATGGGTGATGGGAACGTTCGACAATTTCAACCCTTATTCCCAGCGCGGCGATGCAGCAGCCGGTTCCAGCTCTCTGTTTGATGACATTATGGCCTCATCCGATGATGATTTGAGCGCCTATTATCCGCTGATTGCCGAGAAGATCAGCTATGCCACGGATTATTCCTACATTATTTTCCATGTTGACCCACGGGCCCGTTTTCAGGATGGCCGGCCCATCCGTCCGGAGGATATCCGTTTTTCCTTCTACAAGCTGACGGAAGAAGGGCTGCCGGGGCTCAAGGCCGCCTACAGCTATGTGGACACGGTCGAGGTACTGGATGCGCAGCGGGTGCGTTTCGATATCAAGGCCGGGCAGCGTGAAAAGGACAAGATTGTCTACCTGTGCGGCTTGCCGGTTTTTCCGGAGCATTACTGGAAGGACCACCGTCTGGACGAGCCGCTGAAGGAAGTCCCGGTGGGCAGCAGCGGCTGGCGTATCGGCCAGTTTGACTATGGCAAATATGTGGAGCTGGAGCGTTTCGGGGATTACTGGGCCAGGGACCTGCCGGTCATGAAGGGGTTGCTGAATCCGGATGCCGTGCGTTATGAATACTACCGTGACGAGACCGTGGCCTTTGAGGCTTTCAAGGCCGGCAAGATTGACAAGTGGGAGGAGAATGTGGCCAAGCGCTGGGCGACCGACTATGTCTTCCCGGCAGTGAAGGACGGACGGGTGCTGAAGCTGGAAGTGCCGCACCGGATTCCGCTGGCGGCTCAGGGATTTGTGTTCAACACGCAGCGTGAGCTGTTTAAGGACCGGCGCGTGCGTGAGGCAATGGCTTACCTGATGGATTTTGAGTGGATGAACAGGAACCTGTTCTACGATCAGTATCAGCGGGTGAACAGCTATTTCATGAACACGGACTATCACGCCAGTGGTTTGCCCTCCGAGGCCGAGCTCAGCATTCTGGAGCCGGTGAAGGATCAGGTTCCCGCGCAGGTTTTCAACACTGAAGTCAGCCTGCCGACAACCGATGGCAATGGCAATATCCGCGCTAACCTGCGCAAGGCGCTGGGCCTGCTGAAAGAAGCCGGCTGGGAAGTGAAGGACCAGAGGCTGGTGAATGCACAGACTGGCAGGCCCTTTGAGTTCGAGCTGCTGCTGGTTTCGCCGACCATGGAAAAAGTGGCACTGGCTTTCGACAAGAACCTGCAGAAGGCCGGGATCAGGATGGCCATCCGCACGGTGGATACCAGCCAGTATTTTCAGCGCCGCAATCAGCATGACTACGACATGATCGTGGGCAGCTACGGCCCTTATGCCTACCCCAGTGCCCGTACCCACCAGCAGTGGCATTCCGACAGTATTGATTCCGGTTTCAACCTGGCCAATGTCAATGACAAGGCCATTGATTACCTGATGGATGAGGTGATGAAGTATCAGGAAGATGAGGAAAAGCTGCTGCCATTGGGCAAAGCGATTGACCGGGTGTTGATGGCCGGTTACTACATGATTCCGCAGTGGAACATCAGTAAATTCCGCATCGCACACTGGGACAAATTCGGCAAACCGGAAAAGACGCCACGCTACGCACTGGGTGATGGTGCCTGGTGGGTGGATACAGCCCGACAGCAGCCGTCAGGGCCGTAGTCGCAAACGCTCTGGCCGGCTTTCACTTTACGGCTATTGACGGGCTTGTTGGTTAAATTATCGCTAATCTCCAGCTATTTGGTCTATATTGATGGATGCCTGTATCGCAGGCGTTTCATTTCAACAAGCGAAGGAGAAACGTGCATGAGTAATCTGATTGTCGTTGCATTCAGTGATGAGCAAAGCGCATTCAAGATGCGTGATCGTCTGGTGCAGATGCAGGGTGAGTACCTGCTGGAGCTGGAGGACGCTGTTGTTGCCACAAGAAATGACAAGGGTAAGGTGGTATTGCATCAGGCCGTCAACCTGACCGCTGCCGGGGCGGTTGGTGGTACTTTCTGGGGCATGCTGGTCGGGTTGCTGTTCCTGAATCCGCTGGTGGGTGCAGCGGTCGGGGCCGGTACCGGAGCCCTGAGTGGTGCCTTGTCGGATATCGGTATCAATGATGATTTCATGCGCAATATGGCTGACAAGCTGGAAACCGGCAAATCGGTACTGTTTGTGCTGATCCGCAACGCTACCGGCGACAAGGTGCTGGATCAGCTGCGTGAATTCAATATTCACGGTGATGTACTCCAGACCTCCCTGAGCAAGGATCAGGAGGAAAAGCTGCGCCAGGTATTGCATTCTGCCCAGGCCGCAGCTCAGAGCGCCCCGGCTGCTGCGGGTGCATCGGCCGGTGGCAAGGCTGAAAACTGACGGGAGGCAGGAGGCCCTCGGGGTCTGACTGTTCCCGCTGCTGAAGCGTACCGGCAGCCGGGCGGGCTTTGTTCCTGTCTGGCTGCCGGCTGACAGGCAAAAACAAGGGGACAGGGTTGACCGCTTATATTATTCGTCGTCTGCTGCTGATGATTCCCACCCTGTGGGCCATTATCACACTCAACTTCTTTGTCATCCAGCTGGCACCGGGCGGGCCGGTGGAGCAGGCACTGGCCAAACTGCACGGGATTGAAAACAGCGTCACCGACCGTATCAGCGGTGCCAATCAGGGGGATGTGCTCAACAACAAGCCATCTGCCGACAGCCCCGGCGTATCCGGCACGGGCCACAGTGATTATCTGGGAGCCAAGGGGCTGGACCCGGTACTGATCGCCGATATTGAAAAGCGCTTCGGCTTTGACCGGCCGATACTGGAGCGTTATGTCATGATGCTGAAGAACTACCTGCTGTTTGATTTCGGGGACAGCTTCTTCAAGGGTGACAGCGTGGTGAATCTGGTGTTGTCACGCCTGCCGGTTTCCGTTTCTCTCGGGCTTTGGAGCACAGCGCTGATTTACCTGATCTGCATTCCGCTCGGGGTCTACAAGGCACGGCATTACCAAACCCGTTTTGATGACATGAGCACCACGGTGCTGATTGCCCTGAGTGCGATTCCGGGGTTTCTGTTTGCGGTCATGTTAGTGATCATTTTTGCCGGTGGCAATTACCTCAATTGGTTTCCGCTGCGCGGGCTGGTATCCGGCAATTTTGAATCCCTGAGCTTCTGGGACAAAATCATGGATTACCTGTGGCACATCACCCTGCCCACCATTGCCCTGACCATCGGCAGTCTGGTGAGCCTGACTTTCCTGACCAAGAATTCCTTCCTGGATGAAATCGGCAAGCAGTATGTGATTACGGCGCGTGCCAAGGGCAATAATGAACGCCGTGTCATGTACGGGCATGTATTCCGCAATGCCATGCTCATTATTATCGCCGGCTTTCCCGCCACCCTGATCGGCATCCTGTTCACCGGGGCCGTGCTGGTCGAGGTGATCTTCTCGCTGGAGGGACTGGGCCTGCTGGGGTTGGAGGCGGCTATGGGGCGTGATTACCCGGTCATGTTCGGGACGCTCTATATTTTCACTTTTATCGGCTTGCTGACCGGGCTGCTGGGTGATCTGATGTACATGGTGGTCGACCCCCGCATTGATTTCGAGGCCCGGGGATGAAGCTTTCCGGCATCAACCAGCGCCGCCTGGCACGCTTTCGCGCCAACCGCAAGGCAGTGTGGTCATTGTGGATTTTCACGATCGTGTTTGTATTGAGCCTGTTTGCGGAATTTATTGCCAATGACAAGCCCCTGATCGTGTCTTATGACCAGCATTATTATTTCCCGGTATTGAAGGACTACCCTGAAACCGCCTTCGGGGGCGAATTTGCCACCACGGCAGACTACAAGGACCCCTATGTGCAGGGACTGATCCGGGAAAAGGGCTGGTACCTGTTCCCGCCCATTCCCTACAGCTACAGCACCATTATCAATGATCTGGGCCAGCCCGCACCCTCACCCCCGGATGGCAGGCACCTGCTGGGAACGGATGAGCAGGCCCATGACCTGTTTGCGCGCATTCTGTACGGGTTCCGGATTTCCGTGCTGTTCGGCTTCTCGCTCACCATGATTTCAGCCATTATCGGCGTGGCTGCCGGGGCGGTACAGGGGTATTACGGCGGCTGGCTTGACCTGATGTTTCAGCGCTTTATTGAGGTCTGGAGCAGCATGCCACAGCTTTACATCCTGATCATTCTGGCCAGCATCGTCCGACCCAGTTTCTGGATACTGCTCGGTTTCATGCTGCTGTTCAGCTGGATGGGTTTTGTCGGGGTGGTGCGGGCCGAATTTCTGCGCTGCCGCAATTTCGATTACGTCAAGGCCGCCAGGGTCATGGGCATGAGTGACCGGCGCATCATGTTCAAGCACATCCTGCCCAATGCCATGGTCGCCACCCTGACCTTCATGCCGCTGGTACTGAGCGGTTCGGTGACCACGCTGGTGGGGCTGGATTTTCTGGGCTTCGGCCTGCCGCCGGGATCGGCCAGCCTGGGGGAGATTCTCGCGCAGGGCAAGAACAATATCCAGGCTCCTTGGTTATGGCTGTCGGCATTTTTTTCCATCGGCATCATGACCATGCTGCTGGTATTTATCGGTGAAGGGGTGCGGGATGCGTTCGACCCGCGTGCGGTGAAAAAATGAGCCTGTCGGAAAATAATCTGGTCACCATCAACAAACTGCGCCTTGAGTTCCGCAGCGGTATCGCCTCCGGCCCGGCCAATCCGGTGGTCAATCAGGTCAGCTTTGCGATCCGCCGGGGGGAAACCCTGGCACTGGTGGGGGAGAGCGGGTCGGGCAAAACCGTGACAGCCCTGTCCATCCTGCGCCTGTTGCCCAGCCCGCCGGCACACTGGAGCAGCGGTGAAATCCTGTTTGACGGCCAGGACATGCTCAAGCTGCCGGAAGCGGCCCTGCGTGCCATCCGTGGCAACCGCATCGGGGTGATTTTCCAGGAGCCGATGATGTCGCTTAATCCGCTGCATACCGTGGAAAAGCAGCTGGCCGAGGTTTTGTGGCTGCATCGGGGCCTGAAGCTGGCAGCGGCCCGGCCCCTGATCCGCCAGTGGCTGGCGCGGGTCGGTATCGATGACCCGGACGGGAAGATGAAAGCTTATCCGCACCAGTTGTCCGGTGGCCAGCAGCAGCGGGTGATGATTGCCATGGCGCTGATCAATGAGCCGGAACTGCTGATTGCGGATGAGCCCACCACGGCGCTGGATGTCACCATCCAGGCCCAGATTCTGGCGCTGATCAATACCCTCAGGCAGGAACTGGGGATGTCGGTATTGTTTATCACCCATGATCTGGGCGTGGTGCGCCAGATAGCCGACCGGGTGGTGGTGATGTGCCGGGGGGATGTGGTGGAGGTGGAGGCAACTGAAACCCTGTTTAAGCAGCCGCAGCATCCCTATACCCGCACCTTGCTGAGCGCCTTTCACCAGCGCCGTACGGATACCCTGCCTGCCGATGCCCCGATACTGCTGCAGGTTGATGACCTGAAGGTCTGGTTTCCGATCCAGCAGGGGGTCCTGCGCCGTGTGACGGGGCATGTCAAGGCGGTGGACGGGGTGTCACTGACCCTGCATCAGGGCGAGGCACTGGGGATTGTCGGGGAAAGCGGCTCGGGCAAGACCACGCTCACGTATGCGCTGTTGAAACTGGTGCCTTCCAGCGGCCGCATCCGCCTGGGTGATGTGGAACTGTCCGGGCTGGATGCGGATGGCATGCGTCCTTACCGGCGCTCGATGCAGCTGATTTTCCAGGACCCTTATGGCAGTCTGAGTCCGCGCATGTCGGTAGGGCAGATCATTGGTGAGGGGCTGGAAATTCACCGAATCGGTACCGAAGCCGAACGCCATGCACGGGTGCTGGAGGCCATGCGGCTGGTGGAACTGGACCCCGGCTGGATCGACCGCTATCCGAATGAGTTTTCCGGTGGCCAGCGCCAGCGCATTGCCATTGCCCGTGCCCTGATCATGGAGCCGCAGCTGGTGATATTGGATGAACCGACCTCTGCCCTGGATCGCACCATCCAGGCTCAGGTGCTGGCGCTGTTGATCCGCCTGCAGCGCGAGAAAAACCTGACCTATATTTTTATCACCCATGACCTCGGTGTGGTACAGGCCATCTGTCACCGCGTGCTGGTGATGCAGAAGGGCAGGCAGGTGGAAAGTGGTACAGTGAGCGCGATTTTTGATGCACCGAAAGCCGCCTATACCCGACGCCTGCTGGCCTCCGTACCGGAATAGACCGCCTGGCTCCCCGGCAGCGGATCAGGTATGGGTGAATGTTCGTGTGCTGTCAGCCTCTTGGTAACTGTGCTATACCTGCACGTCACCCTTAATTGTCAACAAAGGAACCTTCCCATGAAAAAGGAAAGTCTGTCCATTCACGCCGGTTATGAGACCGACCCGGTCACCAAGTCTGTGGCCGTGCCGATCTACCAGACGGTGGCTTACGAGTTCGAGGATGCCCAGTACGGGGCCGATCTGTTCAACCTGGCCCGACCGGGTAATATCTACACACGCCTGATGAACCCGACCAATGACGTGCTGGAAAAGCGCATTGCCGCGCTGGAAGGTGGCGTCGCGGCGCTGGCGGTCAGTTCGGGCATGGCGGCGATCAATTACGCCATTCTGAACATTGCTGAAGCGGGCGACAATATCGTTTCCACTTCACAGCTCTATGGCGGTACCTACACTCTGTTTGCACACATGTTGCCCAGGCAGGGGATTGAAGTGCGCTTTGCCGCCAGTGACAGTGCGGCGGATATTGAAAAACTGATTGATGACAGAACCAAAGCGGTCTTCTGCGAAACCATCGGTAATCCGGCGGGCAATATTGCCGATATTGAAGCCATTGCCAAGGTGGCGCACAGGCATGGTGTGGCCGTGATTGTCGACAATACCGTTGCCACCCCGATGCTGTGTGCGCCGATCGAGTATGGTGCGGATATCGTGGTGCACGCACTGACCAAGTACATTGCCGGGCACGGTAATTCGCTCGGTGGCATTATTGTCGACTCCGGCCAGTTCCCCTGGGCACGGCACAGCGCCCGCTATCCCGCCCTGAGCCAACCGGAGCCGGCCTACCATGGGGTGGTGTATACCGAGTCATTCGGTGCTGCCGCCTACGTTGCCCGCGCCCGCACCGTGCCGCTGCGCAATACCGGCTCGGCACTGTCGCCGTTCAACACCTTCCTGATCCTGCAGGGGGTGGAAACCCTGGGACTGCGCATGGAACGTCATTGTGACAACGCACTGGCAGTGGCCGAATACCTGCAAGGGCATGACAAGGTGGCGTGGGTGAGTTTTGCCGGATTGAAGGGCGATCCGTATCATGCGTTGGCGCAGAAATACTTCAAGGGCAGACCGGCCTCACTGATGACTTTCGGCATCAAGGGCGGCTTTGAGGCGGGAATCCGGTTTTATGACCAGCTGCAGATGATCAAGCGGCTGGTCAATATCGGTGATGCCAAATCACTGGCCTGTCATCCGGCCTCTACCACGCACCGGCAGCTGAGTGAGGCAGAACAGCTGAGTGCGGGCGTGAAACCGGAAACCATCCGCATCAGTGTGGGTATTGAACACATTGACGATATTATCGCCGATCTGGAGCAGGCGTTCACGGTCGTCTGAGCGCGGCGAACGCCAAAGACAAGGACTGCGGACGGGTTGTCACACCAGCCCGCAGTCGGCTCACCAGTCTGCCCGGTGCGTCAATGCGGCTCAGGCCAGCTCATCCAGCGAATCCAGATAGCGGAAGCCTGCCTTTTCCAGACCGGGGCGCATATTGTACATGTCCAGCCCCAGCACGCCGGAGGCCAGTTTCTGGCGCTTTTCACCTTCATTGGCTTCCCGTGCCTGGGCTGCCTTGAGTGCTTTTTCGGCATTCTGGCGCGGTACAATGCACACACCATCATCATCCGCCACCACAATATCACCGGGCATGACGTGCTGACCGGCACACAGGACCGGGACATTGACCGAGCCGAGGGTGTTCTTGACCGTACCCTTGATGGAGATGGCCCTGGACCAGACCGGGAAATTCATTTCAGTCAGGTCGCGGATATCACGCACCCCGGCATCAATCACCAACCCGCGCACACCGCGTGCCTGGGCTGAAGTGGCCAGCAGGTCGCCGAAATAACCGTCAGTGCAGGGCGATGTGGTGCCTACTACCAGAATATCACCCGGCTGGCACAGCTCAATGGCTACATGAATCATCCAGTTGTCACCGGGCTGGGCCAGAATGGTGACGGCACTGCCTGCGATGCGTGCACCACTGAAAATCGGACGCATGCAGGGGTTCAGGTTGCCGATACGCCCCTGCGCTTCGTGTACGGTTGCTGCACCACACTGGGCCAGGGCATCAATAATGGCTCCGTCGGCCCGTTCAATATTCCGGACGGCGACGCCCTGTACTGTATGAGTAATCATAGATGTCCTCCTTAAGACTCTGGCCATGTTAACGTCTGCAGCGTCGGGGCTCCATGCCAGAAACGGAATTTCTCTTGTACTTTGCACCTTCCGGTAGCGGCTCACACCGGACCGGCTGGCGTTTTCCGGTACTTTTGCACGACAGGCAAGCGTCATTTACGTCCCTTCGCAGGCTTCACTGGCCTGAACCGGGCATGCGCCCTGAGCATCTGCGCTGACAATGACAGCCAGAATGGGGAGCGGTCAGCTGTTTTTTGCAGATTGCGATGTCAGCCGGTTATTGCGGGGTATTGGGCCGGACATAATACGCTTCGGTGAAAAACTGGTCTGTCGGTAGATAGATCATGTCAGGCCGAACCACCCAGTTATAAGCCTGAAACAGAATGGGAATCAGGGCGAGGTCTTCAAGGGCGATGTGCTGGGCCTTGCGCAGTTCACGCCTTTTAAGTTCCGCCACAGTCCGGGACAGGGCGTGGTCAAGCTGCTGATCCAGGGTTGGATTGCTGTATCCTCCCTTATTGCCTGCCGCGCCGGTATACAGCAGCTGCGTCAACAGGTTGGCGAGATTCCCGTCGGTGCTGTAGGCAAAAAATGCAGCACTGAAGGCGCGGTTATTCGCCTTTTTGAAGTATTCCCCGGCAGGCAGGGTCTCTATCCGGGCCTGAATTCCTGCCTCATTCAGCATGGCAGCAATGAGTTCCAGATATTCCCGGCGAGCATCTTTGTCACGGATGATCAGGCGAAAGCCCGCCGGATACCCCGCTTCCCGCAGCAGGCGTTTTGCCGCCGGAATATCCTGTTTTTCCGGGAACAGGGTGGGGTCGGCCATTTCGGTATTGTTATTCACCAGCTGGCCGGCGGGTTGTGATCCTGTCTGGGACCCCAGCAGCTGGCTGACCAGTTTGTCACGATCCAGTGCCCGTGAAATGGCCTGTCGCACCCGCAGGTCTTTCAGCGGATTATGGGGCAAAGGCTGGCCATCCGCTCCCGACACATCCGGTGACTGCTCACGGGCGGTATCGAGGGCCAGCATATAGAGAAAATGTGAGGTTTTATTGGTAACGCTGGCCTGTTGCTGCAGTTCCTGCAGGTATTTGAAAAATACCCCCTCGGTCAAGTCGGTCTCCCCGGCAAGAAAGGCCGCCCGGCGCTGTTCCGGATCAGTTTCGGCGCGTATCAGTACTTTGCGGATGTACGCAGGGCCACGGTGGTAATCCATAAACGCCGCCAGTTCAAACTGCTCGAAACCCTGCCGTTTTATCAGACGGTAAGGACCGGTCCCGATCAGCTGCTCACCACTGTTGAAGGCTGCGCTGTCGGCATTTTCCGCTGTATGCCTGATGACCCGGATATCTTCCAGGTCCCAGAGCAGCTCGCTGTTGGGGAAGGGGGTGTCGATCTGAAACCGGTAGGTATCCAGAGCCTGAATTTCATGGTTTTTGATATGCTCATAGGCGTTGTTCCGGAGCCGGGCAGCCCGCCGGAATGTGGCGACGACATCCCTGGCGGTCAGTTCACTGCCATCATGAAAGTGCACTCCTTTTTTCAGTACAAAGCGCCAGCGTGTCGGTGTTTCCCACTGGTAGCTTTCAACCAGTACGGGAATGGCCCTGCCGTCCTGAAGCGTGAACAGGGGGTCAAAGAAATATTGCTGGAAACCATGATCGCCGGAAAGCGAGCTGGCCTGGGGATCAAGAGTGGTAGGGGGCGACAACAGCAGAACCCGGAAAACGTCATTATAGGCGGGTGAAGTATTTTCTCCGGCAGCATGGCTGCCATTCAGCCAGCATAATATGCCTGTCACTGCCAGCAGGCACACAAGGTTTTTCACAGCCTCTCCTCTCGAATCCGCCTGAATCAGGAATACAGATACCTGCCGTACCTGCAACCTGTCAGAACTACGGGCACAGAACAGCCTGCCCGCCCGATTAAATGAATGCTTCACGCAACAATATCAACTTATAACAGTCAATATTTTTTATGAAGTAATCCTTTCGATCTTTTTTTGGCATCGAAAATTTGATGAATTCCATTAATTATCAATATCTTAATGAGGTTATTTGTTTTTTGTAACTTGCTTAACCGTTAAATCCTGCAGTTTTACTGTTTTCCGGCCTGCGGAGTTTTGATACTGTACCTGTCCGGCTGCAGGTGTCGGGGGGTGGGAGTAGAATCAAGGCTGCATGCGGTATTGAAGGTGTTGAAAGTTTCCAGGCATTCTTCCGAAGCCTGTGCTGCAGCGATGTGGTGCTGGCGTGTGCAGGGAGGTATTCACGGCGGCTTCGGGAAGATTTCCGGAAACTTTTTCACAACGACTTATAACATAATAAAGAATGCCAGGCTTGCATGCTACCGAACAGTGTGGCAGCAGAAACCCTAGAACTTGGCAATAATGAATAAAATGTTCTATTTCCCCGGCAACTTCAAGCTCTGGATTATTGTTTTCATGGCTGTGATATTGCTTTTGTTTACCATTGCCGGTATATTGTTTCTGCGCGAGAATATTATCAATGGCGTTATGGATCAGGTTCATTCAGAAATCAGTATCAAGAACAACCTTGTCAACCGGATTATTGAGAACCTGATCCGGGATACGGACAAGAAGATTCACCGGATTTCACAGGGGTATACTGAAAGGAATCCGGAAGTCCAAGGTATTGATAAAACCATCAAATACATAGATTCACAGTGGCTGAAAATAACGGGTGACAGTATCGACTATAAACTGGCCTATTATGACAGTCAAGGAGGGTATCATAGTATATCAGATCAGGATAACCCGTTTGATCTTTCGTCAGCCCTGCAGATTAATGAAATATCAACCCACTTCAATTATACGGACGGAAAGAGCTTCTTTTATTGCAAGGAGTACTGTCAGCTTTATCTGATCAAGCCACTATCCAATGATAACTTCCACAGTGGTTTCATCCAGGTCTCCATCAGTATTGACAGTATTCTGGATCATGTGATGGAAGGTATCTATGGGGCCAAGATTGTTGTTTTCAGAAAGTCACATGTGCGTAAGGATGAGGATATCTGCCTGCAGGGCACCCATTTTTTCTATGAACAGGCAACTTTCCCGTTTGCATATCAGGACTTTCTGAATGATTTTCCCGCTTTTTCCTGCCGGCAGGGGGGGGCAGTTGCCGAAAACACTGTCTTTTTAAGGCGAAAGACTCTGGCCAGTGAGCTCCGGAAAGATGAGCTGTTGTTTGTGATTCTGGGGGATGCCTCCCTGCTGCTGAAGAAAGCTGATGCTGCCATCTATGAACTGATCAAAAAATCCTCGTTGATTTTTCTTTCCCTGATGATTCTCTTCTACATGATGCTTAAATTCGCGATGCAGCGTATCAAGGTATTGGGAGGGATTCTGGATAGTATTGCCAGGAAAGAGTTTACCTTTGCCAAAAGCCGGCTGGCCGTTTTTTCACGCCGCCGACGGCATGATGAAATTGATGATATTTATCATCATGTCAGTCATCTGGCTACCGAGCTGGAACTGGCCATGCGGGAGATCGGCATCAAGAACCGGCAGCTCATCGAAAAGATGCATGAAACCCAGCAACTGGCGGATAATGATACCCTGACCGGGCTTTTCAACCGCCGTCGGTTTACGCTGGAGCTGAATGCCCTGATCAGCAGGAATGAGCCTTTCACACTGGTGAGTGCCGACCTGAACCATTTCAAGCTGGTCAATGATTCTCTCGGCCATGCGGCGGGTGATAACCTGCTGATTGATTTTTCCAGAATACTCTCTGCCATTTTTCAGGATAAAGGCATCGTCGGCAGAATGGGAGGGGATGAATTTTCCATTATCATCCACGATGCCGATAAAACCCGTGTTGCAGAGCTGTTGACCCAGGTTTCAGAACAGACCAAAGGGCTGTTTCAGGATAACAGCCTTGGTATTCATGTCTCAACATCAATCGGTGCTGCCCGGTTTCTGCATGATGCTGCCGATCTGGATGAGCTTTCCGCTTTTGCGGATGTTGCCATGTATGAAAACAAACGTTTGAAAGCCAGTCCCTATCATTTCTATAATGGTGCGGAAACCATCCTGCAGGAAGAACGGGAAGCCAAGTTCTGGGATGACCTGCTGGAGGCCGGTTTCAGGAAAATGCTGTATGTCGTTTACCTGCAGCCCATTGTCTACGCTGACAGCCATCTGAATTTTGCCTATGAGGCGCTGACAAGGATAAAAGCCGACAATGAACTCTATACGCCGGAAGGTTTTATTGATTATGCGGAAAAAAATCGGAAGATTGTAGCAATTGACAAGTATACCCTGAAAAAGGCAATGAGCATGGGAGCAGGGCTTGGTTATCCAATATTAAATATCAACCTGTCTTATGCAACCCTGTCAAACCCGGACCTGATGCGCTATGTTTTTGACTGCTCGGTATCCACCCACTATCCATTAAAGAACATTATTATCGAAATTACCGAGACTGCCGAGATAAAAAATATTAATATTACCCGAGAGTCTATAAAAAAGATGCGGCAGTATGGACTGCGTTTCGCACTGGACGATTTCGGGACCGGATTTTCTTCTTTTTCTTATCTGGCAAAGCTCGGTGTTGATTACATCAAGCTGGATAAATCCCTGATCAGGGAGCTGTTGATCAACCGCTCAAGCCATCACATTGTCCGATCCCTGATCGACTTGTGCAAGAATCTGGAAATAAAGACCATTGCCGAGGGGGTGGAAAATCATGAAATACTGCTGGAAGTCAGCCAGTACGATTTTGACTTCATGCAAGGCTATTACTTCTCCAGACCCAAACCCATCAGCGAGTTTGTCGATGTGGATCAGGCACTGGCCGAGCCGATGCTCCAGCGCCTGATTCACATGTAGGTGCAGGGCATCTCCTTATACACAAGTCAGTCATCCGCCCACTGACTCGCCATTTGAATCCCATAAATGCAATCCAGCACCCTTGAGTAGCCCAGCCAGATACTTTTGGCACCCGGCTCACCATCGCCTTTTCTACCCAGAAAACCCCCCAGTTCCGCCAGATTGCGAATGACTTGATTGAGGGAAGGAATGCCATCGGGCAGCGCTTTTTCTCCGAGCCGGAACGCGACTTTCCATTCCATGGGGTCAAACACCAGATCCGCCGGAAGTTCCGGGCAGGTACGCCCCAACCGCATCAGGAACATGATTCGCCATGCCACCATGATGTGTAACCGTTCACGCCATCTATAGCGGCTCAGGTCAGGCGTTGCGGCTCTTGGGCAGGAATCGGGAAGCGCACGGTCACGGGTTGGTTGGCTATCCCCTGAGTGCAAACCTGCCGCATCAAG
>Ga0116152_10000828_pt1 | contig 25489 bp, 19 predicted proteins | sample AD_UKC119_MetaG_FD_89894 | JGI IMG/M metagenome (GOLD analysis project Ga0116152, IMG submission 89894) | Active sludge microbial communities of municipal wastewater-treating anaerobic digesters from Hong Kong - AD_UKC119_MetaG | ecosystem: Engineered > Bioreactor > Anaerobic > Digestate...
CGGGACCCCAGCGGATCGGCCGAAAGTGCGATCTGCGGGCCAGCCGACAGGAGGATGAGGAAGTGACCGGACTCCCGATGCGCGGACTGTCGCCGATCGCTGACGATGCCGTCCATGTCAGTTCCACCGAACCCGTCCCCACCCGACCAGTGCCCACCCGACCAGTGCCCACCCGACCAGTGCCCACCCACCCGGGCTGCCGTCCTCGGCCAGGCCCGAACGTCGCCCGGAGCCCCGACGTGATCGAGGTCAGAGGACTCACCAAGCACTACGGGTCCCGGCGCGCCGTCGACGACCTCAGCTTCGACCTGGAGGCCGGTCGGGTCACCGGCTTCGTCGGTCCCAACGGTGCCGGCAAGTCCACCACCATGCGGATGATGGTCGACCTCGCCCGTCCGGACCGGGGCGAGGTGCGCTACGACGGGCTCCGCTACGCGGATCTCGCCCAGCCGGCGCGGACCGTCGGCGCCGTCCTCGACGCCCGCTGCATGCACCCGGGTCGCACCGCCCGGAACCACCTCCGGGCCATCGCGGCGCTCAGCGCCATCCCGGGCTCCCGGGTCGACGAGGTGCTGGCCGACGTCGGACTCGAGAGCGTGGCCGACGAGCGGGCCGGGCGGTTCTCGCTCGGCATGCGCCAGCGGCTCGCGCTGGCAACCGCACTGCTGGGCGACCCCCGGGTGCTGCTGCTCGACGAGCCGTCCAACGGCCTCGACCCCGACGGCATCCGCTGGTTGCGGAACCGGCTGCGTCGGTTCGCCGACAACGGCGGGACGGTGCTCGTGTCGAGCCACCTCATCGCCGAGCTGGCCCGGTTCGCCGACGACCTGGTCGTCGTCGGTGCCGGACGCCTCATCGCCGCTGCGACCGTCGAGTCGATCACGTCCCGAACCGGGATGTCGCTCGAGGACAGCCTCCTCGAGATGACCGCGACGTCGGCCGAGTTCGCCTCCGCATGACCGCCCACGTCGCCACCGGCAATCCCGAACCGTCCACCGCTCATGAGGAGACCGACATGACCAGCATCGACGCGCCGCTCAGGCCCACCCCTGAGGCCCTCCGGGCGGCCGACACCCCCAACGCCACGGGCCCACGCCCCGCTCGCCGGTTCGCTGCCGTCCTGCGCAGCGAGTGGATCAAGTGCCACACCGTGTGGGCCACGAAGGTCCTGCTCGCCGTCGCGGCGGTCGCCGGGCTGGCGATCTCCTGGGCCACCGCCGCCTTTTCCACCGGCCCGGTCCTGACCGCCGCCGAGGTCTTCGTCTACCCGACGCTGCTGACCGCGGTGCTGGCCGCCGTCGCCGGCATCCTGCTGTTCACCAGCGAGGTCCAGCACGGCACCCTCGCCGTCACCCTCGCGGCCCACCCGTCGAGGTGGGGCGTCGTCGCCGCCAAGACCGTCCTCGCGGCGGCCATCGGTGTGGTCCTGGGATCGGTCGGCATGAGTGCCGGATTCCTGGGTGCGCAGATCGGAGGTCTCGACGTCGGTGACACCTCGGGACTCGCGGCGACGGTCATGTGGGCGCTGCTCTACACCGTCGGCGCCGGTCTGTTCGGCCTCGGAGTGGGGATGGTGGTCCGCCACAGCGCCGGTGCCGTCTCCGGCCTGCTCGTGTGGTGGCTGGTGGTCGAGGGCCTCGTCGTCAGCTTCGCTCCGGCCGGGCTCGTCCGCTTCGTCCCCTTCGACGCGGGAGCCCGGACGTTGGACATCGCGACGGATCTCGACCGTCCCGAGGTCGTCGCGGCGGCGTTGCCGAACCCGCTGCACGCCCTGATCTTCTGGAGCTACGTCGCCGCCGCCGTCGCCCTCGGAGCGGTCATGCTGCGTCGACGCGACGTCGACTGAGGCGATCGGAGACCGACGGTGGCTCGGGTGTCCACCGAACAGCGGACCCGGCCATACTTCGGCGATGCACCGCAACGTGGAGTCCGTGATCGCCGCGGCCGACGAGAAGGGCCTGACGATCGAGCCGCGCTCGTTCCCGGCGGGAACCAAGACAGCGCAGGACGCAGCAGCGGCCATCGGCGTCGAGGTCGGCCAGATCGTCAAGTCGCTGGTGTTCCTGGTCGACGGCGCTCCGGTCATGGCGCTGGTCCCCGGCGATCGCCGACTGGACGAGACGCTGCTGGCCGAAGCCGTCGGCGGGAGCGTCGTCGAACGCCCCGACGCCGACGCCGTGCGGGACGCGGTCGGGTTCCCGATCGGCGGGGTACCGCCGATCGGACACTCGCTTCCGGTCTACGTCGACCGGGGGCTGCTCGCCTACGACGAGGTGTGGGCCGCCGCAGGAACCTGGACCGACGTGTTCGCGGTCGCCCCCGACGACCTCCTGCGGGTCACCTCCGCGACTCTGTGCCCGTTGTCGGAGACCGGGTAGGGGACCCCGTCGCGTCGCGGCTCGATGGGAGCGGTCCGAGCTCGGCCAGCGCCCGGGCGAACCGGGTCGTCGGAGCCTCGGCGGCGACGGCGACGGCGTCGGCGTGGTCATCGACGTCTCGGAGCGTGCGCAGGGTCCGAACCCGGAGACCCAGCCGATCGAGAGCAGCCCGTTGGTGCCGACCGGTGTCGGGTTGGCTCATGGGGACGCCATCGAAGGCCCGGGGGTCCGCACGTCGGAGCCCGATGGCCCAGTAGCCGCCGTCGAGAGCAGGGCCGAGGACGGCGTCGCAGCCTTCACCGTCGAGGGCCCGGAGGCCGTCGTCGATGAGGTCCGCGGTGAGCTGGGGGGTGTCCATCCCGACGACGAGGCATCGGCCGTCGAGGTCCACGACCGCGCCGAGCAGCCGGTTCCCCAGGTCGCCTTGGCGCTGAGCGATGACCCGGATGCCGGCGGGCATCCAGGGGCGCGGAGAGCCGTCCAGGATCACCACCACCTCTCGAGCTGCCGACGCCGAGCACGCCTCGATCGTGTCCAGGAGGGCGGCCCGTGCCAACTCGGCCGCCTGCGCGGGCGTCAGCGGCGGGCAGAGACGGGTCTTCACCCGTCCGGGGACGGGTGCCTTGGCCAGGACGGCCACCGCGGACGACGCCCGTCGACGGCCGAATCGGCCTTCAGTGAGAGGACGTCGGCCGCCCGGAACCTCGCCGGGGAGATCCTCGGCTTCCACGGGTCGGACGGTAACGCTCGGGGAGCCGCTGAGTGCCGAGGACGCGTTACGGATCGCGAAACTCGCCACGGTCGCGGGACGGGCGGGAACCGTCGCCCGTACGCTCGATCGCTGTGGAGCTGCTCGACATCGACCCGGACCGGGACGCGCCGGCCGAGCGTCGGATCCTCGTCATCGAGGACGACCCGAACCTGTCCGAGGTCGTGGAGCGATACCTCGACCGCGAGGGGTTCGACGTCGAACGGATCGGTGACGGTGACGGCGGGCTCAAGCGGGCTCTGGAGTGGCTGCCCGACCTGGTCGTGCTGGACGTCATGCTCCCCGGCCTCGACGGCATGGAGGTGTGCCGCCGCATCCGGGACGTCGCCCCGATTCCGGTCGTGATGCTCACCGCCCGGGCCGAGGAGGACGATCGGGTCCTCGGACTCGAGCTCGGCGCCGACGACTACGTGACCAAGCCGTTCTCGCCCCGTGAGCTCACCGCCCGGATCAAGGCGGTGCTCCGCCGGTCGGCGGCGGGAACCGTCAGCTCGGGTGCCGGCGTGACGCTGCGGGCGGGTTCGCTCGAGGTGGACCCCGTCGCCCACGAGGCGCTCCGCGACGGCTCTCCGGTCCACCTGACGGCCAAGGAGTTCGACCTGCTGGTGCACCTCATGCGGCACCCTCGACGGGCCTTCGCCCGACGTGAGCTGCTCGAGTCCGTCTGGGGATGGACCTACGGCGACACCGCGACCGTCACCGTCCACGTGCGGCGTCTGCGGACCAAGGTCGAGGAGGATCCGTCGGAACCCCGCCACCTGGTGACCGTCGCCGGCGGGTACCGGTTCGAGCCGTGATCGGCAGCGAGGTGGCCGGTGGGCTGGCCGGGACCGCCACTCTCGCGGCCTTGACGCTCTGCGGGGCGGTGCCGGTGGCCCTCGTCGGCATCTGGCTCGCCCGTCGCAGCCGTTCGTCGAGCGTGGGCCGCCAGGCTCTCGTCGTGGCCCTGGTCCCCGTGGTGGCTACGTGGGTCGGAGCCGCGCTCGCCGCTCGGGCGATGTTCCTGTCCGCGCACGACCTGACGGCCTTCGTCACGATCGCACTCACCGCTGCGGCGGTGGGTGTCGGCGCCTCCTGTGAGCTCTCCCGCCGCGTCCGCTCGGACGCCCGTCGGCTGGGGCAGCTCTCGCGCGACATCGCGGCGGGGGTCGTCCCCGAGTCGGCGCCGGCCGCAGCGGTGGGTGAGCTGGCCGTCGTCGGCGACCAGCTCACCGAGATGTCCCGACGTCTGGACGAGGCGCACCGGCGGGAGCTCGCCCTGGAGCGCTCCCGGCGGGAGCTGGTGGCCTGGGTGTCGCACGACCTGCGCTCACCGCTGGCCGCCGTCCGCGCCATGGCCGAGGCGCTCGAGGACGGTGTGGTCGACGAGCCGGCCGACGTGCGGCGCTACCTCCGGGCCATCGGCGTCGAGGTCGACCGCTTGACGTTGCTCGTCGACGACCTGTTCGAGCTCAGCCGCATCACCAGCGGGGTGCTGGCTCTGCGGACAGAGCCGGTCGGTCTGGGCGAGCTCGTCGCCGACGCCGTCGACGCCGCGTCGTCGGCCTCGGGTGGGCGAACGGTGCGGCTCGCGTCCGACGTCGATGGGGCCGAGAGGGTGCGGGTCTCACCCGCCGAGGCGTCGCGGGTGCTTCGCAACCTCCTCGACAACGCGGTGCGGCACACGCCGGAAGGAGGAACGGTCCTGACGACGGTGTCGATCGACGGCTCCGAGGCCGTCATCGCGGTCATCGACGAGTGCGGCGGGATCCCCGCCGACGACCTGGGTCGCGTGTTCGACGTGGCTTTCCGGGGTGACGTCGCCCGTCGCCGGGACTCCGCAGGGGGTGGGCTGGGCCTGACCATCGCCAAGGGCCTGGTGGAGGCTCAGGACGGCTGCATCGATGTGTCCAACCGTCCGGGTGGATGCTGCTTCACGGTCAGGCTGCCGCTCGCGACCGGCGAGGGCCGGTGAGGTCCGGGTCCGGGGTGTCGGCCCGCCCGTCAGGGCCGGGCGAGCAGCCGGGACATGTCCCGCACCGCCTGGACGGTCCCCCGGACGGTGCCGGTGACCTTGGAACGTCCCACGCGCGGTCGGTAGGCCACCGGGACCTCCACCAGGTCCCAGCCGGCTCGGTGGGCCCGCAGGACCATCTCGAGGGGCCACCCCGATCGTCGGTCCCTCAGGTCGAGCGACAGCAGGTCGAGGCGGTTCGCGGCCCGCATCGGACCGAGGTCGCTCAGCGGGGCTCCGGTGCGCCGCCGCAGTTCGGCGGCGAGCGCCCGGTTCGCCAAGCGGGCGTGGGCCGGCCAGGCGCCGTTCTGCGGTCGGCGGGCTCCCAGGGCGAGCACGGTCGCTCCGACCCGGACGGGTTCGACGACCTTGGGCAGGTCCCGAGGGTCGAAGCTGGCATCCGCGTCCATGAAGCAGACCACGTCGTCGGTCGCGGCCTGGAGTCCCGCCCAGCAGGCCGCGCCGAACCCGCGCGCAGGCTCGACGACCACCACCGCCCCGTGTCGTGCGGCCACGCCGGCCGTGTCGTCGGTGGATCCGTTGTCGACCACGATCGGCCGGAAGCCGCGCGGCATCCGCTCGAGCACCCACGGCAACGCCTCGGCCTCGTCGAGGGCCGGGAGCACGACATCGACCACGGCGGAGATCCTGCCAGCCCCGGGATGCGGGCGGGAGGCGGCTGAGGTGAGGGTCCTGGTCACGGGCGGCGCGGGCTTCATCGGGTCCCACGTCGTCGACGCCCTGCTGGAAGCGGGTCACGCCCCGCTGATCGTCGACGTCGTCGACGCGTCGGCCCACGGCGCCGACCCGGAATGGGTGCCCCCGGAGGTCCCGCTGCTGCGGCTCGACGTCCGGGACCCGGCGACGTGGCCGCAGGCGCTCGACGGCGCCGACGCGGTCTGCCACCTGGCGGCCAAGGTCGGGCTGGGCGTCGACTTCGCCGATGCCCCGGACTACGTGTCGGTCAACGACTCGGGCACCGTCGAGATGCTGACGGCGATGCACCGGATCGGCTGGCGGGGTCGGCTGGTGCTGTCGTCGTCGATGGTCGTGTACGGAGAGGGCTCCTACGAGTGCGACTCGCACGGTCCGGTGCGACCGGGGCCGCGAGCCGTCGCCGATCTCGACGCCGGTCGCTTCGAACCGCCGTGCCCGTTGTGCGGACGGGACCTCCGACCCGGTCTGGTGGGGGAGTCGGCGCCGGTCGACCCCCGCAACGTGTACGCGGCGACCAAGCTCCACCAGGAGCACCTGTGCGCCGCGTTCGGGCGCGAGCACGACGTGCCGGTCACGTCGCTGCGGTACCACAACGTCTACGGGTCCCGCATGCCGCGCGACACCCCCTACGCCGGCGTGGCCAGCCTGTTCCGCAGCCGACTGGCCGCAGGCGCCGATCCGCTCGTGTTCGAAGACGGCGGCCAGCGGCGTGACTTCGTGCACGTCACCGACGTCGCCCGGGCCAACGTCCTGGCCCTCACCTCTGACTCGCCCTGGGACGGCCCGCTGAACGTGGCGTCCGGTCGTCCGGTCACCCTCCTCGAGATGGCCGGGATGCTGGCCCTGGCCGATGGCCGCGGCCGACGCCCCCGGGTGACCGGCTCCTACCGGTTGGGCGACGTGCGCCACGTCACAGCCGATCCGACCGAGGCGGCGCGCCGGATCGGGTTCCGGGCCCGGGTCACGCCCGAGGACGGGATGCGCCGGTTCGCCCACGACCCGCTGCGGGAACCGTGCCGGGGGAGCTGACGTCGGAGAGCGTGCCTGACGTCCCCTCGCCCTCGACGAACCCCGTCGGTGCGGTCGCGGCCGCGGTGCTCGCTGCCACGGCGGGGGTCGTGGCGACCGCGGTGTGGGGTCGCGCCCTCCTGCGTGACGGGGCCGAGCTGTTCGTGTCGGCCCCGCCGTTCGCCGGTTCGTGGGAGTGGCGCTGGCCGCTGGGGATGTGGGCGGTCGTCGTGCTGGCCGTGTCGATCGTGGTGCTCTGGCCCGAGGTCGTCAGAGCCGCGCGGTGGGGCGCATTGCTGGTGGGGTCCCTGGCGGTGTCGTTGGCGTGGACCGCGGCGCTGGCTTCGTCCGCGGGGGGTGGGGTGGCCGACCCGCTCCTGACCCGGTTCGAGTACCTGCCGTACGCCCGCCGGGTCGGGTCGCCGTCGCAGCTCCTGAGCCATTGGGTCGAGCGGTTGCCGGATGCGCCCACCCACGTGCAGGGCCACCCGCCGGGGACCGTCCTGGCCTTCCTCGGCTTGGACCGGTTGGGCGTGGGCGACACGGCGGCCGGTTGGATCGTGCTCGTCCTGGGGGCCTCCGCCGCCCCGGCGGCGCTGATCGCCATGGGTCACCTGGCCGGGCGGGACACCGCCAGGCGTGCCGCGGTGTTCGTGGGGTTGGCACCCGCGGTGGTGTGGGCGGGCACCTCGGTCGACGGAGCGGTGATGGGAGTCGTCGCATGGGCGACCGCGGCCGTGGCGATCGCGGTGACCGCCGAGGAACGCGCCGTCGCCGTCGGGTCCGGACTCGCCTCCGGGCTGCTGGTCGGGTCGGTGGCGACCGCGACCTACGGCGCTCCCGCCCTGGTCGTGCCGTGGGCGGTCCTGTTGGTCTGGGCGCTGTGGCGTCGACGGCCGGTGCCGGTCGTCGCGGCCGCGGCGGGTGTCCTGGTGCCGTTGCTGCTCCTGGCCGCGGCCGGCTTCGACTGGGTGGGTGGGTTCGAGGCGACCAGGGCCGCCTACCGGGCAGGGGTGGCGTCGGTCCGCCCATCCGGGTACTTCGCGGTGGCGAACCTCGCGGTCCTGGCGGTCGCGGCAGGGCCGGCGACGGTGGCGGGCATCGTCGGGCTGCGTGATCGTCGGGTGTGGATGCTGGTAGGTGGTGCCGTCATCGGGGCGTTGCTGGCGGACCTCTCGGGGCTGTCCAAGGGGGAGGTGGAGCGGATCTGGCTCCCGTTGGTCCCGTTCCTGGTGGTCGGAACCGCGGGCCTGCGGGGCGACGTCCCCCGGCGGGCCTGGCTCGGCGCGCAGCTGGCGGTCGCGGTGGTGCTCCAGGCGTGGTTGCGTTCACCCTGGTGAGGGTGCCGGGTCGGCCGGATCGGAGTCCTGGCCCTGATCAGCCAGGTCAGCCGGGCCCGACGAGGTCGTGGGGAGGGTCGGGGGTCAGGCCGTTCGTGGCCGTGTCGCAGTCGCAGGTTCGCTCTCGGACGAGCGAGGCCAGCACTCCCACGATGATGCCGCGGATCTGCGGCATCATCGCGGCGAACGCGGCGTAGACCTCGTCCTGGGTGACCGGCGCCGTACCGGGCCGGTCCACCCCGGCGTCGTAGTCGGTGACGACGGCCAGGGCGCTGTGGCAGATGCCGAGCTCGCGGCACAGCGCCGCCTCGGGGGCCTGGGTCATGTTGATGACCTGCCAGCCCTGGGCGCGGTACCAGGCGGACTCGGCCCGGGTGGAGAAGCGCGGGCCGTCGATCACGACGACGGTGCCGGTCGAGTGCACGGTCGCTCCGGCCGCGACGGCCCGTTCGGCGACCGTGGAGCGCAGGTGGGAGCAGTAGGGGTCGCCGAAGGACACGTGGTTCACGGTGGGACCGTCGAAGAACGTCGAAGGTCGACCGGAGGTGCGGTCGACGAGCTGGTCGCACACGACCAGGTCGCCGGGGTGGATCTCGGGTTGCAGCGAGCCCGACGCGCAGGGGGACAGGATCCGGCGGGCGCCGAGGTGGTGCAGCGCCCACACGTTCGCCCGGTAGTTGATGAGGTGCGGTGGCAGGTGGTGCCGGCGGCCGTGCCGGGGCAGGAACCCCACGCGCACCGCTCCGCCGTCGGAGGGGATCTCGCTCACGGCGATCGGTGCGCTGGGCGGACCGTAGGGGGTGGCGACCTCGACGTGCTCGACGTCGTCGAACAGCTCGTAGAGCCCGCTTCCGCCGAACACCCCGACATCGACGGGCGTCACTCGGGTGGCTCGGGGGGAGAGCCCGGCGTCGGGCGAGACCGCTCGCCGCGTCAGGTCGATCGGGCGAGGCGAGATGTCGGTCGATGCGGACGGCTCGGTCATGGGGATCGTTCAGCTCCGGGTGTCGTGGGTTCTGCGGCGGGTTCGCGCTCGCCGGGCGGGGGGACGGCGAGTGAGAGCCCGAGCGCGGCGAGCACGGCGGCGCTGCCGGCGCGGGAGCCGAGTCCGATCACCAGGCCGTCGGACCGATAGGAGATCAGCAGGCCGGCCGCGACGCCGATCAGCACCCAGCCCAGGATCCGGCCCCGACGGGGGCAAGGTCGAGGGGCGACGGCCCACGCGATCGCGGCCAGCACGACGAAGGCGATGCCGAGGGCGATCGATCCGGGGAACGTGGATCGGCCCCAGTCGCCCGGGAAGTCGTTGGCCTGATCGAACAGAAGCCAGTCGCCGGCCCCCGACACCCCCGCCCCGGCGTGGGCGATCGCGATCACCACGCCGTACACGGCGACGACGACAGCCGTCGCTCGGGCGGACTGGACCCGGGCTGTCGGTGCAGTGACGAGGATCGCCAGGTGCAGGGCGATCATCAGCAGGTAGGACCAGTACCACTCGTGCTCCGCGTTCGCGACCGCGAGTCCGATGCCGAAGCTCATCGCCATCCCGACCACGGCGGCGATGCGGACGAAGCGGCCCGACACAAGGAGCGCGACCAGGACGGACTCGGTCAGGAGGGTGATCCAGCCGAACAGCGCCAGGTTGGGCGACGCGACGTGCTCGAAGAACCACGCCGAACCGGGGACGACCGGGTTCTCGGCGCCGGCCTCGACGAACCGGCACAGCGCGACGCACCGCTCGCCGGTGCGACCGAACGCGGGCGGGACCTTCCAGTTGACGTTGGCCAGCCACAGCATGGCGGCCGTCGCCCGCAGGACGCTCGGCCCCCACGCGGCAGTGCTCCGGTCGATGCGGCCGGTGAGTGTGCGGACGTCCAAAGCGGTCTCCTCTCACGCGCAGGGGAACGTGCTGGCGAGCACGTCGCCGGCTATCCGGTGGGCCCGGTACTCGTCGCGGACCTTGTGGATCGTCTCTGCGAGCGGGTGCCAGTCGTCGGCCACCTTCATCGCCGGATCTGCTGCCGCGACCGGGTGCCACCACACGCCCTCGGCGGTGACGCAGACCTCGGGGAGCAGCGACGCCCGTGACACGGTCAGACCGGCGTTCGCGGCGCCCTGTCGGGCCACTCGGCGCACCACGCGCTGATCGTCGTCGAGGCCTAGCTCGTCGAGCAACGCCATCAGCTCCCGCTCGCTGTCGCCGGCGTCGGCGCCGAGCGTCGCCGCGACCCTCACCCGGAACCCCAGGTCGATCGCGACCCGCACGCCCGTCATGGCACGTTCGAAGCTCCCGGATCCCCGGTGGCGGTCGTGCAGCTCGGCGGTCGCGGAGTCCAGGCTGATCTGCAGGGTCAGGCCCCGGCGGGGGAGCGCCTCGAGCCGTCGACGGCGAGCCCCGGTCCAGACCATGGCGTTCGTGAGCACGGTGGTCGGCATGACGCCGCTCGCGTGACGGAGTCGGTCGTCGATGTCGAGCAGCATGAACGGCTCGCCGCCGGTGACGAACAGCTCGGCCACACCGGCGGCGGCCGCCTCGTCGACCAGTCGGACGAACTCCTCGACTCCGATCACCCTCGGTTCCGCGGTCGGCGAGGAGGACACGCAGCAGTAGTCGCAGGAGAGGTTGCAGTGGAAGTTCGTGTACACCCACAGGCGGTACCCCGGGCGCCGATCCGCGCTCAAGGCCCGGACGGGGTCATCGGCGCGGCCTCGCAGGACCTCGACCGAGTCGGGGTGGACCATCAGGACGGTGTTGCCCGTCGCCGCGGTCCATCGTCGGACGGTCTCGACGTCGTTCGGCCCGGACACGGGCACGCGGGTCGACGAACCGGCCGGCACCGCACCGACCGTCTCGACGAGGGTCATGGTCAACCGGAGACTCACCGCGGCCTCACCAGCACTCCGAGATCCCCTGGGCGTCCATCGCGGCGATCAGGGAGTCGTAGCCGGACAGCACGGGTCGCTCCCAGCGGCGGAGGCCCTCCAGCTCGAGGACGCGGCGGTGCTCGGGGTCGTCCCAGTCCATGCCTTGCAGGTTGGTCACCCAGCGCTCGGCCCGATCGTGGTCGAGCGAGTCGAGCGCGGTGAAGTTGCAGTGGCTGTAGGGCTCGGACTCCCAGACGACATCGAGGTCGACCACCGTGTCGTCGCCCGCGGCGGTGAGCGCCTGCCAGGTGTTGATGCCGACCGCGGCCACGTCCGCGTCGTCGTCGAGGACGGCTCTCAGCGCGTCGAGGTCGGAGCGGCCGGTGTCGCCGTGCTTGCCGACGTCGGAGTCGAACACGGTCAGCTCCACCGCGGAGACGGGAACTCCGGCGCGGGCCATGAAGAACTCCGGCAGGATGCGGGCCTGGCCCGAGTCCCTCGACCCCAGGGCGACGCGACGCCCCTCGAGCGACCCGAGCCCGTCGAGGCCCGACCCGGCCCGTCCGACCATCAGGGTCCGGAACACCAGGTCGGTGTCGCGGGTGGCCAACGCCCGGGCCGTCCCACCCGTGCGTCGCAGGGTCCTCACCCAGGCGACGTTGGTGTTCCAGGCGATGTCGATGTGCCCGGCGAGCAGCGCGTCGACCTGCCGCTCGTAGTTCGAGAACAGGACGAAGTCGGTCGGGGTGGAGCTGTCGCGGAAGAAGTCCCGGATGCCCTCCCAGATCGGGACGACGTTGGCGGAGTAGGCGACGGCGCCGACGAGCAGCTCTTCGTGGTTGGTCACGGTCGGTCGGTTCCTTCGGATCGCAGATCGGTCATCGGTCGTCGGCTCAGAACAGGTCCAGGCCGCACAGGGCGCGGCCGGTGAAGTCGAACAGGGCGTCGGAGGTCGGGGCCATCACGAAGCCGGCCCGGGCGTCGCGGTAGGGGCGGTCCACCCCGACCTGCCGGGAGAACCCGGCGCCACCGGTGACCCTCAACGCGGTCTCCGTGACCCGCAGGGCCGCCTCGTTGCAGCCGGCCTTGGTCGCCAGCACCGCCAGGACGGTCGTGTCGTCGGGCTCGGCGACACGGGCGGCGGTCTCGCGCAGCAGCGCCTCGTGGGCCGAGAGGTCCGTCCACGCCTTGGCCAGGTAGGCGCGGATAGTCGGCAGGTCCGACAGGGCGGAGTCCAGGTGGTCGAAGCGCGCCGCCGACGCGTGCCCGATCGCCCGCTCGAGCGCGGCCCGGGCCAGGCCGAGCGACACCGCCGAGTTGCCGAGGCTGAACCACGGCAGGACGACCTCCATCATCAGCGCGAACCCGGTCCCGTGGGCGCCCAGTCGGGCGCCGGTCGGGACCTCGACGTCCAGACGCACCGGTGCCGAGTCGTTGCCCCGCAGGCCGAGGCCGTCGAACCGACCGGCGATCGACACCCCGTCGCTGATGCGCGGCACGACGTACAGGTCGGACTCGGTCGCAGCGGTGGCCGCCGGAGCCAGGGTGCTGGTGATGTACACATCCGCGTTGGACGCCGAGGTGACCCAGCTCTTGTCGGCGCGGATCCGCACCGCCCCGTCGGCTGCCACGGCCTTCGACACCGGGGCCCAGAAGTGGCTGCGGGACCCCTTCTCGGAGAACGCCAGCGTGCCGAGCGCCGTACCGGCGGCCATGTCGGCCAACAGCTCGGCGCCACCTGCGGTGGGCGGAGCGGCCGCGGCCACCATCGCGGAGGCGAGGTGCATCAGGTGGACCATCGCCGTCGATCCGCACTCGGCCGCCACCGCCGAGACGGCCGCGACCAGCTCGACGGGCCCGGCGCCGAGGCCGCCGACCTCGGTCGGGAGCGTCAGCCCCATGAGGCCGGCGTCGGCCAGGGCCCGCACCGACTCGGCGGGGAACTTGGCATCCGCGTCAGCGGCGTCGGCGCCGGCCCGGACGGTGGGCAGCGCGGCGGCGAGTCGGTCTTGCAGGTCGTGCATCACGGATCCTCCTGAGCGGTCCTGCCCATCGTGATCCCGCGCTGGGTCCACCGGAAGCGGAAACCGATGACAGATTGCGAAACTCCTCGTCCCCGGAGCGCCGACCAGCGTTCGAAATGCGTCCGATCGAAGTCTGAACCCGCGACCAGAAATAACCACTGAATACCTAATCCGAGCCGACGGGGAGCCGACGGAGCGGCCATGGAACCCACCCGCCCCGTCCGCGTCGCCGGCCACCTCGGCGCCGTTCTGCTGCTCGTCATCGGCATCCTGGTCCCACTGGCCGGCTCCGCGTCGGCCGCGGGGACGATCAGCCAGACCTTCAGCTACACCGGGTCAACGCAGGCCTTCACGGTTCCCGACGGCGTGAGCGCCCTCACCATCACGCTCACCGGCGCCCAGGGCGGGCGCGGCGGCGGGGACTCCCAGGGCTCGCCGACCCCCGGCGGCTACCGGGGCGTGGTCACCGGCACGATCGACGTCACCCCCGGCCAGGAGCTGACCCTGGCCGTCGGCGGCGGAGGCGGGACCGGCATCTCCAGCCGCGGTTCCGCCGCGGGCGGGTCCGCAGGCCTCAACCCGTTGGCCGGATATGACGGTGCGGCGGGCGGCATCGCCGGTCCGGCGGGATCCTCGGGAGGTGGCGGAGGAAGCGGCGCCGCCACCGTGCTGCGAGTCGGTTCGGTCGACCTCGTCGCCGCCGGCGGCGGCGGCAACGGCGGCAACGGCCAGTACCTGCCCATCGTCGGTCGGCGCGCCGAGGCGACCCACCAGCCCCGGCCGGACACCACCTCGACCGTCGGACAGGTGGGCAAGAACACCGCACTCGCGTGCAGCCCCGGGTTCAGCTGCGACGGCGGCGCGTCCGGCGCCGGTGGCGGCGGTGTCCAGGGAGGGGCCCAGGGCGACGTGCAGTACGGCGGGGCGTCGGCCACGGAGTACTTCGGGTTCGGCGGCTACCCGGGTGCCAACGGCACCGCCGGGCTGGCCGGTCTCACGGCCTTCTACGAGTACTACGCCGGCAACTCCGCGAACGGCTCGATCACCATCTCCTACGACGACGGCGCCCCCGGCGCTCCCCGGTCGCTCAACGGCACCCCCGGCCCGGGTCGGGTCGAGCTGAGCTGGCTGGCCCCGACGACCAGCGGATCGGCCCCGATCGTCGACTACGTGGTCGAGTACTCGACCTCGGCGGGCGGCCCCTTCACGACCTTCGACGACGGCGTGTCGACCGGGCTCGGTGCATCGGTCACGGGCCTGACCAACGGCACCACCTACTGGTTCCGCGTCTCGGCGGTCAACGCGGTGGCGACCGGACCCCACTCGGCGACGATGGCCGAGGGCGTGATGGCGAGCGACGTCCCGGGCGCTCCCTCCGTCGGGGCCGTGACCCCGCTCGACGGCGGACTGCGGGTCGAGGTGGTTCCCGGTCCGACCGACAGCCCTGTGACGGGGTGGGAGTTCCGCCTCGACGACGGCGACTGGCAGAGCGCCGCGTCCGACGGCACCGAGTTGACCCTTGGCGGCCTGCGCAACGGCATCAGCTACGGGTTCCGGGTCCGGGCCCGCAACGTGGTCGGGGCGAGCGACCCCTCGGAGCCCGCCACCGGGACCCCCCGGGCGGTTCCCGGAGCTCCGAGCGGTCTGGCCGCCATCGCGTCCGCAGGATCCGTGTCGTTGAGCTGGAACCCTCCCGCCTCCGACAACGGATCTGCGGTCACCGACTACGTGGTGCAGCGCGCCACCTCGGGCGCCGGACCGTGGAGCACCGTCGACGACGGGGCGGGCACGACCACGACCGCCGGCGTCACCGGACTCACGAACGGTACGACGTACCTCTTCCGGGTGGCGGCGGTGAACGCCGCGGGCACCGGATCGCCGTCGAGCACCGCTGAGGCCACCCCCTTCACCGTCCCGGACGCACCGTCCATCTCGTCGCTCGCTCCCGCCGACGGAGCGCTGGTCGTCGACCTGGACGTGACCGGCGACGGCGGGTCGCCCGTCGCCCGCTACGAGTACCGCCTCGACGGGACCGGAGCGTGGATCTCCACCGGTGCGGCGACCGAGCCGTTCACGATCTCCGGCCTGGCCAACGGAACCGCCTACGGAGTCGAGGTGCGCGCGGTCAACACCGCCGGAACGAGCCCCGCGTCGACCCCCGCGGCGGCCACGCCCCGGTCGGTGCCGGCCGCCCCCGCGATCTCGGCGATCGCTCTGGACACCGGAGCGGTCGAGGTGACCTTCAGCCTCGGCTCCGACGGCGGCAGCCCGGTCACCAACCTCCAGTACTCCATCGACGGTGGAGACAGCTGGATCACCCGCAGTCCGGCCGGAACCGCCAGCCCGCTCACGGTGAGCGGACTCGTCGGCGGGCAGACCTACCCCGTGCGGCTCCGCGCCGTGAACGCGCTCGGAGCCGGCACCCCGTCGGAGGTCTCCTCGGTCACCGCCAAGGGCACGCCCGAGGCGCCGACGGTCGACTCCGTCACCCCCGGTGACCGCAGCCTGACGATCTCGGTCGTGGCGGGCCCCAACGGCGGCTCGCCCATCACAGACCTCCAGTACTCCCTCGACGGGGGTGGCAGCTGGTCCTCTCGGACTCCGGCATCACCCTCCGGTCCGATCCTGGTCACCGGCCTGGCCAACGGGACCACCTACCAGGTGCGGGTCCGGGCCGTGAACGCGGCGGGCGCCGGCACGGCGTCGATCGCTCGGTCGGCGACCCCGCTCACGGTGCCGGGTGCGCCGTCGATCGACTCCGACACGATCAGTGGCCTGGGTGGAGAGATCGACGTCGACTTCAGCGCGCCCTCGAGTGACGGCGGCAGCCCGATCACCACCTACCAGTACTCGACCGACGGGGGCGCCACCTGGCGGAACAGGGCCACCGGGTCGACCGGGTCGCCGCTCACGATCACCACGCTGTCGAGCGACGGCGCCACCGGACTGATCGGCGGGCAGAGCTACCCGGTCGAGATCCGCGCCGTGAACGCAGCCGGACCGGGCGCCGCGTCGGCTCTCGCCACCGGTTCCACGACGACCGTCCCGGGTGCCCCGGCGATCGACGAGGTCGCTGTGGGCGGGGCGTCGGCCCGGGTCACCTTCGACGTCCCGGCCAACGGCGGTGCCGCCATCAGCGGCTACGAGTACCGCCTGGACGGAGGGACATGGACCGACACCGGATCGCTCGCTCCCGAGATCACGTTGGACGGCCTGGCCCGTGGGACCCACCAGTTCGAGGTGCGCGCCGTGAACTCCGTCGGTGCGGGTCCGGCGTCGGCGCCCGCGTCGATCGTCGTTCGCTCGACGCCGGAAGCGCCGGAGGTGACCGGTGTCGTCGCCGGCGACGGCCAGCTCAGCGTTGCGTTCGCTGCCGGTGCGGACGGCGGCAGCCCGATCACCGGCTACGAGTACTCGACCGACGGCGGGGTGTCGTGGCGGACGCGAGGCTCCGGCACGACAGCATCGCCGCTGGTGATCGCCACGGCCTCCGGGACCGGGAACGCGCTCACCAACGGACGCATCTACACCGTGCAGATCCGCGCCCTCAACGCGGAGGGAGCGGGCGCCGCGTCGGCCTCCACGCTGGCGGCGCCGCTCGGAACGCCCGACGCTCCGACCGGCGTGGTCGTGCGGGGCGGTGACCGGTCGCTCACCGTCGAGTTCACCGCGGCCGGCGACGGCGGATCCGCGGTCACCCGGATCGAGTACCGCCTGGACGGCGGAACCTGGACCGACACCGGCTCGCTCAGCAGTCCGTTCACGGTCCCGGGCCTCGACAACGGCACCGCCCACACCGTCGAGGTGAGGGCCGTGAACGCCCTCGGCGCGGGCGACGCGTCGGCACCGGTGAGCGGCACGCCCATGACGCTGCCCGATGCCCCCGGCTCGGTCACCGCGGTCGGCGGTGACGGCGTCGCTCACATCAGCTGGATCGCCCCGGCCGACACGGGCGGTGGAGCCCTCGAGGGTTCCATCGTGACCCTGTTCGACCAGAGCGTCGGCGGGTCAGCGGTGGCCGGCTGTCCGATCACCACCGCGACCACCTGCACGGTGAGCGGACTGGACAACGGAACGACCTACCACGCCTCGGTGCAGGCCCGCACCACGGCGGGGACCGGCCCCGCGAGCGCGCCCCGCGTCGCGGTCCGTCCCGTCGGGGTCCCGGTCGTATCGCTGGCCGCGTTGGTTCCCGGCGCCACGTCGATCCAGGTCGACGTCGACACCGACGACGGCGGTGCGCCGCTCAGCAGCTACCACTACCGCCTCGACGGTGGGGTGTGGATCTCGGCCGACACCACGTCGGAGCCGTTCACGATCGCCGGACTCGCGACCGGTCGGAGCTACCAGGTCGAGGTCCGGGCTGCGAACGGTGTCGGCATCGGCCCGGCCTCGGCTCCGATGAGCGCGACACCCCGGACCGTTCCGGGTCAGGTCTCGGCGTTCTCGGCCGCCGGCCTGGACGCGTCGGCCTCGTTGAGCTGGACGGCTCCGGTCGGTGACGGCGGCAGCCCCGTCACCGACTACGTCGTCCAGCACGCGACGAGCGCCGGCGGTCCGTGGACCACGGCGGTCGACGGCGTGTCGGCGGCGCCGACAGCGGTCGTGGGCGGGCTGACCAACGGGACCACGTACCTGTTCCGGGTGGCGGCGGTGAACGCCGCGGGCACGGGTCCGACCAGCTCTCTCGCCTCCGCGACCCCGCTGGCGGTGCCGACCGCTCCGAACCTCACGGGCCTCACCGTCGGGAGCCAGTTCGTCCAGGCCGCCTTCAGCGCTCCGGCCTCCAACGGCGGCACCCCGATCACGGGCTACCAGTACCAGCTCGACGGTGGCGAGTGGCGCAACGCGGCCGGCACCACGTCGCCGCTGACGATCTCCGGTCTCACCAACGGTCGCTCCTACTCGGTGGCGATCAGGGCGGTGAACGCCGTCGGCGGGGGAGCGACGTCCAACGTCCGCACCGCCACCCCGTTCGGGATGCCCGCCGCGGTGACCGGGTTCCTGGCTTCGCCGGGCGCGAGCTCGGTGTCGCTGCGGTGGGATCCGGTGGACGACAACGGCAGTCCGATCACCGCCTACAACGTGATCCGCTGGTCGGCTCGGACCGAGGGCTCGATCGTGGCGTCCTACCAGACCACGGCGACCTCCTACGACGTGACCGGGTTGGGTGCCGGCACCTACTACTTCACGATCGAGGCGACCAACGCCGCTGGCACCGGTCAGCGCAGCACGCCGCGGACGAGTGCCGTGGTCGGTGCCACCGTCCCGGCCGCCCCGAGCATCGACTCCGTGGCCGTCGCCGGATCCCAGGTGGAGATGTCGTGGACGGCCGGATCCGCCGGCTCCCATCCGATCGCCGGTCACGTCGTGCAGTACGAGCAGGGCGGGGTGCTCCGGACGCTGGTCAACTCGGCCAGCCCCGGATCCTCGGCCTCGTTCGCCCTGCCCGCTGGAGCGGATGACTACTCGATCCGGGTGGCGATGGTCTCGGCCGCCGGGGTCGGTGGGTTCAGCGCCGTCGCTCCGCCGAACGCGGCCACCGGAGCGGTGAGCGCCGTGGGGCCGGCGGGTGCCACGCTCGCCGGCACGGTCGACCCGCGGGGTGTGATGACGTCGATCGGCGTCGAGTACTCGACCGACGCCTCCGATCTGGGGACACCGGCCGCGTCGACGGCCCTGGCGACGCCGTCGAGCTCCGACGGCGTCGGGAACCAGGCGGTGACCGCTCCGCTGAGGGGCCTCAGCCCGGGAACCGCCTACGTGGCCCGGGTGCGCGCCGTCGCCGGCGTGGTTCAGGTGGTCGGGGCCCCGGTCTGGTTCACGACCAGCGCCGCGATCGCGACCTCGGGTCTCGACGCCGTCTACGACGGTGACCCGGTCGAGCTGACCAGCACGGTCGAGCCGTCCGGACTCATCGTCGAACGCTCCTTCGAGGGGATCTCGGGCACCGTCTACGGTCCGAGCGCGACGCCGCCGAGCGCCGCGGGGACCTACCGGGTCACCTCGACCGTCGACGACGGCGACGTGACCGGCTCCGAGGTCGCGACCCTGGTGATCGCTCCGAGGCCGTTGGTGATGACGGTGACGCCGGTGGCGCGCGACTACGACGGCACCGTCGGTGTGCAACTGGACGTCGGGCTGAGCGGGATCATCGCCGGCGACGATGTCGACGTCGTCACGGGATCGGTGCGCGGCCGTCTGGCCTCGCCGTCGGCCGGTGAGGACCGGGAGGTGACGATCGAGTCCGACCCGACCGTGCTCGGCGGCGCCGACGCCGCCAACTACACGGTGGTCGTTCCCGGTTCCCGAACGGTCGACATCGGCCGGCGGGCCCAGAGCCTGGTGTTCCGCTCCAGCGCCCCGGCGTCGATGACGATCGGTGCCACGTACACGCCGGTGGTCGAGTCCGACGCCGGACGCGCTCCGGTCCTGACGGTGGTGTCGAACCCGGAGGTCGTCGGCACGGTGGTGTGCGAGCTGGCCGCCGGGGTCGTCACTGCCCGCGGCGCGGGCTCGTGCGTCGTGGTCGCCACCCAACCGGGTGACGGCGACGTCGAGCCGGCCGGGTCGGTGGCTCAGTTCCTCACGGTCCGCGCCGCGGCCCCTTCCGATCCGGGGCCGTCATCTCCGGGGCCGACGTCGCCGGGTCCCTTCGTGCCGCCGACGTCGGGGGGTACGGGCGGCCCGTCCGCCACGCCGTTCCGCGGTGGACGGATCGTGCCGCGATCGGTCGGTACGGGTTCTGCGGGGGAGTCGACGGACTCCGCGGCCGATGTCGTCAGCCCTTTCGACGTCACGGCGGGTGGGACGACCGATGGCCCGAGCACGGCGCTGGTGCCCGTCGGTGGTGCTGCCGTGGATCCGGCCGTCGGAACCCCGGGATCCGGATCTTCTGCGACCGGGAGCGGCCAGGGCCGGGACCTCGGTGAGGAGGTTGCGGCCGATGCCGGTGCCGGCGACGGGGCCGACGGCTCTGACGCGGGCGCTGACGGGAGCACCTCGGGCATCCTCGCCTCGGCGGGGGAGCGCCCGGCTGTGACCTTCGGTCTGCTGCTGGTGCTGGCCGCCGGCGCGTGGTTCGCGGCGAGCCGGTGGCTCGCCGCCGGCCGCCGCCGTCACGGCGACGAGTAGGGCGGAACTGGAACCGGCCCGGGTCGACGTTCTCAGGAGCGGTCGGCCCGGGCCGCCAGCAACGCCTGAACGAGCTCGTTCTCGAGCGCCATGTGAGCGCCGAGGTCATCGTCGGAGACGCCCAGCACGTCGGCGAACAGGACCATCGAGATGGTGGTTCCGATCACCCGCACGGCCATCATCCTCGCCGTGGTCCCGTCGAGCCCCGCCGACTCGTAGGCGCCGGTGATGCGGTCGACAAGAGGGGTCGGGCGGTCACCGTTGAAGGCCGACCCGTCGGTGGCGACCAACCAGTTCAACAGGTGGACCAACGAGCGGGTCGACGTCCGCATCGACGTCCGCTCGAGCACGGGAGCCGGGTCGGAGCTGAGCTCGTCGACCATCTGGTCGAACACCGTCCGGAACAGGCCGACCTTGCCGCCGAACCAGGCCTGGACGAACCGGTGGTGGTGGCCCGAGGCCGCGGCGATGTCGCGGACGGTGATCTCCTCGGGTGGTCGATCATCGAGCAGGGCCCGGGCGGCGGCGACCATGTTGGCCATCCCGACGTCGCGTGGCGTTCGGCGCTGGACGGGGACGTCCGCCGGTTCCATCGTCGGATCCTACGGATCGACGGCCCACGCGGCGGCGGAACCGGCTGTGAATCAGGCCACTGCGGACGCGTGTCGTGCAACCGAGGCGCTCCGGTCGGTCGATCGATCGGTCCGCCGATACCGGGATGCGGCTGCCGTTGAGATCGGCGACAGTGGGTCGATGATCCTGCGCCGGGCTGTCCCCGACGATGCGATAGGTCGGCAACCTGAGGGCGGAGCGCCTCTACGAACGTGACCGCTGGCGACCCGACGGCGCTCGTCGAACCGAGGAGATCCGGGGGATCGAGGTCGACGAGCGTCGGTTCCGTCGCCGACTGGTGTGAGTTGCCGTGGCGCTCGATCCTCGATGGGCGATACTCCGACGATGGAACCGATCGGAGTTCACCACGTGGCGGTCAACGTCACCGACGTCGAGGCGGCGGTCGCGTTCTACACAGGAGTGCTGGGCGGTCGGGTCCGTGATGACCGACCGGATCTCGGCATCGCCGGGGCGTGGATCGACCTGGGGGCGGCGCAGGTGCACCTGGTGGAGCTGCCCGTTCCGCCGTCGATGGGTCAGCACTTCGCGGTGCGGGTCGACGATCTCGACGCCGTGGTGGCCGAACTGCGTGCAGGCGGACACGACGTGGCCGACCCGTCGCAGGTCGGTGCCGGTCTCCAGACGTTTCTGACCGACCCGTCGGGCAACACCGTTGAGCTTCACCAGGTTCTGGAGGGGCCGTAGTCCTCCGACCCCGCCCACCACCCGTGACGGAATCCTCGGCCTGATCGGTGCTCAGGTCGGCTTGGGTTCCTTGGGCAGGCCGAGGATCCTCTCTCCGATGATGTTGCGTTGGATCTGGGAGGTGCCGCCGGCGATCCGGGCGCCGGGGGCGCTGGTCAGGCCGTAGGCGGCGTCGCCGTCGAGCATCGCCTCGGGGCCGGCCAGCGACGAACGCAGCAGCGCCGTGTCGAACATCAGCTCGGTCGTTCCCAGCTTGGCCACCGATCCCAGCACCGACGCGACCGGACCCTGACGGCGCCCCATCGCCCACAGCGCGGTCCCCCGGATCCACAGCTCGGCGAGCTCCTGCTGGTCCAGTGCGTCGAGGTCGCCGCCGAGGGCCAGCATCGAGTCGAGGCGGCGCTTGAGCGAGATCCCCGATGCTCCGATGTATCCCCGCTCGTTGGTCAGCGCCGACATGCCGACCATCCAGCCTTCGTTCAGCGGCCCGAGCAGCGCGTCGGCCGGCAGGCGCACCTCGCTCAGGAACACCTCGTCGAACTCGGCGTCACCGTTCATCTGGCGCAGCGGGCGCAGCTCGACGCCGGGGGAGGCCATGTCGATCAGGAAGAACGAGATGCCCTTGTGGGGGCGGGCGTCGGCGTCCGTGCGGGCCATGAGGATCCCCCGGTCGGCGACCCGGCCGTTGGAGCACCAGACCTTCTGGCCGTCGACGACCCACTCGTCGCCGTCGCGCACCGCCCGGGTGGACAACGACGCCAGGTCCGAGCCGGCGTCGGGTTCGGAGAACAGCTGGCACCAGATCCGCTCGCCGGTGAGGATCGGTCGCAGGTGCTCGGCCTGCTGCTCGGGGGTCCCGAAGGCCATCACGGCGCCGCCGGTCAGGACGCAGCCGACCATGTTGAGGAACGGCGGCACCTGGGCCAGGGCGCATTCGGTGATCCAGGCCCCGCCGTGGTCGGGGGACAGGCCCTGGCCGCCGTGCTCGACCGGCCAGGTGATGCCGGCGAAACCCGCGTCGAACAACGTCTCCTGCCAGCGGCGCCCCTCGGCGGCGAGCCCCGGCGGCAGGATCGCCCCGTAGTCGCGGGGCGCGTCGCCTCGATGCTCGGCCAGCCAGGCCCCGGCCCGGGCCCGGAACTGCTCGACCGACTCGGTTCCTGCGCTGCTGTCCATCTCCGTTGCGACCTCCCGTGAGCGGGTGCCGGGGGAAACTGCCCGCTTGGCCCGTCCCCCCGCCAGCCCGTACCCTCTGCCCCCATGACGACCGTGGGGGCGACGTCGTCACCGTACGTGTCCGAGGCACCTCGGCTGGGTTTCGTCGGTGGCTTCGATGGTGTTCGGGGGATCGGGATCCTGATGGTCCTGTCCAACCACGCCTATTCGGCGCTGTCGCCGAGCTTCGCGGGGATCATCGACGTGTTCTTCGTGATGAGCGCGTTCCTGATCACGACGCTGCTGCTGCAGGAGCACCGGGACCAGAACACGATCTCGATGCGGAAGTTCTACTCCCGCCGCGCCATCCGCCTCCTGCCCTCGGCGTACCTGTGCATCGCGGCGTGGCTGGTGGTCACGATCCTGTTCGCCCGGGACCGGCTCAGCACCCTGCTGGCCGAGTCCGCGGCTGCCGTCACCTACCTCTACGAGATCTTCTTCCCGGTCGGACTCGGGCAGCTGGACCCGAAGCTGGTCGAGCACCTGTCGATCGACCAGTTCTGGTCCCTGGCGGTCGAGGAGCAGTTCTACCTGCTGATCGCGGTGACCGTGCTGGTGTGCATCCGCAAGCGGTGGATGGTGCAGCTGGCGGTCGGGTTGGCCGCTGTGGCCACCTTCATCGGTGTGCAGCGCTACATGGGCATCGCCGGGCCGGTTCCGATCCCGTCGGACCCGGCGCACGCCAACCCGGTGGTGCGGGGCCTCAGCCTGCTGTGGTTGTCGCGGCCGGACTCGCTGATGTGGGGTGTCGGCCTGGCCGTGTTGAACTCGAAGCTGCCCGAGCCGCTGCCGGCGGTGTGGCGCCGCTGGTTGCCCCGCGTCGGGCTGGTCGGCCTGGTCGTGTCGGGCGTCTCGATGCTGTTGGCCAGCGGCTTCCTGTACGACCTGGCCAACAAGGTCGGGGTGCCGTACCCGTTCGTGCCGATCGGACCGCTCAGCATGGAGCAGGCCGGGGACCGCATCTACTGGATCAACTTCGGCCACACGCTGACCGCACTGGCGTTCGCCCCCGCCATGCTGGCCATGGCCCGCGTCAAGGAGTGGTGGCCCAACCGGGCGTTGTCGTGGAAGCCGCTGCGGTTCCTCGGGCGCATGTCCTACACGGTGTACGTGTGGCACACCCTGGTGTACTTCATCGTCTTGGATCTGCTCGGCGGCAACGAGCGCCTGGGTGAGAAGTGGCGGGTGCCGATCCTGGCCGCCATCGCCATCGTGGCCTGCCTGCCGGTGTACTACGGGGTCGAGCAGCGGATGCTGCGGGTGAAGCTGCGCTACGCCGCCGAGAAGGAGGTCCTGGACCTCAACACCGGCAAGATGATCCCGGTCGAACAGGCTCGGGTGATGCACCGGGGCATGGTGTCGGCCGAGGCGGTCGGTGACGGACCCGATGGCGGGCCGGCCGACATCGCACCCCACGACGAGGGGACTCGGTGACGACGACGACCGCTCGGGGGCCGTTCGTCAGCTCCGCCCCCAAGCTCGGCCTCGTCGGAGGCTTCGACGGCATCCGCGGCATCGGCGTGATGATGGTCCTCGTCGGCCACGCGCTGTTCGTCTACTTCGAATCGCTGGTCACGATCGTCGACACGTTCTTCGTGCTCAGCGGCTTCCTGATCACCACGCTGCTGCTGCAGGAGCACCGCAACACCGGCGACATCGGACTGCGGAAGTTCTACGCCCGGCGTGCCGTCCGCCTGTTGCCGTCGGTGTGGCTGTTCTGCGCGGTGTGGATCGTCATCGGCGTCATCGGCACCGTGCTGCACATCGAGGCCATCTCGCTGAAGGGCATCCTCGAGGACTCCGCGGCGGCAGTGGCGTACGTGTACCACCTGTTCTTCCCCAACGGGCTCTACATGATCGAGCCCGACGTCCAGAACAACCGCTACATGTGGCACCTGTGGACGCTGTCGGTCGAGGAGTGGTTCTACTTCGCCATCCCCACCACGGTGCTGGTGTGCATCCGGCGCAACTGGATCAAGCAGCTCGGCTGGCTGCTGGGGGCGGGGATCGTGGCGATCGGCGTCGCCCGCTGGTTCGCGTACACCGGCTTCTGGCAGGACGACGCCGGCATGATCTCCGGGATCCGCCTGGCGCTGCTGCAACGTCCCGACGGCCTCATGCTCGGCGCGCTGCTGGCGATCGTCAACGCGCACCTCACCGCGGAGCGCATCGACCGGCTGCGCAAGCCGATCGTGGTGGTGGCAACGGTCGGCCTGGTGGTGTGGGCGGTCGCGCTCACGACCTCGTTCGGACTGTTCGAGAAGCTGGGCCTGCCCTACTTCAAGTACCTGCCCGACGGTCCGGAGCAGTTCAGTCGTCCGCAGATGCTGGCGCAGAGCCCGGTCTACTGGTTCCGCTGGGGTCACACCCTCGGCATCGTCGCCTTCGGGGCGATCCTGTTCGGCCTGGTGCACTGCCGGAGGTGGTGGCTGGCCCGGGCCTGGTCGTGGCGGCCGTTCCAGTGGATGGGGCGGATGTCCTACACCCTGTACGTCTGGCACGCCCTGCCGTACGTGTTCATCATCGCCCTGACCGGTGGCGAGGAGGCGTCGCCGACGGTGCAGGTGCTGCGGCTCCCGGTGCTGATCGCCGCCGCGTTCGCGGTGTCGCTGCCCGTCTACTACTTCGTCGAGCTGCGGGCCCTGCGGGTCAAGCTGCGGTTCTCGGCCGAGAAGGAGGCGCTCGACCTCACCACCGGCAAGATGGTGCGCGTCGAGGACGGCAAGGTC
>Ga0116152_10000835_pt1 | contig 25393 bp, 18 predicted proteins | sample AD_UKC119_MetaG_FD_89894 | JGI IMG/M metagenome (GOLD analysis project Ga0116152, IMG submission 89894) | Active sludge microbial communities of municipal wastewater-treating anaerobic digesters from Hong Kong - AD_UKC119_MetaG | ecosystem: Engineered > Bioreactor > Anaerobic > Digestate...
ATTAATTTGAATAAAGTTTTGTAAGGGATGTTTTTCCGTTTTGGATGTCGGCTTCGAAGCGTTCGCCACGGAAACGGAACCTGAAGGTCATTCTGCGCCAGTGTTTTGGCATTTTAGGATTGAAAATAATGGTATTTCCTCTTAGGTCTAGCCCGGCAAAAGCTTTTTGCACAATTTCCAATGTTCCGGCCATCACTCCGGCATGAATTCCTTCGGCGGTAGTTCCTCCCTGGATGTCGTTGGCATCACTCTGTAATGCTTCCTGGAATAACTCCCAACTGAGGTCATCTTGTCCGATAACACGGGCCAGATAAGCGTGTACGACCCGGCTGAGTGTACTTCCATGGCTTGTACGCTGCAGGTAATAATCCAAATTATCCGCAATATAGCCGGAAGGAACCTGATACCCCATTTCCTGCAAAAGTGCGGTCACCGTTTCATTGTTGAGGTTATAGAAGATCATTAGGGTGTCGGCTTGTTTGGCTACTTTGTAATCGTCGGGGTTCAACCCTTCTGATTTTAAAATTCGGTCCATGCGGTGAATGTCGCCGTATTTTTTTCGGTAGTCCTCCCAATCTAACTCTTTTAGGTTAAAATACCCATCGAATTGTGAAAGTATTCCATCATCGGAAAGAACCAGATTCAGGGCGCTGATGATGGATGGTTTGTGTGTAGTTCCGGTGAGCTCATCTATTGTACGTAAGAGCCATGCCACCATGAGGTTGGTATAGGCATTATCTTTTAATCCTGCTTTTTCACTGCCGGGGTTTTTTTCATGAAATTCATCCGGACCCATCACTTCTTCAATACTGTAACGGCCGTTGTTTTTTAATTCGGCTTTCGATATCCAGAACCGTGCAATTTCTTCCAACATCTCCAACCCGTACTTATCCATAAATTCTTTATCTCCCGTAAGGTGATAATAGGTATAAATATTATACGCAATTGCCAGTGAAACATGGCGTTGTAATGCGCTGAAGTCTTCTCCCCATTTTCCGGAAACAGGATTAAGATGGACCGTTTGGGTTTCTTCTCTGCCGTCACTACCACTCTGCCAGGGATACATGGCTCCTTTCAGCCCTTTTGATGCTGCATACGCTCTGGCTTTGTCTAAACGGTTGTAGCGGTACATCAGCATCGCTTTTGCTGCTTCAGGGAATGTTTTACAATACCAGGGAAGGATAAACAATTCGTCCCAGAAAATATGACCGCGGTAGGCTTCTCCATGGAGTCCCCGGGCGGTGATGCTGGCATCCAGCGATTGATTATGGGGTGAAAAGGCACACAATAAATGGTAGATGTGCAGTCGAATCAACCGTTGCGCTTCTCTGTCTCCTTCCAAACGGATATCTGCCATCTCCCAGATTTCACTCCATGCAGTAAGGCTTTCTGCCGCATGGCGATAGTACGATTCTGTCTCCTTAATGGTGTGCATTGCCGCTGCTGCAAAATCGTTATTATTCTCCAAAGAAGTATACAGTGAAACCATCTTTTCCAGTTTAAAGGTTTCGTCCTGCTGGAGGTATATGTCCCAGTATGCATAGGTTTGTCCATTTCTCGATTCTGTCCGGTGGGGCATATTTCCGGGGAAGCGCGCCGCTACAGCAATTCCAATTTTGGATTGGGTGGTTTTTACCTGTACCAGCATCGCGTCACCGTCGATTTGCTCCCTGTCGGGCTGCAGATGACGTTGGTTCAGGTCACGGTATCTTTCTACTCCGCTGTTTATGATATCCCCGTTTATGCCTGATTTCAGGGTTATCCGCCCTTCGAAATTCATTGGTGTGATGCAATACATCAGCCCTGCCAGGTGTTTGTTTTTCATAGAAACAAAGCGTGCTGCTTCAATGAGAAGGGTTCTTCCTTCCGGATCTGTAACCAGCATATCGCGGGTCAATTCTCCGGATGCCAGTTCCAGGTTTCGTCTGAAATAGTTGATTTTCCAGGTTTCGGGGTTAAACCATGGACCGTTGTTGATTTTAAATGTGGTTGAGAGCCAATTTGGAACATTTACAAAGTCTTCATTTTCAATCTCTTTGTCAGCAATCCGGCTAGTGATCCGATTATACAGCCTGGCAACATACGTACCGGGGTAGTGAAAATCACATGCTTCGCATTCTTCCATACATCCGCGTGTGGCAAAGTAGCCGTTTCCTGTGGTAAAGAGCGTTTCTTTTGATTTCTCTTTCAGTGGTTGATACGTTTTATTTAGAAATTGCCAGCCATCTTCCGGTAAGTCTTCTTCAAACCAGCGGTCTATCATGTCAAGAGTCAGGGCTTCAAGGTCCTCGACAACCAAATCGGCGCCATTCATTTCGAGTTCCAGTGCATTATTTTCTCTTGCAACTCCAATCACCAGTCCAAAATTCCCTTTTTTACCAGCCATTACGCCGGAAACCGCATCTTCCACCACAACAGCCTGATCGTACGGTACGCCCAGTTGATCGGCGGCCGTTGTGAAGATATCGGCGTCGGGTTTTCCTTTTAGCCCGTGTGTTGCGCTGTAGGCCCCATCCACTTGCACTTCAAAATACGACTGTAATCCAGTGGCTTTGAGTATTGCGTCACAGTTTTTTGACGATGTGGCAACCGCAATGTGAATATTTTCTTTTTTGAGCCTTTTGAGTAACGCTACCGACGAAGGGAATACATCCACTCCCCGGGTAGTAACAATTTCGTTGAACCGTGTATTTTTTTTGTTTCCGAGGCCGCATACCGTATGCATATCATCCGTATCTTCCGGTGTCCCATAGGGTAGTTTAATGCTTCTGGATTCGAGAAAAGATGCAACGCCTTTGTAGCGGGGTTTCCCGTCGACAAAAGGAAGATAGTCCTCTTCGTGCGAAAACGGCCGGAAAGGAATTGGGTGGTTTTGGGAATAGTCCTGAAGAAATTCGTCGAACATTCGTTTCCAGGCACTGGAATGAATTTTTGCTGTTTGTGTGATGACCCCGTCCAGATCGAAAATCACTGCTTTAAAAAGGTGTTTATGCATAGTTTTTTTTATCAAAGAAAAATTATTTATTTTTTACTGCAGGAATTTAGGGCTTAGACCCAATAATAAGCCCATGGGGAGAGGATTATCCCGTTTTTTTTGTTCCTGTCCGGACAGATTTTCCCCAAGTGATCTTTTTTTCCGGCGCAATTTTTAAGGATTGCTGCCTTGATAAATACAGGATCGGGGGATAAATTTTGGAGGACAATTATTTTTTCCTCATTAAAACACCGGGCATAAGAGAGTACTTTATCCACGGGTTTTTCCTTTTCGTCTCTCATTTCAAGCCATTCCAGCGTGCCCCGGCCAAAAGCCTTAAATTGTTTTCTTACCGCAATCATGGCGGAAAGTTTTGTAAATACTTTGTATCCGGTTGATTCGGGATTGCTGAGTAGGGTTGCAACGTGATCCCAGTCAATTTTTCCTCTTACCAGAAACCGTGTGTCATTTTTTCCTGTAAATTGAATCTGCTGTTGGTAGTAGGCTTCATCATTTTTTTTGGCAAATTCATCTCCGTAATATAAAATAGGTGTACCAGGAAGGGAAAGCATGACGGAGAAGGCAAGTGCGATTTTATCGGCGTTGTGTTCCATCAGTTCCGATAGCCGTGCTGATATGCCTTCCCCCATTCTGAAGTCCCATTGCGGAGTATGGCAATACTGTTTGTGTATTAGTTTACGGTCTTCTTCTGTAACATAAATGCGCTCCAGACTAAGTTCATCATGGCAGCGTAAAAATGTAAACCACTGACTTTCAGGCGCTATTGAAGGTGTAACCGCAGGGTTCAGTGTATTTATAATGGGTTGGCGTGTATGGAGGGCCAATGCTTTATAGATCATGGGCATGAGCGGAAAGTGGTAGCCTGCATTACATTCTTTACCGTCGCCAATATATTTTACGACTTCTTTTGGTTTCTGACAGGCTTCTGCAAGTAGCAGCGTGTTGGGCCTGACAAAATCGAGTACTGTTTTAAAGAATTGCACAATCGTATGTGTTTGTGGCAGGTTTTCACAAGTTGTTCCTTCTTCTTTCCAAAGATAAGGAATTGCATCGGCACGAAACCCGTCTACATTTTGTGAAACCCAGTACAGCAAATTTTGGCACATTTCAATCAGTACCCGTGGATTCCGGTAATTCAAATCGGGCTGAAATTCAAAAAAGCGATGAAAGAAATACTGGTTGCCTGCTTTTTCCCAGTTGCTGGGACACATGCCTTTAAAAAGTAACCGGGCCTCCGGGTATCCCCGATCATTATCACTCCAGATAAAATAATCGTAATAGGGGTTATCTTTTCCCTTGCGTGCCTCCTGAAACCAGTGGTGTTCTTCTGAAACATGATTCATGGCAATATCGAAGATTACCTTGATATTGCGTGCATGTGCCGCATCCAGAAATTGAAGGAAAAGACGTTCTGCTTCTTCTTCTGATGCATTTGTGGGCAAGTCGAGCAATGATTTTCTTACGGAACGGTAATCACGTATATCGAAGCCGGCATCGCGCATAGGAGAGTCGAGTACCGGGAGAAGCCAAAGGCAGTTTACTCCGAGCCCTTCCAAATAGTCAAGCTTTTGGGTTAATCCTTTAAATGTATCGTTGAAGAGATCGACGTAAAGGCTGTATACAATTGCATCTTTATACCACCCTTCCTCATTGGCGGTTGATTCGTTGAATTGTTCGTGTAGAACCAGGTCATCGATAAATTGATGCAGTATTTCATGTTTTAAATTTCCATAAAGGGAAATCCATAATTGGGATAATCTGTTTTTTACTCTTTCCTGATTCATAAATCGACCTTAATCCTAAAATAAATTGGGTATAAAAATACAACTCAAAGTGGATGAAATGGTTTTCATTTGCACATATAATTACGCAATCGATTGCAAATTAAGGCTTCAGGCGTAAATAAAATTACGATACTTTGTGTAAAAATAACTTATTTAATAGGAATACTTATCGCCCCAGAGGCTGGCAAACCGCAGGCGCATTTCTTCTTCCCGTTTATTACTTCCGGGTTCAAAAAAAACGCTTCCTCTAAGGTTGTCGGGTAAGAATTCGATGGGGATAAAATTCCCCTGATAATCGTGGGCATATTTATAATCTTTACCGTATCCCTGTTGTTTCATGAGTTTTGTGGGGGCATTTCTGAGATGCAGTGGTACAGGCAGGTCACCGGTTTTTTTAACGGTTTCCTGCGCTTTGCCAATGGCCAGATAGGCGGAATTACTTTTGGGACTACCCGCGAGGTAGAGTGTGGTTTGTGCCAGAACAATACGCCCTTCGGGCCAGCCAATTTTGTGCAGGGTGTCGAAGCAGGCATTGGCCAGTAAAAGGGCATTGGGATTGGCATTGCCGATGTCTTCAGCGGCCAGAATCACCAATCGGCGGGCAATAAATTTAGGGTCTTCACCTCCTTCTACCATACGTGCCAACCAGTATATTGCTGCGTTGGGATCACTTCCCCGAACCGATTTAATGAATGCCGAGATAATATCGTAGTGGATTTCACCTCCCTTGTCATACAGTGCAATATTTTGTTGAATGGTTTTTAATACCTTGTCGTTGGTGATTTGTAGCGGTTGTTCTGTTAGGACTTGCTGGCTGGTGATCAGCTCCAGTGCATTGAGCATTTTTCTGGCGTCACCATGCGAAGTTCGCATCAGTGCTTCATCCTCCACCACTTCGATGGTTATTCCTTTTGATTTTTGTATATAGGCCACACCATGGTTTAATACCTGTGTAAGTTCTGCTCTGGACAGAGGTTTTAGGATATAGGTTTGACAGCGGGAGAGGAGCGGGGAGATAACTTCAAACGAAGGATTTTCTGTGGTGGCTCCGATGAGCGTAATAATTCCTTTTTCTACTGCACCGAGGAGACTGTCCTGCTGGCTTTTGCTGAAGCGATGGATTTCATCAATAAACAAAATGGCATCTGGGTTTTCTTCCGCTTTCGCGAACACTGCGCGTACGTCTTTAACGCCTGAACTGATGGCACTCAGCACATAAAACGGACGGTGAAGTTGTTTGGAAATCAGCATGGCCAGAGTCGTCTTCCCTACTCCCGGAGGCCCCCAAAGAATCATCGAAGGGATAACCTTCGATTCTATGGCCTTTCGCAGAATAGCACCCTCGCCTACAAGATGTTGCTGCCCAATATATTCTTCAAGATGTTGCGGCCGGAGAATTTCTGCCAACGGTGCCTGTTTTGTTGTCATGATGATTATTTTCTTAGCTTTGCAAAAGTAAAATTAACGAAAAACTATAAGAAGTTTTTTTTTGCTGTTTTTTAATGGATTCAATTTTTCATACCCATACCTTTATGACGACATTTGAAGATTTTGGCCTGGATGAGGGTATTCTTGAAGGCATCGATATGATGGGTTTTAAATCGCCAACGCCTGTGCAACAGGAAGTTATCCCGGTTATTCTCGCCAATCGGGATCTGATTGCCTGCGCCCAGACCGGAACAGGGAAGACGGCGGCCTTTTTATTGCCTTTAATACATAAAGTACAGCAAAATAAAGCATTACGAGGTGTGAATACGATTATTATTTCACCCACCCGTGAACTGGCGCTGCAAATTGATCAGCAATTGCAGGGACTTTGCTATTTTGCCCAGGTGAGTTCAATTGCTGTTTATGGAGGGAGTGGTGGCAGTGAATGGGATCTCGAGCGAAAAGCATTATCGGAAGGCGCTGATATCATTATTGCTACTCCCGGAAGATTGAAATCACATCTGGTGCATGGTTATGCACTGCTTGAAAATTTACAACATCTGGTACTCGACGAAGCCGACAGAATGTTGGATATGGGCTTTATTGACGATATCCGTATGATTATCAGCAAACTACCGACATCACGCCAAACCCTGATGTTCTCCGCCACTATGCCTTCCGATATCCGTAAGCTGGCTCATGAAATTCTCTATGATCCTATAGAGATTACTATCGCCCTTTCAAAACCGGTCGATGGCGTTATGCAGGCAGCTTATGTTTTGTATGAAACCCAAAAACTTCCTTTGGTTATCCATTTACTAAAAAATAAAAATTTACCTCGTATTCTTGTATTTGCCTCTACAAAAGCTGATGTTAAGAATTTGCATATTGCTCTTCGTAAGGCCGGGTTGAATACTGAAGCCATTCATTCTGACCTTACTCAACCTCAGCGCGAAGATGTGCTGAATCGTTTCAAAGCCTCCCAGGTGCAGATTCTTGTCGCTACCGATGTGGTCAGCCGTGGTATTGATGTACAAAACATCGATTTGGTAATTAATTATAATGTGCCCGGGGATGCTGAAGACTATGTGCATCGCATTGGACGAACGGCCCGGGCTCAGTCGTCGGGTGTTGCCATCACGCTGATAAACCCTGACGATCAGGTGAAGATGGGACGTATTGAGCAGCTGATTAAATCAGAAGTCTATAAATGCCAGCTCCCTGAGGGCTTTGATCCCGGACCGGAGTATATCCCTTACCGGGCACGGAAAACCGGAGGGCAGAAAAAAAATTACGGCCAACATCGAAACGGTAATGCTCGAAAAGGTAACCCCGGAAAACGATCGTAAATTCTATTACCCCTTCCCGTGAAAAAATGTTGAATTTGCTTTTTTTAATTGCGGTAGGAGAATCAGAAAAATTCCTGCACCCAGTGGAAGGGCATAAAGCAGCCAAAAGGCACTTCCGGTCAGTATACTTTTTCCAAAGGTCAGCAATCCGCTGGTCCAGCTTTCGCTGAAAAGGTTTTGTATCCCCTCAATGCTTAAGGGGATGGGTGTGCGTCGGAAAAGCCATTCTCCGGCTCTGATGTTGGGAATAATGAGCAGCAGCTGGAGAGGGTATACCATGTAATTGGCCAATTGGATGGCCGCAAGGTTCATTTTACATGTTACAGCGATCAGTGCACAAATGATGGTGGTTAATCCATAAAGTGGTGATATTCCAATAGTTGCACCAATTGCGATGGTTAGGGCGAGTTGTTTTGGTTCAATGCCCTGTTTTAGGAACCGAAGGATGGGTTGAAAAAAGCGTATTGTTTTTTGGTTTTTTGGTTTTTCAGGCTTTTTCATCTTGCGTTTCGGTTTTCGGGGCCGGAATTTTCGTTTTTGGTGTATTGGGGATGAAAATAATAAAAATCAGCGAGATTAACGATAATGCAGTGGCGAGATTAAACATTTGATTCAGCCCCATGATGTCGGCCATCCATCCTGCTAGAAAAACAGCGGTCGAACTCATAGCGAAATTCAATGTCATATACACTCCGTTAATAAAAGAAGCATGGCTTGTATTGGTTTCCTGAACCATGGCCAGCAGTACCGGCGTACTTCCAAAAATCAGCAGCCCGGTGCCTATGAGCGCAAGGATATTTAAAACACCTGTAGTATTCAAAAAAGCAAACATCATCAGTGGAGTGGCAATGGCCATAATCAGTAACGCTTTCTTTCTACCGATTTTGTCCGATGCGGTTCCAGTAATAAGTGTTCCGGCAGCCCCTGCCAGCTGAAAAATAGCCAACGAAAGGCCCGCTGACCATAAAGTACCGCCTTCACCCGTGAGCAGTGTAGGCAAAAAAGTGCTCATACTCGATTTCAGTAATGCTCTGAAAAACATATAACCCGTAATCGTTGCAAAAAATGGAACCAGTTTTCGCAGGGCCTTCCAGGGATGTGACGGGGCTTCTTTTTTTATTATATCTTCTCTAACACGCACATGATGAAGCCGCCACCACAGCAAGGCTGAGGCTGTCAGACCAAAGGGTATCAGCTTCCATGTCCCTTCCAGTTCCCACAGGGTAACTGCACCCAAAATCGTAAGGGGGCCCAAAGTGCGGGCAAGTTCTCCGCCCAGCATATAAAAACTCATCCCTTGCCCTGTGGCTTCACCCGATACTTTTCTGACCATAACCGGTGACGGTACATGGTATAATGCCGAGCTGATTCCTGCAATGAGTAATAACGTGGCCAGAATGTAATACGATGGGGCTAATCCAATCAGGCTCATGGCTACTGCTGTAATGGCAGGACAAAGAATGACCAGATAGCGAAGTTGAATACGGTCGGCCAGTAATCCGACAAACGGGGCAATGAAACTCGGAAACCGTTGAAAAAGTGACAGCATACCTGCCATCGTATAGTTCATTCCCAGTTTCTCAATCAGAAGTGGAAGAATTGGAGCTAAAAATGATCCGTAAATATCGTGGATCAGATGCGATACTGATAACAAAATTACATTACCCCGTTGGAATGTGGATGGTTTTTTTTTCATTGCGTGCAAAGGTAATATTCCAAATTGAAAAACAGGGAAGCAAAAAGCAATATTTTGCGCTATCTTTGCCCGTTGAACTTCAGAAATGGCCCGAGGTAATTTTTCTGGTCTTACTCCTGCCGAGCGGATTACCTTCCTCTTGCATACCCTGTATTCCTTAATCGAAGGGATTGTTCTGGGGGTTCTTGCGTTAAATGAGTTCGTTTTTATTAAAAGCATCAAAGGATCGCCCTATCAGCTGAGTTTTCTTTTTCAGTTCAGTATGGTGGTTTTTGTGTTTTTGATTTTTGTTAATGAGTTTCTGCGACGCACGGTTCAAAAGCGTAAGATGTTACGTACCGTAGGATTATTAACACGGCTTCCACTAATGGCGCTCATTTTTTTTCCGCGAACCCCGGAAGCATACGATGGGAATAGTATTTACCATTATGTGTTTCTTCTGATTTTTTTTCTGTACTTTCTCGCTGCTCCGGTAGTTAATCCAACCATTAACTTGTTTCTGAAGAATAGTTATCGCCATAAAAATTTTTCCCGTTTGTATTCAATCAGCTCTTCACTGAATAAAATTGTAATGCTTGTGGTTACGTTTGCTTACGGACTGTTGCTCGATTATGATAATTACGCTTTTGTCTATGTTTTTCCTTTTGTTGCGCTTCTGGGTATCAGCTCTGTTTTTATTTTTTCCCGGATACCCTATCGTTTGCCCCACCCCCCTGAGCCGGCGCAGCGGTTCTTTACTTCTGTGGGCAACTCAGTTAAACGAATGTTTACCATAGTATGGAAAAATAAACCTTTTCTGCATTTTGAGGTGAGTTTTATGTTTTATGGCTTTGCTTTTATGTCGACCGTATCGGTCATTTTTATCTATTTTCAGGAGGCATTACAACTGAATTACTCCAGTGTTGCTTTTTACCGAAATGCGTATAATGTTGGCGCTATTATCCTTCTGCCGTTGGCCGGTCGCCTGCTGGGCTCCATCGACCCGCGAAAGTTCAGCCTGATAACTTTTGGCTCCATGTTTGCCTATATCGGATTTTTAGTGTTAACGGATGTTTTTCCCGGATATGTGGAATGGTTTGGTATAACCCTGTATTTTATGCTGATGGGTTATGTTCTCTTTCATTCTGTATTTGCTTCCACTATGCCATTGTTATGGAATATTGGATCGGCATATTATTGTGCTGATGAGGATGCGGGTGATTATCAGGCTGTTCATTTATGGCTCACTGGCTTACGCTCGGTATTTGCCCCCGCCATCGGAATTGCTTTTTACCTCCACTATGGATTTATGATTACTTTTCTAATTGGGATGGGTTCTCTTTTGGTCGCTATACTGATTAGCCTATGGTCCTATCGTAAATCAAAAAAAAACGTGTAACTTTTCTATTCCATGATACCAAAGGTTTTTTGTACCTCTTCTTTTATTTTTGTGGCATAGCTGTTTCCCGGTGTGTACACGGTGATTTCGTATAGGTGTCCCTGATTTGTTGTATCAATAAAATTGATTTGTGGGTCTTTGTTTACGGAACTCCATGGCTGTCGGAGAATGAACTGTTTCAATCCGGCGATTTGCATGGCTGGGTGCACGGTGTTTCGCGTAGTGATCGTAAACCGGAAGCTTTTTACCTGGTTGGAGAAGTGCTGTTTCGTGATTCTTTTCCCGGCAATTGTAGTGTAGGGGAGAATTATGGATTCTCCTTTTTCATTCTCCAGCAAGAGACTGTCGGAATAAAAGGCCTTGATTTGTCCCTGTATGCCATCAATTTCAATGGTTTCGTGAAGTTTTATATTTGGATTGAAGCGGATCACGGCTCCTGCTGCATATTCACGTAACTGATACCAGGAAAACCAAAGCCCAGCGCTTAGGGAGAGTGCAAATATTGCAATACCTAACAAATAATGGCAGGCATAGAATGCCGGAATGGCTTTAATGGTAATAACCATCCAGAACGCCAATTCTACCAGTGGCATCAGGTATCGAAACGTTTTTCGGTTTTTCGCGTTTTTTAGCAGAAAGGGAATGAACTTTTTTATTCCGCTCAGCAGTAAATATCCAATTAGCGCCAGCAGGATTATCCAGTAGATATTTCCTTGTGATATTTCCTGAATTGCATTTTCCATATCAGAGTAGTTCAATGTTTGTAAAATGGTCTACCAGCAGCCGATATATTGCGGGATTAATTTCGTAGATGCCAGCTTCATCATGGATTACCATAATTTTTCTATAGAGATTCATTAATATGGCCTGGGTTTCTTCTTTTTTCAGCGTGAGCAGGGCTGCCAGACGGTCGGCGTGCATCTGGCGGTGCAGTATTAACTGTAGTAGTAAAATAATGGTCAAATCATCGAGAGTTTCCATCGGAAGCTCATTGGGTATTTTTGGCCAGGTCATAAAAATTTGGTCCCCTTCTACTGAGGTGATGTTGGAGATCCATAGCAATAAAGCCGTACCGATATTTCCTTTACTAATAGCGAAATATCGCGAGAAAAGCCGGGCATAATGCCATGAACGGAAATTTTTTTCATGGCGATTATCGATTTCAAAGTGCATTTCTCCGGCATGATGCCTGCGTAGAATAATCTGTTCGATTTCTCGTGCCTCAAAGGGGAGCAATCGTACTTCTCCGGGAAAAATAGTGCTTATGGGATGGATTTTTTGTATGATGCGGTAGCTTTGCCGGCTTACATTGGCGAGGAATAAAATTTTATGGCTGTATTTATCCACTAATTTTCCAATCAGCTGCAGGATAGAATTTCCGTTTTCTCCCCGATACCACCATAATTCAAGGTCTTCAAGGATAATGATACTGTCGGCAGGCAATGCATCCATGGCTTCAGCCCATCCTTTTTCTTCTGCTTCCAGACTGTCGGTAAGTGCAGCAAGAAAGTTTTTTCGTGCAATTGAACCTCCTGCCGGAGCTGTAACCGTGTACATGGATTTCCCTGGGCTGTGCATCGACGCCATGTGCTGGCAGAAATAACTTTTGCCGGCATTCCGTTCTCCTGTCACGATAATTCCTCCGGAACGGATATTTTGGTATTGTTTGTAAAGAAGATGAAAATCATCTGCCTCATTTTTTCTTCCAACCCACAGGTTGGGAGAGTACTGCTGTTTTCGAAGGAAAAGCTGTATATAATGATAGGGGATTTTATTCTCTTTTCCCTGAAGTGTATACAAACTGGCACCGATACGGCTGAATTGATCTTCTGCTTCGGCAGCTTCATTTTCCGTCTTCAGTCGTTCTTTGATCAGTATTCCGTGACTTCGGCGGTACCATAGCTGCGTGATGAAATTCCGGATTTGCTGGTTGATTTTATCCGCGGTTGTGCTGAGTATGCCGATGGTTTTTTTGGTGTCGCTGGTTTTACCGAAATGGGATAAGTTACCGGCTGTATTTATGAATGTTTTGAATTGAATATGATCGGTGAATTCTTCGGAAATGGTTTGTAGCGCCTGGCATATTTCTTCAGTCATTGCTTCGTTGGCTGCAATTTTTTGTTCAAAAAATGTTTTCTGACTCTGGATAATTGATTGTTCTTCTTCCGGTGTCAGCCCGGATACGGCCATCCGGGTCTGCAGGCTGATTATATCATTGGCCGCTTCGGATGTAGCCAACAAGATCTGGCTGACTGCCTGCTGAATCGGGAGATAATAATTTTGTTGAAAGATAAGATCAAGTAAAAGACGGCTTCGAATGTAAAACGGTTTTAGCGCATACAGTTTGGTACAGGTCAGCTCTTCGATATTCAGATGCTCGGCAATCGGATAAATTTCTCTGAATTTGGCTACTTTCTGTCGGATGTAATTTAGGGAATTACTAATTGTGATGGTGGCCTCGTTGAGGGATTCTTCTTTTTTTAGCAGTTTTGTCGATTCTCCCCGTATCGTTGCCTTGGTCAGCATGACCTGAACTACCTCCTTTTGTCTGGCGATTAGTTCGTTATAACCAATATGATGAATCGAATGGCGGATCTCTTTAATCTCTTGAACGGCAATGGCTTCAATAAGCAATAAATCGAAATGTAAGGCTAGGGTATTGCAGAGATAATCCCTGATTTGTGTTACGTTTTTATGGCGGTTGCATTTTGCCGAATAATAGGTGATCCAGGTGGGTTTTATCTGTTTTTTGTACTGTCTGGTTAAGGATTTTACATTTTCCGGAAATTGCTCCAAATGCTTTTTTATTTCTTTTTGCAGCATTGTTGTGAACGAGGTTTTGCTTTGCGATAGCGCTGAAAGTTGGTCGCTGGTAAATTGCAGGGATTTCGCGATAAGCTGCTCTGATTTAGTTATATAGGTTTTTGACTGTTTTTCTGTTAGCGGTTTTTCGTCATTTTTATTAAGAAATTTTTGGGTTTCCTGTGTGAATTGGAGTAGCGCCTCAATATTTTTTATGATTTCAATCAGAATCTGAATCACAATCACTTCCGTCTGATGCAGAAATTCTGGCAGGTTCTGGTAGGTAGCGCTCATAAAATAGAGCGCTTGCGGTGTTTTTCTGAATGTCTCCTGCGGCGTAGTCCGCAATGGGTTATCTTCCGTAGGGGTTGTTTTTTCATCAAAGAATGCAATCGTCTCTTCGATAGGAATGGGGCTTTTTTTGTTTTTAGCATTCAGATGCATCCCAATTTCATCGTTAAGTTTTTGGGTTGCGCTCTGCAACCGGCTTAAGGTACCGGAAACAATCGAACAGTCGGCTTCTTCAAATACCGTTTTAAGTTGGGTTACCAGCTTTTTATACGAACGCGGATAGGGTTGTGCTTTGGTTTTTATTTGTTGAAGATGTAGAAATTCGTTGTAATTTTCGCGAAAAGCGTCGCTCAGGTCTTTCTGAAAGGAATGCAGAATTCGACCGATGTCTTGCAGCGATTGCTCGTACTGATCGATCGCCTGAACGATGGATGCATAGGTATCAGTGTATGGGGTGGAATTGGATTGCTTTTTCATCGTTTTTCGCTTTTTTACTCACAAAGATATACGATTCATTTTAAACGCTATAACATTTGTCCGCTGGAAGGGGGATAGAGGTTAATGGTATTGTGTACTTCAAGAAAGGCCGGCATTTCATAGGTAAATCCATACAAGCGCTGGTTGTAGGATAATGTGCCGTGACGTGCATTAATAATCACTACCATAGCCTCCTTGTAATTGGCCAACACAGATTCCATCTCATTCCAATGGTTATAGATTACAAACTGACAGGATTGGCTTTTGAAATCACTGGTCAGCGCGTTTTTCAGGGTAGAGAAGGTTGTTTTACTGATTACAAAAGTCAGATTTGCTGATAATTGAAGGGTTAACCGGCCGATGATTGCTTTCCAGTGAGGGTAACCGTATTCAAGGTGGTCGTTGGCAGTTACTACGACCAGTATGTTTTTTGTCAGGGAAATCGGAGTATGGAAATCACAAACCAAAACACATGAAGTGGTTGTGTTGAGAATGTTTTCCAGTAAATTGCCATAGAGTTTTTTTAATTCATTGGTGGGTTTATCACTGCGGCCGAGAATGATGTCGGTTATTTCCATCTCTTTTGATGTGCGGGCAATGGCCAGCGAAACATTGATGTCGATCCGTGTGATTCCGTGAATCAGGGTATGGTTGGCCGAGTAATGTTTGGTCAATTCCTCCATCGTCCTTTTGTTGGCGGCTACCTGGTTTTCAGCTTCTTTATTATCAGTGGTTATGGCGAGCGGAAAGATAGGCTCCGGACTATCCGGATCCTTGATTAAGCCTGCGAGGTCGATGAGATGGTGTGTGGATTTTGGGTTGGCAATTGGAATCAGTATCCGGTTCGTCATGAGCCTGGGCTGTTTTTTTTGGTAGAGGGTCTGGTCAATGGCCAGTTGTTTCCCGTACCGTTCTGTAATATAGGAGCTGAATATCGAACTGGCCAGAATTAATAAGATGATTGCATTAAACATAGGGTTGCTTATCAATCCGTTATTTAATCCGATTAATGCTATGGCCAGTGTGGCAGCCGCTCGCGCTGTGGTTAACCCGAAGATAACATTCATTTCATGCTTCGTTAACCGAAACAAAAGTTTCGTCAGCCAGGCCGATACCCATTTGCCTGAAAGTGCTAACCCTATGAACAGCAACGATAAAAGCAAGGGGGCAAAGCTGGAGAAAATATCCCGGATGTTTACCAACATTCCGACACTTATCAGGAATACCGGGATGAATAATGTATTTCCGACAAAATCAATCCGGTTCATCAAATTCGAGGTGGAGGGAATCAGTTTGTTTAACACCAGCCCGGCAAAGAATGCGCCAACAATCGGCTCAGCACCAGCCATCTCAGCAAAAATTGATGACAGAAAGAGCATTGTTAATGCAAAAATAAACTGAAGATTTCCGTCGTTGGCCAGGGTTTTAAAAAACCATTTGCTAATCCGGGGCAGCATGAACAGGATGAAAAGTGTAAATAAGGAAAAGGCACCCCCAATGGCCCATAAGTTGCCTTTCCCGTTACTCCTGCTCAAGCTGGCGGTGATAAATGCCAGGATTATTAACACAATTGTGTCGGCGATTACTGTACCGCTTACTGCTGTATTTACCGCCCGTGTTTTTCCAATGTTCAATTTTCCTACCAGCGGAAAAGCTATCAGTGTATTTGATGCAAGCATCAATCCGATGAGAAGGGCCGGGATAAATTCCAGATTTAGCCAGTGAACCCCGGCAAAATATCCGGCTGTAAATGGAATTAGAAAGTTTAAAATTCCAAAGGTAATCGTTTGGAAACGGTTGCTCTTTAATTCCTTAAATTCGATTTCCAGTCCGGCCAGAAACATAATGTATAATAACCCTACCGTGCTGAAAAGTGTTACGATTTCGTTCTTTGAAATGATGTTGAATGCCGATGGCCCAACTACGATTCCCACCAAGATCAGTCCGACAATGGAAGGTATGGGCGTTTTTCGCAATAAAACCGGAACTACCAATACGAGAATCAGTATGGTTGCAAATACCATTATCGGTTCTTCCAGTGGAAATTGGATAGGTTTCATTTTTAATCTTCAGAAATAAATTGTTGGATATCTTCAATTAGCCCATACATTACCAGAATGTCGCCTTCTTCCAGCACCGTGACCGGAGAGGCAACTCCTTTTACCTGCGATACGGTATGTTTTGCTCCAAAGATAGTATCTTTCATGGTTTTCTTAATTGTTGTTAAAATGATAAACTCATAATGGTCGCGGATGTTTAATTCCTGAATGGATTTTTTCGCGTGCCGATGCGGCAAAAGGGCTTCGATTATTCCGTATTTGTCCGATAAGCTATAGGAATCCACCACACCTTTCATAGTGAGTTTCTTCGCCCATCGTTCAGAGGTTTCTTCCTCCGGTTGAATGATTTCAGTGACACCCATTGCTTCCAGAATGGTTTTGTGAAGTGGCGATACCGCTCTGCAGATCAATCGGTTTACTTTATGCTTTTTCATTACTGCCGTAGTTATGATATTAGCTCCTTCATCCTTCCCGATGCACACAACCACACAGTCGGTGTCTTTCAATGGTAAATATTTTGTTGCGTTTTCATCGGTGCAATCAATGCTGATGGCATGCGTAGCTTTTTCCTTGATGGCCTCTACTTTGTTGATATTTTTATCTACTCCAATCACTTCGTGTCCGAGTTTTGTTAGCTTTTCGGCCAGTGATGTGCCAAAGTTTCCCAGTCCTATTAAAATGAATTTCATGTTGTAATACTTTAGTTTTCAATGGATATTCGTTACATCTGATGCTGAAAATTAATATTTGGGTGTTATATAGCCGTTATAAATTTTCTAAGTTTAGTTTATCAAAATGTCATCAGATGGGTATTTATAATTAAGATGGGATGGCCCGAATTTTGAAAAAAGGGCGATAAACAGTGTTAAGGTACTGATTCTTCCAATAAACATCGTAAGGATTAATACCAGCTTACTCCCCATCGAGAGTGATGCGGTAATTCCCCGGCTGAGGCCTACTGTGCTGAAGGCCGAAACACATTCGAAGGAAATAGAGAGCAGGTTGACCCGGGGATCCAACAGCACGATAGCGAATATGGAAATGAAAATTGAAATTAACGACAAAATGACAATCCCAAAAGCCCGTTTATTGGAAATTCCGGATATCTCGCGCCCCCATATTTCGAGCCGGTTTCTTCCGCTGACCAGCCCGATAATATTAAGAATTGCAACCGCAAAGGTGCTTGTTTTTATCCCGCCTCCGGTAGATCCCGGCGAGGCTCCTATCCACATCAGCAACATAATAAAAAGTAATGTAGGATAACGCAGCGTCGCTGTGTCAACCGAGTTAAAACCAGCCGTTCGGGGTGTTACCGCTCCAAAAAATGCAGTAACGATTTTTCCTGGACCGGTATGCCCTGATAAGGCATTATTATATTCCAGGATATAAAAAACAAGGGTGCCCGTGAGTATCAGAAAAAATGTCATTACTAACACAATCCGTGTGTTAATATTAATGATCCAGGGGAGGTATATGTCTTTTCTTTTTTTGAAAAGTTTGGCATACCATTTTACCACCGTATAACGGAGATAGCGCAGGAAGTTGAATAAAATGGGAAAACCAATGCCGCCCATAATAAACAAACCGGCAATGATACTATGTAACGAATAGTTTTTCGCAAACCCTGATTCAAAAAAACTGTTCTGAAGGGTTGAGAAACCAGCATTACAAAAGGCTGAAACGGAATGAAAAATGGAAAAGAAGACCCGCTCTGAAAATTCTGGTATCAGCGTTTTTTCCAAATTAATAAATACCAGCGCTGCTCCGGATAATTCAATGGCAAAAGTAACAAAAAGGATATATTTTAGTGTGTTGATCACGTCTGAAATTCGTTTTGAATTCAATATTTCGCTCAGTTGAATCTGATTCTGGTAAGAAGTTCCGCCCCTGAAAAAATAACTGAAGTAGCTCGAGAAGGTCATAATTCCCAACCCTCCTGTTTGAATGAGTATAAGCAGAATAATTTGGCCAAAGCGTGTAAAATAGGTTCCGGTATCTACCACAACTAATCCGGTTACACACACAGCGCTGGTGGAGGTAAAAAGCGCATCCAGTAATGAAATGCCCTGGTGTGTGGCGTTGGGGAGCAGTAGCAATAGTGTGCCTGTAACGATGATCAGCAAAAAACTGAAAACAAATACTTGCGCAGGGTTCAGTTTTGCTGTTTTTACAGGAATCTGAACCGTCGAAAACTCCCGGATGCAGGCAATCAAAACCGCGATATGCAATAAATATGGGCTTTTGAATTTTTCAAAGTGAAAATCAAAAAACGCCAGAATTATTATTGAAAAAAAAGCGATAAAAAGAAGGTCGAATGGGATTACTTTCAGCCTGGGATGGCTGATTTGAAAGAAATACCGCACAATAATTGCAATTGTAGACGAAATCAGCGTCAGTAGATAGATGGCGTGCATAACTGCTTTGGAGCTTTCTATACGCCCGAACCCATAATCGATAATTAGCGTTATAATTGCAATCAGGCAGATCAGCGCCGGTAGCTTTTTGATTTTATCCGGGTTTTTTGTTGAGGTCATCTGTTTGTTTGTATTCCGGACTTGCCCGGCCGGATTGTTTTCCGATGGATATGCTTTTTTGTTTTGTTAGGTACTAAAGTAAGGATATTTCACCATGATGCGAAGGGATATTTTTATTCACGTCAAAATTTTTTTTAAGGTCTCATTGAATTATCCTATTTTCGCATGGTATTATACCTGCTTTTCTGATCTTAATCTAGTTGAGAAATGAGTATCTATTTAACCATAATTGTTCTGGGACTTCTGATTTTTTTGTCTCATGTTTTTAATGAATTGTTTGATCGGACAAAAATACCTAATGTATTGTTACTGATGCTGATAGGTATTATTATCGGCCCGGTAAGTGGGGTGATTACAAAGGATTTTTTTGGTGAGTTGGGCTCGGTATTTACAACGATAACCCTGATCATCATCCTTTTTGAAAGTGGAGCCGGGCTGAATTTTCGGGAAGTGCGCAAGGCCATCGGATCTGCTTCTCTGCTGACTGTACTGAATTTTGGCGTCACTGTGGTAATTACCTCTTTTATCTCCCGTTTGTTTCTTCCCATCGATTTGCTGAGTTCTGTCTTTGTGGGGTCCATAGTCGGTGGAACCTCCTCTGCCGTGGTAATACCCATGGTTAAACAGTTGAAGATGGGTGAAAAGAGTTCTTCGGTGCTGATTCTCGAGTCGGCGCTGAGTGATGTGCTATGTCTTGTGGCGGGTCTTGCCCTTCTCGACGGGCTTGCAGAAGGCGCATTATCGGTTCGGCTGGTGCTCACACAAATGGGAAAATCGTTCCTTTTTGCCATTGTGCTGGGTTTATTGAGTGGTTTCATCTGGTCCGCTTTGATCAGCCAGATACGCAGCATCAAGAACTCTATGTTTACGTCGCTTGCTTTTGTCTTTGTGCTTTATGGACTCGTTGAGTTGATGCAGCTTAATGGCGGGATCGCTGTACTTTCGTTCGGAATCCTTTTGGGTAATATTGAGTTGTTTGGCGCTTCTTCAAAAGTAAAAAAAATAGTCACTTTTGGCGGCTCCGGGTTTAACACTAACGAACGGAATTTCTTTTCGGAAATTGGATTTGTCATGCAGACCTATTTTTTTGTGTATATTGGCATCTCCCTGCAATTTGGCGCTCCGATGATTTATGCCATTGGCCTCCTGATCGTTATTATTATCATTTTGCTGCGCGTTCCTGCCACAGTTTTACTATCAGGAAAAGGAATCACTAAACCTGAAAGGGCGATTATGTCGGTGATGACGCCAAAAGGATTGGTTCCGGCTGTTTTGGCTTCCCTGCCATTGCAACGTGGCATGTTGCACGGTGAAATAATCCTCGATCTGGGCTATTCCGTAGTTTTATTCAGTATTGTGATTTGCTCCGGATTGGTGATATTACTCAGTATAAAACCTGATTTTTTTGCCCGGATGTTTCGTCGAAAACCTGAACATTCAAAGGATTCGGAGCCGGTGACCCTTGACCCTTCTGCACCTGATGTGCTCCCTGTTACCGATACGACACTCTCTTCTGAAGAGAAATAACTCCGATTAACACCAGGAAGGGGACAGTGTGTTAGTTTTATCCATTATACCGTATCCACTTCCATAGCTCTTTGTAGCTGACTTTTTTCCCATACATCAAAATGCCGGTACGGTAAATTTTACCAGCAGCCCAAGTCATTCCCACAAAGGTGATAACCAGGATAATGGCGGAGATTAAAAGTTCGGTATAGGGCACGCCAAACGGAATGCGCATCATCATACTGATGGGTGAAGTGAAAGGTATCATCGAAAGCCAGATGGCCAACGAACCGGAAGGATTTTCAATGACTGAGGGCATCATCACCAGCGCAAGAATTATTGGAACCGTGATGGGTAGCATAAACTGCTGGGTGTCCGTTTCATTGTCTACTGCGGCGCCAATGGCGGCAAACATCGACGCGTAAAGTAAATAGCCCCCAAGAAAGTAGAAAATAAATGAAACCAGCATTACCGGAATATTGATGGTCCGTATCATATCCAGTATTTCCACAAGGCCTTCGTTTATCACTTCTTCGGCATCAGGATCCTCACTGCTGAGTGTGTTTTCTGTGATTAATCCTCCGGCACTCTGCGTAATTTCCGGCACCCTTTTGTCTACCATTTTTTCGGCAAATACTCCATTAAAAATCCCAACGATGCCTGCTGTTAAAACAATCCATAGTAAAAACTGGGTGAGCCCAACCAGCGCAATGCCGATGATTTTTCCCATCATGAGCTGAAAGGGTTTTACTGAACTGATAATGATTTCGATAATGCGGCTCGTCTTCTCTTCGATAACACCGCGCATCACCATCGATCCATAAATAAAAATAAACATATAAATCAGTAATCCTCCCACATAGCCTACCGCCATAGCAACCTCAGCATACGATTTTTTTTCCGCGCCTGAGCTGTCTAAAATAAATGAAGTAAGCGAAATGGATGTTTTAATGCTTTTCAGAATTTCCGGATCAATGCCCGAAGCCAGCATTTTTTGCTCCTCAACTTCATCGCGCATCACGTTTCGGATGAAGGTTTTTGTAGTGATACTGACCTGGTTTTCCGAAAATATTACGGCGGAAGTTGGTAAAACGACTTCGGTTTTAGGGATGTAGAGCAGATCGTCGTATCCGTTGTTTACGAATGTCGTTTTGGCCTCCTCAATGGGAACTGAAAGAACAGTAAAGGTAAGGCTTTCCGTAGTATTGAATTTTGTTGCGAAGAGTCCTGTCTCATCCACGATGGCAATATTGCTGGTTTCTTCCGCGTTCATTGCCAGAACCATGGGAATGATGAACACGGCTGCCATTAAAACCGGGCCCAGAATAGTCATTATTATAAACGAACGCTTTTTTACGCGTGTCATGTATTCCCGTTGCAATATAAGGCCTATTTTATTCATGTTGTCAGAGTATTCAATGTGACTGATTATTTTTTTATTTCTGTAATTTTCCGGATGAATACTTCATTCATAGTTGGCAATACTTCCTCCATCATGGTGAGTTCTCCGTATTGCAGAATCTTTGAAGTCAGTTCATTGGGTTTATCGTTATGCTGTAGCTGAAGAATAAGTGTGGTGAGGTTTTCGTCTTGCGTCGACTCCAGAAGTTGAATTCCATTCGGAAGGATGGTTTGTGGGTGATCACTCATGTTTCGTACCACATAACGGTAAGTGTTTGTGCGGTAAGTATTTTTAATCTCTTTGACATTTCCTTCCAGGATTTTTTTTGCGTTGTCGATCAATGCGATATGGTCGCAAAGCTCTTCCACTGAGGCCATATTATGGGTAGAAAAAATTACCGTGGAACCGTTTTTACGTAAGGTAAGAATTTCGTCTTTGAGCAAGTTTACATTAATCGGGTCAAATCCGGAGAAAGGTTCATCGAAAATCAGTAAATCCGGTTTGTGAAGAATCGTGACAATAAATTGTACCTTTTGAGCCATTCCTTTAGAGAGTTCTTCCACCTTCTTGTCCCACCAGTTAAGAATATCAAATTTTTCAAACCAGTGTTTTAGTTTTTTGATGGCTTCGTGGCGGGGTATGCCTTTCAGTTGTGCGAGGTAAATCGCCTGTTCTCCGACTTTCATTTTTTTATACAATCCGCGTTCTTCCGGCAGGTAGCCTATCCGGGTGATATGCCGGGGTCTGAGTTTCTCTCCTTCAAAAAAGAGTTCCCCGCTATCGGGTGCCGTAATTTGGTTAATGATGCGAATGAATGTCGTTTTACCTGCGCCATTAGGGCCCAGCAGGCCATAGATGCTTTGTTTGGGCAGGCTGATGCTCACCCTGTCGAGCGCCACATGGTGCTGGAACTGTTTGCTGACATTAACCGCTTTGAAAAATTCCATAGCTGAGGTTTATGTTTGTTTGTATTCTGTTTGCTTATTTCTCTGTTATGCCACAAAAATAGTAAAACCATAGTATTCTGCCTTACTTTTTTTAGTACGGTGACAATTTGTCAATCTTACCGGGGTGGCAGGTTTTTTGCTAATTTTGTGCGCTAAAATTGAATAACAATGGAAGAGACGGAAAAGAAAACGGTGGATCAAACCGGACAGAAAAACAATAACGAGAAAGAATCTGGCAAAGTCACTGAAAATCAAAATATTGAAGAAAATATTGCCCATACTGAGCCGACAGTAGAAAAATCCGGACAATCAGAGAAAAATGAAATCTCCGATTCGAATAAAAAGAAATTGCGCAGCCGAAAGGGAAAACCCGACAAACTGGCGGATGAAAATGAAGCGCTTCGTTTTCAACTGGCAGAGGTTCAGGATAAATATTTACGGTTGTTTTCGGAGTTCGATAATTACAGAAAACGTACGAATAAGGAAAAAGTAGAGCTGCTCAATACTGCTTCCGCTGCCTTGATTACCGATCTTCTGCCAGTGTTGGATGATATGGAACGTGCCCGGGCAAATTTCGTCCAATCCGAAGATTTGCAGTCTTTTGCTGATGGTATTTTGTTGATTTTTAATAAGTTTAGTAAAATATTGACTGCTAAGGGACTGGCCGAGATGGAATCGACCGGCAAACCTTTTGACACTGATCTGCATGAAGCCATTGCGCAAATGCCGGCAACGGGCGAGAAACAAAAAAATGTAATTATAGATACCACCGAAAAGGGGTATACTATTCACGATAAGGTAATTCGTCACGCGAAGGTCGTTGTTGGCGTTTAACCCCTTATATATACAGGATATTATGTCGAAAAGAGATTATTACGAAATACTGGAAGTATCGAAAACTGCTACGGATGCCGAGATTAAGTCAGCCTACCGAAAAAAGGCTATTCAGTATCATCCGGATAAAAATCCTGATGACCCAACGGCCGAGGATAAGTTTAAAGAGGCTGCCGAAGCCTATGAGGTGCTGAGTAACTCTGATAAACGAAGCAGATACGACCGGTTTGGCCATTCGGGTGTGAACGGAGCTGCCGGAGGTGGTTATGGCCAGGGTATGTCGATGGATGATATTTTTAGTCAGTTCGGTGATATTTTTGGCGATGTATTTGGTGGTGGTTTTGGCGGTTTCGGACGCCGGTCTTCAGGCAGTGCAGGACGACGCGTTAACAGAGGTTCCAATCTGCGGGTTAAAGTGAAACTGACCCTTGAAGAAATTGCCAATGGTGTTGAGAAAAAAATAAAAGTTAATAAATATATCCCTTGTTCGCATTGTTCCGGTACAGGATCTAAAGATGGATCCAGCTATGAAACCTGCCAAACTTGCCACGGCACAGGGCAGGTGACCAGAATTCAAAACAGCTTCTTCGGACAAATGCAGACTACCGGAGTATGTCCCACATGTGGTGGTGAAGGGAAAATTATTACCCATAAATGTAATCATTGTGGCGGTGATGGAATTGTAAGAGGTGAGGATATTATTTCCATAAAAATCCCTGCAGGTGTTGAAGACGGGATGCAACTCAATGTGCGTAGTAAAGGGAATGCCGGTGCACGGGGTGGCGTCAACGGAGATCTGATTATTCTTATCGAGGAAATTAAACATGATCACCTGGAGCGTGATGGCCAGAATCTGTTGTACAATCATTTTGTTACTTTTTCTGATGCGGCAATGGGTACTTCCATTGATATTCCAACACTAAGCGGTAAGGCACGTATTAAAATTCAGCCCGGAACGCAGTCAGGAAAGGTTTTGAGACTTAAAGGCAAAGGGTTGCCGGGAGTCAATTCATACGGCCACGGCGATCTTCTGGTGCAGATTAACGTTTGGATTCCAAAACATCTTAATAAAAAGGAAAATGAGCTGCTAGAGCAATTGCGTCATAGTGAAAATATGCAACCTACTCCTACAAAAGCAGAAAAGGGCTTCTTTGATAAAATGAAGGATATGTTTAACTAAACGATCACCCCTCGTATAAAAAAGCTTTAACCTACCTACTCCATCATCACCACCTTCCCCCTATATGTCCAATCTTTGTACATATATTGTCTATGAACAATAGATTTATTTATTTCGATACCTTTGCAAGGTAAATAGGTGAGCAAAGAATTATATAGTAATAAAGGTGTTATCTCCTGACTTTAAAAATATAAAACAACGATCCAAATACCATTGTAGCTGCACCGGCACATGCTAAAGCATACCCATACTGAAGGTCGAAGCCTTCCGGTGAATAAAAGATGTACATCATCGTGGTCATGCTCATGAAAATAGCCGGTATAAGTGTAATCCATATGGGTTTCCTGTTTTCATGAAGATATACCGTGATAGTCCACAGAATTATCATGGCCAGAGTTTGATTGGCCCATGAAAAATACCGCCAGATAATATCGAAACGTATCTGGGTGAGAAAGATGGTCAGGGCGAATATGGGAATACTGGTTTTAAGCCGGTTGACGGGTTTTAATTGTCGGATTTTCAAGAAATCGGCAGCGATGAGGCGTGCAGAGCGCAAAGCTGTATCGCCGGTGCTGATCGGGGCTGCGATAACCCCGATGATCGCGAGAATCCCGCCCACTTTGCCCAGCATACTGTGTGCTATTTCATCCACTACAACCGCCGCATTAAAGTCGTGGGATGCCAGAACGGAATTAAGATTGTCAGGGCCGTGGTAGAAGCCCATGGCTGC
>Ga0116152_10000837_pt1 | contig 25378 bp, 25 predicted proteins | sample AD_UKC119_MetaG_FD_89894 | JGI IMG/M metagenome (GOLD analysis project Ga0116152, IMG submission 89894) | Active sludge microbial communities of municipal wastewater-treating anaerobic digesters from Hong Kong - AD_UKC119_MetaG | ecosystem: Engineered > Bioreactor > Anaerobic > Digestate...
AATCGTGATTTCATAACACCATTCCGCCGCAATCACGCCGCGCCATCAGCGCATTTAGGCTCGATATGAGCATTGTCCGAAGGGCGACCTAAGGGCCGACGAGGCGGGCGGCGTTTTTCTCTCTCTCCCCCCGCGCTGAAAACCGCCTCGTCGCAAGTCGCCCCGGAAAGACGCGAACGGAGTGCGTATCGCTCCGTCCCGCCCTCTGCAGGGGCTTCGCGGCGAAGTGTTGCGTACCAGGCGTCCCCGGCGCCCGCCGGACCGAGTTTCCCCTCCGGCGGGCGCCTCATTTCTATGTGAACAACCTTTGCTTGCGCTTGGCTTCGAACCAAGCCACCAGAATTCCCCTCAGGCGCGAAATTTACCCTCTTGCCAAAGTTTCGCCTTATTCGTTATGTAAATTTATAACATCACTGCTGGGGTTCGGCGTATTCGAGCGGGCGGCAGTGCGCCTACCGGGCTTCACTGTTTCAGTTGCGTTTTGTACCGAGTTTTGTTGCGTAGCGGGGCGGGCGGCCTCAAGTCCCCCATAGAGTCCGCTCGCCCGTCACGCGCCCGGCCGCAGCGCTCTTCTCGTTGAAAATCAGCCCCTTTCGCTCCTGCAACCGCTTGCGGGGCGCGCGCTCATCCGCTACAGGACCGCCTCTATCCGTGCGGGAGGTTCCGGCCGAAGACCTGGCCGGGCCGCACCGCGCACCCTTCAACCCGGCGCCCATGAATTGGCGTCATCCTTTGGAAGGACCAAAATGGCGAAGAAAGTAGCTGGCTTCCTGAAGCTTCAGGTAGCGGCGGGTTCGGCGACGCCGTCTCCGCCCATCGGTCCCGCGCTCGGTCAGCGCGGCCTCAACATCATGGAGTTCTGCAAGTCGTTCAACGCGGCTTCGCAGGAGATGGAGAAGGGGATGCCTGTCCCCGTCGTCATCACGATCTACTCCGACAAGTCGTTCACCTTCGCGATGAAGACGCCGCCGGCGTCTTACTTCCTGAAGAAAGCTGCCAAGATCGACAAAGGCGGCGCGACCGCCGGACGCACGCCGGCCGGTACAGTCACCGTCGAGCAATGCCGTGAAATCGCAAAAACGAAGATGAAAGACTTGAACGCAAGCGACCTCGACGCCGCCACCAAGATCATCATGGGTTCGGCGCGCTCGATGGGCCTTACGGTGCAGGAGTAATCGCGATGTCAGCTGGAAAAAGAGTTCGCGCTGCGCGCGCCAATGTCGACAGCGCAAAGTTTTACAGCGTTGCTGATGCTGTGAAGATCGTCAAAGCGAACGCCAACGCGAAATTCGACGAGACCGTCGAAGTTGCAATGAATCTTGGCGTCGACCCGCGTCACGCGGATCAAATGGTTCGCGGCGTCGTCAACCTTCCGAACGGCACGGGCCGCTCGGTGCGCGTCGCCGTATTCGCGCGCGACGCCAAGGCGGCTGAAGCGACAGCGGCGGGCGCCGAAGTCGTCGGCGCGGAAGACCTTGTCGAGAAAATCCAGAACGGGTTTTCGGACTTCGATCGCGTGATCGCGACGCCGGACATGATGCCGCTTGTCGGCCGTCTCGGCAAAGTTCTCGGTCCGCGCGGCCTCATGCCGAACCCGAAAGTCGGCACGGTGACGCCGAATGTCGGCCAGGCCGTCAAAGACGCCAAAGGCGGCGCGGTGCAGTTCCGTGTCGAAAAGGCGGGCATCATCCATGCTGGCGTTGGCAAAGCGAGCTTCTCGGAACAGGCGATCGAAGAAAACGTTCGTGCGTTCATCGATGCTGTCGCTAAAGCCAAGCCGTCGGGCGCCAAGGGCGTCTACATCAAGAAGATCTCTATTTCTTCGACGATGGGCCCAGGCCTGAAGATCGACGCGAACGCCTAAGCGCGTTCTCCACCAAGTTCAGAAAGCCCGCCCTCGAGGATCGAGCGGCGGGCTTTTTCGTCTGTCGGAGCGGTCTCGGGCCCATCTAATCCTTAGGGCAGACGCGACCGTGTGCTCAGCATTCTTCCTACAGCGCACGTCCTTGAGATTGCTGCAATCAAGAAATCTTGGGTATTCCACTCTGACGTAGTTCGTGCCTAATATTCGTTCATAATACTTGGGAGATGACAGGACATGAGGACGATACTTGTAATGGTCGCTTTCAGCTGCACGTCCCTGTGTATTGGTTGCGCGACAACAAACAGCGAACAAAGCGTGCAGACGGCGGATGAAGCTGCACCGGCGGGTAGTGGAAAGCAGTCTCTGGACAAACTGCTTGACGAGCATGACAAAGTCACGCTTGTCGATGACGAGACCGGGGAGACGAGGCTGATTTGCCGGCGCCTCCCGGTGACGGGCTCAAGGCTTGGCGGCGAAAAGGTCTGCGCTACGAAGAAGCAGTGGGAGGACAGTAAGCGCGAGTCCCAAGAGAATGTCGGTGATACGCAGCGCCGCATCACACAAACAGGCAAATCCAACTGAGGCGCGCGCCAGGTCGGTTGGTTATAGTTTCTTCCTCACACGTCCCAATAAAATGGCGGGACTCGAGGGTTAATTCTTCCGAAGCGCTTGTAATTCCGGGCATTTACACGCCACGCGGGATCGTCCGTAGTCACCGGTAACAACTTGTTGTGCGTGGGCGGCTTCCCTTGGAAATGAAAATCACTACTATTGCTGCTTAGCAAAAAGCATTGGCGTGTCGTGCGTTCGGCTTCCTCCGATCGTTTGCGGCATTGTGGGGCTTAAGAAAATAATACGGAGGGCCTTGTGCGGTACCTAGTGAGTGCGTCTTTGATTCTATTGGCGTGTGCGGCTTGCACCACGACCGGGAGCCAATCCCAGCTTCAGACCACGTCGGAGGAACCGGTCGCGTCGGATTCTGGCGAAAAGCAATCTCTCGACAAGTTGCTCGACGAGCATGACCAAGTAACGCTTGTCGATGACGATACTGGCGACACGAAGCTTGTCTGCCGTCGAGTCGAGCCGCCGACGGGATCGCGTCTTGGATCGCGCAAGGTCTGCGCGACCGTTAAAGAGTGGCGCGACATGCGCGATCAAGCTCAGGATGAGCTCGACAAGACGCAGCGGAACCTGGATGCTTCCTGCCCGACCTGCGGCTAAGCGAATTAATATACACTTTGTTCCGGCTTGTCGGCTAAGCGTTAGCGCTGGGCGGTTTGGCGGAATTTGAGCAAACAGAGTTACGTCGCATACGGAGGATACGTTTCGGCAGTCCCGCAGACTGACCAAGGCATTTCGAAGAAGAAAGTTTATCCTCGTCCGGGGGTCGACCATCACAAGCGATTGCTTTTGTCTTCAGGCTTCGACCGCAGCGGCGGCGGTCGATAGGGCGGCTGACCTGTGAGGGAATCGTCCCTTTACGTCAGGAGGAATCGAAGTGCGAATTTCTATCAGTATGGCGGCCTCGGCCGCATTCGCGGCTTTCGCCGTGATGGGGGCGTTCGCCCCAGTCCACGCAGATGAGGGAATGCAGGAACCCGCCGCTCAAAGCGAGCCTGCGCCAAAGGTGGAGGAGGGATCGCCAGAAAGCGGCGCGCCTGCGCCTCAAGCGGAAGAACATGCCTCGCAGCCCGAAGCGCCTGCGCTGGAAGAGAAAAAAGCTGAAAAACCTAAGAAGCCGAAGGTCATCTGCCGCAGCGTCGGTACGACGGGCTCTCGTCTCGGCGGGCAGCGTATCTGTAAGACGAAGGAAGAGTGGGACACTGACTCTCGCCGGGCGCGTGAGGAGACACGGAAGTAGCCTCGCCTAGTGCGCATCCTCTCTGGAGGGTGAAGTATTGGATTATGCGCTCCCAACGCTTGGCGTTGCGGAGCGCATTTATAATTTGCGGGGAGGCGTTCCCGTCTTCGTCAGCGGGGCCACAGAACCATTTGCGTGCAGCGGAACAATGCGATCGTCTTGCCCGACTCGCGGTGCTTGATTTCTGCATCCCATATCTGGGTCGTTCGACCAAGATGAGCGGCGCTCGCCCGCCCTTCGAGCCACCCATCGCGCGCCGTGCCGAGGAAATTCGACTTGAGTTCGATGGTTGTGAACCCCGTTGCTCCGTCCGGCAAACTCCTGACGCATCCGAGGCCCGCCAGCGAGTCTGCGAGGGCGATCACGCTCGCGGCGTGAAGGAAGCCGTTCGGCGCCATCAGAGGCTTGCGCACCTCCATTTCGCCTTCAGTCCAGCCATCGCCGACAGCCGTGAGGCGCATGCCGAGCTGGCCGGGCAGGAATTCGGCCGCCCCGGCGTTGAGCTGCTCGGCGGTGAGGGATGAATTCGGATGCGGCATGCTTGGGCCCTTTCAACGCATGAAGCGTGCATTATTCGGCTCCTGTATTGCGCTGCTCAACATTCCTATGCATGTGCGTTGATCACATAGTCTTGCGCGGCGAGTCGCGTTATGGGTTTCCGACAACCAAGAAGGGGCCGGCTCATGAACAAGCCAATTCTCTCCGGGATGCTGGGCGCCGCTATTCTCGTGCTCGGCGCGTGCGCGAAGGAAAAGGAGCCGGAGCCGAACCCTGGCGCTCAGGAGCAAGGCGCCTTCCAGCCTGACGAGATGCATCGCAAGCTTGCCGAGCCTCCGCTCGCCATGCCGGTTGAGATGCCCGAGCCAAATGCGCGGCGAGGGCGCATCATTTTCGTAACGCGCGCCTGCGTCATTTGTCATGAAGTCAATGGCGTGGGCGGGAAAGCGGCGCCGAGCCTTGGCGCGCGGCCGAGCCAGGCGACGGTCAACCCGCTTGAATTCTCTGCGCGCATGTGGCGCGGCGCGACGGCTATGACAGCCCTGCAGTCGGTCGAGCTCGGCTATGTCATTGATCTCGATGCGCAGGATATCGCCGATCTTGCCGCGTTCGCAGCGAGCGCGGACGAACAAGCGTTGCTCACGCTGGAATCAGTGCCCGTTGAACTACGCGACTGGTTCATCAATGAGCGCTATTGGGAAAATGAAGACTGGGCGGATTATCTCGCTCGTGGCGCGCGTATTCCCAAAATGCAGGATGACGAGAATTTACCGCACTAATCGCGACGGCTGACGATCCTGATCCATTCATCGATGACAGTGTCCATGCGGCGCTCGTCCTGAAGCAGGCCGTCGTGCACGAGAAGCCCGGTCATCATGCAGCGGGAAATCGTCAGCACCGTTTCGAGATAGGCGGCGTCTTTCTCGTCCGGCAGCATCTCTTTCAATTCGCCTTCAATTTCATCGCGCCAGCGTTCAAGAGCCGGCGCAACGCTTGTGCGTAAGGATTTGTCCGTACGCGCAGCGACAAGAATTTCGAGGAGGGCGCCATAGTCGTCGGTTCGGAATTGCTCGCGCCAGGAGCGGCGGATCATCTCGGGAAAGGCTCCGGATCCCAGTTCGGCTTTCGCACGGTGGAACCAGCGCACCGAGCGCGACAGAAGCCGTTCTGCAACAGCGATGACAAGCGCTTCCTTCGTCGGGAAATGATGCTGGAGAGCGCCTGTGCTGATGGCGGCCTTTTTCACCACATCCTGAATAGTCATGCGGTGGTAGCCAGCTCGGGACAGGCGTACGGTCGCGGCATCGCATATGCGCCCGCGCATGGCGTCGCTCTTTTCGCGCTGGCGCGATACCGCTGCAGAGGGCGCTTGACCGTTCCTGGGCTTAGTCATAAACATGAAAACAATATAACTATATTGTTTTGTCAATGGACGAAATGAATGGCGCAGTGGCGACTGTAAGCGGTTGCGCGGGGTAGGAAACCAATCAGGGTTGATGGCTCGACATGCCCGTCTTTGAATCTCAAATCGACACGCGCTCAGAAACGTTTGCGGCGAACCGCGCCGCGCACCTGAAGCTCATCGGTGAGTTTCGCGGGCTTGAACGGAAGATTGTCGAGACGTCAGCGCGCGCGAAGGCGAAGTTCGAAAAGCGCGGACAATTGCTGCCGCGCGACCGCCTTGCGCTTCTTTTGGATCGAGGCGCGCCATTCCTCGAGATTTCGACGCTTTGCGGCTACAAAATGCACGACGATGACGGCGATTATAACATCTCAGGCGGCGGCGGCATCTCCGGCATAGGCTTCATTGGCGGCGTGCGTTGTTATATCGGCGCGTCGGATAGCGGCATTAAGGGTGGCGCGGCGACGCCCATGGGCGTCCACAAGGCGCTGCGTGGTCAGGAGATCGCGCTAAAGAATAAGCTGCCTTATGTGCAGCTCATCGAAAGCGCCGGAGCCAATCTCTTCCGTCAGGCGGAGATGTTCGTTGAAGGCGGTCAGACCTTCGCCAATCTTGCAAGGCTTTCGGCGGCGGGATGCCCGGTCATTTCTGTGGTGCATGGATCGTCGACAGCAGGCGGCGCCTATCAAACGGGTCTTTCAGATTATGTCGTCGCTGTGCGCGGGCGCACCAAGGTGTTCTTGGCGGGGCCGCCGCTGCTCAAGGCGGCGACAGGCGAGATTGCGACAGACGAAGAGCTCGGCGGAGCGGAGATGCACTACCATGTCTCCGGCACGGCGGAGTACATGGCGGAGAACGATGCGGACGGCCTAAGGATCGCTCGCGAAATCGTCCGCAAGCTGCAGTGGAACAAGAACGCCGCTGAGCGCGCGGCGACATATGCTGAACCTCTCTATGACAGCGAGGAGCTGTTGGGCGTCGTGCCGCCTGACTATCGCAAGCCTTATGACTCACGCGAAGTGATCGCGCGGCTTGTCGACGGTTCCGATATGCTGGGATTCAAGGACGGCTACGGTCCGGCGACGTGCTGCACCCAGGCTGAGATCGCGGGGCGCGCTGTTGGAGTCATCTCGAACAACGGTCCTATTGATGCTGATGGGGCAGCGAAGGCGGCGCAGTTCATCCAGCTTATGTGTCAGGCCGGAACCCCTGTCGTCTTTCTTCAGAACACAACAGGCTATCTTGTCGGTACGGACGCCGAGCAACGCGGCATCGTCAAGCATGGTTCAAAGATGATCCAGGCGGTGACGAACATGACCGTGCCGAAGATCACTCTACATATCGGCGCGTCTTTCGGCGCAGGCAATTACGGCATGTGCGGGCGCGCTTTCGGTCCGCGCTTCATCTTCGCCTGGCCTAACAATCGCATCGCAGTGATGGGCGGCGAGCAAGCCGCGAAGACAATGCGCATCGTCGCGGAAGAAGGTGCTAGAGCGCGTGGCGAGGAGCCGAATGCGGCGTTCCTTGATGCGATGGGGCAGAAAGTCATTGACCAGTATGATGCGGAGTCGACCGCGCTCTTTGCGACAGCTCGTCTTTGGGATGACGGTCTCATTGATCCGCGCGACTCCCGCAAAGTACTCGCCTTTTGCCTCGATACGTGTGCGGAAGCAGAGAAGCGTCAGCTCAGGCCGAATATTTTCGGCGTCGGGCGGATGTAAAATCAAAGGGTAGGAAGCAAATGAAACTCACCCCAGAGCACGAACAACTCCGCCAAACGCTGAAGCGGTACATCGATACGGAAATCAATCCGTATGTCGATGAATGGGAGGAGGCGGAGATCTTTCCGGCTCATCAGGTGTTCAAGGGGCTGGGTGATCTTGGCCTTTTGGGCGTGACGAAGCCGGTCGAATATGGCGGGATGGGGCTGGACTGGTCTTATGGTGCGGTCGTTGCGGAAACGCTCGGCTTTATCAATTGCGGCGCTATTCCGATGGCGATCGGTGTGCAGACAGACATGGCGACGCCAGCGCTCGCGCGCTTCGGGTCTGATGCTGCGAAGGAAGATTTCCTGAAGCCTTCGATTACGGGTGACTATGTCGCCTGCCTCGGCGTCTCGGAAGTCGGCGCGGGTTCAGACGTCGCGTCCGTTAAAACGACTGCGAAAAAGGATGGCGACGATTACGTTATCAATGGCGGCAAGATGTGGACGACCAACGGCACGCAAGCCGACTGGATGTGCCTTCTCGCCAATACGTCGGATGACGCGCCGCATCGGAACAAGACGCTTATCTGTCTGCCGCTCAAGGACGACAGTGGGAAGCATCGGAAAGGCGTCGAGGTTGCGCGCAAGCTGAAGAAGCTCGGCATGAAGAGCTCCGATACGGCGCAATTCTATTTCGAGGACGTGCGCGTGCCGCAGCGTTATCGCATTGGCGAGGAGGGCGCGGGCTTCATGTATCAGATGTTGCAATTTCAGGAAGAGCGGCTCTGGGGCTCTCTCTCTGGTCTCCTTGGCATGAAGAATACGATCAACGAGACGATCGAGTATACGCGCCAGAGGCAGGTTTTCGGCAAGTCGGTTCTCGACAATCAGGTCGTGCATTTCCGCCTTGCGGAACTGATGACGGAAGTTGAAGCCTTGCGCGCGTTAACCTGGGAAGCGGTTGAGAAGATGATCAATGGCGAAGACGTGACGCTTACCGCATCCATGGCGAAGTTGAAAGCAGGCCGGCTTCTGCGCGAAGTCAATGACTCGTGCCTGCAATATTGGGGCGGCATGGGCTTTATGGAGGAAACGCTGGTGAGCCGTTCTTATCGCGACGGGCGCTTGGCGTCGATCGGGGCGGGAGCGGATGAAGTGATGCTCTCCATCATCTGCAAATATATGGGAATTCTTCCCGGCAAGACGAACCGGAAATAACCCAGTGATCCGCAAACTCCTCATCGCCAATCGCGGGGAAATCGCCTGCCGTATCATGCGCACGGCGAAAGCGCGTGGCATGAAGACTATCGCTGTTTATTCAGACGTTGATGCAAGCGCCTTGCACGTACGGATGGCTAACGAAGCCGTTCGCATCGGCGCGGCTGCCCCCTCAGAAAGCTATCTGAAGATCGACGCGATCATCGAAGCGGCGAAGCTGACCGGCGCAGACGCAATCCATCCCGGCTATGGCTTTGTTTCTGAGCGCGCGGCGTTCGCGCAAGCGTGTGAAGAGGCTGGCATCGTCTTTGTTGGGCCGCCCGCATCAGCGATCGCAGCCATGGGCGACAAGGCGGAATCCAAACGCCGCATGATTGCGGCGGGCGTTCCCTGCGTTCCCGGCTATCAGGGTGACGATCAGACCGATGCGCGCCTTTCGAAAGAAGCCAAAGCGATTGGCTTCCCCGTGATGGTGAAAGCATCGGCAGGCGGCGGCGGACGCGGCATGCGCATCGTCAATGTGGCGAGCGAACTTGAGGCGGCGATCGCGTCGGCGCGGAAGGAAGCGGAGAACGCTTTCGGCGATGGCCGGCTCCTCATCGAAAAGGCGGTCACCGGCGCGCGTCACGTAGAGATACAGGTGATCGCCGACATGCACGGGAACGTCATTCACCTTGGCGAGCGCGATTGTTCTCTCCAACGTCGTCGTCAGAAGGTGATTGAAGAGTCGCCATCGCCGGTAATCTCGCCCGACATTCGTGAGGCGATGGGTGCAGCAGCTGTCGAGGCGGCGCGCGCAGTCGGCTATGAAAATGCAGGCACGGTGGAATTTCTTTTCGATCCGGCGGCGCAGGCGTTCTATTTCCTCGAAATGAATACGCGTTTGCAAGTCGAGCATCCGGTGACGGAGTGCATCACGGGGCTTGATCTCGTCGAGCTTCAGCTGGGCGTCGCCGAAGGCAAGCCTTTGCCATTGAAGCAAGAGGACGTGACACTCTCGGGGTGGGCGATTGAAGCGCGCCTTTATGCGGAAGATCCTGCGCACGGGTTTCTGCCGCAGACGGGCCGCATAGCCGCGCTTCAATTTTCGGATGGCGACGGCGTACGCGTCGATGCTGGGGTTGAGACCGGCGACGAAGTGACAGCATTCTACGATCCAATGATAGCGAAAGTGATTGCGAGCGGTGCGACTCGCGACGAGGCGCGCGAAAAACTTGCTTCCGCGCTTGAGAAAATAACGCTGCTCGGTCTTACCGCTAACGCATCATTTCTTGTCGAGCTTCTACGTGACGAGACTTTCGCCGCTGGTCGCGCTGATATTAATTACATCGAAGCGAACCTCGCGCGACTGGCGCCTCCGCCTGCGCCGGTTTCGGCCCTTGAAGCTGCGCTCGCTGCTGCGATTTTGATGGATCGCCGCCCGGGCGATCTGCTCACAGGATGGAATTCGCGCGGCGACTGTGCATTTCCACTGAAGATGCAATACGGAGAAAGCGTTCTTTCGGTTTCAGTCATTGCAACGCGAAATTCCCTGACGACGCTGCTCGAGGAAGAAAGCGCGACAGTCGAAATCCTCTCTGCAGCCAATGGTGTCATTCGATACTGTAATGGGGCTCGAATTGGTTCTGCGTGCTTTTCGCGGGAAGGAGAGACGATCGACTTGAAGACTGGGGCGCATGCGCGCCGTTTCATTGATATCACTTATGCGCCGGCGAGCGATGCCGGCGCTGGCGCCGATGTCGTGAAGGCGCCAATGGCGGGCGCCGTTACGGGTGTATTCGTGAAATCAGGCGATGCGGTGAAGAAGGGGCAAATCGTCATTGCGATCGAAGCCATGAAGATGGAGCATAAACTCGCTGCTCCGCGCGACGGCGTTATTGCGGAAGTGCTTGCGGCGCCGGGCGATCAGGTCGCTATCAGAACGAAGCTCGTCTCGCTTGGAGCTGCGTGAGATGATGCAGAATTCATGGGCGGGCATTCTCAAAGAATGATAGTTTGCGTCTTCCAGCTTGAGGGAGAAATCGGATGATCAGGAAACGTTACCTCATTGGCGTTGCGGCGTTGACGCTTCTCGCTGCTTGCGGCGAGAAGGAAGCTGCGGGTGACGCAGCGTCGGCCGACCATGCAGACGTTGGCGTTGCAGAGGAAACGAAAGCGCCCGCAGAAGCGGCGCCGAAAATGCCAGCCGGCTTCCCGAAAATGACGGCGACCTACCGCGCCGTCTATGACATTTCGTCTAAGGAAGAGGGGCCGAAGGAAGCGACATTCGAAGTCGATGGCGCACGCAAGCTGCGCTTTGAGATGGCGCACATGAATGAAATGAAGGCGGCCAAAGGCCTCAAGCTGATAGGCGTTTTCGATGATCTGAATGACCGGATGCTTCTTTATGTCGACGGGCCGGACGCGCCAAAGGCGGCGCTTACGCTGCCGCAAAAGGAAGGCTTCATGGATACGTTCCTGAAGTGGGGTGCCGCCGCCGACAAGCAGCCGAAAAAGGTGGGTGCGGATAAAATCGCGGGCCTTTCCTGCGATATCTGGCAGACCGAAGATGATGGCGGCGAACATCAAGCGTGCCTGACGTCTGATGGAATCCTGCTTCGCGCTGGCGATGCTGGCGAAGAGCCGACGATCGTCGCGCGCGAAGTGAAAAAGGGCGCAATCCCTGACTCTCGCTTTGCGATTCCGGAAGGCTATGAAGTCGTGGACATGGGCCCCTGTCAGGAGCTTATGCAGAAGGCGGCGGCCGATGCGAAAGCCGGTAAGGCGCCCGATATGGCCGCAATGATGAAGTGCCAGGCGATCGGCCAAAAGGCGGCTGAGATCTTCGGCGACTAGCGATAGAAAAAAGGAACGTGCAGAGCTGATGGAAAAGGCGATCATCACTTGCGCGCTTACGGGCGTGCTGACAAATCCCGAGCAACATCCTGTGCCGGTATCGCCAGCGCAAATGGCGGCGGAGGCCAAGCGCGCCTTCGACGCCGGCGCCTCCATCATGCATGTCCATTATCGCGACCAGCGGCCGGGAAAGGGGCATTTGCCGACATGGGACCCGGCGATTTGCAGTGAGATCAACGATGCGATCCGCGCCGAGTGCCCGGGCGTCATCATCAACATGACGACGGGCGTCGTCGGCTCTGAATACGGTTATGTGCTCGATTATCTGCGCGCCTGTCGGCCCGAAATGGCGGCGTGCAACGCAGGAACGTTGAATTACCTGAAAACACGCAGCGACGGTTCCTGGGCATGGCCGCCCATGGTGTTCGACAATCCTGTCTCGAAAGTGAAAGACTTCATCGATGTCATGAATGAGGTCGGTATCCTGCCGGAATTCGAATGCTTCGATGTCGGCATCGTGCGGTCGGTCGGGCTATACATCGAGAACGGTATGACGAAGCACGCTGACTACAATTTTGTCATGGGGGTCGCATCCGGCATGCCAGCCGATCCCGATCTCCTCCCGATACTGATCAAATACAAAAAGCCGGATTGTTCCTGGCAGGCGACGGTGATCGGGCGTGAGGAGGTTTGGAAGGTGCACCGCCGCGCGGCCGAACTCGGCGGCAATTTGCGCACCGGCCTTGAGGATTCCTTTTATTTGCCAGATGGCGCGAAAGCTTCGTCGAATGGGCCGATGATCGAAAAGCTTGCAGAATATGCACGCTCCGCCGGCCGCGAAGTAGCGAGCCCTGCCGAAGCTCGGGCGATGATGGGGCTCGCCGCCTAGATATCGTTCTTGAGCGCGTCGGCGATCGCGTCGGCGTCAAGCGCCCCGACGCCGCCCAGGCGGTCGAGGGCGTGACGTCTGAAGGGCGCTTTCTGTTCTTCAGTCAGATTGCGGAACAGCGGGCGCTTGGCTTCGCGTAGGCTTGCGCGTTCGACAGGCGTCATAGCCTGCCATTCCGAACGCCGCTCATTGCGGAATTCATCGCGTTGTTCATCGGAGCCGCTAGCGTAGATTTCGGAAGTATGGCTTTCGATTGCTTCGGCCTGTGACTGACGCAGGCTTTCTTCGTAAAAATCGGCGGCCACGCGGTCGATAATCTGCTTCTCGTCCTCCGCCAGCACTTCCCAGCGCAGGTCTGCGGTCTGGGCGCGTGGGCCCATCGATGCGAACATCGCAAGGCCGAAAGCAAGGCCGAATGTCAAAGGCTTGTACACGTAAACCCCGGATATGCCGTCAATCCGGGCCACCTTAGACAAACGTGCTTGCAGCAGGCTGAAAGGGGTAGGGTAAATTTGATAACAATTTGAGCGGGTTGCGCCGACAGGTCGGCCGTTCGACCAAGGCGGCGAGGCGGCCTTGCCTTGGCGGCCGCGTTCGGCTAGAGGACGCCCTCCGCAAGCGACCGGGATATCCGGACGCTTCACAGCTATTACTCAAGTTTCAAGGGCTTTCCGATGGCCGTTCCGAAGAAGAAAACCTCGCCCTCCCGCCGCGGCATGCGCCGCGCGCACGACAGCCTGGCGAGCGCGACCTACATTGAAGACAAGGATTCGGGCGAACTGCGCCGTCCGCATCATATCGACCTTAAGACCGGCAAATATCGCGGTCGTCAGGTCCTCGAGCCGAAAGAAGACTAGGGCTTTTTTCCACAAGGCATTATTCGCCGAGCGCCGCGCCGGGCTGACCGCCCCGCGCGGCGCTCGCGCATGCATGTTTCGCTACCCCAATTTGTTGCTTAGCGCGGCTGTCGCGTTTACTAATGGCGCGGGGCTATGGGCGAACTCTGGGCGACGTCGGCGTCAAGCGCTGGCGCGCCCTCGGCTATCGAGGGGTTATATGAAGTCTCGCCTGGAGCTTTTGCTGGCGGCGGGCGCGCTTTTCGCGCTAACCGGCTGTGTCACCTATCCTTACGCGTCCAGCTTCACCGCCTGCGATAATGCGGCCGGGTCCTGCTATAGAGCCTGCGAAGACTATGAAGGCAGCGACGATTATGCGCGCTGTCACGCTGACTGCGACTATTCGGCGAACCAGTGTTTCGCCGGCGCCTATGAGCCCTATCGCTACAGCTACGCTTACAACTACAACTATCCTTGGTCGGGCAGTTACGGATCCTGGTACCCCGACACGGGCTATGTGTTCTCGTTCGGTTACTATCAGGATTATCGTTACGGTGGCAGGCGCCGTTACGACGACCGCTATGACCGGAATCACCCTCGGGGTGGGAGCAATCCGCCGCCAAGGCCCGGCGGCCAGCCTGGCGGCCAAACCGGTGGCCCGCGGCCAAACCCGAACGACCCGTCCTACGCCCGTGACCAGGGACCTCCGCGCGTCGATCGGCCAGATGAAGACCGGCCGTCCCAGTCGCGCCAGCAGTCCCAGCAGCAGGCAAGGCCACAGCCTCAACCGCAGCCTCAGGCCCGTCCTCAGCCGCAACCCCAGCCCCAGCCGCGCTCGTCAGAGCCTCGGCCGGACCCGCAGGGGGGCGGCGCAACGCGCAGCTCCAGCGGCCGTCGCGCCTCGACGCCCCGGCGTCCGAACCCTTCGGGGGAGCCGTCGAGAGACCATGATTAGGCTTCTGTAGGAAGGCGCCGCTCTACCTATTGGCGAGCCCCCTCAGGGGCGCGCCAAAGCGCCGCTGCAAATTTATATTTCTCATAATAATCAACTGGTTATGGTGATTTTTGGGGTTGCCCCAATCGAAAGCGCGCGAGGCGGGTTGCGTGGGCGCCGGCCGGCGCGCTACAGCCTAAGAGCGCGATCCGAGCAAGCGGATTGCAGCCCGTCCTCGGAGCCCGCGCAACCAATTCATTTGTGGGACCCATGCACACGTTTCGACGAAATGTGAGCAGGGGAAAGCGCGCAGAAGTTCGACGGAGAACTCCTTCATGACCGCCATTGTCGACATCATCGGCCGGGAAATTCTCGATAGCCGTGGCAATCCGACTGTGGAGGTTGATGTCATTCTTGAAGATGGGTCGATGGGGCGCGCTGCAGTGCCATCAGGCGCTTCTACCGGCGCCCATGAGGCCCATGAACTTCGCGACGGCGGAAAGCGCTATGGCGGCAAAGGCGTCGAGAAGGCCGTGGCAGCGGTCAATGGCGAGATCTTCGATACGCTCTCAGGGCTCGACGCCGAAGAGCAGGTCGACATCGATCAGGCGCTGATTGAACTCGACGGCACGGAGAACAAATCCCGCCTCGGCGCGAATGCGATCCTTGGCGTCTCGCTCGCAGTTGCGAAGGCTGGCGCGGAAGCTTCAGGCCAGTCGCTCTACCGTTATGTCGGCGGCGTCAACGCGCGCACGCTGCCTGCGCCGATGATGAACATCATCAATGGCGGGGCTCACGCCGATAATCCGATCGATATTCAGGAGTTCATGATCATGCCGCTCGGCGCGCCGACATTTGGTGAAGCCCTGCGCGCCGGCGCGGAGATTTTCCACACGCTCCGCAAGGAGCTGAAAGACGCCGGCCACAACACGAATGTTGGCGACGAAGGCGGCTTCGCGCCTGGCCTTCAGTCGACGGATGAGGCGCTCGGTTTCATCATGAAGGCGATTGAGATAGCGGGCCGCCGCCCCGGCGAAGACGTCTTCATCGCGCTCGACGCGGCTTCGACCGAATTCTATTCGAACGGACGTTATGAACTCGCAGGCGAGGGCAAGTCGCTCGATTCCGACGGCATGGCCTCCTATCTCGCTGATCTTGTCTCCCGCTATCCGATTGTATCGATCGAAGACGGCATGGCGGAAGACGATTGGCATGGCTGGGCTGCGCTGACCTCAGAGCTTGGCCATCGCTGCCAGCTCGTCGGCGACGACCTTTTCGTCACGAACCAGAAGCGCCTGCGCGTCGGCATCGCGAAAGGCTGCGCGAACTCGATCCTCGTGAAGGTCAATCAGATCGGCACGCTGACCGAAACGCTCAACGCAGTCGAAACCGCGCATCGCGCGCGTTATACGGCGGTGATGTCGCATCGCTCCGGAGAGACGGAAGACTGCACAATCGCCGATCTCGCGGTCGCGACGAATTGCGGACAGATCAAGACGGGTTCGCTCGCGCGCTCCGACCGTCTCGCGAAGTACAATCAGCTTCTCCGCATCGAAGAAGAGCTCGGAGAGACCGGCCGTTATGCGGGCAAATCGATCCTGAGCAGGTAAGGTCGGCGTTGCGCGCGAAGGCGCATTAACGCTTCCTTAACCACAATCGATTCGAGTGAGTCGCTCCGGGAGGGGGCGATCAGTATGCGTAGATTCGGCAAGTTTTTCACGGACGTCGTTGCGCCGGTCCTCCTTGCCTTGTGGGTGGCCTATCTCGGCTATGGCGCAATCGCAGGTGCGGCGGGATATCGTGTCCTCGCCGAGCTTCGAGCTGAGGCGGACGAAAAGCAGACGGCTCTCGACGAGATCATCGAAAAGCGCCGCGTGCTGGAGCGCCACGCCGACCTTCTGAATCCGAAATCCGTTGACCCTGACATGCTGGACGAGCGCATTCGCGCCGTACTCGGCTATGCCCATCCGGACGATATTGTCGTGCCGCGAGAAGAGCTCCAGCGGATGCTGAAAAAGGCCCGCGACAGCGCCAGTTAAGCGCCAGCCCCGCCTTCCAAGCCCTTGTTCCACGCGCGCGCGGCGCGTAGAAAAATCGCGACCGAAATGGGAGCATGGCATGGCTGGAAAGAAGACCGGGAACGGCAAGGAAAGCCCGCAGAAGTCGAACCTCACAGCGACGGGCGACGAGCTTCTCAAATATTATCGGGACATGCTCCTTATCCGCCGCTTCGAAGAGAAGGCGGGACAGCTCTATGGCATGGGCCACATTGGCGGCTTCTGCCACCTCTATATCGGTCAGGAAGCCGTCGTCGTCGGCGTCGAAGCTGTGAAGAAGCAGGGTGACGAAACCATCACCGGCTATCGCGATCACGGCCATATGCTCGCCTGCGGCATGGACCCGAAAGGCGTGATGGCGGAGCTTACGGGGCGCACCGGCGGATATTCCAAAGGCAAGGGCGGCTCGATGCACATGTTCTCGCGCGAGGCGGAGTTCTATGGCGGCCATGGCATTGTTGGCGCGCAGGTCCCGCTCGGGGCGGGCCTTGCTTTCGCGAACCAGTATCGCGGCGATGGGCGAGTTAGCCTCACCTATTTCGGCGACGGCGCTTCGAACCAGGGCCAGATCTTTGAAGCGATGAACATGGCGCAGCTTTGGAAGCTGCCCGCGGTCTTCATCATTGAAAATAATCAGTATGCGATGGGAACGAGCGTTGTGCGCGCTCATTCTGACACGCATCTCTATCGCAGAGGCGCGGCTTTCGGCATTCCTGGCACGGAAGTCGACGGAATGGATGTGCTCGCTGTTCGTGAAGCGGCTCGCGACGCGATTACGCATGCCCGCGATGGCGAGGGGCCATACATCCTTGAGATGAAAACCTATCGTTATCGCGGCCATTCAATGTCCGACCCGGCGAAATATCGTACGCGCGAGGAGGTTGATGACGTGCGCGAGCACAACGACCCGATCAAGCGGTGCGAGCAACGCATATTCGACGGCGGTTTCGCCAATGAGGCGGCTCTCAAAGAGATCGACAAGGAGATCAAGGCCATCGTCAAAGAGGCGGCCGATTTCTCCCTCGAGAGCCCAGAGCCTTCGCCCGAAGAGCTCTATACGGACGTTCTCGCCTGATCGCCTCGCGGATCACGGCCTGCCCAAGCTGGGGAGACAAGGGTGCGCAATAAGAGCGGAGAGGGAGGAGTCGTGAAGCTTGTTCACGTCTTCCCGTCTTTCGCGCGCGGCGGCCAACAAATGCGCCTTGCGGCGCTTGTTGGAGGTCTCGGAGAAGAGTTTCGCCACAGGGTCATAAGCCTTGATGGGGAGATGTCGGCGCGGGAAGCCTTTGCTCCGAAGGCGATCGAGGTCGAGACGTTCATTGCGAAGAAGTCCTCTGGCGTCAGTCTTTCGAATATTCGCGGCCTTGCGGAGAGAATTCGCGGTGCGAATATTCTCTGCACCTACAATTTCGGCTCTCTTGAGGCGGCGATAGCGAACCGCTTCGGCCCGAGACTTCCGCATCTCCATTTCGAGGATGGATTTGGACCTGACGAATCCCTGATGAAGCAAAAGGCGAAGCGCATGCTGATGCGCCGTCTCGTGCTCGCAAAGAGCGTCGTCGTCGTCCCATCGCATGGGCTTGAAGCGCTGGCGAAGGAACGTTGGGGATTGAAGCGCGTGCGGCGCATTGCGAACGGCATCGATATCGCCCGTTTCGCTTCCGCCGCAAGAGCTTTGCGCGATGGTGCGCCCATCGTCGGCTCAGTTGGCGCGCTTCGTCCGGAGAAGAACTATCGCCGCCTTATAGCCGCCTTCTCCAACGCCGGCGGCGATGCGAAGCTCGTCATCCACGGTGAAGGACCTGAGCGAGAGAGCCTTGCCGCAGCGGCATCCGAATATAAGGTGGCGCTTGACCTCCCAGGGCAGACTAATACGCCGGAGGCGGCGCTAGCCGCGATCGACATATTCGCGCTCTCGTCGGATACGGAGCAAATGCCACTGAGCCTGATGGAGGCGATGGCGTCAGGTCTTCCTGTCATTTCAACCGATGTCGGTGACGTTAAACAGATGGTTTGCGAAGAGAACCGAGAATTCATCACGCCGCTCGGCGAGGATGACGCTTATGCAAAAGCGCTTCGCCGCCTCATTTCGGATGCGCCTCTGCGCGCGCGACTTGGCGCTGCGAACGCCGCGAAAGCCCGGGCCGAGTTCGCGCTTGACCGGATGGTTGCGGACTATCGCACGCTGTACAATGCTGCGCTTGAGGGCGCGTGGTGACGCTCAGCTTTTCCATTGAGCCGCTCAAGGCGAGCGAGGAACTCCTTTCCGAGTGGAAGACGCTCTATGCGCGCGCTGAGGCGCGGTCATTCTTTCTCTCACCCCCGTGGATTAGCGCGTGGCTTTCAGGCAGGCCGGAAGAGGTGGACCTCTTCGTGCTGCGCGGCGTCGCCGGCGGCGAGATGCGTGTGCTAGGCCTCTTAGGAAGCAGCGTTAGGCGTAGCCCGCCGGTGATTGGTACGCGCGCGGTTCATCTCAATGAATTCGGCGTTCCTTCCTTTGATGCTGTTTACATTGAGTATAACGACCTTCTCGTTAGCGTTTCGGCGCCCGAGACCGCGCGGCGAGACGCGCTCAATGCCCTGTTTGAATATTTCTCATCGGAAGACGATCTTCTATTCCGCAATGTGCGCCATGAACTCGCAGCGGCGATCGAAATCGCGAATGAAGGTCGGCGCGCTGTGCATATTCTCAATCGCCAGCCGACTTTCGGAGTCGATCTTGGCGCCGCGAGGATAGGCGGTGACGATGCTCTAACGGGCTTGAGCAGTTCCGCGCGCAGCCAGATCCGCCGCTCCATTCGGCGCTACGAAGAACGCGGCGTGCTGACTTTCAGGATTGCAGGCAGCGCCGCGGAGCGTGAGGATGTCTGGAAGAAGCTTTCCGAGCTGCATTTGGCGAGTTGGAATAGCCGCGGAATGTCCGGCGCCTTTGGCGCGCCAGCCTTTGAAGCGTTCCACAAACATCTGCGAGATCATTCTCCGGAATGCGTACATCTCATAGAAATTACTGCGGGCGATGAAACGATCGGGTGCCTTTACAATTTCATCCATGAAGGACGGGCGATGAATTATCAAAGCGGCTTCCGTCTTGAAGAGGACAATCAATTGAAGCCCGGCTTTGTCGCTCATGCGCTCGCGATCAAGCATTATGCTGAGGCAGGTTTATCTGCTTACGATCTTCTTGCAGGGGATGCACCCTATAAGCGACGCCTCGCCAGTGAAGGCGAAAGCTTTTCAACGCTTGTTCTGGAACGGAGGGATGGCGTGCGGGCTCTCGCGCGTCACGCGGCGCGGCGGCTCAAGGCAGCTTTGACGCCTGCTGCAGAAACGCGTCAAACATGATGACGGACCATAATTCCTGAGAAGCATCGAGCGCGCTGGCTTTGTGCGCTTTCGCCATCGCCTCAACGGCTTTCGTATCGAGAACGCCGGACTTGCGCCATGCCTCAGAGGCATTGAGCCGCGATAGCGGACCTCCCTCGGCGCGCAACCAGTCCGCGACGGGCAGCGCGAAGCCCTGCTTAGGTCGATAGAGAATTTCACTCGGCAAGCGGCGTTCGAGCGCAGCTTTCAGGATGCGTTTCCCATTTCCGTCCTGCAGTTTGTAAGCGGGTTTGAGGCGCGCGGCCCATTCGACAAGCTTATAATCGAGCAAGGGCGGGCGGACTTCGAGGCTATTAGCCATCGCTGCGCGATCGACTTTCGTCAGCATGCGCCCCGGAAGCCAGGCGGCGAGATCGCCGCGTTCGGCGGCGACGAGCGGGTGATCTGACGGCAAACCGAGCGCCTCTTCGACGACGCTCTCTGCGCGATAGCCGCCGAGCGACTTTTTGATATCCTGCGCGAGCAAATGCGCCGTTCGGTTTGGCAGGTTCGCGGCGATCGCGTGGGCATAAGCTGCGCCGCGCGACTGGCCGAGGGATTGAAGCGTCGTCTTGAGCCGTAATGGGCGCGGCGCCCAATCAAGTTTCGGATAGAACGCGCCGGCGATCCCGAAGGTTGCGCGTCGCAAGGCTTCGGGAACCATCGCGCGTATGCGTTCCTCCTGCAGGAAGAATTTGTGGCGGCGATATCCAGCGAAGATTTCATCGCCGCCGTCGCCCGAGAGCGCGACCGTTACGTGGCGACGCGCGAGCTTCGAGACGAGATAGGTCGGGAGTGCTGAAGCATCGGCGAAGGGTTCGCCATAGATGCGCGCAATATCATCGATGAGCGCAGCGGCGTCGAGCGTCGCTACATCCTCAACGTGATCGGTTCTGAAGAGCTTGGCGACGAGCCGCGCATATTGGCGCTCGTCATGACTGTCTTCATCGAAGCCGATGGAGCATGTCTTCACCGTGACGCCGGTCTCGGCCATCGACGCGACGACGCCGGAGGAATCGACGCCGCCCGAAAGAAACGCGCCAAGCGGCACATCGGCGATCATTTGCGAGAGAACGGCGTCATCAAGGCGCGCGATGAGTTCGTCCTGCGCGGTCTCGAAAGAGACTTCTTCAAGAGGCGAGTATTCGAGCGACCAATAGCGTTGAAGCCGCGCAGCTTCTCCGCGTTTCGCGATCAGCGCCGTTGCAGGCGGGAGCTTTCGGATCGCCTTGTAAACGGATTTTGGATCAGGGATGAAGCCGTAGAGAAAGTAGTCCGCGAGCGCCTGATGATCGAAATCAAGCGAGACAAGGCCCGATGCGATGATGGCGCCGAGTTCCGAAGCGAAAATAAGAAAACCGTCCGTTGTCTCGGCGTAATAGAGCGGGCGCTCGCCGAGCCGGTCGCGGGAGAGCGTCAGCGTCTGCGCGCGCGCGTCCCAGAATCCGAAGGCGAACATGCCGCGAAGCCTGGATATGTATTGGGCGCCGTCGCGGGCAAGGCCTTCAGTCAGCACTTCCGTATCAGAGCGCGTGCGCAAGTTCGCACCGTTCCCGCGCAGTTCATCGGCGAGTTCGGTGTAGTTATAGATTTCCCCATTGAATGTGAGAACGCCGTCGCGGCTTCCCGAAACGAAAGGCTGTACGCCGCCGACAAGATCGATGATGGCGAGGCGCCGGTGGCCGAAGCCAAGCCCGGGCCGGATAAAGAATCCTTCGCCGTCAGGCCCGCGATGGGTCAGCGCATTCGTCATGCGCGTCAGCGCGTCGCGATCGATCTCGCGCTCGCCGGCAAGGTCGACAATGCCCGCTATGCCGCACAAAGGTTCAGCTCTCTATCCGCGCGTCGATTCGCGCGAGCCACGCGCTCAATGGCTCTATATCAGAAAGCAGAGACTGGATAGCGCGGGCGCCGTCCAAAGAGTTGGCGGCAGGGGCGGCGAGGATGAATACGCCGCCGCGCGGGCGCTCGCCGAGAAGGCGCAGTCGCGTTTGGCTCAGTTTCATTGATACAGGGTCAGCGAAGATTTCGTCATCGAGCCAATAGAGCGTCACCGCTTCAAGGCTCACGCCTGAATTGTTCGCAATCGTTTCGACTTCGAGTTCGCGTGGAGTGCCGAAAGCGGAGAAGCCAAGCTTGCGGACGCTGATGCGGCGCCAGTCAGCGCCGTCATAGCTCCGCGTATCGTGGCCCGCGATTTCGGCGCCCTCGCGATCATAATTGAAATAGGCGACGTTCATGTCAACGACGCCAACGGTCGACTGATAGCTTGCTTGCACAACCCGGTCGGCGTGGGAAAGCGGCGCGCGCCAGTCGAAGGCGGGCGGTGTCGCACGCCAGCCGGAAGCGCTTACGAGCGGCAGGAAGCTCGGCGCGCGCACATCTGGCGCGCGGTCGACGACGAACTTCCCATAGCCTGCGGCGATGAGGATGAGAGCGAGGCCAGCCGCAACTGGCCATGAGGATGCACCGCTTGGCGCATAGGCTTGTATCGGCGCCATTATTTCTCTCGCCGGATCGGCGAACATCTTGCCGATGAAGATCAGCACGAAGAGCAAGGCGCCATAGAAGAACCAGCCGAAGACGACGTGATCGGCGGCGATTGCGATGCGGCCTTCGCTCAATGTCGCGATGAGAACGACGATATAGACGCGGAGCATATTGGCGACGAGCGCGATTGCAGCCGAAAAGGCGATGAAAGCCGCCGCCTTGCGCAGGCGTGTGAACGAAAGATGCGCGAAGAGAGCGCCGACGATGACGGCGGCGATGAGGAAGTTGAGGCCTGCGCAGGCTTCCGCGACTTCAAACCGGCCGGCCGGCGTTTCTAGCATCACGCCATCAAGCGTTGCTGCGATACCGCTTGCTTTCAGAAGCGCAATGACGCCGCCAGCCGTAAAATTCTGGAGCGCAGGAACGATTGCGTCGCCAAACGGAACCATGAAGAAAAGAAAAGCGAGCGGGAAAGCCCAACGCCGGGCGTAAGAGGGACCAAATATGAGCGCAACACAGCCGATCAGCATGCTGACGAAGGCTGCCTCCTGAACAAAGTTGACGCTCGCTGCACGTCCGGCGAGCCACAGCGCGAGCCCGCCAACGATGAGCAGAAGCGCCGGCGCCCAGCTTCGCGGCGTCAGAATCGTTTGTGCGGATAGAGCGGCGCGCATTCTCGCCGGGTCGCGAAAGGCGCGAGCCTGTTCGGGCGGCGACGCTGGCGCGTTGTCGCGGTCGATAACGCCTTCGATCCGCAGGATTAGCCATAATGCGACCGGCGCAACGAAGAACCCGTGATGGAAACTTGAGGACGCCGCCCACGTGCCGATCATCGTCCGCAATGTCGGCGCGAAACAGACGCAAAGGAGGATGCCTGCAACGGCGAAGGCGATGATGGCTTCCTGCATGGGCGCAGCCCCCGCGCCGGCAGCCGGGGCAGGTGCGCCTTGGGGCTCTGAAGCCTCAGCGATCGTCATTGGTTAACCCTCACGCGTGCAAGCTTAATGCGGGCCCTGTTTCCGCTTTGTTAAGCCTGCAAATGTCGCGCCGAGAGGGCGGTTTAGCGCTGTTTCCGGCCCTCGATGAGGGCCTCGACGACCGACGGGTCGGCGAGGGTGGAAATATCTCCCAGCGCGCCGAATTCCTTCTCGGCGATCTTTCTGAGGATCCGGCGCATGATCTTGCCGGAGCGTGTTTTTGGAAGGGACGGCGTGAAGTGGATGATGTCGGGCTTGGCGATTGGCCCGATCTCGTTTCGCACTTCCTCGACGATTTCCTTTTCAAGTTCAGCGGAAGGCTCGTCGCCTTCCATCAACGTCACATAGGCGTAGATGCCCTGGCCCTTGAGGTCGTGCGGATAGCCGACGACGGCGGCTTCGGCGACCTTAGGGTGGGCGTCGATCGCGCTCTCGATTTCCGCCGTGCCGAGGCGGTGGCCGGAAACGTTAATGACATCATCGACGCGGCCCGTGACCCAATAATAACCGTCCTCATCACGGCGCGCGCCGTCGCCGGTGAAATACATGCCGGGATAGGTCTTGAAGTAGGTGTCGATGAAGCGCTGATGGTCGCCATAGACCGTGCGCATGATCGACGGCCAGGCGCCAAGGAGGACGAGGTTACCTTCGCACGCGCCTTCGAGAAGCTTTCCGTTCGCATCGACAATGCCGACCTTGACGCCTGGGAAAGGCCTCGTCGCCGAGCCAGGCTTCAGGTCAGTCGCGCCAGGGAAAGGCGACATCAGAACGCCGCCCGTTTCTGTCTGCCACCAGGTGTCGATGATCGGGCAGCGTTTCTCGCCGACGACGTCGTGATACCAGATCCAGGCTTCGGGGTTGATCGGCTCGCCGACCGAGCCAAGCAGACGCAGCGAGGAGCGGTCTGTCGCTTTGACGAAGTCGTCATGCTCGCGCATTAGCGAGCGTATCGCCGTCGGCGCTGTGTAGAAAATGTTTACCTTGTGCTTGTCGATGACGCGCCAGAAACGCGAATAGTCCGGCCACGTCGGGACGCCTTCAAAAATCAGCGTCGTCGCGCCGTTCGCGAGCGGTCCGTACACGATGTAGCTGTGACCGGTGATCCAGCCGACATCGGCCGTGCTCCAGTGTACTTCGCCGGGCTTGTAATCGAATATCGTCGCGAAGGTGTAAGAGGCGTGGGCGAGGTAGCCGCCGGTCGTGTGGAGAACGCCTTTCGGTTTTCCCGTCGACCCTGATGTGTAGAGAATGAACAGAGGGTCTTCGGCGTTCATCGGCTCCGCCGGGCAGATCGGAGAAACGTCGTCGCGCGCCTCGGCATACCAAAGGAGGTCGCGCCCCGGCTTCATCGCAATCTTCGCCTTTGTGCGCTCCACGACGAGAACGAGGCGGACCCCATCCGATTTCTCAAGCGCCTTATCGACATTCGCTTTTAGTGGGACCTTCTTGCCGCCGCGCAGGCCCTCATCGGCGGTGATGACGGCGACCGCGCCGCAGTCGTTAATGCGGCTTGCGATGGAGTCAGGTGAGAACCCGCCAAAAACAACGGAATGCACCGCGCCGATACGGGCACAGGCGAGCATGGCGAAAGCCGCTTCCGGGATCATCGGCAGGTAGATGATGACGCGATCACCACGTTTGACGCCGCGCGCCTTGAGGAGGTTCGCCATCCGGCAGGTTTCCTCGAACGCTTCGGCATAGGTGATCTTGCGATCCTCGGAAGGATTGTCGCCCTCCCAGATGATTGCAATGTCGTTCGCTTTGGCGGGCAGGTGGCGGTCTAGGCAATTGGCGCAGGCGTTGAGAACGCCGTCCTCATACCATTTGATATGAAAATCCTTCAGGTCGAACGAGACGTCGGAGACCTTTGTGAACGGCTTAATCCAGTGGAGACGCTCGCCGACTTCCCGCCAGTAAGCGTCAGGCGATGCTTCCGCCTTCATGCGCATCTCGGCTTCGCGCTTGCCATCGACGATGGCGTCACGGGCGAAGTCCTTGTCGACTTTGACGACGATATGCGGGTGATGAGAAGTCATCGAGGTCTCTCTTTCCGTCCCTAAGCTTAAGCATCATTGGCGCGAAGGCGCGCCGGGGAGCTTACGGCATGGAAAGAGCGAGCGCAAAAGCGCGCTAAGTCGCGGGGGTGCGACCATCCCGCCTTGTCGTTACTGGGGCGTGGCGTCCGAGATCACGAAGCAGGAGAGCTTGCGGCTCCGGAGCGTCTGGCAGAGGTCGGCAGCTTCGATCGCGCTGAGTGCGGTGAAGCGTGCGCGGTATAGCGAACCACCGCTGACGGTCGGCACCGCCTGCACGGCGCGGGAGTTGCTCGTGAAGCCGGCGGCGTTTGCTGCGGCTTCGAGTTCTTTCTGGGCGAGCGACTTCGACGAGTAGGCGCCGATCTGAACGCTCCAGCCGGAGATGGCGTCAGCGTCGCCTTCGCCGATGGTGC
>Ga0116152_10000838_pt1 | contig 25366 bp, 22 predicted proteins | sample AD_UKC119_MetaG_FD_89894 | JGI IMG/M metagenome (GOLD analysis project Ga0116152, IMG submission 89894) | Active sludge microbial communities of municipal wastewater-treating anaerobic digesters from Hong Kong - AD_UKC119_MetaG | ecosystem: Engineered > Bioreactor > Anaerobic > Digestate...
GACTGTTGGGCTCTGCGTCTTGGATCTGGCTGAAGTTGCGTGAGAATGGCAAGGAGATTCCCATTGCGACGAACACGCACTTGAGTGGCTTTGTGCCATTCTCGTAGAGTCCTCGCCTGAATTGTCCAGGATTGGATGATGCCAAATAGAAATGGATTGGATGCTCACCGCCTCTAAAGATCGACACATCCAGACTCGACTTTGCTACTGGAACTATGTGAACGATCCCGTACCTGTCGACGTCCTTCACAATGAAGAATGACACCGAAAATACGGAATACAACCGCGATGCAGAGTCAATCCGGAGCTTTGATTGGCGAATAAGTGACTCCATCGCAGGCTCAATCTGTGACTCGAAGAACGACCGTTGCTTGAACTCCGTCTCACCGTCGACCTCATGACATCGCTGGGCGAGCTTGTTAGCTTTGCTTCCGATGTCCGACAATCTTGGCCGTATGCTATCAAACGGAATCGGCTTCGTGCCTAGAACCGGTGGCGCAGGTCGAGGGCATGGGTCTGATGTCGCCGCCTCAGGCTCTACGGGCTCTGACGCCTTGCGACACGCGCCACTCATTCCGACAACGATCACCACCAGCATCACGAAAACAACATGGCGCATGACAGGCCCTCCCGATCACTTCCCCATGTCCATCCTGACATGCCAGCAACGGCCGTGCAAATGCTGATTAATCCTCGTGGGCTTCGAACAATCGCGATTGCGTGCCAGCAGGCGGCGTTTTTTGCTGTTGCGCTGCTGATTCGTTGAATCTGGGCGCCGAAAATTGTCTGTAACCCCTTGTCACTGCGGCGCACGGCGTCGACGCGGCGTTCCGCAAGTTTCACACGATTCCACACCCAGGGCGGCGTTCCGTGCGCCGCCGGTATAATCGTGGCCAACCGGCCCGGCGTCAGATCGCCGCGGTCTCGGGCGCGGCGGGCGCTTCTGTCGAATTCCGTCCGTCGCGCCCGGGGCGAGCCGGGGAGAATTCGACATGAGTGGCGCATCATACGACTTAGCCCGAGACATCCGCGATCTACTTCATTGCATTGAAGTCTTGACCACCGCATACCCTTGGAGAAAGAACCAATGGACTGGAAGCGAGTATTTCATGGCTCCAGATGCAGAAGCGCGGCTCGACTCGCACATCGCCCGCATCATGCAACAGCCTGACGGTTCGGTTCATAGGGCCGCGGCGGACGGTGTTGCCGACGATATTCTCCAGATGGTCCACACCGCGTTGTATGCTCGGGCGGACATCCCTAGAAACCCAAACGCGCCGAAGGGGTGTGCGCATTTCAAGTCAGAACAAGTCGGGCCACTGAAGGCCGCATTGGCTCTTCTCGGCACACACGAAGACGGCGTCGAATATCTGGATTTCAATACAGGGGATGACGACACACCACCCTCCGCAGGCCCAAACGTCACGCTCGCAGGTACGGATAACCCGCCGGCCAACACGTCGCCGATGGCGGCAAATAACTCGCACACTGCCGAGGCCTCAGCCGTTGACGAGTTTCTTAAGTCTCACGACATTGAGCGGCTACATGTCGAAATTCTCGTCTATCTCTCCGGCCAGAACCTTGCACAAACTGAAACCGCGACGGCAGTCGGCGTATCAAAAGTCGAATCCACGGTCAGGCCGTATTTGAAGGCCCTGAAGCAGTGGGGGCTTGTCCGGCCACCCGCCGGCAAGACTCGCAAGTACTTGGCCACTAATCTAGGAAAGGCCGTCGCACATAAGGTCAGTCCTGAATTGACGAGAATTCCGTAGGAAAGTCCGTCGGAAGAACGCCGGTTCTTTGAATGTTGGCCCGCTAATCTGCGGGCATGTCAACCAGACCTGAACTCACACCTCTGAATATCACCGCGAGACGACTCCGCGTCCCGGTCAAGTGGCTTCGTGCCGAGGCCGAATCCGGGCGCATTCCATGCCTCCAAGCAGGCAAGCAGTACCTATGCGACCTTGAGGCGGTTGAGGCTTCGCTCCTGGAGCGGGCGCGCGAAACGCCCCAAAAAACCAGGAAATCGGCAGGTTTGCGCCCGAGTCTACGATGAGAGTCCAGGAAACGCGAACGCCCGGACACGCGAGCAAACGCGGCCGGGCGGTTCCAGAATACTGTGATGGTGGCAGCCATCGGACGATCCCTTGAACGTGACCAGCGTGTGGGATCTGACGAGCAGATTGTATCAGGAAACACCTGACCTCGCCATCAAATTCTGTGAACCTGCCCGGCCACTTTATGAAAGTGGTCACATGACTGATCTAGGACCTAATCGATTCCTTCCGCTGCGAATGCGATGTCGCCGCGATATCCAGTTGCGCGGCGACGATCGTGGCCTGACCCACGACATGAAGCGCGCGGCCGTCACGGCGATCGGAGGTGCACAGTGACACCAACGATCATCGACCCAGCCGAGAGGTTCCTGTCGGCGCTTTTCCACATCGCCCAGGGTAGGACGGCGCCAGATCCAGAACGCGGCTACGCCATAACTGAGGATATGTTCGAGGACGCCGACCATCGCGCGGTATTCCGCACGCTAATGGCATTCGTTGTGTCCGGTGTGAAGCCGACGACAGAGGCCGTCAAGAGGATCGCGACGGACATCGGCTACATCGGTGTTGAGACCATCCTGAACCCCAACAACGCCGACCTGATAGACGAACTCCCGTACATAGAGGCGTCCGCCGCGGGCTTGAACTCGTGGGCGCTGCGGCTGGTTGAGCAGGACCGCAAACGCCGTCAGGTGGCGCGGCTCTGGAAGCGACTTACTTGCACATCAAAGGAGCCTGTTGGAATGGCGAGCAACAGAAAAAGAGACTATTCAGACTTTGAAACGGTTCGAGAGTGCGTTCTGGATGGCAGAGCGACCGGTGTACGTGCGTTTCGCAAATACATGGCATTGGCGGCCGAAGCCGCGGACAAAGGACTCACCGACCACGCGTTGCAATACCTGAAGACGGCCCATACTGCCGCTAAGTTGGCGAGATTCATCACCGACGACGATTTGGAACGGTATGTTCCCGACCCGTACACGACCCAATCAATATCGCCTGTGGTCAGGCTGCCACGATTCTCCAAGAGACGGCGAGGGGGGGGGCGATGACGCTGGAAATCCAATGTAAGAAGATATCGCGGACGTCTGACGCAATGCTAGTCGTAAGCAACGGCGACGGCAGCGCGTTGGCCGCAGAGACTGTACGTCTCGGAAACAACGACGCCCGCGAACGATTCATAAAGCGCGTTGGTCGTGACGAAGCTGAGCGTACTGAGCTTCGCGCCGAACTGCTGAAGTTGTCTGCGGGCTTCGCCAATCAGATTGAAGCGGACGATAACGCCGGCGACGACGAAGGTAACGCGGCATCACGTTTGGCAAGGCTGGCGCAGTCTAGTGGGGCGGAGTTCTTCTGCGACCCCGCTGGCGAGACGTTCGCCACTTTCCTCGTTCGCGAACACTACGAGACGCATCGACTGAACAGTCGTGCGACGAAACGATGGTTGTCGGCGTTGTATTTCCACGAAACCGGGAGCGCTCCGAACGCGGAGGCGATTGGTGGCGCACTGTTGACGCTGGAAGGAATCTCAGCCGAATCAGGCGTCCATCATGACGTCCATATCCGGTCCGCTCTGCAAGGCGACAACATCATACTCGACACTGGTGACGACGAGTGGCGGGCAATCATCGTGAACCGCAACAGTTGGCGCATGGTTTCTAGCGACGCTTGTCCGGTCAAATTCAGACGCGCCGCCGGAATGCAGTCATTGCCGGTACCAGACAAAGGAGGCGACATTCAAGAGCTTCGGAAGTTCGTGAACATCGACGATGCGGGCTTCGTGCTCTTGTGTTGTTGGATGGTCATGGCGTTGAGGCCGACCGGTCCATATCCCATCCTCATGTTCAATGGTGGGCAGGGAAGCGGGAAGTCGTCGGCGTCCAAAGCGGCGAGGCGATTCATCGACCCATCGTCAGCGCCGTTGCGACGTCCGCCAAAAAACGAGCATGACCTACAGATAGCGGCTTCGAATGGCTGGGTCCTGTCGTTCGACAATCTATCTGGCATAACGACCAGCATGAGTGACGCGCTGTGCACGCTGGCAACAGGTGGCGGACTCAGTACGCGAAGGCTATTTACGGATTGCGATGAGCAGTTGTTTCATGCATCCAGGCCGATCATCTGCAATGGAATCGACCAAATAGGTACACGCGCCGACCTGTTGGATCGGTCTATCGTTCTGAGGCTCCCGGACATGGCCGATGAGGACCGCGTTGATGAGTCGGAACTATGGGCGGGCTTCGACGACGCGGCCCCACGAATCTTCGGCGGACTGCTGAATGCGCTGTCAGTGGCGATTCGGAACATAGGTTCCGTCAAGCTAAAACGACGCCCGCGAATGCTGGATTTTGGGAAGTGGGGCACGGCCGCCGAGACCTCAATGGGGTTTGAGGCTGGCACGTTCCTCGACGCCTACATGGAGAACCGCGAGAACTCCGCAAAGGGCGCCGTCGAGGACTCACCAGTGGCCGCGGCGATCGTCTCGATGGTCGAGGAATGTGGACACTTCAGAGGCACGGCATCCGATTTGCTTAACCTGCTATCAGATCCACGGTACGCGACGGAAAAGTCTCTCAGGCATAAATCCTGGCCGCAAAGCGCGAGGGGACTCCGTAACGTCGTGGACCGAACGGCGCCGGCGCTTCGGCATTGCGGAATCAGCGTAATTGTTGGCGACCGCAGTGGCACAAAAGGCGCCCGCATCATCGAGATTCATGCCGATTGTAATGAACGCTCAGTACGCTCAGAACATTCAGAAATCCCGCCTGAAGGTAGCGCCAACGACGATTGTGCACTGAGCATATCTACTGAGCGTGCCGACAACGCTGATACCCGTTGCTCAGCCGACAACGGTGATACCGAGCCAGAATCGACGATTGCTGAGCGTACTGAGCGTACTGAGTGTGACCGTCCGACACTGAGTCCCGACAACGATTTGGGCCCGGCCCCAGGCGAAACCCACCTTCAGTGGGCGGAGCGACAACGTCGCCTTCGATCTGAAGGAGATGGAGACGAAAGGCGAGCGACAGCATGAGTAGGCAGAAGACCGACGCCGACCCCATCATCATGTCCGCCGTGGAAGTGGCCCGCATGCTGAGGATTTCCCGCAGGAAGGTCCAATTGATGGCCCAGGCGGGCGAGATCCCGCATCGTCGGATCGGCAAGCTGCTGAGATTCCACAGGGAATCGGTAGAAAACTGGCTGAAGAATGTAACGGACGAATGATTGACCCCGAAAATGCCGACCGGCATAATCACAATCCAGCAATGAGCGAAACCCTCAAGACGTCACTGTTGGATGCCATCGAGCGCGATGGGCGCACGTTGAACGCGCTCGCCATCGACGCCGGCGTCAGCTACTCGATTCTGTATCGGTTCGTTACGGGCGAGCGGCGGACGATTACGCTGGATGTCGCCGAACGCCTGTGCGTGGCGCTCGGTCTGAAGTTGAAACCCGATCGGAAGGGACCCTAGAGCATGGCGACGATCCTCAGACGCAAGGGACAGAACGGCGTGACATACGCCGTCCAGGTCTATCTCACGCCCGACGACCGCAAATCGTTCGGATGTGGTCGCGTGGACAAGAGAGACGCCGAGGCCGTCGGGCGCCATATCGATCACCTTGTGACCGCGTTCCAGATCGGCGAGGCCAAGAGCATTCCGGCCGGAACGGCGGCTTGGGTGGCGTCGATCGCGGGAACGCAGCTAGAGAAGAAGCTCATCGAGGCGGGGCTCGTGCGGAGGTCGGAGCAACGGACGGCGACGATCGGCGAGTGGATGGAGCGGTTCATTGCGTCGCGCCCTGACGTGAAACCGGGAACGCGCGAAATCTATCGCCAGATCGAACGCAATCTCCGGGATTTCTTCGGCAAGGACCGCGACCTTCCGAGCATCACCCCAGGCGACGCCGACGAATTCCGCGCGTTTCTGGTCGGTAAAGAATCGCTTGCCGAGAACACGGTCCGGCGCCGTATCGGTTTGGCCCGTCAGGTTTGGAGGGCGGCGATGCGACAGGGGATCATATCGTCGAATCCGTTCGATCATCTTCCGGCGATCGTCCGCGGGAATCAAAAGAAGTTTCACTTTGTATCCCGTGAGGACTACGCCGCCCTGATTGAGGCGGCCCCCGATCAGGACTGGCGGACGATCATCGCGCTGTGTCGGATTGGCGGTCTTCGATGTCCTTCGGAAGTTCTGGCCCTGAAGTGGGGAGACGTTGATTGGGATCGCCAGCGCCTCCGCGTTCCGTCGAGCAAGACCGAACACCACGAGCATGGCGCCGAGCGGATCATTCCGTTGTTTCCCGCGCTTGAGAGTGTCCTACGTGAGGCGTTCGACGCCGCGCCAGAGGGGGCGACACACATCGTCACGCGCTACCGAAGCTCGCGCCAGAATCTCAGGACGACGTTCCGGCGGATCATCACGGCGGCGGGGCTAACGGCATGGCCCAAGTCGTTCGTGAACATGCGAGCGAGCAGGGCGACGGAGCTTGTCGGCGAGCATCCTCAGCATGTCGCTACGGCGTGGATGGGGCACTCCGCGGCCGTCGCCTCCGAACATTATCTTCGAGTCCTTCCCGAGCATTTCGATAAGGCCTTGCGCTGCGAATTCGTTGCTGACGTTGGCGCATCGGCGTCCGATTCGGCTCTGTTGGCGCACGAGACCGACGCCAAAAACCGCGATATTCGCCTAGAAACGGGGAAGTGCGCCGACGTGCGCGAAATAGACTTGTGTCTAACTGGCCCCCAAGGATTCGAACCTTGACAAACAGATCCAGAGTCTGTCGTGCTACCATTACACTAGGGGCCAAATGGTCCGTACGAGTTTAGCCGGGGCGTCGGACGTGTCAAGCCGTGACGGGGTCAGAGGTTACGCGTTGCTCCTATCGGCGGGTTCCGTCCGGGGCGTCGCCACGGGGGGGCTTGTGGCCATCGGCGGCGAATCGCCGTCCTCCGCGTCGGTGTCAGCCGCGTTCTCTTCCAGCGATTCAACATCCGCATAGGTTACGGGGAACGTGCCGAAGAGGCGCGTCTTGTAGATCAGGGCGCCGGGTCCTTCGGGGACGGCGTTGACGCGGACCATCCAGGTGCCGGCGAACACATCATGCAGGGCCTGGCGTTTCTTTCGAAGGAACGTCGGGACGAGGACGAGGCCCGAGGTGAAGACGCCCCCGATCATCAGCAGGATCCGCTTCATGAGCTGCGGCCACGGCGGCTTGTTCCCGTCGTGAGCGATAAGGCGGATACGGGCGATGCGATATCCGATCGTGCCGCCACGGAGGCGGCGCATCAGGATGTGGTACGCGAAGACCAGGATGATGATGATGGCGATCGTGCTGAAGAATACGGTTGGCCCAAGGGCTTCACGCGTCAGACGCTGCTGTTTGGCAAGATCGCCCTTCATCTCGCGGATTTCTTTCGGAACCCAGATAAGGGATACGATCATCACCGGAATCGCATAGAGCCAGGTGACGACAAAGAAGTCGATCAACGCCGCGATCACGCGGCGGGGACCGCTGGCGTAGTCCTCGGTCCTGTAGATCACTGTCGTCGGCGTTTCGTCCATCCGGGCGAGTATATCGCCATTTCGGGCCGTCGCACGGCGCCCGGCTTGGCGATGAGAAGCGTCGCTTGCTATGCTCTATTCCGGCGGTCGCCCGGCGTGGCTCGCGGGGCGCGCCTTGGAGGAATGTCAGTTCCGGAGGATTGGGACGCGTGTCGATCCGATTTGATCGCCGGGCGCCGGCCCACGCATCGAGCGAACGCAAACCGCCCGACGGGCGTCGTGTTGTGTTCAGTATCCTTCTGGCCGCCATCGCCATTGTTCTGCTGACACCTGGCGAGGCGTGGGCGTGGGGTCCCGGCACACATATCAAGCTGGCCAGCGACCTGATGAAGAACCTGGCGCTGCTGCCGGGGGGCGTGGCGGCGCTGATTGCCTCCCATCGTCGGTTCTTTCAGTTCGGCAACGTCGCGACGGACATCGTGCTGGCCAAGAAGATGAGCCGCGTGAAGCAGATCTGCCATCGCTGGGCGACAGGATTCAAGCTGCTCGAAAACGCGGAGACCGACGCCGCCCGGGCCTTCTGCTATGGCTATCTGGCCCATCTGGCCGCGGACACTGTCGCGCACAACAAGTTCCTGCCACGCCAGATGGCCGTCAGTCGCTGCACGATTTCCTTCGGTCACTTCTACTGGGAGGTCCGCGCCGACGCGACGTTGCGCGAAGGCCACTGGAAGCGGCTGAACAAGCTCATCCATCAGGATTTCAGGGAACCCGAACATCTCCTCGAGTCGCATCTGAAGGCGACGATGCTCTCGTTCCAGACGAACCGTGCAATCTTTCGGCAGATGAACCGGCTCGCGTCCGAAAAGGCGTGGCAGCGCTCCGTGCGATTCTGGGCGCGATTGAGCCGCCACGACCTGGATCACAATGTGCTTGCGTCCTATCACAAGGAATCCATGGAGCGAATCGTTGATGTGCTGTCGCTCGGCGAGAATTCGTCTGTGCTGCACATCGATCCCAACGGCAACGCGCTGCTGGCCTACGCCAGGGCCCAGCGTCGACAGCTCCGCCAGCTCAAACGGGCCGGCATTTCCGATGTCGAGCTGGTACGCGAGGCGGCCGCGGGACACGCGCCGGAAAGCCGCGCCCTGACGATCCTGGGGGACGAGTAGGGGAGTCATCCCCGCGCGAGATTTGTTGACTTGCCGGATCGGGCGGCGTAGCGTCCTATCAGGCCGACGTTTGCGAAATGCCCCGGACGCGTCACAATGCGGGTTTTGCCCGATAACCCCGTGACGCCTTGTGAGCCCCATGCCTCCCGCCGAGCCTCTGACCGCCAAACCGAGTCACTACGCGACGAAGGTCGTACGATGGGTTGGACCCACGTATCGCGCCCCGCGGAGTGAACGGATCGGCTGGGGCGCCGTCGGGTTCGTCTGTGCAGTGGTTCTTGGCGTGGCCGTGGCTCTGACGCCGTCTCCGCGAGGCATGGGCACGCATCGCGGCCTGGGGCTTCCGCCCTGCGGATTTGAGTATTCGACGGGGATGCCCTGTCCGACCTGTGGCATGACGACGGCGTACGCACTGACGGTTCGCGGACGAATCTACTCGGCGATCGTCACGCAGCCCGCCGGGTTTGTGCTGTGCATCCTGACGGGCATCGTGGCGATATACGGCGCGTATGTCGCGATTCGGGGACGCGCGATCTGGATCAATTGGGACCGGATTTCGACGCGGCTCGTACTGGCGTTGGCCCTGCTTGTGATGGGCGGCTGGGGATTCAAGATGGCGTATTGCCTGATCTACGGCGTGCCGCCGATGGAAGGCTGACGTCCAGACACGGAGAGTGAATCAGTTGATCCGAAGCACCATTCGTTCAAAGCGTTCGGCCGGCGCGTTGGCCGCGATGTCCCTGATGCTGACGGCGACACTCGGCTGTCAGCTGGCGTACCTGTTCACGCCGGATGTCACGGAAGAGGTCCAGCCGGAGTACACGATCGGTAAAAGCTCCGTGGCCGTCCTGGTCTGGGCGGATCAGAGCGTCAAGGACGAGTACCCGCAGGCCCAGGCCCAGATATGTCGATCGCTGTCACATCACCTGAAAGAGGGGATGCCGGACGCCGTCGTCGTTTCGGCGCGCAAGGTGCTCAGTCTGCAGGATGAATTCGACGCGACCTGGGATCAGATGAAAACCAACGAGCTCTGCAAGGAGCTTGACTGCGAGTATATCCTTCGCGTCGATCTTGAGACGTTCACGACCCGCGCCAGCAGCACACCGCACCTGCGGAAGGCGCGGATCGACGCGTCACTGAACCTGTACAAGAAGGCGGAACGCGAGGCGATCCAGTCGGTATACCAGGATGAAGTCCGAACGCTCTATCCGCCGGAGTCCAAGCACGGCGCGTTCGACATGGATGAGCGGGATCTGATGCACTCGGCGATCGAGTTTTTCTCCGTCAAGGCTGCGAGAAAGTTCTATGCACATGAAATACTGCTCGAAGACAAGCGCGATTAGGCTCGCCGGATTCTCGCTCTTCGTGTTGGCCGGGCTGTCAGGCTGTCAGAGTCTCGCCGGGTTCTGGGTCGGCATGCAGGGCGGCGAGCTCATCAAGCCCGAATTCGAACTCACGGACGGACCGCTGCTGATCCTGTTCGACGATCGGGCGGGTCGCATCGACCGACCTCAGGCGATGCGCCAGGCGCACAAGGTCGTGTCGGATCTGTTCGCCGAGCGCTCCGTCAATACGCGCGTCATTCCCTTCACGGAGTGGCAGCGATTTCGCCAGAGCGCCGACAAGTACGATCGACTGACGATCCGCGAAATCGGGGAGCGACTTGGCGCCGAACAGGTGATCTACGTCGGTGTCGAGAAATTCGCCACGCAGTCTCAGGAGGGCGCGCCGATCTTCCAGGGCGTCTTCGAGGCGCGGGTGAAGGTCATCTCGACGGATCGCACGCGGGATGTCCGGATGTGGCCGCGAGATGGCGCCGGTCATCGGGTCGTTGTCACGACGGATCCGACGCCCATGGACGGCGACACGGGCGAAGGCGATGTCGCCGACGAACTCGGCGCGAAAATGGGAGAGAAGGTCGCGAAGCTCTTCTACGAGCATCGCGAACACGAATAACCCGTGACGCGCGTACTCCACGTACTGGACTCGAACTGCCACGAAACGCACGCCCAGACGCTCGAGATCCTTCGAGCCCGTCTGGACGGCGCCGGCGGGCAGCTGGTGGCGGCCGTCGATGCGGAGAGCGTCGCGCGCCTGAGCCCTCATATCGGCGCCCGCGTCGCCCTGACGCCCCGGCGCATCTTCAGCCCACTGAATCTGGCGCCCAGACTGCGATCCCTGAGCGAGCGCGAACGCGTGGACGTCGTGCACGCCTGGAGTCCCCAGGCGGCGGCGACGGCGCGCGCCGCGGCCCCTGGCGCGCCGCTCGTCGTCACGATGCTCGATCCGTCGATGGCGCCGGCGACGGCCAGAATGATGCAGTCGATCGACGGCGACGTTTCTGTGATCGTCGGATCTCAACGCTCTATGCGCCTGCTTCTCGAAGCGGGCGTGGACCTCGATCGAATCGCCGTCATACGCGGTCCCGCGGATTTCGGCGCTGTCAATCGCGCGAAGCAGGAAGGGCATCGCGAGCGCCTCGTTGGAGACGCGGGGCCCGTCATCGCGCTGCACGGTCCCGCCGTTCGCGGTCAGGGGCACTTCGAAGGTGTCTGGGCCTGTGCGATCGTTCGACAGATTTTTCCGAATCTGCGCGTGCTGCTTCCCTACGCGTCCGCGGAGCGAGCGCGGGTGCGGCGTTTTGCGATTCGGATGACACATCCCGATTTCGCGATTCTGCCGGATTCGCAGATGTCGTGGGCGGAGATCCTCAGCGCCGCCGATGTGTTTCTGGTTCCCGCGATCGGTGATATCTGCACGGAGCCGATGGGCGTGGCGATGGCGTCGGGCGTCGTGTGTGTCGGCTGCGCCGTCCATTCCGTCGCCGAGATCCTCGCCGATCGTCACAACGGTCTGCTCTGTCGCGACGCCACGATGACCTCGCTGGCCGAGCGTCTCATCACGGCAATCGAAGACCGGGCGCTGGTGAAACAGGTAACGGACGTCGCCCGCAGCCAGGCGTTCGAGGTCTTCGGCGTGCGCGCGTTTGTCGATAACTACGCCCGCGCCTACCAGAATCTCATGGACCGAAAACCTGTCGCCGACGGCGTCAGCGATACGGCCATGGTCGCCTGATCGCCGCCATTCACCGACTTGCCCGCCACAGGTGAAACTCCTCCGCCGCGCCAGCCGATATGCGGTTGTGGCAAATACGACCCCATCCAGCTCGTCAAAGCCGTTGCGCGAACGACTGCGTCACGCTTACCTGCAACACGTTATCGCTCCCGGGCTTCGGCTGTCGGGACCGGGCCTGACGGACCGACTGGCGCGGCGTGTCGGGCGGGGCGTCTATCGCCTGGGCCCGCCGATCCGACAGATCGCGATGTCCAACGCCACTCGCGCGCTGGGGGACATCTACTCGCCGGCGTCGATTCGCCGGATCGTTGAGGCGTCGTTTGAGCACGCCGCGCGATTCTGGGGCGAGTCCCTGTTTATTCAGCAGCGCCTGGCGCATCAGGACTGGCGGAAGCACGTGTCACTCGGATCGACGGGATCCGACGACGCGGCGGCCGACAGCTTTCCGGCGACCTTCGAGCGGATTCGCAGCCAGGGCCGAGGCCTTATTCTGACCACGGCGTATCTGGGCAACCCGGCGATCGCCGCCGTGACATGGGGGCGAATGCTCGGCCGGATTCACGTCGTCGCGGACTTCGACAACCAGCCGATGATCAAGGCGTGGCGAACCGACCTCGAAGGTCTGCCGTGCATCGAGATCATCGAGCGATCGGAGGCGCTCAGCGTTGTCCCGCGGATCCTGCGGAACGGCGGAACGATCTTCACGATCGGCGAACACACGCGATATGGTCGGAAAGGTGTTCCCGTGCGCTGGCTGGGCCGCGACATTCGCGCCTATCGAACGATCGGACTGCTCGCCGCCCGATATGACGCCGTGGTCCTCCCGATCGCCTGCACGCGTCAGAGCGGTCCATTTTCCTTTGACATGCGTATCGAACAGTCGATCGACCCGCGAGCGCTGCGTCAGGAACCGGACGAAATTGTTCGGACGATGATTGCTTCGCTGGAAACGGCGGTCATGCGGGCGCCCGAGCAGTATCTGTGGGCGACGTGGAACGCCGTAGCGGCCCGCGCGAGCACGGAGCGCGCGCCGACGGCGGCGAAGGACCCCCGTTTCGAATCCGGCGTCGGTCAGACGCTGCGTCGTTGATTTCCATCTGATTGAGATGCGGCGACGGCGCAGGAGCGGACGCGCGCGGGAATTTCGCGCCGCGTTCAACCTCCCACATTGAATCGTGTCCGTTACTGGAACGGGAAGCGCAGCGGTGTCGTTCCCCAGAAGACGTTGAAGAGTGTCGGCGTCGCAAGGGACGTCAATGGCGGGCAGAACGCCGGCTCGTTCGGCGCCGCAAGCTGCGCGTGCGCCCAGGGCGTGACGCCGAGGACCATGAGTCCCGCGAGCGTCGCGACGCGCCACCAGAATCCGGGCGCCGGCATGTTGTTGGGTTGCTTCTCAGGCGTTTCCATGTTGGATAGATTGGCTCAGTCGGGATCGGACTCAAGCTAATCCTCAGTGAGGTCCGTCGTCTGCGGTCGACGTTACGGGGCCGATCGGTCTCCGCCGTGTTACGCAGTTATCGGTCGGATGGGCGATCACTGCGCAGGACCGCGAATAGGCTCGCAAATCGAGCGTAAACACCGTATTCTCTCCGGTTTAACACAGAAACCCAATGACGCGAGCTATCTGAGTCTTCGAATCGGCCGGGTGGGGCGATTGCTTGCTCCGCCGTTGCAAGAGAGGGATCTGACGCGTGACAAACGACAGCCAGAAGGGCGGACTAAGCGGCCATCCGAAGGGGCTTTATCCGCTGTTTTTTACGGAGATGTGGGAACGCCTGGCCTTCTACCTGCTTCTGGGCATCTTGGTTCTTTACGCAACCGACACGGAACGCGGCGGCCTTGGGATGCCCAAGACGCTCGCCACGGAGATCTATGGCACCTACCTCGCTTTCGTCTATTTCACGCCGTTTCTGGGTGGACTGATTGCCGACCGGTTTCTCGGCTATCGCCTGTCGGTTCTGATCGGCGGTGTCTGCATGGCGGCGGGGCTGTTCACGCTGGGCGTGCGCGGGGAAACGCAGCTCTACATCGGCCTGTCGCTGCTCTGCCTCGGCAACGGACTGTTCAAACCGAATATCTCGGCCATGGTCGGCAACCTCTACGAACCCGGCGATCAGCGTCGCGACGCGGGTTTCAACATATTCTATATGGGCATCAACATCGGCGCGGCGCTGTCGGCGCTGCTCTCGGCGCCGTTGCGCAACCTGTTTGACTTCAACGTCGCCTTTGCCGGCGCCGGCGTCGGTCTCTGCATCGGTGTCATCGTTCTGCTGATCAACTGGAAGAAGCTTGAGCGGGCGGATCGTCAACCAGAGGTGGACGGCCGTGACGCCAGCTTCGGGCAGATCGTCCTGACCATCCTTGTTCCGGCCGCGCTGTTCGGGTTTGGCGGTTGGTATTTCTTCAAGGACGCCGCCTGGGTAAAGGACTCGATCGGCGGCATCACGTTCGGCTTCCTGACGGGCATGCTTCCTGTCATCTTCTACTTCTTCACGCTGATTGTCCGGGCGAGTCCGGACGAACGCCCAGGTCTTGCGGCGCTCATGCCGGTCTATGTCGCCGGTGGCGCGTTCTTCATGGTCCTGCACCTCAACGGCGGCCTGATGACGTTCTTCACGGAGAACAACGCCAGTCGCCGCGCCGAATGGGTTCCGTCGGCGGTGCAGGAGTTCTACACGCAGAAGGCGATGCCTTCCTACTTCAGCAATGCCGACCCGAGTCTGCCGCGCCCCGACGCCGATACGCTTGTGACGTGCGACGACAAGGCCGAGGCGATGTTCGGCGCCAAGCGAATCTCCGAATCCGCCGTTGCACAGGTTCTGGAACGGAATCCGGACGTGCGGGCCATGGATCCGAAGACCGACGGTAAGGAAGCGGCCGAAAAATGGGCATTCCTCACACTCGGCGTCTTTGCGGATGATCAGGTCAGGGTCAAGACATCGAAAGACGAGCATGGCGTGGAGTCGGTCAGTGTCAGCATCGAGCCCGAAACGGCCGAACCCAAACGGAGTATTCTCCTGCTTCGCAAGAGCGAAGGCGCGGGCGATTTCCCCGTTCTCCTCGTGACGCAGGAGACGTTTGACAATGTGTACAAGAAGGCGTCAGACGCCCGATTTGAAAAGGGTGAATTCGCCAGCGTCTTCAACGCGGAGCTGGTCACAAGCTTCCTCAATCCGCTGTTTGTGGTCCTGCTCACGCCGGTCGTCGTGGCGTTCTTCGCGTGGCGCGTTCGGCTGAACAAGCCCGTCAGCACGGCGCGCAAGATCCTCTACGGCATGCTGATCACGGTCGGCGCCGTCCTCATCATGGCGGGGGCGGCGAATCTGGGTGGCGATGGAACGGACAAAGTGACGCTCATCTGGCTGGTGTTGTATTACGCCGTGATTACCGTCGGCGAGCTGTGCCTGTCGCCGATGGGCCTGTCGCTCGTCACGAAACTCTCGCCGAAGCGCCTGGTAGGAGTGATGATGGGGGGCTGGTTCATGGCGACGGCGATCGCCAACAAGCTGTCAGGATTCCTGAGCGGCCTGAAGCCGACGACAAACATCTTCCTGATACTCGGCGTCGTCCTGTTCGCCATCGCGATGGTGATTCTCGTCCTTCAGCCGATGCTGAATCGGGCGATCAGGAAGTACGGGGCCTGACGCGTCCGCGAATGGAGACGTGCCGGCACATTGGGTTCACACGTCAGTTGCGTTTCTGTTGAAACAAGAATACGAGGGTGTCACACTTGAATCAGTTTGAAGAAACTCCGCAGCCACTGGGATACGGAGCGCCGGAGCCGCCGGAAGAGAAGACGCTGTTCGGACATCCGCGCGGCCTGTACGTCCTGTTCAGTACCGAACTCTGGGAGCGATTCAGCTTCTACAGCATGCGCGGCGTGATGACGCTGTACATGGTGCAGGTGGTCCTTGCGCACATGACCGCCGAAAAGGGCGCCGACGCGGCCGGAGGCTTTGCCGACCAGGTGTACGGCGCCTATCTGGGATTCGTCTATTCGGCGACGTTCATCGGCGGCATGCTGGCGGATCGCCTGCTCGGGCAGCGCAAGGCGATCTACATCGGTGGCATTCTGATGTCGATCGCGCACTTCATGCTGACGACACACGCCATCATGACCAACGGTGCGGATAACCCCACGGAGCTGAACTACCTGTTCTACCTGGGGCTCGGGCTGCTGGCGTGCGGAAACGGGTTCTTCAAGCCCAATATCTCGACAATCGTCGGTACGCTGTACACACCGCAGGATCAGCGTCGCGACGGCGCCTTCACGATTTTCTACATGGGTATCAACGTCGGCGCCACGGCCGCCAGCTTCAGCAGTGGCGTCGCTCAGGAATGGGGCTGGTACCTCGCCTACCTGCTCGCCGGCGCCGGCATGATCGCGTCCCTTGCGATCCTGTTCCTGGGACGGAACTGGGTCGGTCCTCGCGGACTGGCGCCGGAGGGCGCGCGCCTCACAGGGCCGGGGCGCTTCGGCATTCCGAATGTCGTCCTGCTGATCCTGGGCGTGCTGATCTACATCCCTGTCGCCTCGTACCTGATGTCGAAGCCCGAGAGCGTCCAAAACCTCACGAAGTGGCTCATCGCCCCCGTCCTTGCATATCTCATTTACGAGATTGTGCGCGGCAAGGGTGAGGAACGAGGTCGCATGATCGTCATCATCGTGCTTTGCGCGTTTTCGATGGTCTTCTGGGGCTTCTTCGAGCTTCAGGGCAGCACGATTATCCGGTTCGCAGACCTCGATGTGAGCATGCAGATTTTCAAGTGGAAAGTGCCTTCGGCCTGGTTCGGCAACTTTGTGAATCCGTTCCTCATCATCCTGCTCGGTATCCCCTTCGCGTGGCTGTGGGTCTGGATGGATCGAAAGAAGATCGAACCCTCGACACCTCTGAAATTCTCGCTGGGGTTGATACAGGTTGCCGGCGGCTTCCTGCTGCTCTGGGTCGCTTCGAAACAGGCGGACGCGGGCGGGAAGGGAAGCATCATCCTACTGACGCTGACCTATCTGCTCTTCACGACGGGCGAACTCTGCCTGTCGCCTGTCGGTCTCTCGATGATCACGAAATTGTCGCCGACGCGACTCGTCGGCGTCTTCATGGGCCTCTGGTTCCTGGCGCCCGCCATCGGCAACGTCCTGACAGGCGGCATCGTGGGCCGGATGGTCGAGGCAAAGGGCTTCACGCATACCTTCATGGTCATCACCATCACGATCGCAGCGTCCTCCGTACTGCTCGCGATCCTTGTGGTCCCGCTGAAGAGGATGATGCACGGCGTGAAGTAGCGTTCCGCCACATCACAATCATCAGGTTATTTGTGTCAATTCCGCCCGGCGACGCCTTGTGTCGCCGGGCTTTTTTCTGACTGGAATCGTGGCGTCCGCCAATCGCCTCGAACTCTGGCTGCCGCGACTGCGATCCGTTGACATCGGCCGCGCGAGTTTGACGACGCACGACGTGTTGCGGACCGCTATGCGAGGTCGGCACGCTGAAGGCGTGCAAGAGCCGAAGCCCGGGGTAAGTGAAGCCCGCATAGCGGGCGAAACGCAACCCTGGGTGTTCTGTCAGATCTCTCGCCCAGCTCTGAAGAGGCGATACAGGAACTCGCCAGGAGTCAGAGACGCCGCGTCCTCGCGGCGGAGTCAACCGAACAATGCCGTTCTACCATTCGCGACGCTGAGGACAGCGAGGCTCTGAAGGGCGCGGAAATACGGCCCTCGGCGATTGCCGCCGCTACGTCGCGGCGACATCGTTGCTGATTGAAGTTGGATGCGCCGGCGTTGCGAGGCTTCCGAAAACAAGCAGGATCTGAGTTCTTGCAGCCGCGCCAGGTCGGCGCGGCTGCGAGGTGATCGTGTTGCGACGGCTTCTTACTTTACCGTCATCGAATCCGACGCGTGCTTCGGCAGGGCGAGCTTGTTGTAGAGCACGAACACGACGGCCGTACCCAGCATGATGGCGCCGAAGGCCATCCACATCAGGTCGGGGCGCTGCATGTCGCGGGCGAGTTTGCCGTAGAGCTGTCCCGAGAGAATGCCGCCGAAGAGGTTGCCCAGCGCCACGGCGACGAAGTAGTAGCCCATGTAGAGGGCGACTTTGTCGCGCGGGGCGATGCGGCCGACGTATTCCTGGCTTGTCGGGCTGGCCATCATTTCACCGATGGCGAACGTCACGAGCCCCACGACCACGACGATCAGGATCGCGCCGATCGGACCGATCATCGTGCCGCCGGCGATGGCGGGAAGACCGATGCCGATGGCGGCGATGACCATGCCGACAATCATCGTTGTGAACTGATGGAAGCGCCCCATCATGAAGGAGATGAGCACCTGGAGGAGGATGATCGAAAGGGCGTCGATGTTGACGATGTGCTCGGGGTTGACCTGGCGGCCTTCGTCCATGCGATCCCAGATCGTCGGCCGATAGGCGACGTCACGGACACTGAGCGCGAGAATCTCGGCCGGGATCGCCTGGTCACCGTTTGGAACGCGATCGGCCAGGGCCTTGAGCTGCGCCTCCGTCATGAGTGGCCCGTGCTCGAGCATGCTCGTTCGCAGCTCTTTCTTGTACGTGTCGGCGGCCGTCGCTTCGTACGGCTTTTTGCCGCGGGCTTCCAGCCGCTTGTTGGCGGTCGCCATCGCCGTATCCAGCAGATCGGCGTCGATGTCCGTGATCGTGTGCGGAACCGCCCCGACCAATTGCCCGAGTTCGATCGCCTGGACACGCACCTTGTAACCCAGCAGCTTTTTCGCGGCGCTGACCAGATCGAACGGCGTCAGCGGATCTGAAACACCCGCCTTGTTCAGGCTGGCGGTGAGGGATTTGAGTTTCTGGACATCCTCCTCGCTGAGACTCGGCTCGCTGGAGATGTCCTCGGGGGGCGTCTCCTTCTTCGTTTCTTCCGTCTGATCCGTTTCGCCAGCCTTCTCGTCGTCGTCCTTGTCCGCAACAAGCGGCGAGGCGCCCTGGGACTGACGGAACAGGGTATCGAACTCCGCGAGCAGCTCGGTCTCTTCGATCGCCGCGAGTCCGTCGATCCATTCGGGATGTCCGACCTTGTCGAAAACGGCTCTGCCCGCGTTGACCATCGGTTTCGTGTCAACGTAGTCGCGGACGTATTCCGGCATCGTGATGAAGATCTGATTGAAGCTCGTCCAGAACCCGGACATGATCAGGAGAAAGAGTGCGAAGCGCCAATTGCTGCAGTGCATGCGCTTGAGGATGAACGGCCGACCGTGGGAGGCCGGATGATTGGGATTACCGCTGCCGGCGGGAAGCGTCAGGTCGAACAGGAAGTTCAGCGCCAGCCAGACGCCAATGAAGATCGTACAGTGCGGGAAGAATCGAAAGTTCTCCATCTCCTGGTTGGCGACCATCAGGGCGATCAGGACGACGAAGACCGTAATGCCGAACCGAAGGTTCCCCAGAACCTCGACCATGTCGTAGCCGACCTGTTTGAGCGATCGCTTGTTCGCCGACTTCGATTCCGTCGAGGGATCGCGATAGAAAATCAGGACGATCAGAAGATTGACGGCGGCCCACGCCGAACAGGCGATGAAGACATATTTCCAGGAGATGCCGCGTACGGCGCCGGCGACAAGCGGACCGACAAATCCGCCGACGTTAACCATCATGTAGAACACGCCGAACCCGAGTCGGGAATTCCCCTCGTGCGTCACGCGAGCCACCGTGCCGACGACAACGGGTTTGAAGATGGCCGCCGCGACGGCAACGCACAGGAACGCCGCAAGGAAGGTCGGAAAGGTCTTGAACTGGCCAAGACCGTAGTAGCTGAGGATCATGCCGACGTAGGCGATGATGAACAGTTTCTTGTACCCGTATCGATCGGCCAGGGCGCCTGTCACGACGGGCAGCAGATAAAGGATGAACGGCACGATCGCCTGAAGCTGGCCGCGCTCTTCGGAGGTGAAGCCGAGGCCGCCAGTCTCCTTCGGTCCCGTGATGTACAGCGAACTGACGGCGAAGAAGCCGTACCAGGCCATACGCTCGAAGATTTCCATCGTGTTCGCGACCCAGAAGGCGCTTGGAAAGCTTCCAATCGTGGCAAAGAAACCCTGCTTTTGCTGGGTTGGCGAATCGGACATAGACGTCGCTCCTCAATCGGCGTGAAGGTTCAAGATGAGGGTAGTGTGAAGGTTTGAATGGGCCGTTGCAAGCCGTGGCGCAGGGCTTGAATGCTGGGCGCACGAACGAGCCGCGAATCGGCCACGCTGCAGCGTGATTCGCCGGCGCGGCTTTTTGCGCAGGCGCGAGAATCGCGCCAGACTGATGCGAAACCGGGGCCGATCGATCGAGCTATGCGGGCGACGCGTCCTTTGCGCGGCGCCGCAGCGGCATCGTCATGCATCGCGGTCCGCCCAGTCCTCGCACGAGCTCTGAGCCGATGATGGAAATGCACTCGATGCCGGCCTTCTCCATCGCGGCGATCGTACGCGTGTTCCGCTCGTAGGTGCAGGCCACGCGCGGCGCCAGGGCCAGCGTGTTCGTGCCGTCGGTCCGTTGTTCGCGGCTGGCGAAGTGCTCGTCACCGCCGCCGGTTCGAACAATTTCCACCTGCTGGCCGAACTCGTCGCTGAGAATCTGCTCAAGATTCCGTTCGTCGGGCCGGCGGATGACTTTCCCCGCCTCGTCCATTTCCAGGTGATGGATGTACTTGATGTGCTCCATCACGCCCGGGAACCAGACGACGACGCCGTGATCGACGATCGTGAGGACGGTATCCAGATGCATGAAGGTGCGTTCCGTCGGAATCGGGATCTCGTACACGCGCTCGACGTGTCCCGCTTCAAAGGCCTTCCGCGCGAGAACCTCGATCGTCTCGCTGCGCGTGCGCTCGCTGGCGCCGATCAGGAGAGCCTCGTGGTTGAGCACGATGACATCGCCGCCCTCGATCGTAAACGGGCGATCTTCCGTCGGGGATCGCGAACCGCCGTAGGTGATGTCCTGACCCTTGAATTCGGGATGATGCTCCAGCACGGCGCGGGTCAGAATCGTCTCTCGCACACGCTCAAAGAAGTGCATCTTGCAGGAGATGACGGCCTGGCCCACGACGACCGCAGGATCGCGACTGAAGTACGCGTTGGGGATCGGCTCGAGAATGTAGTCTTCCTTGGCGGGTGAAGGCGGCGAACGTCGGCCGGTCTTCTTCTGGTACTCGCTGGTGGTGAGTCCGGCGAAGAGCAGCTGCAACAGCGTGTCGTCGGAAAAGTGCTCCGGGTTCGACAGTTCCTGGGCGATCGCGGGCACGCCTTCGACGCGGCAGACTGTCTCTATCAGCGATTCCTTGGCGGCGGCGTTGTCGCGAAGCGTCTCCAGCAGCATCTTTTCCAGGTAATAGACGTTGATGCCGCGAGACCGCATGGCGTCGCAGAAGGCGTCGTGCTCTTCCTGCATCCGCTTGAGAAAGGGAATGTCCTCGAAGAGGAATCGGTCCATGTTGCCGTGCGTCAGCCGTTCGATCTCGTCGCCCGGGCGATGCACCATGACACATTCGAGGGGGTCGTATTCGTTGACGATGTTGAACTTCACAGACATACCTTGCGCTTTGGCGCGGTTCGATTCGGCGCGATGATACTCGGGAGCGCCTGTTTATGGAATATGCGTCGGGATTATGCGGATCTGCCGGGCGTATCGTCTAGACGTCCAGCTCCTGAATGTGGGCGACGACGCTGTTTTCCAGCGCATCGAGATTGTAGCCACCTTCCAGCAGGCTCACGATTCGGCCGTCACAGTAATCATCTGCGATCTGTCTCAGTTCTCTCGTCATCTGTGCAAAACCCGCCTCCGTGAGATTCAGTTCGGCGAGCGGATCATCCCGATGGGCGTCGAACCCTGCGGCGATGAACAGGAGTTCGGGTTTGAACGCGTTGACCGCCGGAATCACGACGTCGCTGAAGGTCCGCAGCTGGGCCGACTCCGCCGTGCCGGGGCGGACGGGAACATTCAGCGTCGCGCCCTCGCCGGCGCCTTCGCCGCGCTCCGTCGAATAGCCCGTCATCGGCCAGAGCGGCATCTGGTGCATCGAAATGCAGAGGACACTCGGATCGTCATAGAGCAGGGCCTGTGTTCCGTTGCCATGATGGACATCGAAATCGACGATCGCGACGCGCTCGAAGCCGTAGGTCATCTGGGCGTACTTCGCGGCGATCGCGATATTCCCGAAGATGCAGAATCCCATCGCCTGGTCCGCGATAGCGTGATGACCGGGAGGGCGCATCGCCGAAAACACACGCTTCACATCACCCTTCATGACCAGGTCGACCGCCGTGAGTCCGGCGTTGACGGAACCAATGGCCGCGTCGTAGCTCCTGAGGCAGACGACGGTATCCGAGGCGTCGAGGTATCCGCCGCCGCCGTTGCAGAAAGTCCGCACCCAGTCGTGGTACTCCCGCCGATGGACACGAAGAATCGCTTCGACGGCGTCGTGCGTCTGGATTCCGGGGAACGCGACGCCGGAAAGCCGAGGGCGGACTCGCTCGGGACGCAATCGCTCGGCGCGATCGATCGTCTCAACATGAGGCCCTGTGTCATGCGCCAGGCTGATCGGATCCCAGAGGTAGGCGACGTTCGACACGCGTTTCGACTCCAGCGGAAATTAACGAGCCGCATTGTATAGCGGCGGCGACGTCCGCACGAGTCGCCCGGCCACACTCGGGACAGACGCCACTCGCGTTCCCCTCGACGATGTAGTCACAGGCTGGACAACGCGCCACATCAGGCTCTCTCGACCGCCGGAGGTCTTCGCGAACCCATCGCCAGACGAACATCAGAACGACGATCGCCGCGGGAATCTGAATGTACCAGATCGGAACGATAAGCCAGTTGGACGAAATCGCCGCGGTCGTGATACGGCAGTTCATTGAATCGTCATCGTGGGGAGGACCGAAGGCGCTGGCGGGCATTCGAATGTGATAGTGCGTGGGAAAGGCGGGCGCCTGAGTCTGGACGCCGCTCAGCCCGTAGTCGGACACGTCCCAGCGCACTTCAGGGTGCGCCCAGCTCTCCCGTCCGACTTCGTGGCGTCGGGTGAAGTCATCGAATTCGTCATCGCTTCCAATGAAGGCGGTCCAACCAATCCAGATCGCCGCATCCTCAAAACCCAGATACAGCTGCCGTGTGCGCGTAACGTCGGTGTGATACGCGATGTGTCGATGACTCGTCCAGGCGACTAACGTCGACGTGGCGGCCAGGAGTCCCAGGCAGAAGAGAATCCGGAGCGTCAGGAGGCGCCGAATCCAGCGACCGATCGATTTACGCGTCCGACTACGCATGACAAATCCGGCACATCCGCCTACGGAGCGGTTTGCGCCTGAATTGTACGCCGAACGACAGTGTCACGATGATCCGGGAGCTAGTCAAAAGAAGCGGGCGGTCGCAACGCGACCGCCCGCTCAAGAAATCACCCAATCACAATTCGCCAGATCACCAAATGATCAGGCTTCCTTGACCGCCTCGATCATCTCCTGGAAGGCCTTCTTGCCGTCGGCGAAGTACATCAGGGCGTTGTCCGCCGCGAAGAGCGGGTTCGGGATGCCGGCGTAGCCCGGGCTGAGACTTCGCTTGATGACGACGACGGTGCGGGCCTTGTCGGCGTCGATGATCGGCATTCCGGCGATGGGCGACTTCGGATCCGTGCGGGCCACGGGATTCACGACGTCATTGGCGCCGATGACGATCGCCACGTCGACCTGATCCATTTCGGAATTGATGTCGTCCATTTCGCGCAGCTTGTCGTAGGGGATGTTCGCTTCGGCCAGGAGCACGTTCATGTGGCCCGGCATGCGACCCGCCACGGGATGAATCGCGTAGTCAACGTTGGCGCCGAACTTCGACTCCAGCAGGTTGGCCAGATCACGGACCGCGTGCTGCGCCTGGGAAACGGCCATGCCGTAGCCCGGAATGATGACGACGCGCCGCGCCGTCTCCAGCAGCATCGCGACTTCCTCGCCGCTGGTTGACTTGATCTTGCCCTCGTAGACCTCGTCGGCGGAGGCCGTCGAACTCGTCGGGCCCATTGTCGCAAACATGACGTTCCACAACGATCGATTCATCGCCTTGCACATGATGCTCGTCAGGATCAGGCCCGAGGCCCCGACCAATGAACCGGCGATGATCAGCACGTTGTTGTTGATGACGAACCCGGTCGCCGCGGCCGCCAGTCCCGAGTAGGAGTTCAGCAGGGCAATGACGACCGGCATGTCGGCGCCACCGATCGGCGTGACCAGCGTGACGCCCAGGATGAACGCGATGACGACGATCCCCGTGTAGTACCAGCCCGTGCTCGTCGTAACGGCTTCGACGGTCCCGCCATTCGCCGCGATGGCGGCGTTTGTGGGTCCCATGATGTCCGTCACCGTAAAGTAGCAGAGGGAGATCGCGACAATCATGAGCAGGGCGTTGATCGCCTTCTGCTGCGGCAGGAAGGCGCCGTCGGGAATCCACTTGATTCCCGCGAGCTTGCCATAGGCCACGAGGCTGCCGAGGAGCGTGACGCCGCCAATGAGACCCGAAGCGGCTGCGGCAATCGTGCCCTGCATCAGGGCGGCCGACATCCCCGCGTTGCCCATCAGGTCGTGGGCGCCGAGGGCGCTGGCGGCGTCCGTCAGTTCGTGCGACGGGCCGCCCGTACCCGACAGAAGCCAGGCGCCCGCCACGAGGACGGACGCGATGCCGCCGAAACCGTTGTAAACGGCGACGAGTTCGGGCATGCCGGTCATTTCGACCTTGACGGCAAGGTACGCGCCGATGGCGCTGCCGACGACAATGCCGCCGAAAATCCAGCCCCATCCGACATACTGGATGACGTGATGGTCCCAGAGTGTGACGATGACGGCAATGAACATCGCCACGGCGCCGAGGAGATTGCCGCGAACGGCCGTCCGCGGATGCGTGAGCCCCTTGAGTCCATAGATGAAGAGAATCGCCGCCACGAGGTAGGCGAAGTTGATTACGCTGATGGGAAGTTCGAAGGCGAGCACAGAGTTATCCCTTCCGCTTGAACATGCCGAGCATGCGATGTGTCACCATGAATCCGCCGACGACGTTGATCGTCGCGAACACGACCGCCAGGACCGCCAGCGTCTTGGGAAGCCACGTGATGTTGCTGCCCGACGAGACGACGGCGCCGATGAGCGTGATGCCCGAGATGGCGTTCGAGCCGGACATCAGAGGCGTATGCAGCGTGGGTGGAATCTTCGTGATGATTTCGAAACCGACGAAGATCGCCAGAACGAAGATGGTCAGAAGAATAATGAGCATTTCCATCAGGCCGGGCTCCCTTCAGCCGTCGCCAGCGGCGGCATGCCCATCGTTTCCCGAACGCGGGCGTGAACGACTTCTCGTCCCTGTGTGATCACGGTCCCCACAACGCACTCGTCTTCGGGGCTCAGCGTGATCGTTCCTTCTTTTGTCAGATCCTGCAGAAAGGCTCCGACGTTTCGCGAGTACATCTGGCTCGCGTGATAGGGCACACTCGACGGCAGATTGCACGGTCCGAGGATGACGACGCCATTTTCGACGACGCGTTCACCAGGCTTCGTGAA
>Ga0116152_10000839_pt1 | contig 25353 bp, 18 predicted proteins | sample AD_UKC119_MetaG_FD_89894 | JGI IMG/M metagenome (GOLD analysis project Ga0116152, IMG submission 89894) | Active sludge microbial communities of municipal wastewater-treating anaerobic digesters from Hong Kong - AD_UKC119_MetaG | ecosystem: Engineered > Bioreactor > Anaerobic > Digestate...
CCGTCCGGATGGTGGGTGCCAACAGGTATCGGACGGGTGATGATGACCGGCTCCAGGTTGCGGATCGAGACAAAACCGTAGTCAGCGAGGACCAGGGTTAAATCTGGGGCGCTGGCGCTGGCTTGACCGGGGAAAGCGGCTTCCCGGGTCAGAATGTCGCGGATAACCGGTTCGCCGGTCTCCGGGTCTTGCAGCGCGTAAAGTTGTTCAATCAATCGGGTGCGGAATTCCGGATAGTCAGCAGGGGCGATTCCAGGCTGGCCGGCTGCCTGGGCGGCACGGATGAAAATGGCGTTGCTGGATGGCGTCGGGCAGTAGGCTACGGTTTTTTCCCAGTCCAGGTAGGCAAATGGGCTGGATGCCCGGCGGCGGGCGGCGTCATTGTCAGCAATCTCGTGATAGGTCAGGTAACCAAGATCCGCCAAATAACGGTTGATACGCACGACACGGTTGGAAGCTGTGAAGCCGTGGTCCGAAGCCATAAATATTTGCGCCTCTGGACCGGCCAGCCGCACTAGCTTAGCCAAATAACCGTCCAGCTTACGGAAGTAGTCGAGACAAAGCTCGTGCAGGCGCAGCCAGCCGACATCCGGGTCGGCAGGGTGCAGTTCGGGATCGAGATACGCCCAGGCCTGATGCTGAATTTTATCCGTGCCGTCAAACATTACCGCCATCAGCGCCGGCTGATCTTCGACTAACAGCTTACGCGCCACCTGAAACCAGAGTTCTTCACGCGGCAAGTGGTAGCCGATCCAGGCCGCCAGATAGTCGCTGTCCATGTCCTCGCCGATCTGGTTCTCCCGCTCGAAATCCCAGGCCAGTTCTTTGGGATGAAAACCGGAAATCGCTTGCAACCGTTCGTAGAGCGTATCCGGGGTCATGTTGCGGCGCAGGTGCTTCCACGGTGTGAAGCCAGGAATCAAGCTGCCATTGAGCTTGGGTGGCGGTGCCATCATCGGGAAATTAAGTGAGACGACGGCCCGATCTTGACGGCCCGCGATGCTCCAGATTGTTTCACAGCGGATATCGCGGAAGTCGTAAAGGGTGAAAAATATCTCATGCTGGCGGTCATCGGCTCGCATGAAATCGTAGATCCCATGTTCGCCAGGGTTGCGGCCGGTCACTAGCGTGGTCCAGGCGGGCGGCGTGAGCGGATGTGGCGTCGAGCGTAACGGTGCGCGAAAACCTTGCACCATGAATTGCGCTAGAAATGGCATAACGATCCCCTGGCCGGGCTGGTCGCGAGTCAGGTTATCGAGAATGTGAAAGGTGGCGCCATCCAGGCCGAGAAACAGGGTTCGGGTCACAACAAGCTCCGGCGGGATCGTGGTTTGGGATCGGGAGAGTAAGCGGCAGTTCAATCAATGCTGGCGATGGCATGTTAAATGGTGCCTGAATCCAGCCAGGCTGGAACGGTAGCGCAGGCTGGGAAGGGTTGCAACCGGAGGTGTTGTCAGTCTCCAAATAGCTTAAATAGGCTGGATATCCATTTCATGTCTTTCGTCGGTTTGTCCAGTGCAATCAAGCAAAGCTCTGATAAAGTTATTAGATAATACATTGCAATTTTCTGCAGCAGTAAACTTACCATAATTTATCGATCCGCTGAGGAGGAGAACATGCAACGTCGTGATTTTATTAGGAAAGCTGGATTAGGCTTGGCGACTGCTGCTACCGCAGCTGCTGCTCCCGCTATCGCGCAATCCGAATCTTTACCAGCCATTAAATGGCGGATGGCATCGAGCTTTCCCAAGAGCCTGGACACCATTTACGGAGCCGGTGAAGTGCTGTCCAAGCGAATCGCAGACATGACCGGAGGCAAGTTTGAAATCCGTGTATTTGCTGGCGGCGAGATCGTGCCGCCGTTTGGGGTGCTGGACGCGGTTCAGCAAAACACGGTCGAAGTGTGCCATACCGCATCGTACTACTATCATGGCAAGAACAAGGCATTCTCGCTTGATTGCTCCGTGCCCTTCGGCTTGACCGCGCGGCAAATGTTTGCCTGGTTTTATCATGGTGAAGGAGGGCCATTGCTGCGTGAGTTTTTCGCCAAATACAATTTGATCAACTTCCCTGGCGGAGATACCGGCACGCAAATGGGTGGATGGTTCCGTAAAGAAGTCAAGTCGCTGGAAGATCTCAAGGGCTTGAAGATCCGGATTCCAGGCTTCGGTGCGGAGGTGTTTTCAGCGTTGGGAGCGGTACCGCAGTCACTGCCTGGCGGCGAAATTTATCCGGCGCTTGAGCGTGGAGCGATTGACGCTGCTGAGTGGGTCGGTCCTTATGATGATGAAAAGCTTGGTTTCTATAAGGTCGCCAAGTTCTACTATTACCCTGGCTGGTGGGAACCCGGTCCAGTACTGTCGTTCTACGTGAACAAAGAGCAGTGGGAAAAACTGCCCAAACCGTATCAAGCGGCGTTTGAGGCAGCAGCGGCTGAGGCTAACGTCGGTATGCTGGCCGCCTACGACGCTAAGAATCCATTGGCCATTCAGCGCTTGGTACAGAATGGTACGCAGTTACGGCGCTACCCAGACGATGTGTTGAAGGCAGCGTATGAAACCGCTCAGAAAATCTTTGCTGAGGAATCAGCGAAGAATCCCGATTTCAAGAAGATCTTCGATTCGATGCGCGCTTTCCAGAGAGTGTCCGACATCTGGTCCGGTTTACCGGAAGGGACGCTGGCCAATTTTATGCAAACCATGCTGCGCGCGGGCCAGTAGCGGTTGCAGGATTCTCTATCTTCTCCTCCTGTTGTTGAGCAGGAGGAGAGCGCTCATTGCCCAGCCGGCTGGAGTTGCCGGAATAAATCAGCCGCATCGTCTCGATTGGCGTTACCCCGGTTATCCTGCGGCATCAGTAACTGAATCGGAGCGGGTTGACCCGTGTGGGTTGGACGATCCAGACCCATGGTTACTAGCGAAGGGAAGCTGATAATGAGTGCTACCATGATCACTTGGATGATTACAAATGGCACCGCGCCCCAATAAATGTCGGTGGTGCGGATCGTCGGCGGTGCGACGCTGCGCAGGTAAAACAGGGCGAAACCAAACGGCGGGTGCATGAATGATGTCTGCATATTCACGCCCATTAAAATGCCGAACCAGACCAGATCGATGCCGAGTTTTTCCGCTACGGGCGCTAGCAACGGCAAAATGATGAAACTGATTTCGAAGAAATCCAGGAAAAATGCCAACAGGAAGACCAGGATATTCACCACAATCAGAAAGCCCAGCGCACCGCCTGGCAGGTCAAGCAGCAAATGTTCCACCCATAAGTCGCCGTTAACGCCGCGAAATACCAGACTGAATACGCTAGAGCCAATCAGGATGAAGATCACAAAACTGGCAATTTTCGCGGTTGAGTGCAAGGATTCCGTGAGCATTTTGTGATTCAGCTTTTTTTTAGAAAACGCCAGGAGCAGCGCGCCCACGGCACCCATGGCGCCGCCTTCGGTCGGAGTGGCCCAGCCGATAAAAATCGTTCCGAGCACCAGAAAAATGAGCAGCAATGGCGGAACCATGGCCACGATCACCCGCTTGAACAACGCCCAGCCATGCAGGGTGCGGGCTTCCGGCGGCAGGGCCGGGGTCAGGTGCGGCCGGAAGATGGTGTTCAGCAACACCCAGCCGACGTAGAACGCCCCCAGAATCAGGCCCGGCAGGACAGCACCCTTGTACATATCGCCCACTGAACGGCCCAGCACATCTGCCATTACGATCAGCACCAGCGAGGGGGGGATAATCTGCGCCAGGGTTCCGGAAGCGGCTATCACCCCGCAAGCCAATGACTTATCGTAGCCGTAGCGCAGCATGATGGGCAGCGAAATCAGCCCCATGGCGATTACTGAAGCGGCGACGACCCCCGTGGTGGCAGCCAGCAGCGCGCCGACAAAGATCACGGCAAAGGCCAGTCCGCCGCGAATACTGCCGAACAACTGGCCGATGGTGTCGAGCAAATCCTCAGCCATGCCGCTGCGTTCCAGCACCAGACCCATGAAGGTGAAAAACGGGATGGCCAGCAGGATCTCGTTCTTCATGATGCCAAACACGCGGCCGGGCAGCGCTTGAAGGAGATTGGGAGTGAGCAGGCCAAGCTCCATGCCCAGCAGGCCGAACGCCATGCCCACGGCCGCTAGCGAGAACGCGACGGGATAGCCGATTAGAAGAAACAGCATCAGCGCCGAGAACATGATTGGCGCCATGCTGGCGATCAGGAATTCAGCCATATCAATGCCCTCCATGGAAGGCGGGCATGGGCCGGTCGCCAGTCAGGACCGCAATATTCTTGATGATCTCAGATAAGCCTTGCAGGCTGAGCAGGGCAAATGCGACTGGAATGGCGAGTTTCAGCGGCCACCAGATCAACCCGCCAGGGTCGGGCGAGGCTTCGCGCGTGTGGAAAGAGAGCAGGAAATAGTTCCAGGAATCAACCACGATCAACAAGCAGACCGGCAGCAGGAACAAGAGCGAACCCACGATATCGATCCAGATTCGTGCCACCGGCGGTAGCCGTGACGACACGACATCGATGCGCACATGACCGCCTTCGCACAACGTCCAGGCTGAGCAGAACAGGAAAACCAAGCCGAACATGAACCACTGTGCTTCCAGCAGGGCGTTCGATCCCCAGTCAAAGGCATAGCGCAGGGTGGCGGCAGTAGCGCTGGTCAGGGTGCAAAGCAGAATTAGCCACGTCATCCAATGGCCGATCATCGTGTTCAGTGCGTCGATAGCTGCCGCGATGCGAAGCGGGAACTTCATGGAGCCTCCTGAATTGGGCGTGGCGCAGTGAGGGGGGTGATGGGTTAATGATGCCGCTGCCCGCTATGGATAAATTACAAGTTTCAGCAAGTGTAGTTGCTGAGAATAGACCTGTCATAGCAAGGCCGGAGATGGGAAGGCGTTTGCTGTTAGAATGCTGCGCTTCCTGCATCAATGCCGGTAAGCACTTTTGTACTGGTTGACTCAACCCTCCGCTTAGGACGCTCTCCATGCAATATCGGGATTTACGTGATTTCATTGCTCAGTTAGAGCAACTGGGTGAGTTGAAGCGTATTCAGGCCACCATCGATCCCTATTTGGAAATGACCGAAATTTGCGACCGGGTGCTGCGCACAGGCGGGCCAGCGATTCTCTTCGAGCATCCAAAAGGTCATACCATCCCCGTACTGGGCAATCTGTTTGGCACGCCGCGCCGGGTGGCGTTGGGTATGGGTGCTGATAACATGGATGCCTTGCGGGACGTAGGCAAGCTGCTGGCCTTTCTCAAGGAACCCGATCCACCGAAAGGGATGCGCGATGCGTGGGAAAAATTGCCAATTTTCAAAAAAGTGCTGGATATGGCGCCGAAGAAAGTCGGCCGGCCGCCTTGTCAGGAACAGGTGATTGAAGCAGCGGATGTGGATCTGGCACAGTTGCCGGTGCAGCATTGCTGGCCTGAAGATGCCGGACCGCTGATCACCTGGGGATTGGTCGTCACACGGGGACCGAATAAACCACGCCAGAATCTAGGCATTTATCGCCAGCAGGTCATCGGGCGGAACAAGGTCATTATGCGTTGGCTGGCGCACCGGGGCGGGGCGCTGGATTTTCGCGACTGGCAACAGGCCCGGCCCGGTGAGCCGTTTCCCATTGCTGTGGCGCTGGGCGCTGATCCAGCAACTATTCTGGCGGCGGTGACGCCGGTACCGGACGCTTTGTCGGAGTATGCCTTTGCTGGATTGCTGCGCGGGTCGCGTACTGAGCTGGCGCAATGCTTGAACAGCGATTTGCAAATACCGGCGAGCGCTGAATTTGTGCTGGAAGGATATATCGCGCCCGGTGAAACGGCGCTGGAGGGGCCGTTTGGCGATCATACCGGTTATTACAATGAAGTGGATCGTTTCCCAGTGTTCACGATCGATCGCATCACGCACCGTGAAAACCCGGTTTATCACAGCACCTACACCGGCCGGCCGCCGGATGAACCGGCGATTCTCGGTGTAGCGCTGAACGAGGTCTTTGTACCGATTCTGCAAAAGCAGTTTCCCGAGATTATCGATTTTTATCTGCCACCGGAGGGCTGCTCTTACCGGTTGGCCGTTGTGGCGATGCGCAAACAGTATTCTGGACATGCCAAGCGGGTCATGTTAGGTGTGTGGTCCTTTCTGCGGCAGTTCATGTACACCAAGTTCGTCATCGTGGTAGATGAGGACGTCAATACTCGTGACTGGAAAGATGTGATCTGGGCGATGACGACCCGTATGGACCCGGTGCGGGATACGGTCACCATTGAGAATACGCCGATTGATTATCTCGATTTCGCCTCGCCGGTATCAGGATTGGGCTCGAAAATCGGTTTTGACGCTACGAATAAATGGCCTGGTGAGACAACGCGGGAATGGGGCCGGCCTATTGCCATGAGCGCGGCAGTCAAGCAACGGGTGGATGCGTTATGGGGGGAGTTGGGATTGTAGATCCGGCGAACCGGATTGAATGGATCTGTTTCTCAACAGATCGTATCTAAGATTATACAAGTGGGTTGATCAATGCCTTATCACGTCATTATCCAACCGGGCGGTCATGAGTTCCAGGTTGCGGATAACGAATCCGTGCTGGATGCCGCCCTGCGCGAAAAAGGCAGTATCTTGCCCTATGGCTGCCGCAACGGCACGTGTGGTTCTTGCATGGGTACGCTTTTGTCTGGCCAAGTGGTCTATTCTGAAGGCCGTCCATCCGCTCTCAGCGAGCGTGAAGCGATTGAGGGCAAGGCGTTGCTGTGTCAGGCGCGGCCGGATTCTGACTTGGTGATCGAAGTGCGCGAGGTGAAAACCGCTGGTGATATTCCGGTGAGAATCTTGCCCTGCCGGGTGGAGCAGCGGGAATTGCTGGCCCCGGACGTCATGCGATTATCTTTGCGGCTGCCCAACACGGAGCGCTTGCAATTCCTAGCGGGCCAATACGTGGATATCTTGCTGGCGGATGGCCGGCGGCGCAGTTTTTCGCTGGCCAATCCGCCCCATGCCGATAGCCTGCTGGAACTGCATGTGCGTCATGTGCCCGGGGGCTTTTTTACCAGTTACATATTCGAGCGGATGAAAGAGAAGGCTTTACTGCGCTTCCAGGGACCGCTGGGGACGTTTTTTCTACGCGAGGATTCGCCGCGCCCGGTCATTTTGGTGGGCGGCGGCACCGGATTTGCGCCACTGAAGGGTATGCTGGAACATGCCTTCCACATCGGGTGGAATCATCCGCTGCATTTGTACTGGGGAGCGCGGGCGCAGGTAGATTTGTATCTGAATATGTTGCCGCAGCGCTGGCTCGAAGAATATCCTCACTTCCGTTACACCCCGGTGCTGTCGGAGCCACGTATTGAGGATCACTGGAAGGGGCGGACAGGCTGGGTGCATGAAGCCGTTATTGCCGATTATCCCGATCTCAGCGGCTACGATGTTTATATGAGCGGCCCGCCACCGATGATTGATGCTGCTAAGCCAGCTTTTATGGCGCAGGGATTGCCTGCAGAGCAATTGTTCTACGATTCTTTTGAGTTTTCGGCGCGTTGAAATTATCCCATTCTCCCCGCTCTTCATAAATCAATGAAGAGCGGGGAGGGGATGAGCTTGAGGAATAAATGGAGGAGCGGATTGGTTGTCAGGTTGCCGCTGCTGGTGCAGTCGATTGATCCGGCCCTTCAAGCTGCACCTTCCCGGTAGCCGGCAGCATAGCGCCTTGTTGCTCCTGTGGTTTACCTACCAGCAGCCTCAATCCAGCGTGGAAGCACTGGCCAGCATAGGTCAGTTCATGCAGGGACTCTAGCAACTCACCCAATTCCTGGTAGGCATCTGGTGTGGGCATGATTTGAATGCTGCGTTCCAGGTAGTTGCGCGCCTTGGCATTTTGCTGGCAGCGCTTAGCCAGCCGGCCCAACGTCAGCAGCAAATACGCATCATCGCCGTGTTGCGCTAACCAGCCTTCAGCGGCAGCCAGTTGCGCCGTGGCATTGCCGCGCCCGAGCATCCCATAGCCAACGACCAGCTTTGAGCTCCAGCGCCGGTCAATCGCCTCGCGTAGCAGTGCCTCGGCGTCTTCAATAGCCTGACAGTCACACAAGGCGGTTGCATAGGCGACCAGAAACGCCTCATTTTCTTCACGCAGCATGATCGGCGCCTGTTTCCACAGTTCTCTCAGTTTCTCCAGCGAACCGCCAGCCGCCGTGACCTCCAGTAAAGCCAAGTAGGTCTGGGCCTGTAATTCGGCGAACAATTCAGCGCCCAATGCCTTTTGCTTCTGTACCTCTGGCAGCAGCTTTTGCAGCGGTTCCCAGGCCTTCAGGGACTGGTAGGTCTTGGCCAGCCATTGCAGTACGCCTGGATGGCGAGGATTGAGGGTGTGCAGCGATTCCAGAATAGTGCGTGCCTGTCCGGCATCTCCATCCTCCAGCAGGAATTCCGCACGGGTGAGTTGTATGGTTGTTTTATCGGATTCTGGCAAGTCTTCAGCCCGGCGCAGGTGCAGGTCACGGCGCCACTTGACATCGGGGAAATGATGGGCGGCGCGTGCCGCACCCAAGTAGTGCAGAGCAGGCGTTTCGCTGGATTCCGCACCTTTGAGCAAGGTCTTCTCAGCCGCCGCCCATTGGCCCGCGGAAAGCTGACGAATGCCGAGATCAAACAGCCGGCGGGCTTTTTTCCGGAGCCGCCGCTGATTAGCTTCCAAGGTTTGGGCGGGTGTTTGCCAAAGCCGGACGGCCAATCGAATCAGCAGATAGAAGGCGAAGAACGCGAAGATCAGGAAAATGACGAAGAATGTGAGGCTGGTCTCGATGGTCCATTGACCCATGCTAAACATGGCGTAGCCTGGATCTTGCCGGAGCGATAGCGCCATCCAGACCGAGATGAACAGCGTGATGATGATGCTGAGCAATAATCTCATGGTTTTGTCTCCTCGTTCATCGCCGGTGATTCAGCCGGTTCCGCGGCGGGTTTCCCCGGCTCCACCGGCAACGAGGCCGCTTTTGAAGCGCTCGAACCTGCGGACGCGGGCCGCATGGTCCGGATAGGCTGCCGCTGGGTGATGAATTCCTGGAACGATTGCCTGAGGCCCGTTAAGTCAGGAATATAGGGGTTGAACTGTACCGCTTGCAGGGCTTGAAGCTCAGCCAGGAACGCGGTGACTTTCGGGTCAGCCGTGTCAAAATAGTTCTCTGTCCAGTCGCGAACCTGTCCATAGGAATCCTGAAAGGCTTGCGCGTTGCTGCGCAAGAGAGCGGTTCGCAGGCTTTCCAGTTCCAGCCGCAGGTTCTGGCGCAGGAAGAATTCATCCTCACGAGCAATCAGTGGCGGTGCTTCGGTGCGCTGATGACGGATGACGACGATATCTTTGAACTGATGCCAAATGGCCTCGCTGGTGCGGTCCCACCAAGGGCGTTCGGTATCATCGCTTAAAGTAACCGTGGTGGCGGGTTTAACCCGATTCTTGATATCGGGTACGCCTGAGTCGAGTTTCAACGGCAGGCCGTCAATTTGTTTTTCCATTTCGACCAGCTTGTGAGCGAGCGCGTTGATGTCGGGTAGACGCACACCGTTCAGGGTGGCGATGGCTTCGCTGAGCATCGTTTGCACTGGAGCCAGTCTTTTTTCGTCAACTGTTTTTAACTGCTGTTGGGCAGCGCTCAGCGCCAGACGAGCGGCATCAACGTTGTGTTCCAGTTTGAGTTTGGTGTCGGCCAGCCGCAGCAAATAATCAACTTCTGCTAGAGGGAAGGCGTTAGTGTCGCCGCCCTTGGAGGCGATCAGCTTGACGGTTTCCAGGTGGTCGGCCAAGCCGTTATGACTGAGTTGCAGGTTTTTCAGATGCTCATTGAGCTGGGCGAGGCGCGTTTCCTGTTCCTGAATTTGCGCGCCGAGCGCCTGTTTCTCCTGTTGGGCTAAATTCTTGTGGGTCTCATGGCTCTCGCGCAGCAGCTTGATTTCGCTCTTAGCGATTTCGGTTTCGCCTTTTTGCAACTCAATGGCGTTTTTCAAAGGTTGCAGGTCGCCGGTCAGGCTCAATAGTTGTTCCTTGAGATTCTGATCGCCGGTGCGCAATTGGCTAATGGCATTCTTGTTCTGGTCGATTGGGCCCTTGAGCGCTTGGAGTTCTCCAACGGTGGTCTTGAGTGCTTGAAATTCAGGGTCCCGCTGAGCGATGGCTTGCTTGATGGCTTGATCCAGCCGGGTGGTCTGCGTGGCCTGTTCTTGTTGCCATAGGTACCATAGATAGCCGCTGCCGCCGCCCGCGCCCAAGGCCATCAGCAATGCGAATGCGGCCAGTCCCCGGCCGCTTTTGGGCGTGGGTGTTGGGGCTGCCGCAGGCGTGGCCAGCGGGGCGGGCGCTACTGCCGGTGTACTCGATGCCGTCTTCGCAGTTGAGGAGGCTGCGGGTTTGTCCAGTGTTGGGATAGTTGGGATGCTGTCAGTATCAGATTTTTGATCTGTCATGTCGCGTTACCGAAGAGGTGGTGGTGGATTCGTTGTCAGGCCGAACAGAGCGGCAAGGATGGCTTGGTTGCTGGCGTCCTGGGCGAGCAGGGGGTAGCGGCAGCCGTATTCCACGGCAATTTGCCGGATGCGGGCGCTGACCACGACCAGGGGTGTGTCACGTAAATTGTTTTGCCCGGCTGTCTTTAGCATATCAAAAAGATTCCGCAGGCTCTCGGTGCTGGTGATAAGAACCGCGCCAATTTCGCCCTGTGCCCAGCGATCTAGAAGCGGTTTGGCATCGACAGCGGGTGGCTGCCGCCGGTAAACTTCAGCGCGGACTACCCATGCATCACGAGCGATCAGGGTATCCGCCAGCCATTCCCGTCCGCCTTCACCGCGAATGATCACGATATGCTGACCGGCAACGTGTTGCAGGCGGGGCAGCGCCAACAGGGCTTCGCTGGTAAAGCCGTGTGCCGGCCGCAGGCAGCGGGTCACGCCCTGCCGTTCCAGCGCTTGAGCGGTCGCCTGGCCAATGGCGGCAATATCCAGCCGGGGTGGGAATCCGCCGCGTTCCTGAATCAAAGGCAACGCTCGATCAACAGCGTTCGTACTGGTGAAAATCGCCAGATTGTAATCGGCCAGTTGGTCAAAAACCGCTAGCGCTGGCGTCCAGTCGCGTGGTTCGGTGATGACCAGCGCCGGCCAGCGGATAGCGGCGCCGCCGTGTTGCTCAATTAACTGGCACAGAGTGTCAGCTTGATGCGCGGGGCGGGTAACCAGCACCCCCAGGCCGTTCAGGGACTGGTTCCTCTTGTCTGGAAGCCGTGTTGAGGGTGAGGGAGCACTCATTTCAGCAGGGGGCCAGCAACCGGCGCAAAATGGTATCGGCGCCGCGTCCGAGCAACTCTTCAGCAAGCGCCACGCCGAGATTTCCGGCGTCCAGAGATGAACCGCGAATTTCACCAGCAACGATTTGGCTACCGTCCGGTTCGCCCACCAGGCCGCGTAACCAAATTTGCCCGTTCTCTAGCAGGGCATAACCGGCGATGGGAATCTGACAGCCCCCTTGTAATTTGGCATTGAAGGCCCGTTCCGCCGTGACCCGGATATGGGTGGCGGGGTCATCGAGTCCTGCAATCAATTCCAAGGTCCGGGTGTCATCCAACCGGCATTCCACACCAATCGCTCCCTGGCCAATGGCGGGCAGGCTGAATTCAGGCCCCAGCGCCAGGGTGATACGTTCTTCCAGTCCAAGCCGTTTCAGACCGGCCGCCGCTAGCAGGATCGCATCAAATTCGCCGGTATCCAGCTTGGCCAGCCGGCTGCCGACGTTGCCGCGCAAGCTGCGAATTTCCCAACCGGGATAGCGGGCAGCCAGCTGGCATTGGCGGCGCAAGCTGGAGGTGCCGATCCGAGCGTTAACCGGCAGGGCGTCAGGATGGGAATAATGGCGTGATATGAAAGCGTCGCGGGGATCTTCGCGGGTCAAAATGACGGGTAGACCCAGATTTTCTGGAAAGGTGACCGGCACATCCTTCATGGAATGTACGGCAATATCGGCGCGACCGTCGAGCAATCCCTGCTCCAACTCCTTGACAAACAAGCCCTTGCCGCCGATCCGGGCCAGGGGGCTGTCGAGAATTCTGTCGCCCTGGGTCACCATGCCCACCAGTTCCACTGGTAAACCCGGATGGGCCTGGCGCAGGCGCCCGGCGACGTGTTCAGCTTGCCAGAGGGCGAGGGGACTTTTACGGGTGGCAATGCGCAGGGTATCGGTGAGCATGATCTAATGTGGATCGTAAGGTTATTTATTAACAGCATAGAGCAGACCGGCATTAAATGCCGGTGAGCAGAGAATCCAGGGTAGCAATAATCCGGTCATGATCAGTCATCCCATTAGATGGGAATGCCGTTCCGTTGCGACGCCAGCAATGTCAGCATTTGATCCTCCAGCGCAATGGATGGCCGCGCCGTAGGCCGGTCGTTGCCGGTATCGGTGGTCTTGTGTAGCATCCTATTTGTATTCAAGACAAGGGGGATGCCATGTGCGGCCAACCAGGCAGATCCAGGGTTGACGATTCACCAGCAGTACCACTACGGTTATTTGAAGAGTCCAGGGCTTCTATGAGAAAGCATGTCATGCTTCAATGCTTGGGGGGAAGTCTGATCTTCGCCCTGTTATTCTTTACCGTGATAGAAAAGGCCAATGCGATGGGTAAGCTTTGCGTATTTTCGGCAGTTCAAGGGGTCGTCCTTAGCCAGAATCAGCCAGTCGCCGGCGCGGTTATTAATCGCAAGTTTATCTGGGCCTGGGGCAAAGAAACCGGCGCCGATGAAGCAGTGACTGACGCAAATGGCGAATTTCGCCTGCCTGCTATCTTCAGGAGTTCTTTGCTCGGTTCATTTCTGCCCCATCAACCCTTCATCGAGCAGACCTTGCTCATTCTGCACCAGGGTAAGGAATACAAGGCCTGGATGTTCGATAAGATGAACTACGAGGAGAATGGCGAACTTCAGGGCAAACCAATTTCCCTCGTCTGCCGCCTTGAAAACGAGCCGAGCCGCAAAGGCGAAATTTATGGCATTTGCGATATTCGTTGAATTCCTAAAAGTTCAACAGGAGAAATCATGAATACTTTAAATCCGCAGCAGGCGGCGGCTATTGCAACAGGCGTCTATCGTCTGATGAATCGTTCGATATCGGAGCTACAGGCGCGTGGCGGTGAGTTGGGCTGCGAGGACATGTTCACCGTTAACGACTCGTCACGCTTCACTGGAAAATCAGGCGGTCTCATTGCCTGGAAGGACATTACCGGCTTTGGCTATATCGCCGCTGGCCAGGGAAGCTACCAGGGTGAGGTGTTGCTCGCGACCCGCGGTACGCAAAGCAAACCTGACTGGTTGAGCAATCTCAATATTGGATTGCAACTGGGACCGGGCGGTTATCCGGTGCATGCGGGTTTCAATCAGGTCTGGAAATCCTTTGCGCCAGAGATCATGGCGTTCCTCCGCAACCGCAATCCGGCCACCATTCATTGCGTGGGCCATAGCCTGGGCGGCGCACTCGCCACTCTTGGCGCCGACTACCTTTCAGCCGCTCAGGCTGGCGCTGTCAAGCTTTATACTTTCGGCGCGCCCCGTACCGGGGTAGGGCTTTTCGCTGAAAGCCTGACGTCACGGGTTGGTGCTGCCAACATGTTCCGCGTCTATCACACCTCCGATCCGGTACCCATGATTCCGGTGTTCCCTTTTCAACACGCGCCTGCCGGCAAGCGGGGCCTGCCGGTCAAGAATGGCAATCACGGTCTGATCAGCAAAGATGCCCATTCAATGGATCCTAGCTATATCAATGCGGTCGCTTCGCTCAGTTGGCCGGGCCTGGAAGCAGCGTCGCGGGAAGCAGAACTGTCACCGGGAAAAATCGAATCCTGGTTGAACGCGGCTGCGGCGAGCGGTAGCCCGGTGATGGCCGGCAGCGCCTTTGTGCTGAAGATGATTGGCAAGGTGATCAACTGGATTCTTTCGAAAGCTGGCGCGCTGGCCGTGGGGGCGGTTGGCTTGGCGTTGACGGCAACCGCTACCCTCCTTGACCATCTGGCCTGGATGCTGCACCGGGCTGCGCAATTTTCCAAGGAAGTCGCCGGGCATGTCGAGAACCTTGTTGTTGTTATCTTCAAATTTCTCGGCCGGCCGCTGGTCAAAGGCATGTCCTTGACTCTGGTTTTTATTAGCTTTGTACTCGATTTACTCTTCCAGAGACTGCGGAGCACCGCTTTGGGCGCGGTCGCTCTGGCCGGTCGATGATCTATCACAAACACGGACGAGCCATGAGCGACCAACCAACCAATCAGACCTGGGGCGGACGATTTACTGAAAGCACCGATGCCTTTGTTGCCGTGTTCACCGCTTCGGTGGGTTTTGACCGGCGGATGTACCGGCAAGATATTCAAGGGTCCATTGCCCATGCCCGGATGTTGTTGCGGATTAAAGTCTTATCCGAAGCGGATTGTGCCGCGATTGTCCAAGGACTGGAGGCGATTCGTGGCGAGATCGAGCGTGGCGAGTTTTCGTGGTCTACTGCCCTGGAAGATGTTCATATGAATATCGAGGCGCGGTTGACCGAGCGGATTGGCGATGCCGGCAAGCGCTTGCATACCGGCCGCTCCCGTAATGATCAGGTGGCGACCGATATCCGCCTGTATTTGCGCGACACCATCGATGTCATTCTGGCTGAGATAAGGCGGCTACTGGGTGGTTTAGCGGAATTGGCGATGCGCGAAGCCAGTACAATTATGCCGGGATTCACCCATCTGCAAGTTGCTCAACCGGTGACTTTTGGTCATCACATGCTGGCCTGGTTTGAAATGGTGAAACGCGACTATGAGCGGTTAGTGGATTGCCGCAAGCGGGTCAATGTCATGCCATTGGGCGCGGCAGCGCTGGCAGGGACGAGCTATCCACTGGACCGGCCGTATACCGCGCAACTGCTTGGGTTTGATGCCCCTTGCGCCAACTCGCTGGATGCGGTCAGCGACCGGGATTTTGCTATTGAATTCACGGCCGCTGCGGCGGTTCTGATGACTCATTTGTCACGGATGGCGGAGGAACTGGTGTTGTGGTCTTCGGCGCAGTTTGATTTTATTGATTTGCCGGACCGGTTTTGTACGGGCTCATCGATCATGCCGCAAAAGAAGAATCCTGATGTGCCGGAACTGGTGCGTGGCAAGGTGGGGCGGGTGAATGGGCATCTGATTGCGTTGCTGACGCTCATGAAAAGTCAGCCACTGGCTTATAACAAGGATAATCAGGAAGATAAGGAACCGTTGTTTGATACAGCAGATACCGTTCTCGGTTGTCTGCGTGCATTTGCTGACATGATTCCCGCACTGCTCCCTAAACGGGACAACATGCTGCAATCCGCCCGGCGTGGTTTTGCCACAGCAACGGATCTGGCGGATTATCTGGTACGCAAAGGACTGCCATTCCGGGATGCCCATGAAATCGTCGGTCAGGCGGTGCGGCTGGGTGTGGAAACTGAGCGGGATCTAGCAGAGATGGCATTGGAGGAATTGCGGCAGTTCTCGCCGCTGATCGAAGATGATGTGTTTACGGTGTTGACCTTGGAAGGTTCCGTTGCTGCCCGCGATGTACTTGGTGGTACGGCGCCGGATCGAGTCCGGCATGCCGCGTCTCAGGCGCAGGCTTGGGTGGCGCAGAGTTGACCGCTGCGTTCTCCGGGGAGAGAAACGATTGAAAATCTGGATCGATGCGGATGCCTGTCCGGCCCCGGTTAAAACTATTATATTCCGCGCTTCACAACGGGTCCGGATACCGGTGACCCTGGTGGCCAATCATCGCGCACAAACCCCGCCTTCCCCGCTGATCAAGGTGGTGCAGGTCAGCCAGGGTTTCGATGCCGCCGATGACTACATCACCGGACATGCAACCGCCAGTGATCTGGTGATCACTGGCGATATTCCATTGGCAGCGCGACTGGTTGCACAAGGAATTCCGGCGCTCAACCCGCGTGGCGAGTTATATACGGCGGATAATGTTCAGGAGCGGCTGGCGTTGCGCAATCTTAAAGAAGAATTGCGGTCAGCCGGCGGCATGACCGGTGGTCCAGCACCTTACCATGACCGCGACAAGCAAGCCTTTGCCAATAGTTTGGATCGCTGGCTGACTCGGCACTGTGCAAGCTAACCCAATGTTCTTTTGGCTAATATTTAGAACAGTTCGATATCCTCTTCCTCGCCTCCACTGCTGCTAGCGGTCGCTTTCTGTTTCTTTTTCTCCATGGCATCGGTGTAAATAGCTAGGGCCTGCTTAACGCTTTTCCCTGCCATCATTGCTTCAAACATCAAGCGTTCTTCTTCCATGGTATAGCGCGATTTGATCTTTTCCTGCATGCCCAGCCATTCATACGGGTTATACAGCCGCCTGGCATCAGAAACCAGATTGGCTAGTGAGCCCAGACTAGAAGTAACATGGCTTAGCCGCTGGGTTAGCTTATCGTAGAATTGAAAAGCGACGATGGCTGAATGCATCATCCCGCTGATGGTTGCGCAGCTTTCAATCATCGCTGCCTTGGCTGCTGCGTTCTCCGCTGTGTCTGGCAGCGCGGCAGCGGTTCTTTCAATCATCTTGACTTGCCCCACCATCGAAGTGAAGGAATTACTGAGCATCTCCACCGAGCCATCACTGTCACGCATCGATATTTCAATTTGCGCAACGGCTAGCGCCAGCATCAAAATGGTCTCCCGGACTTGGCTCCAATCTAGGTCGGGATTGCCCGCAGTTGAACCCTGCACTTCAATCATGACGTTCTCCTCGAAATCGTGTGGCGATGTTGAGAAAGTCCGGCTCTTAGCAAGTGAGAGCGGATCAGCATTAATCATCAGCATTAATCTCAGCATTAATCATTGTAGGCGCTTAACCTGATCATCATGAAGCAAACCGTTATGCCGGCGCACTAATATTGACCATGCTGGCATCTTCAGCACCTGCTTTTTGAGCGGATCAAAGCATTTTCCCTATAGAAAATAATTCTAATTCAAATGCGTAACATTTGCCGGTGCTATAGCTTTTAATGCGCTGCCGGGTAAGTCTTGTTTGGCGCATTATTTGCAAATTCTCCTGTAATGTTCCCACCTCCGCCCCTCCAAGAGGAAAGGGAAGCCGGTTGTGATGTTTGCCTCACCTATGCGGAGTGACTGATTGATGCATGCACCTTCCTCCTCCCTGTCAGCACGGGGCCTATATCGGCCTGAGTTTGAAAGAGATAGTTGCGGTTTCGGCCTGATGGCCCAGATGGATAATCAATCAAGCCATTGGTTGGTGCAAACCTCTATTGCGTCCTTGGCCCGTCTGACCCATCGTGGTGCAGTAGCCGCCGATGGCAAATCCGGTGATGGCTGCGGGTTGCTAATGCGCAAACCAGATGCCTTCTTGCGCCGGATTGCCGCTGAATCAAGCATTGCCTTGGGAGAGTTATACGGCATCGGTATGGTGTTTCTCAACCGTGAACCGGATCAGGCGGCGGCCGCTCGCGCCGGCTTGCAAGCGCAACTGGAAAAAGAAGGGTTGACTGTTGCTGGCTGGCGTCCGGTTCCGGTTAATCCGGATGCCTGTGGCGACGAATCGCGTAGGACCTTGCCGCACATTGAGCAGATTTTTGTTAATCCGCCTGCCGGCATGACCGCCGAGGCGTTCGAACGCCATTTATTCGTCGCCCGCCGCCGCGCTAACGTGCAGATTAGCCAACGCGATCCGGTCTACTATGTGCTCTCTTTATCCGGGCGGGTGATCAGCTACAAGGGGCTGGTGATGCCAGCCAATCTGCCGGTCTTCTATCCTGATCTCAACGATCCGGGTCTGGAATCTTCCATTTGCCTGTTCCATCAGCGTTTTTCCACCAACACCCTGCCGCAGTGGTGGCTGGCGCAACCGTTCCGCTATTTAGCCCATAATGGCGAAATTAATACTATTTGCGGGAACCGGAATTGGACCGCTGCCCGCAGCCATGTCTTTTCCTCATCCCTGTTACCGGATATGGCGGAAATCCGCCCTCTGGTCAATATGCATGGCTCCGATTCCAGTTCGCTGGATAACATGTTGGAGATGCTGGTAATGGGCGGCATGGATATTTTCCGGGCGATGCGCCTGCTGATTCCACCGGCTTGGCAGAATATTGAACATATGGACCCGGATTTACGGGCATTCTACGAGTTCAATTCCATGCATCTGGAACCGTGGGATGGTCCCGCTGGCATTGTGTTAACCGATGGCCGTTATGCCGGTTGCGTGCTGGACCGCAACGGTCTGCGTCCGGCCCGCTATGTCATTACCGAAGACCGTCATTTGACTATCGCCTCGGAAATTGGCGTCTACGACTATGCTCCCGGACAGGTGGTCGCTAAGGGCCGGATGCGGCCGGGTGAAATGCTGGCGGTCGATGTCGAGACGGGTCGCCTGCTAACACCGGCCGATATCGATAACGATCTTAAGAACCGTCATCCTTACCGGCGCTGGTTACGTGGCAATATCCAGCGGCTGCGTTCGCTGTACAAGGACGAGCCGGAACCCGCGCCGCAAACCCCGGAGACCCTGAACGTTTATCAAAAGCTGTTTGGTGTAACGTTCGAGGAGCGCGACCAGGTATTACGGGTGTTGGCCGAGGCCGGTCAGGAGGCCATCGGTTCGATGGGCGATGATACCCCGTTTGCTGTCCTCTCCGGACGGCCACGCTCGCTTTATGATTACTTCCGGCAGCAGTTCGCGCAGGTGACTAATCCGCCGATTGATCCTTTGCGCGAGGCGGTCGTGATGTCGCTGGAAACCTGTCTTGGGGTCGAGTGCAATCTGTTCGAGGAAAGCCCAGCGTACGCACCCCGGCTGACCGCCAACTCACCGGTAATGACCGAAGGCCGGATGCAGGCGTTGCTCGCCAATCCCGGCGGCCGTTACCCCCACCAGCGCATTGAGTTGAATTATCCAGCCGGTGAAGGACTGCAAGCTGCGATTCAACGGATTTGCGATGAAGCGGTTGCTGCGGCGCGCAATGGCGCGGTGTTGCTGGTGCTGTCTGATCGCGCTATCGCCCCCGGCCGGTTGCCGGTTCACGCCCTGCTGGCGGCCGGTGCAGTCCATCACCGGCTGGTGCGGGACGGGTTGCGTTGCGATGTGAACTTGCTGATTGAGACCGGCACGGCCCGCGACCCGCATCAGATTGCCGTTTTGATTGGCTATGGTGCGACGTTAGTGCATCCCTATCTGGCCTATGATCTGCTGCGTGACCTGTTGCGCACCGGCGAAATCACCGATCGTGATTTTCCTGCCCTGGTGGAAAACTATCGCAAAGGCATCAATAAAGGTTTGTACAAGATCATCTCCAAGATGGGGATTTCTACGATCAATAGCTATCGTGGTGCGCAGTTATTCGAAATCGTCGGGCTGCATGATGAGGTAGTTGATCTCTGTTTCAAGGACACCGTCAGCCGCATTCAGGGTGCGCGCTTTGCAGATTTGGAAGCCGAACAGATCGAGTTGTCGCGCCGGGCCTGGAAGCGCCGGCAAGCGATTGATGCCGGTGGGTTGCTCAAATACATCCACGGTGGCGAGTACCATGCTTACAATCCTGATGTGGTGTATGCCCTGCAAAAGGCAGTTAGCAGCGGCAGTTACGCGGATTATCAGGAATATGCCCGTCTGGTCAACGGGCGGCCAGTGGCGGCTTTACGCGACCGGTTCCGCTTGAAACCCGCAGGCCAGCCCATCCCGCTGGAAGAAGTGGAATCGCTGGAAAGCATTCTGCCGCGCTTTGATTCCGCTGGCATGTCGCTGGGCGCGTTGTCCCCGGAGGCACATGAGGCATTGGCGGTAGCCATGAACCGGCTGGGCGGGCGATCTAATTCCGGTGAAGGTGGTGAAGATCCGCTCCGTTACGGCACGGAGAAGATGTCCAAGATTAAGCAGGTCGCTTCCGGGCGCTTCGGCGTGACGCCCGCTTATCTGGTTAATGCTGAAGTGTTGCAAATTAAGGTCGCCCAGGGCGCCAAGCCTGGCGAGGGTGGACAATTACCCGGCGATAAGGTCAACGCCACCATTGCCCGGTTGCGCTATTCCAAGCCCGGTGTGGCGCTGATTTCGCCGCCGCCGCATCACGATATTTACTCCATCGAAGACTTGGCGCAACTGATCTTCGATCTTAAGCAGGTCAATCCCCAGGCGCTGGTATCGGTCAAGCTGGTTGCTGAAGCGGGGGTTGGCACCATCGCCGCCGGAGTTGCCAAAGCCTATGCGGATCTGATCACCATTTCCGGTTACGACGGCGGCACCGGCGCTTCGCCATTGACCTCAGTCAAATACGCGGGTTCGCCCTGGGAACTGGGGCTGAGCGAGACTCACCAGACCTTGCGGATGAATCATTTGCGGGACAAAGTGCGTCTGCAAACCGACGGTGGGTTGAAAACCGGTCTGGACGTGATCAAGGCGGCGATTCTGGGCGCGGAGAGTTTCGGTTTTGGCACCGCGCCGATGGTGGCGCTGGGCTGCAAATATCTGCGGATTTGCCATCTCAATAACTGCGCCACCGGGGTTGCCACCCAGAATAATGTGTTGCGATTAAAGCATTTCCGGGGGACGGCGGACAAGGTTATGAATTACTTCCGCTTTGTCGCCCAGGAAACGCGGGAGATTATGGCAGGGCTCGGCATCCGCCAGTTTGAGGATCTGATCGGTCGCACGGAGTTGCTGGATATCCTGCCGGGCGAAACTGGTAAACAAGGCAACCTCGATTTGTCGCCGTTGCTGCTGGATGCAGACCTGTTGCTGGATCATCCGCAATTCTGTATCGAACCGCGTAATGAACCGTTTGATAAGGGTGAGTTGGCCGAGCAGATGGTCATTGATGCATTACCAGCAATTGAAGGTAAAACCGGTGGCGAGTTCCACTATGCGGTTAAGAACATCCACCGTTCTATTGGCGCTCGGCTGTCAGGAGAAATTGCCCGCCGGTATGGCAATCTGGGCATGGAGAATACGCCGGTCACGTTGCGGTTGACGGGTACCGCGGGTCAGAGTTTCGGGGTATGGAACGCCGGCGGTTTGCATCTTTATCTCGAAGGCGACGCCAATGACTATGTGGGCAAGGGCATGGCCGGCGGCAAGCTGATCATCTACCCGCCGCGTCACAGTCAATTTGCCAGCCAGGAAACGCCGATTATCGGTAACACCTGTTTGTATGGCGCGACCGGTGGCGTGTTATATGCGGCGGGAACGGCGGGCGAGCGGTTTGCCGTGCGCAATTCCGGAACGCTCGCGATTGTCGAGGGAGTCGGCGATCATGGCTGCGAGTATATGACCGGCGGGGTAGTGGTCGTGCTGGGTGAAACCGGAGTGAATTTTGGCGCAGGCATGACGGGCGGTTTCGCCTTCGTACTGGATGAGCGCAATGCCTTCGTGGATTGTTATAACCATGAATTGATCGATATCCATCGGATTGCGACCGAGAACATGGAGCCGCAGCGCAATTATCTGCTGGAGTTGATTGAGGACTATGTCGTTGAGACAGGCAGCGCCTGGGGCCAGACGATCCTGGACGACTTTCGTTACTACGCCAGCCGGTTCTGGTTGATCAAGCCAAAAGCGGCGGATCTCAAGTCACTGGTGGGCGCATTGCGTGAAGCAGCGTAAGAAGAGCCTGAACCCTATTCGTGCCGTTTGCCACCGGATACACCTATGTCTCAAGCTAAGCCACTCCTGTTTATCGAAAACCCCCGCCAGGACCCGGAAAAGAAACCGGCCCGCGAGCGTGTTCTCGAATTTAAGGAAATCTACGGGCAATTCGATGCCTCATCAGCCGCTGTTCAGGCGGGCCGCTGTCTGCATTGCGGTAATCCTTACTGTGAGTGGAAATGTCCGGTTCACAACTATATTCCCAACTGGCTGCAATTGATTGCCGAGGGCAATTTATTCGAAGCTGCCGAACTCTCGCATCGCACCAATTCGCTGCCGGAGATGTGTGGCCGGGTTTGCCCGCAAGACCGGTTATGCGAAGGCGACTGCACCCTCAATGAGGGCTTCGGCGCGGTCACCATCGGCTCTATCGAGAAATACATCACCGATGAGGCACTGAAAGCCGGGTGGCGGCCTGATATGTCTCAGGTGACGCCGGCAGGCAAGCGAGTGGCGGTTATCGGCGCGGGACCGGCAGGGCTTGGTTGTGCGGACATTCTGATCCGCAACGGGGTTAAACCGGTGGTGTTCGACCGCTATCCGCAAATCGGTGGTCTGCTTACCTTTGGCATCCCGCCGTTCAAGCTGGAAAAAGAAGTGGTGCAAACCCGCCGTGAAATCATGGAGGGGATGGGTGTGGAATTCATGCTCAACACTGAAATTGGCCGCGATCTGCCGTTTCAACGCCTGCTGGATGAATATGACGCGGTATTTCTCGGTATGGGGACCTACACCTATATGAAAGGCGGTTTCCCCGGTGAAAATCTATCCGGTGTCTACGACGCGCTACCCTATCTGGTTTCCAATGTTAACCGTCTGTTGGGGTTAGAAAAAACACCTAGTGAATTCATCGGCATGCAGGACCAGCGGGTGGTGGTGCTTGGTGGCGGCGACACCGCAATGGATTGTAACCGCACCGCCGTTCGCCAAGGCGCAGCCAGCGTGACTTGCGCCTACCGCCGCGACGAGGCCAACATGCCGGGTTCACGGCGCGAGGTGGCCAACGCCAAGGAGGAGGGCGTGCGCTTTCTGTGGAACCGTCAGCCACTGGAAATTGTCGGCAACGGACGGGTCGAAGGGGTTAAAGTTTGCGCAACACAGCTCGGTGCGCCGGATGCCAAAGGCCGGCGTGCGCCTGAAATTCTACCCGGCTCCGAGGAAATTTTGCCTGCTGACCGGGTTATCATCGCCTTTGGTTTCCAGCCTAACCCGGCACCCTGGTTCAACGAATTCGGCATCGCCGTGGACTTGCAGGGCCGGGTGCAAGCCTCGCCCAAGAGTCAGTTCAAATTCCAGACCCGTAATCCTAAAGTGTTTGCGGGCGGCGATATGGTGCGCGGCTCGGATTTAGTAGTCACTGCTGTTTTCGAAGGCCGGGAGGCAGCGGAGGGGATTCTGGATTATCTGGGCGTGTAAGAAAGCCGCTTTTCCTTGAAATTTACTTCCTGCCCTGATGCGCACGGCCACTCGGTTAAGCCGCTGGTGTTGAGCTTGTCTAATTATAAAAATATTAAATATTAATAAGTTAATATTTTAAGCCGAACTTTGACAAGCTCAGGCAATCTCTCTTCCATAGTGTTCTTAACCTACCGGAAGAAACCTTCATGCAGTCTCATGCGGTTCATTCATGGACGTTATTTCGGAAACCTCGGCCCACTTGATGTAAAATTGCCGTCAAAATTGGGTTGATCGCTCGCTTCGCTGGATTTCCTCGCCGGGTTTTACCCCGCCTCAAACTGAGCAACCATGATTACCACATTGCATAATGATCGCCTGCTGCGGGCGCTGCGCCGCCAGCCGGTGGATGTCACGCCGGTTTGGCTGATGCGTCAAGCGGGCCGCTATCTGCCGGAATACCGCGCCACCCGTGCCCGCGCCGGTAATTTCATGCGCCTGTGTCAGACCCCGGAACTAGCCTGTGAGGTCACGCTGCAACCGCTCGCCCGCTTTCCTCTCGACGCGGCCATTTTGTTCTCGGACATCCTGACCGTGCCGGACGCGATGGGTCTGGGGTTATCGTTTAGCGAGGGCGGCGGTCCGCAGTTCGCCCGGCCAGTGCATTCAGCGGCGGATATTCAACGGTTGTTCGTGCCCGATCCGGAAGTAGAACTACGTTATGTCATGGATGCCGTGCGCTTGATCCGTCAAGAACTGCGAGGTCAAGTGCCGCTGATCGGCTTTGCCGGCAGCCCATGGACGCTAGCAACCTATATGGTCGAAGGGGGTTCCAGCAAGGATTATGTCCGGATCAAGAGCCTGCTGTATGACCAGCCGGAATTGTTGCACCGCCTGCTGGAGATCACCACCCAATCGATCATTGCTTATCTGAATGCGCAATTGGCCTCTGGCGCTCAGGCGTTGATGGTGTTCGATACCTGGGGCGGCATTCTGACGCCACGCGCCTATCAGGAATTCTCACTGGCCTACTTGTCACGGATCGTCGCCGGGCTGGTTCGAGAAACCGGCGATGAGCCGGCGCCTGTGATCCTGTTTACCAAGGGGGGCGGCGCTTGGCTGGAAGAGATTGCCGCGACCGGTTGCGATGCGGTGGGTGTCGATTGGACCATCAATCTCGGTGATGCCCGCCGGCGGATTGGTGACCGGGCCGCCGTGCAGGGCAATCTTGATCCTGCTGTGTTGTATGCTTCGCCTGACCGTATCCGCCAGCAGGCCGCCCATGTGTTGGCTGACTTCGGTCCTGGTTCTGGCCATGTGTTCAACCTGGGGCATGGCATCCAGCCCGGCACCGACCCGGAACATGCCCGGGTCCTGGTAGAGGCGGTGCATGAACTCAGCAGACCCTATCACGCCAGCACCGGACGTTAAGCAGGATCACCGAGTGAATCGCACCACGCCCCTGAAGCCACCCAGCCCCCAAATCCTGTCTTCCGGGGTTGTCGTGGTGCATTGGACGGGTGAATATTACGACTATTTACTATTGCGAGCCTACAATTACTGGGATTTTCCTAAAGGTGTGGTGGAAATCGATGAATCGCCGTTGCAAGCGGCCGTTCGTGAAGTGGAAGAGGAAACCACGTTGACCGGTCTGCGGTTTCGCTGGGGTGATGTCTACCGCGAAACGCATCCTTATAACCAGGGACGCAAGGTTGCCCGTTACTATATTGCTGAATCACCAGGCATTGAGGTTCATCTGCCGCTAAATCCTGAATTGGGCCGTCCCGAGCACAGTGAATTCCGCTGGGTTAACCGTGCCGAAGCTTGGGGCATGCTGACTCCACGGGTACGAGCGATTCTAGAATGGACCGATGGCATCATTGCCCGGCCTGTGCGGCGGTTTTGAATGGCGAATGGATGTCGGCACGGCGTATTTTCATGCCTTATTAGCGCTTAATTCGACTTTTTTGCATTCACCCGGAGGTCATCCTCGATGTCCCAAACTTATCAACCACTGATGTTTCATCATCTGGGAGCCGGCGCAAGCTATTTTCGTCCGCAGCAGCATTTGTCTGAACACGTCGCTGCCGATGATCCCGCCTTGTCGGCGATGACCGATCTGAGTCTAGTGACCGCCTATACTGCTGAATTGGATACGCCCTTGAGCAAGGCGCAGGAGACCATGGTCAAGCGCAGGGTGCGCATGCTGCTGGTGCGCGATGTAGAAGGGCACATTGTCGGACTGGTCACCAGCCGCGACATTGAAGGCGAAAAGCCCA
>Ga0116152_10000840_pt1 | contig 25347 bp, 16 predicted proteins | sample AD_UKC119_MetaG_FD_89894 | JGI IMG/M metagenome (GOLD analysis project Ga0116152, IMG submission 89894) | Active sludge microbial communities of municipal wastewater-treating anaerobic digesters from Hong Kong - AD_UKC119_MetaG | ecosystem: Engineered > Bioreactor > Anaerobic > Digestate...
TACAATGGTATCGGCAAAAGCAGGGCTTTTAATCATTTTCTGATACACTTCTGTAGTGTTATCAGGATAAATTCTTGTCAGCTCCAGAATAACGGAATCAGAAACAGCCATACCAACATTATGGGTAATAACATTCACTGCAAAAGAATCCAGATCGCTGGTTACGTTGGAAGGGTTAAAATATATGCTTCCGGTAGTCAGCATCAGGTCTGGTTGTGGTTGTCCGCCAATTCTCATAACGGGATCCCCGTGTAACGTCATTTCAAGGCATACATCACGGATATAGGACGATGTTGTATAACTCTGAAGCGTTTTCACCGTTTCCATCATTATGTAACCAATGGGTTTATTGTAATCCTGCTTCGAAATTCGCCGGATCAGTTCAGAACTGTAGCTGTCAAGCGAAGTCATGAGTGATTTCGTAATTGAGCCCAGATATCCGATGGTGCCTTTGTTTTCAATCAGAACAAATTCTTCAGCTGAACTGTTGGTCGGTTGATAAAGATCTCCTGCAAAGCATGAGTTGGCAATCAAAAATGGGTAACGCTTGTAGTTGCTGTAGTCCTGCGGATTATCAATACTGATATCAAAACCGATTCCGGCGGCATGGCCGAAGAAATTCAGAATGGCCACTCCTTCATTAATGAGATCTTTCAGACTATCGCTTTGATTCTGTTGAATCGGTGCTGTTGATGATTTTGAAAAAGTCTTGACATCGGCTCCGAAATAGGGTGCCTGAAGTGTGTCGCGGTAATGATTCAGATAATTGAGCAGGGTCATCATCTGTCCGTAATCAGAACCACCGGCAAAATGCAAAACACGCTTCATCCATTGATTGGCAAAAGGATTGGCTGGATTGAAGGGCTGATTCTGCTCTGTTTCGAAATCCTGCATTTTTTCGAGATACCATTCAACAGCAGTGGAATTGCGGGCTGCGAGCCGGCCAGTGGGTATGTGTTGAGCATAATTATTGTCACCAAGTTCTGATGTAAAAAGATTATCTGAAGGCGGATTGCCAAATGAAGGCACCAGCGTCAAACCATTATATGTAACGTTTTTTCGATAATTGTACTGAGTATCTCCAGCGCGATATCCCTTTCCAATCAAAAACAATCCATGTATGGTATCGGCAAAATAAGCACGCGCAAAACGAGTGAAATTGGTTATCCCAAGCGGATGTTTATTGATGCCGTATGCAAATTCATCATACAACAGATCAACGTCGGCAACGAGCGGATTATAGCCCGTTGTTGAGCGATAAGAAGCATAATTGTTGGCTTTTGCAAGCAACGAACGATGAGTGACAATCAGATAATCAGTGCCGGAATACGCTGCATCACCATAATTGATAAAATAACCAGAAGTGCCACTGCTGTTCACCGGCTGCATTGATGAAACATAAACCACATTGCTCTCGGCTGCAAGATACATCTGTTTCAAACCACCACTGTTCGGTACCAGGAAATTCACGCTGGCACCGGCACGCGATGTCAGAATACGACGGTGATTGGTCAGGTCATGAACAACGACCGTATCAGTAGTTGGCGCTGTAAGTCCTGTAAATGCAAAATAAGTTTTTGCTCCCGCGCCATCGTTAGATTCAAATAACAAAGAACCCGATGAGTTTAGATTCAGTTGTCGCGGATAACGGATATCGATATAGCTCAAAGTGGTAAAATCAGCTACACTTCCAAGATCATCAGGAAGAGTGAAATTAAAAACAGTTGAACCGGATGTAAAAGATCCGGCAGGCCTGCTTCTTACAATTTTTACGGGGACATAACCTTCAAAAATAGTATCAATTGTTAATCCGGCAAAATTCATCATCACATGATGATCGGGATAAGCATTGATGTAATCCGATGCACCAAGCAACATTAAATCCACAGATGCATCGGGACCGGATGCAAATACCGAAGGAGTCGGAACACTGCGGGTATATATCAACGACGAATTGATATCAAAACCAGTATCGAACCAACCTTCGCAATTGGTATAACGTGGATCGGTGATGCCGTTCTGATCGGTCTTTCCATTGAAATAACGGGCCGTGTAGTTTGTCCGTGAATTGAACCACACATAACTTTCACTGGTGTAACCCGAAAAATTCCTATCAGTTTCAATACTTACACGCCGGTTTGTTATTGATGAATTCCATGTCAGAAAGTAAATTGTCGTATCGTTAAACAAGCTGTAATCAGGATTTGGCATATCGGCCGGATTGTCATATACATCTGCATCAAAATCGCCACGGTTGCGCTTTCCATAGAATTCTATATAGTCACCTGAATTGAAAAAACCATCATTTTCGCCATGCACATAAATGTATTGTTCCTCTCCGAAAGCGAACAACTGGAACTGTCGCGGGTCGAAGGAGGCAATAGGCACTCCCGATGATGCAAGCGTTGAATAAGAAATCCTGTAAATACCATCCTGAGCAACTTTTATCTTAAAATAGGGCTGCGAATAATTAATCCATTCATTGCCGTAATTCTGCGCTTTCACATCATTACAGCAAAATAATCCAATGAGAAAAAACAGAAATAATAAATTTTTATTCATTCATCAGATACTTGGGTTAATACTGCTTCCTGTGCCTTTCGGTCTGATATTGAAAACAAGTGAAAATACATGCGAATACAAAGCAACACTCACATCGCCCAGATCGGTGAGCGCATAATCAATACTCATGATGTCTTTTATGCGGATTCCCACACCCATATTGGGCTGCACCGTGGTCACTTTTTCCCCGTCGAAATTGGTTTCCTGCTGAATATTGCCAAATCCGCCACGCAGATATGCCACATTTTTATAATTCAATTCAAAACCAGCATGCAGATCGGCACTGGCAAAACCGGTTTTCAATATCACATTTCTTTTCCCATCAAAAGTAATGTCCATACCGGCTTCGGGATATATGGAAAAGCTGTTTGAAATATCAAATTTCCTTCCCGCACCCAGCAGCAATCGAGGCATGGTGAGCTCCAGACTGTTTTCGGGAATTTCGTTTCCGGTGAGCGTAAACACTTCGCGGGTTGCATCATCCAACGTAAATGACCAGGCATTGAATGTTGAAGTAACATCGCGCAATACCGCGCCGAAACGCCAATTGTCCTTTCTGTACTGAGCGCCTGCATCAATACCAAAGCCCCAGCTGCCGCCGAAATCGCCCACTGTGCGGCGAATGATTTTCAGGTTTCCACCGACCTGCAGGTTTTTGATGGGCAGCTTGCGCGAATAACTCACGATAAAAGCATTGTCGATGGCACTGAATGTTGTAATGCGGTCATAGTCTATGTTTCCCTGGGCATCAATCAGCTCGGTGGTATTGGGAATATCATCAACTCCAAAACGGATAAACGAAAAAGCAAGTGCCGAAGAATCGCTCGTGACCGCAGCCAGCGAAATATTGTCGTATTTGGCTATGCCCGCAAAATATTCCGAATGCATCAGAAAAAGCTGACGCGGAGCTTCGCAATCGACCAATCCGGCCGGATTCCAGTAACCCGCCGAAGCATCGCCAACAGAAGCGACTACCGAATTCGACATGCCCAAAGCCCGCCCGCCAACACCGATGGCAAGAAATTCATTGGAATACTTGGGCGCCTGAGCAAAAACGGAAATAACCAAAAAAAACAGAACAAGAACTGCAATAAATTTATTCATTTTATCTTTACTTCAACTTTGAGTGAATAAACGCGCTCTGGTTTAAAAAAGTATGTGGTTTTTTTAAATTTTCCACACCACATCGCCGCTGCCGCATGAATGCGCAAGACTGCGTGCCAGCACAAAGAAATAATCGCTCAGCCGGTTGATATATTTCAATATTTCAGGATGAACCGGCTCTGTTTCATACAAACGTAAAATGGTGCGTTCCGCTCTGCGGCATACAGTGCGGCAAATATGAGCCATGGCCGCTTTCTCGCAACCCGCCGGAAGAATAAAATTGGCCAATGGCGGCAATGCCGCAGTCAGCCGGTCAATTTCCTTCTCAATAGCTTCCGTATCAGAAGCCAACAATTCCGGGAAATACTTCTTACTCCCGGACACAGGATCCACAGCCAGATGCGACTCAATCAGAAACAAGCGGTTCATCACCTCAAAAAGAAAATTTCGTGTGTCGCCGGCTTCCACTTTTTCGTACAGACAACCGGTGAAGGAATTCAGCTCATCCACCATTCCGTAGGACTCAACACGAATGCAGGATTTCGAAACGTTCTTTCCGCCAATCAGCGAGGTGGTGCCGCTGTCGCCTTTCTTAGTGTAGATTTTGCCTTCCATAGCCATTTGCAGTTTTATTCGTGTTCTTTCAGTGATTCAAGCACTTCCTGATAACTGGTAACCTTCGGGTTTTTCTCGTCGGTTTCGACCAGCCCATCGCGCAGTCTCACAATGCGATGCGCATACCTTGCAATGTCTTCTTCGTGTGTAACAACAATAATTGTATTTCCTGTTTTATGCAACTCATCCAGCAGCCCCATGATCTCCACCGATGTGCGTGTATCAAGGTTTCCGGTGGGTTCGTCGGCCAGAATGATGGATGGATTATTCACCAGTGCACGTGCAATGGCCACTCGCTGGCGCTGTCCGCCGGAAAGCTCATTGGGCTTGTGTTCCATGCGATCCGACAATCCTACATCTGTGAGTGATTTTTCGGCGCGTTCCATTCGGGCTTCCTTGCGAATACCGGCATAAATCAACGGCAACGCCACATTGTCGAGCGCCGTGTATCGCGGAAGTAAATTGAAAGTCTGAAACACAAAACCGATTTCCTTGTTGCGGATTTCAGCCAGTTGATTGTCATCAAGCTGGCTCACATCCTGATTGTTCAGAATATAGGTGCCGCCGGTTGGCGTATCAAGGCAGCCCAGAATATTCATCAATGTTGATTTTCCAGAGCCCGAAGGCCCCATCAGTGCCACATATTCGCCACGCTCAATATTAAATGAAACGCTGTTGAGCGCCTTCACAAGCACGGTCCCGACTTTATAATGGCGGCTGATGTTTTCCAGCCTGATAACTTCCGGCATGATGAAATATTTTTACAAAGCTAATGGATTTTTTGATTGAAAAAACCAACAATCAATTGAGCTTTACCTACACCCTCAACCGAAAACACTCCACCGACAGATCCGCATTTTTAATAAGCAACCCGAAGCGGAAAAAATCCATTTTCACCTGAAAGGCCGGGTGCTGCTGAAGCTCGCTCCAGCATTGACTCATTTCGCGGGAATAATAAATATCGTCAATCACCACAACGGCTTTTTCACTCAGCGCAGGCAGAATCATTTCAAGATATTCAAGCGTCGGTTTGCGGCAGTGGTGGCCGTCGATGAACACCAACCCAAGGTCTTTTTCCTCTGCAACAATCTGTGGCATAGTTTCGGAGAATCGACCTGTTTTCAAAATAACATTTTCAGCTTCGTATTTTTCAAAATGTTCCTTCGCAATGGCAGCAATTTCTGGAACGCCTTCCAGAGTAATGATGCGGCTTTTGTGTGCTGCAAAATGCATAGCCAGCGTTGTTGTACCAAACGCGGTTCCCATTTCCAGAATGGTCTTTCCGTTGACATGCGCTGCCAGTTCGGCAATCATTTCCGCTTCGCCAATAGAAGTTGAGGTCCTTTTGAAAACCTCAAAAACAGTAGTTTCTAAGCGCCCTTCACGCGATCCCAATTCATTAAACACAAGCGGCGTTTTGTCAACGCTAAGCTGTCCATGCAGGAATGCAAGCTTTGTAATCGCAGATTCCTTCAGGGCTTTCGGATAACATAATGAATGGTATATTTCGTATAACCAGGGAGAATGTACGCTCCGAAGTCCCCTGGCCTGAAAGAAATGTCGCATTGCTGCAATGATCCTACTCATAAACCAATATTAAGAATTCTCGTCCTTATCGAGTATTGATAACTGAATCCGCAACGATTCATCGTGAATGACCTGCAACAATTCACGGATAAATTCATCATTGAGATCAAGTGCTGAAGCCCGTTTCAGACGATCCTCCACCAGACTTTTCCAGCGGCCTCCCTGCATGATGGTCATGCCGGCATCTCGCTTCACAATACCCATGCGTTTTACGATGTCAATTCGTTGGGCGAGAATTCGCAAAAGCCGTTCATCGGTTTCATCAATTTCGCGCCGTAATGCCTCGAGCGAAGCATCGTGCAACGATGTCGACTGCTTGCCACACAGACTATCAATCAGGAAAACAAATTCAGCCGGAGTGATCTGCTGGTTGGCATCGGACAAAGCGCTGGGCGGATCTGCATGCACTTCGATCATAAGACCATCTGCTTCCATTTCTTTGGCTTGTGCGGCCAGACCGGCCACATAAAACGAATTGCCCGCCATATGACTTGGATCTGCAATAATTTTTATTTCCGGATAACGGGTCCGCATTTCGGCCATCAACACCCAGAGCGGCTCGTTACGGAATTTGCTTTCATTGTATGTTACAAAACCACGGTGAATAAGCGCTTCAACGTTCAATCCCTTGTTCAGCAGGCGATCGACCGCACCGGCCCAAAGCCGTACATCGGGCACCAGCGGATTTTTTACAAGAATGCGGATATTGCTTCCCTGTAGCGCGTTGGCCAGTTCCTGTACACTGAAAGGATCGGTTACTGTGCGGGCACCTACCCAGATGGCATCGAGGCCGGCTTTCAGAACAGCTTCAACATGCGCTGTGGTAGCGGCTTCGGTAACTACCGGCAATTTGTATTGATCCCTGACCGCGAGCAAATATTTCAGACCGTCGTTGCCGGGGCCTTCGTACATACCGCGCAACGTGCGAGGTTTCCATACTCCTCCGCGAAACAGATCAACGTAACCTGTACGCGCAAGTCCGGCCGCAACATCAAGGCAGAGTTTCTCGGATTCGGCACTGCATGGACCTGCTACAATCATTTTTAATCCAGGTGCTGACATGACTATCGGTTTTTACAAAGATACGGCATTTGAACCACCGTTTCCAACCAAAACAACAATTTTTTTGAGAAATCTTTCTGAAAGGGCTTCCCTCGTAAGCCATCGAAGGGTTTTGAACCCTTCGATGGCTATATGCCCGAAATCGCTTTCATTCCCGGCATAGAAACAATCCCCAGATGCTTCTTCCCGTCCACAAGAATTTCCATCGGCTGATCGAACCGCACATGACGGATAACACCATTGTCGAACAACGCTTCCTGAGCGTTGAGAAATGCAGTATTGTACATTCCTTGTTTAATAAAATCATTCACGGTGAAATAGGCCACACGGAACGAAGTGAGATTCTGAAAAAAATGCGTTCCCTGACTGGGTTCTATGTGAAAATGATTCATTCCGGCCTCGACAATCACGCGTGCAGCACTGATCTGCGACCACTTCACCGGAATGCCGAGCCATGGATCACTCGATCCCCACCGACCCGGACCAATCAACAGATAATTCCTTTTTTCATTGGACAGCGATTTGTTGAGTTGATCTATAACCTGCGCCAGGTGCAGGGTATCAGCAGCATTGAACTTATCGGGAACCACATACACCACATCGCAGATATTGTCGTAAACTCCGTTTCCAAGCGCCGATTCAGAAATAATAATACAAGCATCATGTCTGATATGTTCAGGATTAATGGTCAGATTCTCCTTATTATCAACAATTGGTCTTATCTGCAGTAAATTAAAAACTTTATGATGCCCCAGTCCATCCATATTGACGGCGAATTCAATTTCAACAGGTTTCCCCATTTCACGCGAGCTGGTTTCAAGAATATCCGTCATCATTTCGGCGAGAGGAAACACATTATGTTTTAAGAAATGATTGAAAGTGATTATCCGCATTCCTTTCTGACTGATTCCATCAACCACCCGATCATCGTGATAGACATAGGTTGAAGCAGCCATCCGGAAAGTTTTAAACTGATCACCATCGCTCACTGAAAAGCGCTCGATATGTGCATTATCATCAACTTTAGGGGTAAACAGGTTTCGTTTGAGATTGATGGCAAAAAACTCTTTCTGTGTATCTTTAAGCATCATTTCAGTCGAGCTGAGCTGAATAGCTTTTTCAGGAAAACGCGGCGAAAACCGCAAAGACATTCCACCATCAACAATATACTTTCCCAGACCAAATGCAATGCTTACAACACCGTCTTCGGCCTTCTCGGGACTGATGGGGTAAAAATTGACGGAACGCGCAACACCACTCAAAACAGGAAAATAATAATCTCCTTCGTTCAGTCCACATACTTCTTGCAGAATAATGGCCATTTTTTCTTCGTCAATCAGATTCGAAGTAGATGTCATATATGCCTTGCTTTCCTGATAATACACCGAAGCATACACGGCCTTGATGCATTGCATGAGCATTTTCAAACGATCGCGGTCGTCGCCCGTGTTCGGAATCATATACGTGCTATAAATGCCTGCAAATGGCTGATAATGACTATCTTCGAGCAGCGAGCTTGATCGTACCGCCAGTGGTTTTTTCATCACCCGTAAAATGGATTTCAGATCAAGAATTGTTTCATAATTCAATTCTGCTTCGAGAAAACGGCTTAAAATTTCTTCATCATTACCGGAAGCAATAGCAAAATCATACAAATCGTTTCGCTCCATAAATTCGCTGAACACATCGGTAGCCAGTACAACCGTTCGGGGAATGGTCAGTTCGACACTGCCAAAACGATGAGCCAGCTGATTGCGTTTTAAAATATTATCTATGAAAGCCAGTCCGCGTGCTTTTCCACCAATGCTGCCCTCACCCACCCGGCTGAACAAAATATATTCATTATACTTGTTTCTATCGAAAGTAGCAATAACGCCGCGTCCACGCACTCCACGATACTTTGCCATTCCTTTGTACAAATAATCACGCACTTCATCCAGTGAAGCAAAATCCTTTGAATTGGCCTGTCTGAATAGTTTTCCAAGCGAAAACAAAGCACGGGCGCGCAGCCATTTCGAAAAATGATTGCGATCGATATGATATTTCAAAGACTCATCAGGAATGCTGTAAATCTGTTCCTGCAAACTCTGCAAATCGCGGGCGCGGGCCACTTCTTCGCCGTTGGCCGGATTCACGATTCTAAAATCGCCAAAAGCCAGATAATCCAACAAAAAATCGGTAAGTTCATGCAACAGGGTCTTGGAAAATTTATGCACAAACTTCACCTTGATATCATTGATCAGATCCTGGGTAATGACATCTGAAGACTGTAACAAAACAGGAAAATACGGATCATCGGCCTGCACAATCCGACTGAGTTCAATTCCGGCATTTTTATCTTTTATATTGTTGCGGTTAAACGAAATATCCGAAATCATCCCCAACATGTTTGATTTGTACTTTTCATACAAACTCAACGCCTGTTCAAAATTGGTTGCCAGCAGAATCTTTGGTCTGCCGCGCAAACGCAATGTACGTTGATGTTCGTTCAACCCTTCACTCATAAATGCGCGCGATTGCTGAATAACAATACGATACATGTTGGGCAGGTAAGAACTGTAATAACGCACCGAATCCTCAACCAACAAAATACACTGAACACCGACCTCACCCACATCAAAATCGGTATTCATTTTATCTTCGATCAGTTTGATGATGGCAAGTAAAAGATTGGTATTGCCCAGCCAACTGAACACATAATCAACGCCACTCAGATCCTGTACTGCAAGTCGCTGAGACACTTCACGGGAGAACGGAGTTAACACTACAACCGGAATATTGGCAAAACGTTGTTTAATAACTTTTGAAAATTCAAATGGATTCTGATCCGAAATACTGAGCATATTGATAACAAGATCCACCCGATCGTTTTCCAGAATCTCAAGTGCATGTTCCGCGCTATGGGCTTTAAAGAATTTTGGAGGATACCGCAGATTGAGCGAAACATATTCCTGAAAAATAGCTTCGTTAATGCGACCATCTTCTTCAAGGATAAACGCGTCATAAGTGCTGCAGATAAGCAATATATGCTCAATCCGCCTTTCCATCAGATGTTCAAACAAAGTATCCTGAAATTGCGCCTGATTCAGGTCCGGCTTGTTGTGCTGTTTGGTCATAGGCATCAATCTGAACTAAAAATAACTGTTTTTGAAAATGACTGCTCTAAAGTACAACATTTAATGGCCGGTCTGAAATCATTGCGGAAATTTTTGTGTATTTGAATCGTTGAAATGACTACATTTGAATCTGAAAAACAGAAAAAGAAAACAAAATTCAGTAATCAAACGTGTGTAATAGTTTCAGTTAACTTTGCAGCAGTGGAGAAAAACAAAAAAAAATCTATCAAGGAATGGGCGGCCGATGATCGTCCCCGGGAAAAGATGCTTGCCAAAGGCCCCGAAGCACTCAGCAATGCTGAGCTGTTTGCCATTCTGATTGGAAGCGGTACAACCAAAAAAAGTGCCCTTGAACTAGCCAGGGAAATGCTGGAAAATGCCGATAACAGTCTTAAAAAATTATCGACTCTGACCATTCATGAAATAAAAAAAATTCATGGAATAGGTCCGGCCAAGGCAGTCACCGTAGCTGCAGCACTCGAAATTGCGCGAAGGCGTGAAGGAGAAAGCATTGACATAGAAGAACTTGTTTTATCATCACGAGATGCACAAAAAGCCCTCCTGCCCATGCTTTGCGACAAACAACATGAAGAATTCTGTATCATGGGGCTGAACCGTCGAAACAAAATCATTTTCAAAGAAAGAATCAGCATGGGCAGCATGGTTGCTACTCAGGTTGATATACGGAAAATAATCAAAATGGCTCTGGACACACGATCACTAAGTCTTATCCTTGGACATAATCATCCTTCGGGAAATCTCAATCCAAGCGATTCGGATATAAACCTCACCCGACAGATTTATGAAGCATCGGCATTATTCGATATCCGATTGCTTGACCATATCATCATATCACAGGATTCCTACTACAGCTTTATGGATGAAGGAATTCTCAATACTTTCAAAAAATGAAAATCGTAACCATTGTTGGCGCAAGGCCACAAATTATTAAAGCAGCTGCGCTGAGTCGCGAAATTCAAAATCATTTTAATGATGAAATAAAAGAATTCATCATTCACACAGGACAACATTATGACGATAACATGTCTGAAGTTTTTTTTCGCGAACTCAGCATTCCTGCACCAAATGTAAATCTCAATATTGGTTCTTCCAGCCACGGTGAACAAACCGGCCGCATGATGGAAGGCATTGAAAAAGTTTTGACTGAAAACAAACCCGATGCACTTGTAATTTACGGTGATACCAACAGCACACTGGCAGGCGCTGTGGCCGCAGCAAAGATGCATATACCCGTTTTTCACATCGAAGCCGGATTACGTTCCTTCAATAAAAAAATGCCAGAAGAAATAAACAGAATTGTGGCTGATCATTGCTCCACACTGATGTTCTGCCCAACCAAAACAGCCATACAAAATCTTGAAAATGAAGGATTCCCGGCAGGCCTGATGAGCCCCTATTCAATGGATAAACCCGGCGTTTTTCACGCTGGCGATATCATGTTCGATAACTCCGTTTTCTTTGCCCAAATCGCCGAAAAACAATCGAAAATTATTGAAGATCAGAATCTGAAAGATATTCCGTTCATTCTCGCCACGGTTCACCGCAACGACAACACAGACAACGAAGACAGACTGCGAATGATTTTCGACGCTTTGTGCCTTGCATCCATCAACACCAAATTACCGGTTGTTTTCCCGCTTCACCCACGCACAAAAAAAATGATGGATGCATGGAACATCGGCAGCAATATCCCTGCAGGAGCCGATGTTCGAATCATTCCACCGGCATCTTTTCTTGATATGATTCTGCTTGAAAAAAACTGTCGTCTCGTACTTACTGATTCAGGTGGCGTTCAGAAAGAAGCATATTTCTTTTCTCGCCCATCCATCATTCTGCGACCCGAAACCGAATGGGTCGAAATAGTTGATCTGCGCGCAGCAAAGCTGGCCGATCATTCAGCTCCGGAAATTGCCGCTCAGGCCGAAGCCATGATCAATTATCCACCCACCGAATTTCCACCCGTATTTGGCGATGGTCATGCTGCAGAATTTATCTGCGAAAAAATGCTGGAATTTTATCAATCCTTGTTGCGAAAAAATGCAATAAAAAAATAATGAGCATTACGATTCTGACATCTTTTGACAACGCCAAACTGCGCTACACCCTCGATTATATCTTCGATGAACGGCTTGGCTGCGGATATGTACTGAATCCTGAAAACATCAAAAACAATACGGCCATTGTTTCTTATGGTACAAATCATAATCAGGGACTACTGATTTCAGACAGTAATTTCCTTCACCCAAAAGGCGTTTCGGCTCAAAAAGCGGAAGTCCTCATTGATGATAAAAATAATATTTGCCTGTTCCCTGCAGAAGAATCAGCTGATTTTTCATTTGATGTTTTTGCTGCCATATTTTTTATGCTGAGTCGCTACGAAGAATACACCAGTCTTGAACGCGATCAGCATGGACGTTTCGATTTGCAACACTCCCTCGCTTATAAAAACAATTTTCATCTCCGAGCCGTTGTCGATGAATGGATTATTATACTCCGAAGCCGGCTTCTGAAGCGCTTTTCCTCTGTTACTTTCAAAAAAGAATCGCCATCTTTTGCTATCACAGTCGATGTTGACATGTTGTTCTCCTACCGCACAAAAGGATTTCTGCGCAACATGGCCGGCTGGGCACGCGATCTTGTCAAAGGCAAATTCCAGGCGCTTTTTGAAAGGCCCCTTGTTTTACTTGGTGTGCGAAAAGACCCCTTCGATACTTTTGATATCATCGATAAAATCAGTCGCGAATTTCATGTACCAATACTATTTTTTGTTCTTGCTTCTCAGCAAAGAACAAACTTTGACAAAAACGGGAACCTGCACCATCAAAGAGCTGTGAAACAATTGAAAAAAATATCACGTGAATCACTGATAGGACTTCACCCCTCTTATTATTGCCTTGATGACGATAACAAACTGATAAAGGAAAAACAAAATCTCGAAAAAACCATTGGGACATCTGTCACAGCCGCACGCCGGCATTTTCTGAGAATGAATCTGCCTCAATCGTACCGGCAACTAATCAAAGCCGGCATTACAAACGACTACACCATGGGGTTTGCTTCAGGCCATGGATTCAGAGCCGGAACCACTCGCCCTTTCAGATTTTTCGATATTGAATCAGACATCGTGTTGCCCCTGATTGTACATCCTTTCTGCATCATGGACGGCAGTCTGAAGGATTATCAACAAATGACACAGGAAGAATCACACAGAGAAATGCTTCATCTAGCCGAATATATACAATCTATCAATGGACATTTCGAAATGCTGCTGCACAACGAAACGCTCTCTGAAAGCGGCCGATGGAAGGGCTGGACGCAAATCATCAAAGAAACCATCCGTCAATTTCAATCATAGCAAAAATGATACGTTTTATAAAAAACGAAAGTATCAGCAGAGATTTATGGGATAAAGCAATCATGCAGTCTCCGCAACCAATGATGTATGCCATGTCCTGGTATCTCGATCTGGTGACACCCGGCTGGGATGGCCTGATTGAAGATAATTATCAAGCGGTAATGCCGCTTATTGGTGCAAAAAAATTTGGAATTCACTATTTGTATCAGCCCCCATTCTGCCAGCAACTTGGTGTTTTTGGAAAAAATACTTCGACCGATGTTGTAAAAAGCTTTCTGCTGGCCATTCCGCGTAAATATCGGTTTGCCGAAATCATGATGAACGAATCAAATAAAATCGACTTGACCAACGCTGAAATGCTCACTAATATTACTCTTCAGCTTGGTTGTGCTATTGAAAACATCAGAACCGGATACAACGAAAATACCCGGCGCAACATACGAAAAGCAGAACAGAACAAACTTTCAGTTTACAAAGGATTTGATATTGAAAACATCATTTCACTTTTCAAAACCAATAAAGGTGAAGCGCTCGGCAAAAACGAAAGCTGGTATTCAACACTGAAAACGCTGTCCTATCAGCTACGTCACCTTAGTCTGGCCAACACTTTTTGCGCAATGAACCAACACAACGAAATCATTGCAGGCATCCTGCTCGTTGAATTCAATGGGCGTGCAGTACTGTTGTTCAGCGGCTCCGGTAGCGAAGCGCGTGAAACCGGCGCGATGCATTTCCTGGTCGATTCAATTCTGAAAGACATATGCACCTCGCACCAGATCTTCGACTTCGAGGGAAGCAACAACGAAAATCTCGCGAAGTTTTATCTCGGATTCGGCGGAAAAAAATCCTCCTATCCGTTTGTGCGGATTAATCGATTGCCTTTTCCTGTGCGGTGGATGAAAGGGAAAGGTCTTGATCATTCACAAATTTCAGCCAAATGAAACTACTTGATGTGTTCGATAAAGACCCTGATAACCAAACAGGTTGCAGTAATATTCTGATGAAGTGTTTATTCTCTTTTGTAATTACATATCTTATTCTTTTGATCTTTTCATTAGTATCGAATAACAAAGAGAGCCAACAATGGTTGCCAATCATTTTATTAATTGTAAACCCAATTATTTGTATTATTAATAGCATTTATATGTTTTTACTTTTTGCGTTGGGTTTTGATAAAGGTGGGATTTCCGGCATGTTGTTTATTCTGATTGAGAGCATATTTCTTATTGCAATATATTCAGGAATTAGCCTTGTTGTAACCAAGTTGTCTGTAAATGTATTGTACGAAATTGAAAATGGCTCAATGTTGAGAAGAAATGTCTTTTCAGAGCATTTTCAACTGCTTTTCACATACTTCCTGCTGACAATATTTCTTGTTGCACTTTGGAAAATATTAAAAAAACTACCTGAGTGCCGCTGTCAATCCATTGCCCTACTTTTGTCATCCTGAGCCCTGCTGCTGTTACTCTGAACCCCGCCGCTGTCATGCTGAGCCCAGCCTGCTGTCACTCTGAGCCCAGCGTTGCGCAGGATAAACTCCGTCGAAACGTTGGCAGCTGGGTAAATCCGTCAAAGTGTGAATTGCGGGACTCAGGATGGCGGCCAGTTGCCGAAAAAATCATAAAAAATTTGCGGAATACAAAAATAGTATATACTTTTGTAATATACCATTAAAGTACATCATGAAAACACTTTCATTAAAACTGGATGAGAATATTTTTCTGGAAACGGAAAAAGTATTATCTGAAATAAAAAAGCCACGCAACCGCTACATCAACGAAGCGCTGAAATTCTACAACGCACTTCAGAAAAGACGTTTGTTGTCAAAGAAATTAAAAGCCGAATCGGGATTGGTGGCCGAAGAGTCCATGAATATATTGTACGAATTCGAAAACTTCGAAGACGATGAAGATTAAGCAGTTCGATATCTGGATTGCCAATCTGGATCCGCGTTTTGGCACAGAAGCCGGGAAATCACGACCTGTTCTGATAGTACAGTCCAACCTTCTGAATGATATTCATCCATCAACTTTGATTTGTCCGATAACGACCAATGTTCAGCCAAAGGCAGAAATACTGCGTGTTCATTTAAAGAAAGGTCATTTCGGACTTAAACAGAATTGCGACGTAATGATTGATCAGATCAGAGCCATCGATAACAAACGTCTGATGAAACGCGTTGGCCGGATTTCCGATTCTCTGATTGAAAAAGTGAAGGAGAATTCTGCCATTGTGCTTGATTTGACAAAAACCTGAATAACATGAAAAAAGAGGCGCAGTCTCCCACGCCTCTTACCATCTTACCAAATCATAAACAGATAATTATTTTCTGATCTCAAGCTCCTCGATGAGCCTTGTTCCACCGGCATATTTGTCAATATAAAAAAGTACATACCGGATGTCAACACAAATACAACGCTGCAGTTCAGGTTCAAACACAATATCGCCCGACATGGCTTCCCAGTTTGCATCGAATGCAAGACCAATGAGTTCGCCATTTCCGTTAAGCACCGGAGAGCCACTGTTTCCACCGGTTATATCATTGTTTGTCAGAAAACAAGTAATCATTTTACCATTTTCGCCCCACTGTCCAAAATCTTTCTTTTCATACAGTTCTTTCAATCTGGCTGGCACAATAAATTCATCATTATCAGGATTTTCTTTTTCCATCACACCATTGAGGGTTGTTACATAATCATAATCAATGGCATCGGATGCACTATAAGACAACACTTTTCCGTAAGTCAGGCGCAGAGTGCTATTGGCATCGGGATAAAAATGTTTTTCAGGATGCATTTCGCGCAGACCCTGCACATATAAGCGCATTCCCTGATTCAGCTGATAATTGAGCGGATTGATTTCGCCCACCAATTTGTTATAAATTTCATAAACCTGTATAGCTGCCTCATATAATGGATCTTTGAGCAAGACATCCTTTGTCGGGTTTTCCAAAAAAGCATCCATTTTGTCTTTGTTTGAAAAAACCGAAACCAAAAAGGCAAAATCCGAATAGAGGGCATAATCGTTTTTAAACTTATTGCTGATGATGCTGAAAAACGCCGGATGATATTCGGCAGGAACATCGGCTGCATACATAGCAGTCATAGCACTGAACAACTGCATTTCGGTCTTAAAATCAAATGTTACGAAATGGTTTTCCGAAACTCTTTTCAAATACGAAACCATATCATCAATCTTTGTCAGATTGGGCTTATCGGAAGACAATTCAGCCATAAGAGACCGGAATTTTCCGGCAAAAGAAATAACATCGCTGCCACGGAAAAATGCTTCTGAAATATAATACTGCACTTTACGCAGAGAGCTCAGCTTTTCAATAGAATTATGGGTTTTGATCAATGCGTTTTTATAATAACCAAACTTTGGAATATCATCGTTATTCACCCAAGTTTCAAAATCATCTTCAAGGATTTTTTTTCGTTCAATGACATTGTTACGTTCAATCCCTTTATTCTGCCCTATGTAATATTTCCAGTAATTAGCAGTGGTTGCATATTTGCTGGCATATCGCAGTCTAACCTCATCACTGGCTTTCATATTGGCATCCATGAGAGCAAGTTTCTTTTCGCGTATTTTAACGATGGAAGGATTTACATAAAGGTAATTTGACGCAACTTCTTCACTGGTGATATAGCGCGATGTGCGACCAGGATAACCAAACACCATGGCAAAATCATTTTCCGTTTTTGGTTTGATTGAAACCGGCAGAAAATGTTTCGGTTTCATAGGGATATTGTTTTTGCTGTATTTGGCTGGTTTTCCATCAGGACCGGTATAAACCCTGAATACACTGAAATCGCCCGTATGACGCGGCCACATCCAATTGTCAGTATCGCCCCCGAAATTACCGATTGAAGATGGCGGATTCAATACCAGTCGCACATCGGAATAGACTTCATATACAAAAAGATAATACTCGTTGCCATAAAAAAACGGCTTTACATTGGCCTCCTGATAGCTTTCAGAAACAGCATTTTTTTCAAGACGTTTCGATATCCGACCCACAATTTCATCACGCTCCATTTCGGTAGCTTCGTACGGAATCGAATCCAGAATCTGCTTTGTCACATCCTCGATACGGGCCAGAAAACGGACATTGAGATTGGATGCCGGAAACAATTCATCGGCCATTGTTGACGCATAAAAACCATTGGTCAAAATGTCATTATCCACTGTACTCAACGAAGCAATGGAAGCATAACCACAATGATGATTGGTAAATATCAATCCCTGATCCGATACAATCTCGCCTGTACAGCCACCACCAAAAATAACAATAGCATCTTTCAGACTTCCGTTGTTGACCGAATAGATTTCTTCAGGGGTCAGATGAAGTCCCATTTTCTGCATGTCGGTATAATTCAACCGATCGATAAACATCGGCAACCACATGCCTTCATCGGCCCTGGATTGAAAAAACAATGAAACAAAAAGAAGAACCCCGGCAATTTTAATCCTGTTTTTCATAAGTCAGATAATGGTGCATTTTCGTTTCGCAATATTATAACATTTTTTTCACTTCAAGCCATTCCAAAGCCAATTTGCGTGTTATTTTCGACAAACAAAACGAATTTAAAAACATAACCTATATTATTATTGCTATGCACTTTGCATTTTTGGGACAAAAACAAGAATGCCGCTTCATGTAATCCATAAAGCGGCATCCGAAATGATCAACCAACGCCTTTATTCTGCGCCAGCCGTCATAATCATCCGCGAAATACTACCTTCCGATGTTTTCACCCGGATATAATAAACACCTCCGCTCAAAACTCCTGCATCAATGGCTGTACGGCTGAACCCTTTTGGCATAGTGCCACTGAACAATACTTCCAGCAAACGTCCGGTATTGTCAAGAAGTTCAATACTCACATTATCAGCAGTTCCCAATTCTATATCAACAAACATCGATTCAACTGCAGGATTTGGATATACATTAAAACTAAAGGTAGGTTCGTCCAATCCTGTGTGATTTGCCAATGCAGGAAACACAATATAATCAACCCATGCAGCATCATCACCATCGGCGGCAGTATAATCCTTCAGATACTTCCATGTAAATGTATGCTGACCTGAAGTTACAGGATACGCTGCCCGCGACCAGCCCTGTTCTCCATCCCACCAATCTTTGCTTGAGGCATCAATCAGAAATTCAAGATAATCCCATTTCTGACTGTATAGACTTCCATTCTCACAACTTACTTTATAATAAAACGAAATAGTGTCATTCGATGCCACATCCCATTCAACCGACATGGTAGATGTCTGCTCATTGGCAATATCGCCTGACTGCGAACAATATACACCTTCGTATGGATTATTGGTCGATACAAACCAGGGTGCATTGCCTCCGGTAGTCCATGCATATTGGGTCAGATCGCCAGTCTCATAATCTTCGTCAACTATTCCAACCTTCATTGTAAATACTTTTTCAACCTGATAAAAACCTGTTCCCAGCGTATAGGTCAATGATACAGCCGAACCCAGAGTAGCGCCAGGATCAACCGAAATACTAAAGCCGGCATCATGTGTTAAAGCAGGAATCATGTCCCCTATATTATCGGTTCCATTGACAATGCTAATGCCAGAACTTACGCTTGACAAAACTCCTGTTGCAGCCGGATACATGGCATGTCCGTTGTTCAAAGAAGCAATCAGAATGTTGACGGTTTCACCCGGATCGAGTTTGCCATTGTTGTTGCCAGCTGCATCATCAATCACAAGCCCTCCTATGCTAAGTGAAGGCGCATTAATTGTCATTCCGAAGGATGAGTTCCATGTATCGGCCCCATCTACAGTCGTCAATCCAAACAAAACACTGGTTTGATCAACAACATCACTGCCTACGCTTACGGCAAAGGCATTGTTCATTGGCTTGGTGGCTCCGGCGTTGATGGCACCATAAGTTTCAGTATTATCCGTAATGTTTATCGCCGGGTTTGTAGTTGAAATAGTAGCAATTACATTAGCTGCATTGGCAACTCCGACATTATTCAATGTTACATTCAAAAGGATGTCCTCTCCAAAATCCGCCTGAGAGTTATTGTTTTCGCTGGCATCGTTAATACTGAATGTACTGTAAATCACATATGGACCCGTAGCTGCTATTACCGGCACTTCGCCTGTATAGGGAAAATAATTGTATTTGGTGGCAGTTACAACCAGTGTGTCAATGGATGAGAGTGCGGTAAAGCTGATGGTAGCAACGCCCCCAGACACAATTCCGGTACCGATTATACCATCATTCAATGTAACCGTAACAAATGCATCTTCAGTATTGCAGTTTACAACCAATTGAGCAGTGCCAATTGGAACCGTGGCAAGATGTGTTACCGTCATGGTTTTGGGCGTATCGGTTCTGATCATCAGCGAAGGATCGCCAAATATAGTCCAGGTATCGGTCATTTCATAGCCATCGCTGCCATAGCTGTCGTTCATTTTCATGCAACCGCTCATGACAATTCCACCAAATGTGTGTTTGATATTCCCGGCTGAAGTTTCGCACAAAACATTCACCATCTCATCCTGACCTTCCATGGGCGGAGCCCAATCCTGATTGATAGTGCTCATAATCGTTGCCACAGCGCCTTTGGGTGTTGTACCATTGCGGGCACGCAGCCATGCCTCGGCAAAACAAGTCTGTCCGACAAAATTACCATTGACACAAGCAACAGAAATGATAAAAGGCCATTGTGTTGTATTTGTGAGATTGCCAACATCGGTATTGTTAAAATCTGTAGTACTGAATGAAATATCACTACCATGACCCGTATATAGCAAAAGACCGGCCCCGGCATTTAAAACGGTTGAAACATTGGCAGCAGTCGGATCACCTGCCGCATCCAATCCGCCCTGAGAGCCATCGAACAATTCATATTTGGTTTCATATTCATAATTGTCGCACTGAGTCTGCAAGTTGCGGATGTGCTCATAATCATACTCGCCTTCATCACCAGGACCCTGACTGGAAGCGATACCGAGCACCCTGTTCAACCAGTTGTTGCTGGTGTTTGGATTCTGCTCATACGTAAGGGTACGCAAAACCTGCACATCAACATCTCCTGTGCTTTCAGCTGAAAAACGACCTACATAAAATTCAGGATAATGGTCACTGCCCGTCTGGTAGGCATAGGCATTGTCTGAATGTCCTGCCACACCGCTCGTTATTGGTGGTATATCACCTCCATCCCCAACAAATAAAAGAAATGTCAACCCGTTTGTGTTATAATAATTTGTCACATAAGTTTTAATGGCTGTGCTGGTGGTCCCGGTCGTTGTCGTACTGACAATTTCTGTCGGAAAACCAATTCTGTTTTTCCATTGAACATATGGTGCCATATTGGCCATGTATTCTGGCTTACAGACCACCAGAATTCTTCCGCGCTCAGTAATCGGAGTGTATTTCACCTGACTGTAATTGATGAAATGCCTGTTGTATAATTCATCAAAACTCTCATCAACTTTTGAAAGAGTTTTTGTGCGGTTGAATGCATTCAATGCCGAATTATCTGAATCTTTGTAAACAACGATGCGTATGGTTTTGACTACACGCAGCGAACGAACGGCATGATCGTAACGAAACGGATACACATGCAGCGCCACTCCCCTGTAATCGCGCATGATATATGGATCGGAAAGACTGGCAAAAGCGCCTGGGAAACTGCCATTCTGCTGATAGGTACGTCCCCACGTGTACGCAACACTACTCGGATCAATATCTCTGCTCAGACTCCCTTTCGAAGGAATAATTTCAACATTGCTGAAATCGACATAATCAGCTGAAAGTACTTTTACCTTCATATCAGCTGCATCGGGAACTATCAGCGAATTCGAAAAACGACACAAAGCCGGCTCACCTGCTGTGAGTAATGGAGAAGCACCGTCCATACTGACTTTTTGTTTCACACCCTGCGATGTTTGCACATCACTCATGTAAAAACCCTGAAAATTGTATTCAATAACAGTTTCATCAGGCGTTGACGAAATGACGGTGTACAATGGTTTACCAGCATCGTTGTTGAGCGAATGATAGGTCTGGCTACTCATGGAGCCCATCAACACCATCATCAGAAATGAAAAAATAACTGTTTTCATGCGTTGGGGGATTATTTGATTACTGCAAAAGATCTGGAAAAATTAACCTGATCACCATTCAGATGAACAGTATAAATACCAGGTTCCCATTCATAAACAGAAACCGGAAGATATAGACGACCACTTATATTGTGATAATTTTCGGAATAAACCAAACGACCATCCGATGCAACAATCGTCAACTGAACATCGCCTGATATAACCGGAGCAGTTACTGTGACAAAGCCATTCGTAGCCGGATTCGGATACACCAGCAAATCGTTTTCTGCTGAAGGCAACTCAATATCTGAAGTAACGACATACATAGGTGGAAAAACAATGTAATCGATCCATGCGGCATCATCACCATCATAATAGGAGTAATCTTTTATGTAAGACCACTTTAGTGTCTTTGTGCCGGCGGTAATCCAGAATCTTTCCTGCGACCAGGCAAGCTCTCCGCTCCATTCGCCCATGGATGTTCCGTTGACAAAGAATTTAAGAAAATCCCAACCCTGCTCGCTCGAAACCTTTTTGTAAAAAGACAGGGAATCATCGGAGAGAACATCAATGGTAATTGATAAATCGGATTGCTGGTTGTCGGTAATATTTCCTGATTGTGCGGCAAAAGATCCTTCATACGGAGAACCGGATGTAATAATCCAAGGTGCTCCACCCCCTGTTACCCATTCGTATTGTGTCAGATCACCACTTTCCCAGTCTTCATCTATCTGCCCGATGCTTCTGTTAAACGTCTGGCTGGCCTGATATACCGACAAAGCACTGAGATTGAGTGTAACACTGGCGGCCGTTCCCATAGGAGCCGATGATGAAACTTCTACGGTGTAAGTCCCTGTTTCGGCTATACCAGTAAACAAGCTATCGTGCTGCCATGCTGCTGAGGTTATGGTCAGATATGGGCTGACAGAACTCAATAATGCCGAAGCATCCCATGCATGTGAATGGCCATTATTGACAACCTGAATATTCATGGCTACCGTCTCACCCGCATCGAGCTTATTGTTTCCATTACCCCCCACAGCATCATTGATGGTCAGATTAAGAATCTGTAACAAAGGCGCATTGATTTTAAGATTGAAATCCGATGACCAGCTATGACCACTGCTGTCTCGAATAGAAATCTGGAAAGGAGCCATATACTGATCGGGAACCAATGTGTCAATTTTCACTGTAAAAGCATTATTCAATGTCAATGTATCGTTTGAAGCTATCAAACCCCAAAGCCCGATGCTGTCAACAATTTCGACATAAGGATCAGAACTTGAAAGGATAGCATACACTGTGGAATCATTCTGCAAACCATAGTTTTTCAATCTGACATTGAGCCCGACGGTTTCCATGATGTCGGCTTGCTGATTATTATTGGCAGCTGCATCATCAATGGATTTGTTTTCCATCAGCACATACGGGCCGCTTGGTGTCTGAACAACAAACGAAGAAACAAAAGGTTTACGGAATTGTTTTGTCCCAACAATATCGGCAGTTCCGGGAGTAGTAAATGGGATGATCTCAATTACAACATTGCCTGTAGCATCGGCCATTCCGGCGCCATGCCATACTCCATTTTGCGAAACACCAACATAGGCGTAGGGCTCTGTTGAAACAGTGATAGTATTCTGTCCAAGCGGAACCAGAGCAGGATGTGTAACAGAAAGCTGAGAAGGCACACTAAGATACACCATAAGCGAAGGGTCGCCCATCAGATGATAAATTTCGCTGTAGTAGTCAAACGAAGACGGGGAGCCTTCAAGTACGGCAAGGTTTCCGGCAAGAATCATCTGACCCTGCGAAACAAACCATTCGCTGAACGGTTCACCGGTAATATGCCATGTACGGTCATAAGCCCCAAGATTATTGGCATCGTAAACAGGATTGGCATTGATAGTTGTCCTGACCCCAACACCCCAATAAAAATCTTCATCCCAATAAGTACTGTTCGACCCGCCGATATATCCTATGGCCCCTTTCATGGGTGTACGCAACAATGCTTCTCCAAAACATTCCGATTCATAGAAAGTATTGGTGGAACAAGCATTTCCAATCATCAGCGGATACTGGTGGGCGTTGTTCATGGATGGAATGTCTGTTTTATCAAACGACGGATCGCCCCACCCATCACTGTAACCATGCGCTGTATAATTGGCCAGAGCCACACCATTGCCAATTTCCGTTCTGATGATTGCATCATCGCTTGCACTGGCCGGATACAGATGTGTCCATGAATAAATGCCATTGGTGGCATTGAAATAATAAGTTGTACCATAATTGATTTGCCCGTTTGCATGCGTTGGAGCCCATGAAGCATCGGCGCCTGCAATCATTACAACTGTATCAAGCCACGATTCGGAAGGAAAAAGATATTGTTCGTATTCAAGAGTTTTATCAATCTGAGGAAGCAACTGATCGACATTGGTTGCGCTGAAACGACCAAAATAGGCATCAGCAATCATATCGCCAGTAAATTCAGCGTAATACATATCGGTATAATGTGAGCCCGCTGTTCCGCTGAACGCCGGGATCTGAGCCACATCGCCAACGATCAGTATGAAAGTCGGAGCAGGATCGGCTGTTGTTGCGTTGTCATATTTTGCCTGCAGGTAGTTGCTGATGCTTGTGGTAGTTGTTCCAACAGCCGGATTTGAAGTATAGGCCTCATCAACAATAAAACCCTTCTTTGTTTTCCATGCAATAAATGGCTGCAATGCATCATGAAACATGGTGTCAGCAACAATAATCATTTTTATGGGATAATGCGACGCCGTATCGCGCTGATGTATGAACGCTTCATGATTGATTAAGCGCGCTACAGGTCCTGCAAAACAAACATCGGCATATTTTTCCGACAACTGATTGGTTAAAACTGCATCCCCACCAGGAAATGAAATATTGAGAATCAGTTTGTCATACACACGCAGAGTATTTGAAACCGGATTATAATCAAAAAGATGGATGTCGAGCGAAGCCATCCGAATATTGCGCAAATTACCATGAATATCAACTGCAACCCTTTCATTCTGACAAAAATCATTGATTTTATATGCTGCATTATTGTAATAAAAGGGAATTTCACCCGTATGACTTTTCGATACACCTGGCTGATAGGGCATAAGCTGATAGGCGTTTCCGGAAATTGAAGAAAGATCGTAATCAGTATAATGGCTGTAATCAATATCAACAAGCACCTGAGCATTTTCGGGCACCTGAATGAGCCGGCTGATGGCGGGTAAAAAAGGCATGCCGGCTTCGGTCCGGGCAACCATTCCCTGAACAACCATGGAATTAAACATGCCGGCTTCGGTTTTAATCACCGCGATTTCAAACTGAGGAGCCGTAACTTCAATCTGAAGTCCGGCAGAACTCATGTTTAAAACTTTTACAGCTTCAGCATCTAAAACACGGGACTGACCAAAACCCGCATAAGTCAGCATGATGGCCAGAATCAGAACGAGAGAGCGTTTCATAAAATTTGCTTTGAAATGAAGACAACAATACTTGAAATATGTTGCAATAGTAAATAAAAATAGTTGATTGTTGAAAAGTTTTTATTGACACAACTTTGCTAATCCGTATATTTGCATCTTTAAAACGGTAAAACTTAACGATTTAACATGAGATTATCATTACTGACAATTCTCTTTTTTGTTTCCCTTGCAAGTCAGGCAAAACCGCAAAATAACAATGTGGATCGTCTGACAATAAATGGGTACTATTTCGGCAAAAATCTGGTAGTCATCAATCCCTTGAATGGAGACCGTTTTGCCGTTGAATCTGTTGAAGTGAACGGCAACCCCACGACCGACGAAATCAACTCGA
>Ga0116152_10000841_pt1 | contig 25327 bp, 21 predicted proteins | sample AD_UKC119_MetaG_FD_89894 | JGI IMG/M metagenome (GOLD analysis project Ga0116152, IMG submission 89894) | Active sludge microbial communities of municipal wastewater-treating anaerobic digesters from Hong Kong - AD_UKC119_MetaG | ecosystem: Engineered > Bioreactor > Anaerobic > Digestate...
ATCCTAACCTGTCCCAGGAGCCGGTGCTGGTATATTCGGTATCAGGCGTATAGAGACCACTGTTTAAGGCAGCGGCCATCGTCACAATCTTAAATGTTGAACCGGGCGGGTATTCGCTTTGGGCAGCCCGGTTGAGTAACGGCCGTTGTGGATCGTTGAGAGCCTCGTTTAGACCGGCGACGGCATGGAGTCGCAGTGGATCAAAAATAGCAGGATCGTATGTGGGGAAGCTGGTCATTGCCCGCACTTGGCCTGTGGCCACGTCCAGCACAATGACAGCTCCGGCCGAGCCTTCAGGATGGGTGGTTACGGCCGTTGCCAATGCTTCGGCCACAGCCTGTTGCAGTTCAAGATCAATTGTGGTGTAGACAGACTGCGCCGTACTCTCCGGAATAACAGTCACTCGGTTGCCTGCATCATCCTCAATTACCAGCACGTTGCCAACCCCGCTGAGATACCGTTCACCCCACGCCTCCAGGCCGGTCAGCCCAACCTGTTCATCTCCCAGGTATCCTTCTGCCTGATAACGCTCAAGTTGTCCGGCCGGAATAAAGCCGGTATAGCCTATAATGTGGGCTGCCGCGCTGCCTGCCGGATAAAGACGGGCTGAACGCTCTTGAATAGTTAACCCGGCGCCAACGTGAGGCTGAAGCTGGTCGCTGTGGGTGTCCAGCACGTCACCGGTGATATCGGCGACAGGCCAATTCTGGTCAGGAGCAGCATCCTCGTAGAGAGCTTTTATTTCTCCTGACGTCTGCTCCAGAAGGGGCGCAAGAGCCGCCAGCAGGCCCTCTTCATTGGCGATTTGGCCGGGGATTACGCCAAGTGTTGCTACGGTACCCTGATGGGCAAGTAAACGACCGTTCATATCGTAGATTTCCGCTCGCGGAATGCGCTCTCCTGGAACCAGGCGTAGCAGTTGTCCCGGCTGCAATTCTGGCAAAAGCAATCCCTCATGCCAGACGACCCCCCAACGTTCCTGGTTTTTGACCAGCTGTACCTGGTGTTCGCGGATGATCTCGCCGGCAACGGCCGTTTGCCAGACAACGCGTACACTCAGTTCGGCTTGGGTCTCATCTCTGGCGACCGCCAGCAGCTCAGCCTGCACATCTTCCACTGCGGCTGCTGTCATAGCCTCTTCGTAAAAAGTGACAAATGATTGGCTGTCAATACGTGCCTGGCTTTCCGGTGACAGCGCTGCATACATTTGGCCGTAGTCCTGCGCTGCCCAGGCACGATAGTAAGCCAGGGCTGTTGCAGCAACAGGAGCAGTTTCATTTGCCGCTTCTGGCGTGGGGGAAGAAATCGGAAGCGTTGCAGTGGGTGTCGACATCACAGTCAAGGTAGGTGCCGGCTCAAGCGACGGGGTCGGCGGCGCGCTGCGGCGACATGCGCCTGCCAGAAACAGCAACAGCAGCAAGAGGAAAACGTGCTCCCATCGATTTGGTAAAGAATACATAAACAAACCTTTCTTTGTGGTAGCGTCACTATGCCCCAGTCAGGATAGCATGGCTTAAACTAGGAGCATAGAGCCAAATAGCCTGTGATCATCCGTTCAAATAATCTGAAACAAATTATCCAAACCAACAAACAAGCTATTTGGCGGGGTAGGGGGCGTGTAAACGGCGTATGTCGTAACCAGACAGGATTCTGTAGAATCACTATAGTGCTCCCTGGCGCTAATTCCAAAGAATGAATTAAGACCCATTAGCATGGGTACAAACGACAAGCAACTCAATTTATTAGTAGCTGCCTATGGTTAAAAATGTTTATTTGCGTCATTTGTTTGTGGCCGTACTTGCCCTCTTGTTGGCGCTTCCGTTCTGGTACGGCCGTTTAGATTGGGATCCCGAAATGCGCTTGTGGCGCGCCATCGCTGACAGCAGCTTTCTACTATTCATATTCACATTGGCAGTAGGGCCACTCGTTAAACACTGGTCGGCGGCGAGCCGTCTAATTCCCTGGCGGCGTGAGACCGGTATTTGGTTCGGATTGATGGCTGTTTTACACGCCTTTCTCGTCTGGCAAGGTTGGGCGCGTTGGGATATCTGGCGATTTTTGGGTTATGAATTTGTTCCTGAACTGGGCCGGGTGGTTCGCCTTGAACCGGGATTTGGGCTGTCTAACCTGGTTGGCCTGGTGGCGCTCATCTTGACCCTGGCGCTGGTCGCGACCTCTTCTTCGTGGGCAGTCAATCGATTGGGGGCGTCTGCATGGAAGTGGTTGCATTACAGTTCCTACGCTATCTTTTACCTGGTTGTGTTACACGCTGTATACTTCCTTTTCATCCACTATACGCCATCCTTTCACCGTCGTGTTCCGGAAGATCCCAACTGGTTTCGCTATCCGTTTCTTATACTTTCCCTGATGGTGCCTGCTTTGCAGACATCGGCGTTTATCAAAACTGTCCGAAAACGACAGGCGGCCACGCAACCCCAGGTGGCTTCAGCCCGAAGACGCAAAAAGGTCCGTGTATAGTCCAGATATAGTGACCCTCATAGATAGATGATGAGTTGGATTTGATCTTTAATCTGTAGGAGGAAAAATGGCAAGAAAAAAAACAAAACGTGCTCGACAGCAGGCAGAGCGACAAAAAGGTCGGCACCGCACCCGCTTATTGTGGGGCGGAGTGGCCACGGCCGTTTTGTTGGTCGTTGCGGCGTTTGTTGCACTGCGGCAGCCGGATACCGGCGGCGGCGAAACGGCCGATGACCTGCGCATCGCACCAGAGGTGGGCGCTCGGGCCCCAGATTTTGAACTGGTCACCCACGGGGGCGAGTCGGTCAGCCTCAGCGATTTTCGCGGCCAACCGGTGGCCGTCATGTTCATGCACACCTGGTGACCGGCTTGTAACGCAAGCGCACCGGCGGTGCGCTCCGCTTACGAAACATATCAGGATGATGGATTTGTCGTTCTTTCTGTAAGTATCCAGGAAAATGACGGAGCAGTAGCCGATTTCATCGCTCGCTACGGATTGACATATCCGTTTCTGATGGACCGCGACGGCCAGATTAGCCGCGATTATCGTGTTGTTGCTACCCCCACAACCTATTTTATAGGACCGGACGGTGTGGTCATCGACGTGCTGCCCGGCGTTGTCAGAGAAGGGTGGTTGGAACAAAATATTACCGCCGTTGAAAGTGGGTAATCCAGATAGGGCGCATCCAAAATACGCACCCTCATCTGCTTAAACGGGGAAGAGCGCGGCAAACACATCGGCCCAGATGGCCAGGGCCAGCAGCCACCCGCCGATCACAATCAGGACGCCACCACTCCAGCGCTTGACAGCGTGGGTGCTCTGCTTGAGATTGGCGACGACCTGTTCCTGTGCAAAGCTAACGGCCGTTGCCAGGGCAAACAACACCAGTGTCATTGTTAGGGCGGCGGCAGCAAAGGCTGTAAAAGCGGCTGTGTTACCACCGGTAGTTAGGGCGTGCCCGGCCAGGCCGGCCAGAATGGGTCCCGTTCAGCCAAAGCCAGCCAGAATATAACCAAATCCGTACAGGGCCACGCCGACCGTGGAGCGTTCACGGCGCAGGCGAGCCTGGGCGCGCCAAAGCGGCTGTAATATCCTATTTAACCCGGTGATCGTGAGGGATTTTCCTTGTGCCTGCCACAAGCCAAAGACAATTAGAACGACGCCGACGACGGCGCGCAGAATACGTCCGGCTCTGCTGGTGAAGGTAACGCGGGCAAAAAGGGGCGCGGCGCCAAGTGTCAGCGCTGCGCCGCTCAATAGTAGAAACAGGGCTGCGCCGGCGGCAAAAATGGCGGCAAAACGAACGAGTCGGCTGGGAGAACGCCCGTTTTCATCCCCCGCCTCCCGCGCCAGCAGCGTCATCAGCAGCGGAAAGGAACAGGGGGAGAATAATGACGCAATGCCGGCCAGCGCCGCCAAAATTAACAGGGAGATGCCCGTTTCCGCCGGTAAGTTGAACCGAGGATACAGAACGTAGCCGCCATATCCAATAGCGACCAGCAGGATCAGACCGGTCACCAACAAGGCGTATTGAATGCGTCTGTTTTTTGTGTTCGTCACGCTTTTCTTGCTTCTTGCTGCTGGCTAACACAATGGTGATCACCATAGGAACAGATAACACAACAGTCGCCGGGCAACGGCCGTAATCTGGCGCCACAACTGGCACACGTATGAAACGCCAGTCAATAATCCAGGGGGATCTCTAGCTCAACAACATGATTACATTCCGGGCAGGTCAAGTTGGTGCGGGTAACAATTTGGTCAGTCATGGTTGTATCCTCATCGAGATGTGATTTGGCTACCTTATTCAGGCAGAGTGAAATAAGGATACACTTTCCAGTTGCTGGAATGTCAAGCCGCGTGGGGCCTGGCCTGCTCTCTGACGAGATGGCAAACACAGTTTTTGCCATCAATGTCATCCGTAGGGAACGTTTCGCCAAGGCGGCGTAGATTGCGCAGTTCCATCTCCATGCGCTGTAATTCGACAATGCGCTGGCTGATTTCGTTTGCCTTCTCTTCCAACAGATCCAGCACGACCCGGCACGGCGCAATTTGCCGCTCACGTAAATCCAGGATCTCTTGAATATCGTCCAGCGAGAAATCAAGACGACGCGCACCGGCCACAAGTCTGGCCCGTTCTACGTCTGATGCATCATAGTCGCGGTAGCCGTTTTCCCGCCGCCTGGGAGGCGGCAGCAAACCGATCTTTTCATAATAGCGAATCGTTTTGGCGGGCAGGTTTGTTTGCTGGGAAAATTCTTTTATTTGCATAGGATCATCTCTTTACCTGTTTATGATATACCTTCCAGTTACTGAAAGGTCAAGGGACTGTTTTTTTAGGGGGATGCCGTTATGGTGTGGTAGATACCAAAGGATGCAGACGGATTATGAACAAGCAGACAATTTCTCTGGGACTCAAAGAAAACTGGCGCCAGTTTACGCTGCTGATTGTCATTAATGCCTTTGTTGGCGCTATGGTGGGGTTGGAGCGCACCGTTATGCCGCTTATTGCCGAAGCTGATTTTGGGCTGGTTTCGCGCACGGCCGTGCTTTCTTTCATCGCCACGTTTGGCATCATTAAAGCCATCTCTAACCTGTTCGCCGGCGGCCTGGGCGATCGCTGGGGGCGCAAGCGCATTCTCATCGCCGGCTGGCTGGTGGGTCTGCCGGTACCGCTGCTGATTATCTTCGCCCCCAGCTGGGGTTGGATCGTTTTTGCCAATGTGCTGCTGGGCGTGAATCAGGGGTTGTGCTGGTCGACGACGGTGATAATGAAGATTGACCTGGTCGGCCCCCAACAGCGCGGGCTGGCGATGGGGCTAAATGAATTCGCAGGGTATCTGGCGGTATCCCTGGCGGCATTGAGCAGCGGGTATCTGGCGGCCGCCTACGGGCTGCGGCCGGCGCCCTTCCTGCTCGGCCTGACGCTGGCGGCACTGGGGCTGCTGTTTTCCATCTTCATTGTGCGCGAAACGCGGCCGTTCACCGACCTGGAGGCGCAGCTTGGCGATGCGGAGAAACCGGAGGGCGATACCCCCTCTTTTGCCCAAGTTTTGCTGTTGACCAGCTGGAAGAACAAAACGCTCTTTTCAGTCAGCCAGGCAGGTATGGTCAACAACCTGAATGACGGCATGGTGTGGGGGTTGCTGCCGCTGTTTCTGGCCGGGTTTGGCCTATCGGTGGCGCAAATCGGGCTGCTGGCGGCGGCGTATCCGGGGGTGTGGGGCGTGAGCCAACTCTTCACCGGGGCGTTGAGCGACCGGATTGGGCGCAAGGGCCTGATTGCCGGCGGAATGTGGGTACAAGCGGTGGGCATCGGGTTGCTGGTGTGGGGACAGAGCTTTTCCTGGTGGTTAACGGCCGTTGCCCTGCTAGGCTTAGGAACGGGCATGGTGTATCCGACGCTGCTAGCAGCCATTTCCGATGTGGCCCATCCCACGTGGCGTGGTTCGGCGGTGGGCGTCTACCGGCTGTGGCGGGACGGGGGTTACGCGGTGGGGGCGCTGGCGTCCGGCTTCCTGGCCGATTTGCTGGGGATGGGGGCAGCCATTGTCGCCATTGGTGCCCTTACTTTTCTGTCGGGCGTGGTGGTAACGGCCGTTATGCGGGAAACGCTTCCAGGAGCCGACAGAAAAAAAGCGATGGTGTCAAAGATTGGGTATCTCCCATTTTCGTGCGTAAATATACGGTAGGAATCCGGGAGATACCCACTGGAAGGTTTGTGACTATTCGATCAGATTTCTGTTGAGAACATATTCCCCATACAGAATAACATTCTCCCAGCCAATGGGACTGATGTGCTCTAACAAAGACAAGTCAACTCCTGCACCGTCTGAATCGCACTCCAGAATGACCCGATTTATCTCCTTCGCTTGCCAGTAGATGATGCAGGACATGATCAATGTCAAGCAGCTGGCTGTATTTTTCTGCGCCTGCAAATCGCGGGCTGTTATCGTACCTTGCTTACCATAGGCTACCTGCCGTGCCAGACCATTAACCTCTTCACCCTTCAATAAACCACGCCGAACTCGTTTGCGGACAAGCGGGTCTGACATAAATTGCAGAATGAATTCTGTCTTGAACACACGACCTAGTTCGCGATTAGCGCGATAGAAATGGTTTTTGCCGGAATAGGATGCCAACCGCTTCAGTGCCGTCGAAGCTGTCGCGTGACCACTTTCCAGCGACGCATAAAACTGACCCATCCTATCCCATTGCTCACAAATCCAATCGAGATGAATTGTCCGATCCCAGCGATCTACCAGCGGTGTCAGCGAGCCATACTCTTTTTCTTTGTCAATGCGATAAATACGCTGCTTTTTCAAACCCCGGATGCGCGGCGCAAACCGTCGCCCCAACATTGCAAAAGCGGCAAAGTTAATCTCAGTATAGCCATGTGTGTCGGTGTAATGCTCTTCCAGAGCAAGATCGCTTTCATTGTAAAGCAGACCATCTAACACAAAAGCCGCATCCCGATCAGTACATTGAATGACTGTACTGTAAAAAGGCGCGTAGTTATCGGCCACAAACGAGTAAAATTCGATGGCATAATCGTTGAAACGGGGGCTGTATGTTTGTTGTAACAACTTGCGTTTCATTCTGAATCGCTGCCCATCGCTGCTGGATGTTTTTCCTTTGCCCCAGGCTTGGGTCACATCCAGCTTACTGATGGCATTGACCACCTGCGCCAAAGCTTGACGTTGGTCATCTTCCAGTAATTGCCAGTCTGTAACCCACTTGATTTGACGGTAAGTGATGCCTTCTGTCAGTCGAGACATCGTGTACGGCCCAACATTACAGCCATGCGCCATAACAGTTGCCAGAATGGTGCAGACATCTTCGGCTGTTCGTTGTTGCTGTTGTTGGGGTGTCATGAAGTGGTGGGTTACGTGTAATTCATTGTCCACCTCGATCAATAGCTCAGGCAACCTGATGTTACGCATATTTTTAGCCAGCCAAGTCTTCAACTCTTCCAGCCGTTGTTTTCCCGCTTCATCTAACTTATCCGATGGATCAACTGATAGCTGCCATCCATTTTCGCTCACATTGGCATAGCTGTTCTTTGGCAGCAATTCCAGGAAATTATCATAAGCTTGGTTCAAACGCTGAGTAAGATGCTCTGGCACAGCTTCAGCTTTTGTTGGCAAACCGGCGCGAGTGAAAAAGCTCTCCCGCTGTTTTTCCCACTTTGCATCAGCAATGAAGAAATCGTCAAAACAGCCGAACCGTTTGCTGCGTTGGACAAAAATGTTACCTGCTCTGATTTCATCCCGAACGGCCGTAAGCAGAGCGCATTCCCAGGCTTGTTTGCTGACTTCACCGTTTTTCTCCACCAAAGGCCGCAATTTCTTGGGAATAAATCCCAGCGGGGCATCATCTGGCAGTTTACGCTTATTGTCTTCGTTCATCTGCTGCAACAATTTCACAGCCTCGACAATGGTGGACTGCGTGCCCTCTTCCAGGCGAAAATCAAGCCGATCTAATAAGGTAGGCGCAAACTGGCGTATGTAAGGAAATCGATCCACGACGAGATTGAACACATGACTATATTTGCCAGTCAGCCATGTTTCCACATCAGCTATCTGGGTCGTTAACTGCTCCTTATCCACTTTATTGAACAAAGTTTGGCGCAACGATTCATCGGCGATAGCTGCATCTAAAATCATCTGGCCCAATGTATGCAAGGTGGTCAACGAATTGCGAATCATTCGTCGTTGTTTACGCGTTTGCTCATCGACATCTTCCTGGGCATGATTGTAAATTCGCGTCATCAACTTGTGATGCGTGTCTATCATGTGGTCGATAGTGTCACGATAAACCTGCCACAGAAAGCAAACCAGAACCGTGTAACGATGATCTTCCTTGAGCGCACGCATTCGGTCTGCCGAACAACGACGGCCATAACGAGTCAGAGAACGCTGATAGTTATTATTCAGCCAGGAGAGGTCTACATTCAAAATGCCTATCGCTTGAATTAGCTCCAACTTTGCCGCCAGACGGAGCATGGCTTTTGGGGATGCTTTGCCCGGCGGTTGTTTGAGTGACTGAAAAGGAGTCAGGCGATTATCACTGGCCGTTAACAGCCCATCTAACCGCTTCTTGAAGTCAGATGAAAGGGTATCGGCAACGCGGGCATAGATATGCTCTCTGGCTGCTTGCCTCTGCCTGACAATGAGGCGACGTAGCGTATCATCGGCTGGAAACAAGATGCCAGATTCTTTGAGGAATTGCTTGGCTTGTATCATAAGTGGCCCTGTTTGTTCGAGGCGACAAGCCTCTTCAAACAAGAATTCCTCCAGCATTTTGATTTCAGATTCACCAAACCGGCGTAGACCAAGATAATCAAGAACAGCTAACCGCTGCTCGGTCATAGTCGGTTGACGTTGTTGATATGCTTCGATCTTTTCCGCCGGTATGTCCAATTGAACACCGACATAAGTCAGCAGTTCGTCAACAATTTCCAACGGTTGTTGTAACGGAAATCGATGAGCCAGCCGTACAAAAGCGATCTGGTAAGCAAAGCCAAGACGGGTATGGTCTTGCCGTCGCATTTGAATTTCAGCCATATCTTCAGGACTGAATTTTGCTTCACGGACAATTTCATCATGGGAAAATCTTACAGTTGACATACACAAACGCTCCTTTGTTTCTATCGAAACTGAATATAGAATGGGGTGAATGGTTGTTTCTATGATCATAGAAACAATTACTAAAAACACCTTTCTTTTTTCAGGAAAGGGTTGGAGCGTTCATGGACGTTATTGGTTACATTCGGATCAGCAGCGACAAACAAGATTTACAGAAGCAGGAACACTTGCTCTTGAAGTATGCACAACAGCATGATTTGAAGATAAATGATTTCATCAATATCGAGATTTCATCACGCAAAGGGACGAAGGAACGGCGTATTGACGAATTATTGGGCCGATTGAACGAGGGTGATATTTTGTTAGTTGCCGAACTCAGTCGCCTTGGCCGCAACATGTTTGAGGTCATTAATATCATTAATCAGTTGAGCGAAAACGGGGTAGAGGTGGTTTTTGTCAGGCAACCAGAATTGTCAACGACCGGCCCGCATAGGAAGTTGTTATTGGCCATCTACAGCTACTTTGCGGAGGCAGAGCGCGACTTTATTTCCATGCGAACCAAACAGGGCTTGGCCGCAGCACGAGCCAGTGGCAAGAAGCTGGGGAGGCCAAAAGGGAGCCGTGACAAAGAAAGGGCATTAGATCCGTATCGTGAGAAGATTAAGGAGTATCTTCAACTTGGGCTTTCGCTAAGTCGCATCCGAATGATTCTCAATCCGCAATGGCTTTGTTGCATAAATCAAAGCGTGTAAGCTAGAGGTATGACCAAGCAACGAAAAGCCAACAAGAATAAAAAAGCATCCTATAAAGTGAAAAACTGGGCTCAGTACAACCAAAGTCTCATCAATAGAGGCTCACTGACTATTTGGATAACACCAGAAGTCCTCAACAGTTGGAAGGATCAACGACCCGCGCAACGTGGTGCCCAGTTTGAATACTCAGATTTAGCTATCGAGGCATTATTAGCGCTGAAATTTCTGCTGAAATTACCTTACCGTGCGACCCAGGGTTTTGGGCAATCATTGTTCAATTTGCTAGAAATTGAGTTGCCTGTGCCCAATTACACCACGCTGTCGCGTCGGGCCAACTCCCTCACGGTTGCATTGCCGCGACAGTCAGAAACGGTTCGGCATATTGTCATGGATTCCACAGGTCTTAAAGTGTATGGTGAGGGTGAATGGAAAGTACGCCAACATGGCTATTCCAAGCGGCGTACCTGGCGTAAGATCCACCTCTCGATTGACCCAGAAACGCAAGAGATTGTGGTCGCTCAACTCACACCCAACAGCGTGACCGATGGCCAAGCTGGGGTAACCATGCTCCAAGAATTGCCCAATACACCCGACCAAGTGACTGGCGATGGGGGCTATGATAAACGGCCGTTTTACCAAGAATGCCAAGCCCTCTCAATTGGCAAAATCGTTGTGCCACCACAACGCAATGCCAAAATCTGGCAACATGGCAACTGTAAACTGCCGCCGCATCCGCGAGACCAAAATCTGCGCTATATCCGACAGCACGGTCGTAAAAAGTGGAAACGAGACCACGACTACCACCAGCGCTCTCTGGCCGAAACAACCATGTTTCGTTACAAGCGGCTGTTTGGGGCTGAATTGCAGTCGCGTGATGATGAGTCCCAGCGCAACGAAGCGAGGCTAAAATGTGCCATTTTGAATCGCATGACGGCCTTGGGACTGCCCGATAGCTATAAGGTTGTTAACGTTTAGTGGTTGGATGACAACCACATGTCTATCATTTGCGGCCTTGTTGTTTTTCATGCAACAAAGCCATCCGCAATTGGAAAAACCGATTAGTTACCCATCTTATCGATATTTCGTTCGCCAAGATGCTGAATTGCTTAAGATTTGGGAGGCACAAAAAATACAGGGATAAACCCTTAACGGATATCAACGCACGAAAATGGGAGATGCTCAAATTCGACCTCTCCGTCGCCTTGACGATGCCATCGCTTACTCTAAAATTCCCTGCCATATCGATGTCAATTCCCAGGCAGTGAGCCGCTCCAAAACGGCCGTTCCCCCCTCCACAAACAGCGTAATGCCAGTGCTATCCGGTTCTGGGAACATTAACGCGGTCATCGTCACCTCACCCTCATTGGCAAACAGTTCTACAGAAGATTGGTTTACGAAAATATGGAGCCGGATTGTGCCATCAGCCTGAGGTTGCAGGGGGGCGGTCAACTGTTTGGGGAACTCATCGCCCAAAAAAGCTCTTTCGCCCTTCATTCGGTCGAGGAAAAGAGCAGATGTGCTGGTATCATATCCCAGGGTAAACGCATGTTCGTCGCTTTCGGCCAGGCGGATGCCAAACCGTGTGTCCGGATCGGTGATGCGGATGGTTAGGTCAAGTTCGTAGCTGTTTAAGGCTGGCGTGAATTCTGAAAGAGGTCTGGTGTCTGTTAGTTCGACGTTTTCGAGGGTCACTTCATCCCCACGCAACTGCTCTAGGGCGGGAATCGGCCGTTGCACAATCTGCAATTCCCCTTCATAGGTGCGTAGTTCCAGTTCTCGCGGTAATGATAATGCGCCTTTACCCCAAGAGGTGGGCACATTGTTGGCATACTGCCAATTACCCATCCAGCCAAATGTCACAATCCGATCTTCAACGTGGTCATAATCGCGGAAGGTGCGGACGGCATAATAGTCTGGGCCATAGTCGAGCCAGTTGGTAGTTGTACCATTTTCTTCCGGGTTAAGGGTGAACTGTGTCCCGTCAAAATCGCCGATGAAGTATTGCACCCGGTTTGGGCCGCGACCTATTTGCAAGACCCATCGGGTATTGTTGGGATCGCCATCCACCGGTAGTTGATACAGATCAGGTACTTCCCACCAGCCATTAAGCGCGCCCGCCGGCCCAAAATCGCTAAGATGCTCCCACTCTTTCAGGTTATCGGAGGCGTAAAAGCTGACTTGGTGCTTTTCGGGCAGGGCGATGGCCATGATCCAACGGCCGGTTTCATCATGCCAAAACACCATCGGATCGCGGAAGAATTTTGGTTCGGCTTCCAGCACCGGATTGCCTTTATAGAAAACAAAGTTGGCGTAATCGTGGCTGACGGACAGCCCTTGCACTTCTGGTTTGACGTCGTTGAAAAACATGGTGTAGAGGGCGATCATAGGTGGCTTTGTGCCATCGCCAAACCCACTGCTGTTATTCTCATCAACAACGACGGAACCAGAAAAGTAGATGAAGGAGCCATCGTCGCCCGCCATTGCTGATGGAATTTGATTTTCCCAATGCACTAAATCTTTAGATTCGGCATGACCCCACCACCAGACGTGGTAGGTGTCCTGATAGCGCAGCATTCCATCGGGATCGCCAATCCAGCCACGCATGGGGGAGAAATGAAATTGGGGACGGTACTTTTCTGTATAAATGCCAGCATCTTCCATCTGCCGCTGAGCAGCCGCCGCATTGGATTCGATGGTTGCCTGCGCGTCAATTTCGGGGGTTGGTTCCGGTTCTGATGTCGGTTCCGGCATGTTTGTCTCCGATGGGGTCACTTCGTCCTCCGTGTTTGCCGGCTTGTCTTCATTGTCAGGTGTGCTGCAACTGGTTATCAGCACAATGAAAAGTAAGATGGTTGTCACTGCATATAATATTTTCATCAGGTACCGTGATCCTTTTTCGGTTAAATGGCAATGGGACATGACACGAAGTTATGTATAGACACGGCCGTTCCATCCACAAACAGCCCACACCGCCCCAGTGGATTCGAGTACATGCGTCCACTGAGAGCTACCTGCTCATTGACGTAGGCGACAACGGCCGTTTTATCCACAACGATCTTGAAGGATAGCGGCTGCCCGGCCTGGATAGACAGCGGACGGTCCAACTCCGGCATGTGATCGACAAACCAATTCCGGTATCCGCCAACTTTGCCAAACTCCAGCCGCTGTCCCTGTAGATTGAAGCGCAGAAAATATCCGGAATCGGCATTCCCATCCATACGCAACAACACACCGGCTGTACCTTTTTCTTCCTCAAACGTGAGTTCGCCCTGTAACAGATACGTTTCCGGCATGGGCTGGCTGAGTGCGTCACTGTAGCCATAATATGCTTCGGCCTGATAGCTCTGCCCATTTTGATTCCAACTTTGATCTTTTAGCGTAAGAGAAACGGCCGTTGGGTAACTAAAAGCGTCCTCGGTTTCCGGCGGCATCCGTACCGAAAGAGTCCCATCTTCATTTTGTATGATTTCATGGACAGTTAAACAGCCACCCCACTGCCAATGACCTTCATCAACATTGTGTTCCTTAGTTGGGTTCCAGCCAAACAGAAACCGGCGTGAGCCATCAGACGCAGATTTAGCTGCATAATAAGCGCGGTTATCAAACTGATTGTCATCCGGGGCAATCCATGGCCCATCCGGTGTGCGGCTCATCACGTAGCGGGTTACGGTGTGGGTGGTGTATTCGGAAAAAATCAGATAATACCAGTCGCCCATCTGAAACCAGTCAGGGCATTCGTGTCCGTGATACCGGTTTGGGGCATAAAAAGGTTCTTCTACTTGCCAATTCCGCAAGTCATCGCTGGTTAGCAGTGCCGTACACCCCCGTCTGGAGATGGCTCCTTTCTTCAATCGTGCAGCAACCAGCATATAGAAACGGCCGTTTCCCGGATGCTTAAAGACAAATGGGTCGCGCCAATCATGCCGTTCATAGATCGACTCATCAGGAAGCCAGATTGCATCTGGCTGTTTGGTCCAGGTAATGAGGTCGTCGCTTGTGGCATACAGCAAGACTTGGGAGTATTGCGAATCATTTCGGAAGTATGGGTTCATTCCCGTATAGAAGATGGTGTGTTTACCGGTGTCATCTGTATAAACACAGCCTGTTGCCGGATGCTGATCGTGATCTTGCATAGACGCCTTCGGCAAGGCTACACCATGATCCTCAAATTGGATGAAATCCTGGGTGGAGACGTGGTGCCAGGTAGAACCCGTATCGTATGAATCGGGATCACGGTGATCGTGCAGGAAGAAGATGTGGTAACGGCCGTTATAATAATAAGGGATACAATCTCCAATAACGCCCGGTTTTGGTTTGTAAAAAAAATTCATGTTATCAAAACCTACCAAATGGGTTTCATTTCCCAAACATCCAACGAATTAATATTTACAGTTCCATTTTGAACAAAAAAATCAACCATCAAACTATCCTCTCGGGTAGGGTAAATCCGGCTGGCCATACAAACGTGATTGTTGGCAAACAGTTCCAAAGTGGAATGATCCACAAAAATATGCAAGCGAAGTTTTTCGTCTTTTCCTAGTTGAAGGGGCGCCTTTTGCATATCTCGATCAACAACCGTACTCAAACTGGATTGGGTTTTATTGAGTAACAAGCGTCCATTAGATGAATCATAAATGACCTGCGTTTGCTCCTCAAAATCAGGCGAACAGCAAACTTTGATCCCAAATTCAGCATCGGGACTGACATCGCATTCAAGCAATATCTCCAGGCTTGCCCCCTTGATTTTTTGAACAAATTTGCTCAAGCTCGTTTCTTCATCGAGTTTCCAATGCGTTTGGCGTAAAGATTTGAGTTCTTCGACAGGCTGTATTTCAAGCCGATTGTCAGGGAGTAAAGACAGACTCATTGGCAAAGACATCACCCCAGACCAACCAGCTTCAGTTGAGGCTGAGGATCTCCGGCCAGTTTGGAGCCAGCCAAACATCACCCATCTCCCATCATCCGTTTTCATCACCTGAGGCGCATAAAAACAATTTCCATACACCAACTTCTGTTCAAAAATCGACGTAAATTTAAGGTTTTGGAGATGGCCAATGTGATAAAACGGGAACATTAGCTCTCCCCGGTCGTTTTGAGCCGATACAATAAGCACCCGTTTTCCATCTATTTCCAAAAGATTGGGGCATTCCCACACAGTTCCCGTCCAGAACGGTTTAGTCTTCTGTACATCACCAGCCAAAAAGATTCCAAGGTATTCCCATTCGACCAAATCCTGAGATTGATAAAACAAGACCAGCCCGCCTTGCCCCTCCCTTTTAGAGCCGATGACCATGAACCATTTATCATTCTCCCGCCAAACATAAGGGTCCCGGAAATCGCCAGTTGCATGTTCGATTACGCCTGGTGGCGGTTGATCGATTACCGGATTCCCTTCATATTTTTCCCAGGACAGTAAACCATCTGAACTGGTAGCCAGACAAACCGTTTGGGGACTAATTCCGGTATAAACAAATGTTGGCGTACCTTCATTATTAATGGCACAACCTGAATAACAGCCATCTTTATCAGGCCCCTCAGGTGTCGGCGCCAGTGCAATGGGTAAGCGCTGCCAATGGACAAGATCTGAACTAACGGCATGACCCCAATGAATGGTGCCATGAAAAGCGCCGTTGGGATTGTATTGGTAAAAAAGATGGAACTGACCATTCCATTGGATCAGGCCATTCGGATCATTCATCCAGTTCTTCTCAGGAAGGAAGTGATATTGAGGACGATGTAGTTTATTTTGCAGAGACATATGACTTTATTTACTCCCAAGTGATTTCGTCGATATCCGAATTCGCCTAGCCAATTCTCTAGCAATAAAGACACCCATTTCTGCATCCATGTTCATGACAGTAATAAAATCAGGTCTGTTCAGGACTAAGCACTCTGTCTTTTCCGTGGCAATCACTGACGCCGAGCGAGGCCCGTCATCCAACAAAGAAATTTCCCCAATGTAATCTTTGGGACCCAACGTATCCACTTGGGTTGTGCTGCCGTCAGCCATTTCCAATACAACCTCCGCCCGACCGGATGTAATCGTAAATAAGCCAGCCCCACCTTCTCCTTGCGTTAAGATATACTGATTTGGGGCATATTCCCTTTGTACAAAACGGTTAGCAAGCAGTTTCAATTGCCGCTCTTTCAAGCGACTAAATAGTGGTATATCAGACAAAAAAGTAATTGAAATATCTGGAGTTTCCATTTAAATCATTCCCTTTAGTTGAAGTTGATCTGCATGATGACAGGCTACATAATGTTCTGGGGCAACTTCACGCCACTGCGGCGTTTCCTTTCTGCACTCTTCGGTTGCATACAGACAACGTGGGTGGAAATAGCAGCCGCTCGGTGGATTAGCCGGATTAGCGACTTCACCGGGAAGGATGATTCGCTCTGATTTACGCGTTGGATCCGGCTGCGGTACTGCTGATAGCAATGCTTCTGTATATGGATGACGGGGATGACTGAAAATTTCGTCCGAATTCGCTAACTCGACGATTTTGCCTACGTACATCACGGCTAACCGGTCGGAAATATGTTCCACCACCGCCAGATCGTGCGCGATAAAAATATAGGAAAGATTCAGATCACGTTGCAGATCCTTCAACAGGTTGAGAATCTGTGCCTGGATCGACACGTCGAGCGCCGACACCGATTCATCACAAACAATGAGCTGTGGGTTGCACACCAGGGACCGGGCAATCCCGATTCGCTGGCGCTGACCGCCACTGAAAGCATGAGGATAACGCCGCAGGTGATTTTCTTCCAGGCCAACGACCTTGAGCGTTTCCAGAACAATATCACGTGCTTCATTCCCTTGGGCTAGTTTGTTATAAACCAACGGTTCCTTCACGATGTCTAACACGGTCATACGGGGGTCAAGAGAAGAGTATGGGTCTTGGAAGATCATGTGGAAATGGCGCCTGGCAGCTCGCAGTTCTTTGCCCTTTAGTGAAGTTAGATCCACCCACTTATCATCTACAAGCAAATTCACCTGCCCGCGAGTAGGTTCAATCGCCCTTACAATACATCGCCCCAATGTTGTCTTGCCGCAGCCGGATTCGCCAACAATTGAAAGGGTTTCGCCTGCCTTAACGTACAAATTAACATCGTCAACGGCACGTACATGACCGGCAACACGCTTCACTATGCCTTTCGTGATTTCAAAATGTTTGGTCAGGCCTTGAACATCAAGAATCTTTTTACCTTCAGTTAGGTTAGATATTTGTCCACTCATCATCTTGCTCCGTTTCTTGGCTGTACAGGAAGCAGCGCACAAAATGCCCTTCCTCTTTTTCAGTAAGCGCCGGCATCATTTTGTTGCACTGACCAGCTATTGCTTCTGGGCAACGTGAGAAAAACCCGCATTGTGGTGATAAATCCATAGGGATTGGCACCGTGCCGCTGATAACTTCCAGTTTATCAACCCGCTGACCTGGCCGAGGGATGGAACGCACCAACCGTTGGGTGTAAGGGTGTAGAGGGTTCGCAAACAGTTCTTCAGTCGTCGTGCTTTCCACTACCTGCCCTAAATACATGACATAGACGCGGTCAACGGTTTCGGCAATCACGGCCATATTGTGCGTGATGTAAACAATTGACATGTCTTCCTCACGCTGAAGCTCTTTCATCAAGTCAAGAATCTGTGCCTGGATGGTTACATCCAGGGCAGTTGTCGGTTCATCCGCCAGTACGATCTTGGGGTTGCAACTCAGGGCTAGTGCAATCATGGCCCGCTGGCGCATACCACCCGAAAGTTGATGTGGATATTCGTCAAAGCGTTGGGCCGGGTTTGAAATACCTACCCGGTTAAGAAGGCGGATTACGTGTTCGCGAATTTCATTCCGACTGAGTGAGGTATGAAGAGCCACCATTTCACTGATTTGGTGGCCGATGGTATAAACAGGAGAAAAAGCGGTCATCGGCTCCTGAAACACCATAGCAATATCGTTTCCTCGAATAGAACGCAAGTCTGCCGAGTTGGGTTCAAAGGAGAAAATATCCACTTCGGTTCCGTCTTTGCGTTTGAGAACGGCCGTTCCCTTCACTATCTCCCCCGGCGGTTGTACAAGACGCAAAATTGACTGGGCCATGACGCTTTTTCCGCAGCCGGATTCGCCAATCACGCCAATCGTCTCCTGATCGCCAACAGTGATATCCACGCCATTCACGGCCTTAACCACTCCTTCATCGAGGAAGAAAAAGGATTTCAAGTTTTTAATTTCTAATCGATTTGTCATTTGTGCACCTTTCAATCGTAAGCTTTGCAACGCTCTCAGAAACCCTACGCATTGCAAACGAAAGCGGTCTAATCCGAAATGCGCTCGCAGACTATCAGGCCAGATTAACGTGTATACGGATCTGCTGCATCGCGCAAGCCGTCCCCGATGAAGTTGAATAGGATAACGGCTAGAATAATCGCCAGACAGGGATACAGAATCCAGGGATAAAAAGCGATGACGGTCATATCCTGAGCTTGTTGAAGTAGTGACCCCCAGCTTACGTCGGGTGGATTGATACCCAATCCCAAGAAGCTGAGCGTTGTTTCGCCGAGGATCATCCCTGGGATGGAGATGGTGATGTGGACGATTAAGTAACTGGTGAATCCAGGAAGTAGATGCCTGAAAATGATCGCCAGATCGCTGGCTGAGGAAATCTTGGCCGCAGTCACGTAATCATCCTCTCGTAGAGAGATGATTTTCCCGCGCACAACCCGTGCCAGCCCTGTCCATCCCACCAAAGACAGGATGACGGTAATGGCGAAGAAGGTCTGGATACCTGTCCAGTCCCGTGGGATGGCGGCTGAAAGCGCCATCCACAATGGAATCTGGGGGATGCTCATGAAGAATTCGATGATCCGTTGGATCAATAAATCGACGGTGCCGCCAAAATATCCGGAGACACCCCCGAAAAAAATGCCCAATATAAAGCTGATAATGACACCGCCAAAACCGATGAAGAGAGAAACCCGTCCCGCAAACGCAATCCGCGAAAACAGGTCGCGGCCAAGATGATCGCTGCCCAGCAATAAAAAGGGATAATCTTCAGATTCGATCCCAAACAGGTGAATATCACTCGAAATCACTCCCCACATCTTATATGGCTCGCCTCGTACAAATAATCGAATTGGGTAGCGAACGGCCGTATCCTCTACAAAAGAATACGTAAAAGTCGCTTCATCTAGCTCGCTGGCGCGTCCATACACGAACGGTAAGTGGAAATTTCCCTGTTCATCTCGAATGTGAATCTTGCTTGGACTTGCATACAAATAATCGCCAAAGCGGGACACCTGGCTGTAAGGAGAAACAAAATTAGCAAAGATTGCCATCAAGTAGATGGCACTCAAAATATAGAAACTCACAACAGCGAGCTTATGCTTTTTGAACTTTTCCAGCATCAGCCGATATTGTCCGGCATCAATGAGCTTCTCAGCCACCTCCTGGCGACGGGCGCGTGTGCCACTGTAACGCTTATGTAACTCCTTCGCCCGGCGGTTTACGTAATGGTCTGATTGTTGATTGGAAACTGTACTTGCCATTGGAACCTCCCGTTCCTAAGTTGTTTATTCGAAGCGGATGCGGGGGTCTGCCCACGCCAGCAAGATATCGGAAATTAACGTACCGATAAGGGTCAGCGCAGTCAGGATCAATACAAAGCCGCCGATCAGGAACATATCTTGTCCCAAAGAAGCATCAAGCATCATGGGGCCAACAGTGGGGATATTTAGTACCATCGAAACCACCAATTCACCGCCGACAATGGCCGGCAGCATCCAGCCGATGGTGCTGATAATGGGGTTGAAAGCAATCCGAATCGGATATTGCAAGATAACCCGCCACTCAGGTAACCCTTTGGCCCGCGCTGTGGTGACATATTGCTTCTTTAATTCATCCAACAGAGTGGCCCGCAAGACCCGGATTAACCCGGCAGAACCGGAAATCGCCAGGACAACAATCGCCAACCAAACATTTTTCAACATGTCCACAAACTTGGCAAACGACCAGGCTGCATCGCGGAATTCTTCTGAAAATAGCCCAGTCACCATATACCCCGTATTGGTGAACACAATGTACATAAGCACCAGCGCCAGCAAGAAAGCCGGTATGGATAATCCTAAAAAACTGAGGAAAGTGAAAAAATAATCCCAAATAGAATATTTCTTTAATGCCGATAAAATACCGATTGGGATAGCGATCATCCAGGTGACTGCCATTGAAGCAATCGAAATGGCTATCGTGCGCGGGATACGTTCTCCTAAAAGTTCGGCAACAGGGCGCTGATAGCGAAATGAATTACCAAAATCACCATGTAGGACAATTTTTCCGATCCACGTAAAGTATTGAACTATAGGAGGTTGATCCAATCCATATTGTCTTTCAAGAGCAGCTATCTGTTCTTCGTTGATGGATCCACCTTGCGCCTCAAGGTTACGTATGTAAGAGTCAATGTAGGAGCCTGGCGGAAGCTGGATCACGAAAAACGCGACTATCGATACCACAAAAAGAAGTGGGATAAGAATGATAACGCGGCGCAAGATAAAACTTAACATGCCTTCTCCTTTCGTGTACCCTGTTTGGCGGGAGAAATCCTGCCAAAATCATAATAATCTGGCTGGATTGTGGGTCTGGTCTTAATTCTAGACCAGACCCACTCTATCTATATTGGTTAAAATCTATTCTGTAGCAAACCAGTAGCCTTCATAGTTGATAATGACATCCAGGTCAAAGGGAGCCCCATCATTGGGAACATTGCGCAGGTTCCCATCGACAGAAGAGGGTTTAAGAACTGGCCCAGTCACAGGGATCATCACATGGTAATCCCACATCCATTGAAGCATCTCGTCAAAGATGGCCGCGCCTTCGCTTGATTCAGGCGGGAACTCCTTACGAGCGGTGTGGAGATCATAGAATTCTTGTATGTAGGCTGGGGGTTCACGACCCTCTTCACCATTCGTGGTGTAATACAACCAGGTCATCGGCGACCAGGGGCCTTTGTGGTTGGGCAGGTAATCTTCAGAGATGCCCGAAGGCCAACCCGGACCATCATTCCATTTCAGAGAGGCCATTAATTCATTGGCGCTCTTTCGCTGCTCCCATAATGCAACGTCATTCACCTCGAGTTCGACTTGGATGCCTGCTTCCTCAATCTGTTCCTTGAGCAGTTCGGCGACCGGAGCCGTTTCAGTAGATTCATTGTTGAAGGAGATGACAAAGAGGAAAGGTTTCCCATCAGGGCCAAGCCTCCAGCCGTCGCTGCCCATTTCGAAACCCAGCTCATCTAGCAGTTGGTTGGCCTTATCAAGGTCGTGTCCCGTGTTGTTACCATAAGGCTCGCCATACCGGCCAAAGAAAACGGTGTCGTTGATTTCTACCGGATCCATGGCTGCAGCAATGGCTTTCCCGAAGCGTTGTTCGGGGTCGGCTATCAAGGTTTGCCAGACACTGCCTTCTACATCGTATTCAAAGTCGTGGTTGAGGAACAGCATTGTGGGCGAATTGAACGATCCGGTGAAGAAGACGTTTCTGCCCTGTTCATCGGCTGATTTCAGGATGAGGGGCATATCGCTGATGGCGACAGAGTTGCCGCCGGCTACAGTGACGTTTCCGGCCACGATGGCATTTAGCGTCGCTTGCGAATCAATGGTCATGTTGTTGACGACGCGATCAATGTAGGGTAATTGACGGCCGTTTGAATCAACGTGCCAGTAATAAGGATTGCGCTCGAAGATACGCCGATCATCGGTTGCTTCGGTAAGTACCCAGGCATTCAACGTTGGCTGACCGAGGGCCCTCATCTCGCCAAGATCCCAGTGAGACGCATCTTTGGTATTGAGCAGGTTGACCCAATTATCCACGTTGGCATCCGCCATCGCCGAAGCCAGTGCGTTGGCATCTGCATAACTGGCATGGAACTGCTTTAAGTAGTGTGATGGTTTAATGAGGATGTCGTAGTAGGGGATCCAAGAGTTAAGAGCGGCGACGAAAGCCCCATAAGGTTTGCTGAATTTCAATTCAAAGGTGTATTCGTCAATAATTGTTAATTCAGCCGCCCCAAGCGCAGAATTACCCTGGGTGTAAAGCTCGGTTGGAAGACCGCGCTGGACATCAGGATCGTTGTAGATATCTTCGAATGTGAAGCGCACATCTTCTGTGGTGACTGGTTCACCGTCAGACCAACGTAAACCTTTACGCATGCCAAAGGTGTAGGTCGTGTAATCATCCGAAATATCGACAGAAGCAACGACATTGGGAACAGATTCCGCAGTGTTTTGGCTGGGCGACCGCAGGATGGTTGCACCTCCAGCGATGTTAAGGTTGCCAGACCCCCACGAAGTTGCCATCACAAGATCGCCGCCATACTGACCATCTTCCCAGGTGCCATATTCCTCTTGCAGCAAGACGCCGGGGCCAACAACAAACACTTCCTCCGGCAGCCGCTCATCAATTGGCGGCAGTTCACCGGCAGCAACACGATCAGCTAAGAACGGCGGTTCAATGAACCCGCGCGCAGAAACTTCAGACATACCTGCATCAGCTTCACTAACTTCCCCTACAGCAGCCGCTTCTTCGCTCTGGGGTACTTCTGTTGCTTGCCCTACATTCTCATCCTGGCTTGGTACTTCTTCCTGAACAGTATCCTTTCCACCACAAGCTGCTAACAGAATGATTAGCATAAGCAACAATGTAATTGATAGATATTTTTTCATTTCTTTCCTCCATATTTTGTATGTGCTAATGACAAACATTTCATGCAAACGTGATCTCTGATCACCAAAAGTTGTGGGATTTCCCGCGATTTACGCAGAAGTTCACTATCTAATCATGTACACCTCCTTTTATAAGCAAGGTGCCTCATACAACGTTTGAACGTGCCAATATCATCCTGACAACCTCACTAAACAGAAGATCGTTCAATATAAGGGCATTCAATAACGTGTTGAATTGGTTGACTGGCGCTTGTTTGTTGCAGATTTTCTAAAAGGTAATTGAATGCCCATTTGCCCATCTCATAATGAGGTAATTCCATCGTGGAGAGGCCGGGGTTGAGATGTGCGGCAACCGATTCATAATTATCGAACCCTATCACGGCAACATCATCAGGAATGGAAAGGTTAAGCTTACGCAAGGCATAATAAGCGCCCATTGCCATATTGTCGTTGAAACAAAACAGCGCCGTTGGTGGGTCCGGTAATTGCATCAATGTTATTGCAGCACGCAAGCCACCATCAGCGTCAGAAGCATCTGAAACAACCAATGTCGGATCAAACGGAATGCCGTGTTCAGATAGTGCGGCCATATAGCCTTGCATACGAGCCGTAGTCGCTGGAATTGTGTCCTGGTTATTGAGAAAACCGATCCGCTTATGCCCTTTTTCAAGCAAAATTGTGGTGGCTTTATGTCCGCCGCCGACCTCATCCGGAACCACAGAAGGAAGTGAACGGTCAGCGACAAAGCAGTCAAGCAAAACCGAAGGCATTTCCCACAGCAATTTGGGTGGCGTCACAGGGCGATGGTACATAGTTGCATAGATAATTCCTTCAACATTACGCTTGATTAGCATGTTGAATGCGCTCGTTTCCAACGCCAGATCATCTTTCGTATTGGCCATTAACAACAGTTTGCCCTTACTCCAGGCTGTGTCCTGCGCGCCCTCAAAGATTTTTACGGCATATGGCGTTGTCGCGATTTCATCGGTTACAAACCCAAAGATACCTGAATTCATCGGATTAGATTTTTCTTGTTTTTTCATTATGAAGCCCTTTAGATTAGACTGCCTTATCCCAAAAAATATCTTCTATTACTCAACAAAGGTGTTTTCAATGCATGACACCGGTGTCAATTCGGCGGAAAAATAAAACTGCTTTCTGCAGTTCCTTCGTACCCATGTCCAAAACAGACTAAATTATGCCGAATCTCTACATACCAACGGGCAATCAATCATATGGTGAACCACCTTTGGTTCTTGCCCGTTTTCGTGATCATCAATTATTTGTAACAGCTTCTCAACTGCCCATTCCCCCATTTCATAATGAGGTAATTGTATCGTGGTTAAGGGGGGATCCATTATGGTTGAAACGAAAACCTGGTTGTCAAAGCCAATGACAGCAACGTCATCAGGAATTCTTAAATTTGCCTCACGTATTGCTCCATAAGCGCCAACGGCCGTTCGATCATTAAAACAAAAAATTGCTGTTGGACGGGGCGTCAATTGTAAGAGTTGCTTAGTTGCCCAATACCCTTGCTCAGGTTCGGGTGGCTGTGTGGAAACAACTAGTTCGGGATTAAATGAAACGTTGAATTCTTCTAAAGCCTTTTTGTATCCTGCCAAGCGACCTGCCGATGCAGGAATAGGTTCAGAATCATTGACAAACCCTATCCGGCGATGGCCTTTGTCCAGCAACGTCTTTGTAGCCGTGTATCCACCTTTTTTCTCATCGGGTACAACCGATGTTATTGAGCCATCTTCCACATAACAATCAAGAAGCACTGTGGGCAGTTTGTGTATAGCTTGAGGCGGCGTTGCTTTTCGGTGATAGGTGGTGGCGTAAATGATCCCTTCTACTTCTCTCTCGATCATGAGACCAACTGCGCTTTCTTTAATATCCGTTTCACGCTCTGTGTTGACAATCAGAAGCATGTACTTATGCTTCCAGGCGGCCTGAAAAGCGCCACGGATAACATCGACTGCATAGGGGGATGTAGAAATGTCATCGGAGATTAGGGCAATGGCATGAGATTTTCGCCTGGTAAGCTGGCGGGCGCTAAAACTGGGTCGAAAATCCAGTTTTTCAATGGCCTTAAGAACTCGCTGGCGCGTCTGATCACGAACATGGGGTTCATCATTGATAACTCGTGAAACAGTTTTGGGAGAGACGCCGGCTACCTTAGCCACGTCATATATTGTTGCCATTTTTCCTCTTTCCCTAACATTGACATCGGTGTCAATAGACAAAGTATACAATATAATGACACCGGTGTCAAGGGGTTTTGTTATTTGAATCCACAAACAAAGGGTGAAATACACAATGCTCCCATTTTTTCACGCTACCCGAAGAATGCCGGATTGATGAATTGTTGGGTAGGCTCAATGATGGTGATGGATTGATATTTCGTTCGTAAAGTTACCTAAGCTTTGGGACGCAAAGAAAGGAGAAGGATAAATTCCTACCGTATATTTACGCACGAAAATGGAAGATACCCAAAGATGGTAAACGACCGTGAGGATTTACGCTGACTTCCTGTTTCAAAGAACAAAACGGCCGTTCTCGCGTGAGAACGGCCGTTTTTAAGAGGAGGAAAAAGAAAAGGGTTTACAGCTTTACCCGCTTCAACCGCAGCGAATTGCTCACCACGCTGATGCTGGAGAAGGCCATCGCTCCTGCCGCCAGAATTGGGCTGAGCTGGCGCAGAAAGTCGGGCGCCCACTCAAATGGCGCTAAGACGCCGGCAGCGATGGGGATCAGGGCCGTATTATAAGCAAAGGCCCAGAACAGGTTCTCCTTGATG
>Ga0116152_10000844_pt1 | contig 25273 bp, 22 predicted proteins | sample AD_UKC119_MetaG_FD_89894 | JGI IMG/M metagenome (GOLD analysis project Ga0116152, IMG submission 89894) | Active sludge microbial communities of municipal wastewater-treating anaerobic digesters from Hong Kong - AD_UKC119_MetaG | ecosystem: Engineered > Bioreactor > Anaerobic > Digestate...
CATGGTTTATGATTCGCTGAAGAACCCTTTCTGGACCCCCGCATGCAGGTAGAAGAACTCCGCGATCTCGTCGTCAAAACGCTCGAAGACATGAAGGCCTTTGACATCGTGACCCTCGATGTCCGCGGCAAGACCAGCATCACGGACTTCTTCGTGATCGCCTCCGGCACCTCCGACCGTCACGTAAAATCCAGCGCAGAATCCGTCGCCTTCCAGGCCAAGCAGGCCGGCCAGGCGCCGATCGGTACCGAAGGACTGCAGGAGGGCGAGTGGGCCCTGATCGACCTCAACGGCGTCGTTGTCCACGTGATGCAGCAGCGCGTGCGCGATTTCTATCAGCTCGAACGGCTGTGGAGCGTCGATCCGGTGGCGGCCGAAAAAATCAGCAAGGAACGCGGTTCGCCTTAGCGGGCCCGGCCCGCTGCGCGATGCAGATCCACCTGATCGCCGTCGGCGACAAGATGCCGCGCTGGGTGCAGGACGGTTTCAACGAGTACGCCAAACGACTCCCGGCCGAGTGTGCATTGCGGCTGACCGAGGTCGCCGCCGGCAGGCGCGGCAAGAATGCCGACATCCCCCGCATCATCCGTGACGAAAGCGAACGCCTGCTCGCGGCGGTGCCCAGGGGGGCCACCGCCGTGGCATTGGAGGTCGGCGGCACGAGCTGGTCGACGGAGCAGCTGGCCGCACAACTCGATACCTGGATGAACAGCGGCCAAGACCTCGCACTGCTGGTCGGCGGGCCGGACGGTCTCGGCGCCGAGGTCCGCGCCGCAGCGGCGCAGCTCTGGTCGCTGTCGGCCCTGACGCTGCCGCACCCACTGGTCAGGGTGGTCCTCGCCGAACAGCTGTACCGGGCATGGAGCATCCTGCGCAATCACCCTTACCACCGCGCCTGATCGCGACCGGCACCACGACTTGGTTTATCGTCGCCGCCTGGGAGCCTGTCAGCCATAAGTCCGACAGGCTCCCCGGGAACATACGCCAGCACGACGATACGAACATGATCATCCTCGCCTCCCAATCACCCCGCCGCGCCGACCTGCTGTCCCAGATCGGCATCGAGTTCCGCACCCACGCCGCGGATATCGACGAGCGTGTCCGCGACGACGAAGGCGCAGCCGACTATGTCGAGCGCATGGCCCTGTCAAAGGCGAGCGCAGTACGCGTCAGCTTTCCAGATATCCCTGTACTCGGCGCCGACACCGCGGTCGTGCTCGGGCAGCGGATACTGGGCAAGCCTGCAGACCGCGACGACGCGATCGACATGCTGCTGCAACTGTCGGGACGCACCCACGAGGTGCTCACCGGCGTCGCGGTGCTGGCCGACCGGCCGCACTACCGCCTGAGCCTGAGCCGGGTGATGTTCCGCGACATCAGTGCCCGGGAGGCCGCCGCCTACTGGGCCACCGGCGAACCCGCCGACAAGGCCGGTGGTTATGCGGTACAGGGACTGGCAGCGGCGTTCATCGAGCGCATCGAGGGCAGCTATTCGGGCATCATGGGACTGCCGTTGTTCGAGACCATGCAGATCCTGCACACGATCGGCGTTTACAGTCGTGCGGGCGTGTAAACTCGTCGTATGAGTGAAGAAATCCTGATCAACGTCACGCCCCCGGAGACCCGCGTCGCGGTGATCGAAAACGGCGTCGTTCAGGAGATCATCGTCGAACGCATGGCCAAACGGGGCCTGGTCGGCAATATCTACAAGGGCAAGGTGTGCCGCGTCCTGCCGGGGATGCAGGCGGCGTTCGTCGATGCCGGACTGGAACGCGCCGCGTTTCTGCACGCCTCGGACATCCACGGCGCCAGTGCGGACAAATCGGTGCAGATCACCGACCTGGTGCGGGAGGGTGGTGAGGTGATCGTGCAGGTCGTGAAAGACCCGCTGGGCACCAAGGGTGCGCGACTGACCACCAACATCTCGATCCCGTCGCGCTACATGGTGTTCATGCCGAATATGACCAATGTCGGCGTGTCCCAGAAGATCGAGGACGAAGACGAACGGACGCGGCTGCGCGAGGTACTCGCAAAGTACGCCGAGGCCAACAGCATCAGCGCCGGTTTCATCGCACGCACCGCCGCCGAGGGTGTCTCCGAGGAGGCCCTTCAAAACGATATGCGATTCCTTGCCCGCCTGTGGAACTCGATCCAGGAAAGGGCCGCCGGTGCGCCCGGCAAGCAGCTGATCCACGAGGACCTGCCGCTGGCGCTGCGTGCGCTTCGTGACCTCATCAACCCGGACGTCGAAAAGGTGCGGATCGACTCGCGCTCGACCTGGGAGAAGGCGCAGCAGTTCGCCACCAAGTACATCCCCGATCAGCGGTCGTCGATCGAGTACTACCCGGGTGAGCGGCCGATTTTTGACCTGTACGGGGTCGAGGACGAGATCCAGAAGGCGCTCGAGCGCAAGGTCGACCTCAAGTCCGGCGGTCACCTGGTGATCGACCAGACCGAGGCCATGACCACGATCGATGTCAACACCGGCGCTTTCGTCGGCCACCGCAATCTCGAAGAGACCATCTTCAAGACCAATCTCGAGGCCGCTCAGGCGATCTGCCGCCAGCTGCGCCTGCGCAATCTCGGCGGCATCATCATCATCGACTTCATCGACATGACCGACGATGAACACAAGCGTCAGGTGATGCGGGCCCTGGAGCGCTGTCTCGCGCGCGACCATGCCAAGACCCACATCTCGGAGGTGTCATCCCTGGGCCTGGTCGAGATGACCCGCAAGCGCACGCGCGAATCCCTGGAACATGTGTTGTGCCAGAGCTGTCCCACCTGCAGTGGCCGCGGCACACTGAAGACCGCCGAGACCACCTGTTTCGACATCTTTCGCGACATTCTCCGCGAGTGGCGGCAATTCGACGTCGAACAGCTGTTGGTGCTGGCCTCGCAGGAGGTGGTGGATCGCCTGCTCGACGAGGAGTCGCAGAACCTCGCCGAGCTCGAGCAGTTCATCGGCCGCCCGATCAAACTGCAGGCCGAGGCACTGTACAACCGTGAACAGTATGACGTGGTGCTGATCTGACCTGCACCGCAGGTACAGGCGAACTCGCCGGGACAATCATTGCGCATCATCACGAGACTGCTGGCCGGGCTGCTGATCTGCTGGGGGCTGCTGGCGCTCACGGTGCGTCTCGCCACGCCGTTCATCGCCGACCACCGCGACGAGGTCGCGGCGGCATTGAGCGAACGACTCAGCACGCCGGTGACAATCGGCCGACTTGGCGCGCGCTGGTATGGCCCGAGTCCGCTGCTGGAACTGCACAACGTCGCCATCGGCGCAGCCCCAGAAGCCCTGCGCGTCGACCGTGTCGGCATCGATTTCGATCTCATGGCGCTGCTGCGCGGCGGATTCGCCGATGCCCTGCGGGTCACTGTCGATGGGCTGCAGCTGACCGCGGTACGTGAGCCGTCCGGACGTTTCCACCTCGAAGGCATCGGCCTGATCGCACGCGACGCCGGTGGCACGGCCACACCACCGCCGCTTCCCAGCCACCTGCGCATGGTCGACACTCGGGTAGTGTGGATCGACCGCAAGGCCGGCAAGGCGCCGTTCGCACTGGAAAATGTCAACGTCGTGCTGGACCGCGACGCCAGCAGGTTGGACCTGCGGGCACGCCTCGAAACCTCCCTGGGCACGGCGGACGTATCTGCCCGCTTGTACGGCTTTCTCGGCACCACCGAATGGCATGGCGACACCTACATCAAGGTCGACGGTCTGGACGTCGCCGACCTGTTTTCGCCCTATCTGCCGCCGAGCTACGGTATGGACAGCCTGCAGCTCGATGCAGAGGCCTGGATGCGCTGGGAGGCGGCGTTGCCGGTCGAGAGCCAGGGCGAAATCCATCTGCGCAACCTGGCGTTGCATCCGAAGTCTGACGATGCCCTGCCACTCGACCTGCCCGCTGCCAGCACACGCTACGCGTATCGGCGTGACGCCACCGGCCTGCAGCTGGGGCTGAGACAACTGAGCCTGGACTTCGGCGACCACCACTGGCCGGGCACCGACCTGGCGCTGACCATCGCGCCACAGGCCGACGACACCCACCGGGTCGAGCTGGCGGCCGGCTATCTGCGCATCGAGGACATCGTGCGCATCCTGCGTGTACGCCTGCCATGGGAGACCATACGCGAGCCGCTGGCAAGACTGCACCCGACGGGCGAGATCCGGGACCTGCGGCTGAGCGCACGCGTCGGCACCGGGGCACCTGAATGGCGCGCCCGCGCAGGGTTCGACGGCCTCTCGGTCTCACCCTGGGGCAAAGCCCCGGGTCTCGAAAATATCAGCGGCAGCCTGCACGGCCAGCAGGACCACATCGCCCTGGAACTCGACAGCAGAGACGCTGCGGTGCGCTTCAACGAGTTGTTTCGTGACCCGCTGCAGTTGCTGGTACTACAGGGTCGACTGGATGTCACCCATCGGCCCGACGGCTGGCAGGTCGCCGCCGAACGGCTGCTTGCCGACACGCCACATATCCATACCAGCACGCGGCTGCAGCTGCAGCGCATCGAAGGTCGTCCACTGTTTCTCGACCTGCAGACGGATTTTCGCGACGGTGATGCTGCGTTCGCCAGCCACTACTATCCTGTCGCGATCATGGGTGAGCACCTGGTCGACTGGCTCGACCATTCCATCATCTCCGGGAGGGTACTGTCCGGCTCCACCCTGGTGCACGGACCACTCGGTGACTTCCCGTTTGAAAAGGACAGCAACGGCATCTTCCAGGTGGTGTTCGACACGCAGGACATCGAACTGGACTACCGCGAAGGCTGGCCGAAAATCGAGAACCTGGCGGCGCATGTCAGGTTCCATGGTAATCAGCTGGATATCGAATCCAGATCCGGCACCATCTACGACAGCCGGATCGTCGAGGTTGCCGGCCATATCGACAGCCTCAACCCCACCGGCCCATTGCAGATCAAAGGCCGGCTGCAAGGGCCACTGCGCAACAACCTGAGGGTCCTCGGCGAGCCTGCACTGGCCGCACGATTCGGCCACTTCGCGCAAATCCTGCGTGGCGAGGGTGACACCTCGCTCGATCTCGACTTCACGCTGCCGCTGGCGGAGCACGGCGAATATGCACTCGCGGGCAGACTGCATTTCAACGACAACCGGCTGTCGCTGCCCGACTGGGACGTCCAGATGACCAATATCCGCGGTGCATTGGATTTCACGTTGGATGGCCTGACCGCCGAGGGGATCGCGGCGCAGGGATTGGGTGCCCCGGTGGTGGTCGACGTCCTGCCACTGGCAGACGGCGTGACGCGGGTGCGTACGCGCGGGCGGCTTGCGGTCGAAGATATCGCCCGCCAGCTGCCGGCACTGCCGCTGCAGCTCACCAGTGGCAGCGCCGACTTCACCATCAGCGTCGATGTGCCGTCACGTCGTGCGGCGTCGAATCACCCGACGCTGCTCAGTATCGACAGCCCACTCCAGGGCATCGACGTGGCACTGCCTCCGCCCTTCGGCAAGTCCGCTCCCGACACCAGACCGCTGGCATTGCGCCTGCCGCTGGACCGGGCGACAGTGGCCGCCAGCCTGTCATACGGAGACCGGGTGTCCGCGCGGTTCAGTCCCGATGGTGCACGCGTTGACATGGCTCTCGGCGGGGACGCAGCCACCCTGAAGGATACTGACGGCATCCGTATCAAAGGCCACCTCGGGACGGTGGACGTGATTGCCTGGGCAGACGCACTGGCGACACTGCCGACGGGCAGCGGCACCACAGCCGCCGTCGTGGATCTCGACCTGCAGATCGACCGACTGCAGGTGGATAACCTCGGGCTGAAGGCGGTACGCATTCGAGCCGGACACCGGGCCCCACGGTGGCGCGGCCGGATCGACGCCCCGGACCTGGTCGGCACCTTCAGCCTGCCCGATGCCAGCAACGGCGAGCCGCTCGTCGTCGATCTGCAACGCCTTGCCCTGCAGCTGCCGATCGGTGCTGAAGGGGATGACGTGGAGGCAGCAGTGGACCCGGCAGCAGGCCCGGATCCGGTCAACCTGCCCGGACTCTCGCTGCAGATCGGTGATCTGCAGATCAACCAGGCGCAACTGGGGGAGATGCATCTCGACGCACAGCGCGCGCCCGAGGGCCTGCGGGTGACGCGGCTGAGTCTGCGCGGCGGCCAGGTCGAACTGGACAGCGCGGGACACTGGGCGCGTGAAGGCGGGAGGATACGCTCCCGACTGGGCGGTCGGCTCAGTGCCGCCAACCTCGGCGACCTGCTGGTTGCATTGGGCTATTCGCGACAGGCCGAAGACGCGGGCGGCAGCCTGGAATTCCTGTTGCAGTGGCCGGGCCACCCGCTGCAGGCCGAGGCATCCACGATAGAAGGCAAGGTCACACTCGATGTCGGCGCCGGCCGACTGGTCGAACTCGACCCCGGCGTGACGCGGGTGGTGGGACTGCTCAACCTCAACGCCCTGACCCGGCGCCTGCGACTCGATTTCAGCGATTTCTACAAGAAGGGCTACAGTTTCGACAGCATTCGGGGCGACTTCAATTTTGCTGCGGGCAAAGCCAACACCGACAATCTCACCGTGCTGGGGCCCACCGGGCGAATCGAGTTGCGCGGGACCTCCGACCTGAAGGCACGCACCCTCGACCAACGGGTGACCGTCACACCCGACCTCGACGCCACGCTGCCGATCGCCGGCACACTGGCTGGAGGCCCGGTGGCCGGGATCGCCGTGCTGGTCGCGCAGAAGGTGATGACCAGGCAGCTGGACAGGCTCAACCGTTTTGAATACAGCCTCAGCGGATCCTGGTACGACCCTGAGATTCAACAGCTCGACAGCGGCGGCACCCTGTCGAAGATCCTGCGGCCTCTGGAGGGTGGCGCGGAGCCTGGCAGCGAACCCGCCGCACAGGCCGAGGCACCGCCGTCCGACCCACAGCCACCATCGCCCGGGCGCGCCGAACCGAACGATACCGTTGCGCAGCCAGCTGATGAGTCATCTGGCGAAAAAGCCGGCGGCACCGCAAATCCGCTGCGCGGGCTGATCGATTTCCTGAAAAAGGGCGAATCACAGGACGTCGACGCGCCGGGCGTGTCGAACTGAACGACATCAACCCCGGCAGAAGACAATTTCCATCCAGACTGGACCCCTTTTCCCTGCGGATAACCCTTTGCCCGTCGCGCCGCAGGCATTAGAGTTGGCACTGGGTGAAAACAATTGATGCACCATGAGTAAGTCGAAGAAGAAAGTTGCTGCGCTGCAGCTGGCCTCGGGCAGCAATGTCAGTGCGAACCTGCTGGAAACCGAACGTCTTGCCGAAGCGGCAGCCAAACAAGGCGCTGAACTGATCGTGCTGCCGGAGAACTTCGCCTTCATGGGGCGCAGCTGCGGCGACGCCAACGCCCTGCGCGAGGCGCCCGGGGACGGCCCGCTGCAGTCTTTCCTGTCGCAGCTCGCCAGCCGCCTGGGGGTCTGGGTGGTCGGCGGCACCATCCCGCTCGAGGCCGATCATGCGGCGAAGTGGCGGGCGGCATGCACGGTTTATGACGATCGCGGCAAGCAGGTCGCACGCTACGACAAACAGCACCTGTTCGACGTCAACCTGATCGAAAGCGACGAACAGTTCGTCGAATCGGAGAGTATCGAACCGGGCGATCGCGTCGTGGTGATCGACAGCCCGATCGGTCGGTTGGGTATCGCGGTTTGCTACGACCTGCGTTTCCCGGAACTGTTCCGCGCCATGGTTGACCGCAGTGTCGAGGTGATCGCATTGCCGGCGGCATTCACGGCGATTACCGGGCGCGCGCACTGGGAAACCCTGGTACGGGCGCGCGCAATCGAAAACCTGTGCTACGTGATCGCATCGGCGCAAGGTGGATTTCACGTCGCCAGCCGGGAGACCTACGGTCACAGCATGATCGTCGATCCCTGGGGGACCAAACTGGCGCTGCGCGAGCGCGGCAACGGCTGCGTGGTGGCAGAGATCGACCCGGAGTTCCAGCACACCACGCGTCGCAACTTTCCCTGCCTCGACCACCGCCGTCTGCATTGCCGCTGAATGCCGAATCAGGGCCTGCACGGGCCAGGAGTAGTCTTCGATGTCTGTAAGCACCGCGATTGCGCGTGAAACCCTGCTGGACACCCCCGGCCTGAGCGAGGGTCACCTGGCGCAGGTCATGGACCGCCTGCTGAGCCGCCAGGTCGATGCCGCCGATATCTATTTTCAGTACGGCCGGCTCGAATCCTGGGTGCTGGAAGACGGCATCATCAAGGAGGGAAGCCACAGTATCGAGCAGGGCGCCGGGCTGCGGGCCATCAGCGGTGAAAAGACCGGGTTCGCCTACACGGACAGCCTCGAACTCCCGCGCCTGCTCGATGCCGCCGGGGCGGCGCGAGCGATCGCTCAGGCTGGACAGAACGGCGCACGCGCCCTGCCCGCCCCGGCTGCAGCGAACCCGCTATATGCTCCGATCAATCCACTGGACTCGCTGGGCGAACTGCAGAAGATCGACCTGATGCGCCGCGCCGATGCCGCCGCGCGCAGCGCCGATTCTCGGGTCCAGCAGGTGATCGTCACTCTGGTGGCGGCACACGACGTGATTCTGGTGATGGACAACAGCGGACGGATCGCCGGCGATGTGCGCCCGCTGGTGCGCATGAACGTGCAGGTGATCGTCGAACAGGACGGCAAGCGTGAACAGGGCAGTGCCGGCGGCGGCGCACGCCAGGCGCTGGATTTCTTCGTACAGGATGATCGCGCGCTCGACTATGCGCGCGAGGCCGTGCGCCAGGCGCTGGTCAACCTCGACGCGACACCCGCGCCGGCCGGATTGCTGCCGGTGGTTCTCGGTCCCGGATGGCCGGGCGTGCTGCTCCACGAGGCGGTGGGACACGGCCTTGAGGGCGACTTCAACCGCAAGGGTACCTCGGCGTTTACCGGGCGTATCGGCGAGCAGGTTGCCTCGACACTGTGTACCGTGGTCGATGACGGCACCCTGCCCGGACGCCGCGGCTCGCTGACCATCGACGATGAAGGCACACCATCGGGCAACAATGTGCTGATCGAAAACGGCATCCTCAAGGGCTACATGCAGGACACGATGAATGCCCGACTGATGGGCGTGGCCCCGACCGGCAATGGCCGTCGCGAGTCCTATGCACATCTGCCGATGCCACGCATGACCAACACCTACATGTTGCCGGGACAGCACAAACCCGACGAGATCATCGCCTCGGTCAAACATGGCCTGTATGCGGTCAATTTCGGTGGCGGCCAGGTCGACATCACGTCCGGCAAGTTCGTGTTTTCAGCCAACGAGGCCTACCTTATCGAGAACGGCAAGGTGACCCGCCCGGTCAAAGGCGCGACGCTGATCGGAAACGGGCCCGAGGCCATGACCCGCATCAGCATGGTTGGCGACGATCTCAAGCTGGACAGCGGTGTCGGCACCTGCGGCAAGGAAGGTCAGAGTGTGCCGGTCGGCGTCGGCCAGCCCACCCTGAAAATCGATCAACTCACTGTCGGCGGCACTGCTGCCTGAGCCATCCATCACGCATGAGTCATCCGGAACAGATAGCAAGGCTGCAGCAGGTCGTGGAAGACCTGTTGCGGGAAGCACGCCAGCAAGGTGCCGATGCGGCCGAGGCCGGGGTCTCGACCCAGACCGGGCTGTCGGTCACGGTGCGTCTTGGTGAAACAGAGACCATCGAACACACCAGTGACAACGGCCTGGGGGTCACCGTGTACTTCGGGCAGCGAAAAGGCTCGGCCAACACCACCGACCTGCGCCCCGAGGCGATCCGTGAAAGTGTCGCGGCCGCCTGCCGTATCGCGAAGTACACCTCAGAAGATCCGGCAGCGGGACTCGCTGATCCGGCGCTGATGGCGCGTAACGTACCGGACCTGGACCTGTATCACCCCTGGGACCTGAGCGCCGACGAGGCAGCACGGATCGCGCTCCGCTGCGAAGAAGCGGCGCGTGGGTTCGATCCCAGGATCACGAATTCCGAGGGCGCCACGCTATACACCCAGCGCTCGGGGTTCATCTACGGCAACAGTCACGGCTTTGTCGGCGGTTACCCGACCACGCGTCACAGCCTGAGTTGCGCGGTGATCGCCGAACAGGGCGACGAGATGCAGCGTGACTATTGGTACGACAGCAGCAGGATGCCGGACGAACTCGCCACGCCCGAGGCCATCGGGCACACCGCGGCACAACGCAGTGTGGCCCGTCTCGACGGTCGCAAACTCGGGACCCGCGAGTGCCCGGTGCTGTTTCGCGCCGATATTGCCCCGAGCCTGCTGCGCAGCCTGTTCGGGGCGATTCGCGGGCATGCCGTGTACCGCAAGTCGACGTTTCTGCTCGACCAGATCGGCGTGCAGATCTTTCCCGACTGGGTGGACATTACCGAAAACCCGCTGATACCGCGCGCCTCGGCGAGCGCGCCCTTCGACAACGAGGGCGTGGCCACTGCGTACCGCGAACTGGTGAGCGGCGGCGTGCTGCAGGGTTATCTGCTCGACAGCTATGCCGCGCGCAAACTGGGAATGCAGAGTACCGCCAGTGCCGGTGGCGTGCGCAACGCGCGCATCGCGAGCAGCGGCCAGTCGTTCGATGAACTGATAAGGGAAATGGATCGTGGCGTCGTCGTCACCGAACTGATGGGGCAGGGCACCAACCTGGTCACCGGCGACTATTCGCGTGGTGCCGCAGGATTCTGGGTCGAGGGTGGCGAGATCCGCTATCCGGTCGAAGAGATCACAGTCGCCGCCAATCTGCGCGATATGTTCAGGCAACTGGTCGCCGTCGGCAGCGACAGCGACATACCCGGCAGCATAAAGACCGGCTCGTGGCTGATCGAACGTATGACCGTGGCCGGGGACTGACGACCCGGCAGCCGATATCACCAGTCACGCGCCACCCGAGGGGGAGTTCTGATGCGAATACTGCACACGATGCTGCGAACCGGCGACCTCGATCGGTCGATCGGCTTCTACACCGAACTGCTGGGGATGCGGCTGTTGCGGCAGAAGGACTACCCGGACGGCAAATTCACGCTCGCCTTCCTCGGTTACGGCGAGGAGTCCGACAACACGGTGATCGAACTGACCTACAACTGGGGCGTCGACCACTATGAGATCGGCAGCGGTTACGGGCATATCGCCATCGAGGTCGATGACGTCTACCAGGCGACCGCCGATATCCGCGCGCGTGGCGGCAAGATACTGCGCGAGGCCGGGCCGATGAATGCGGGTACAACGATCATAGCGTTCGTCGAAGACCCCGACGGCTACCCGATCGAACTGATCGGACGCAAAAGTCGTTGAATGGCGCGGACCCTGATCACCGGATGATGGCTCAACAACCGTTGGTTACGCCCCAATCAGCAGAGAGGAAGTTTGCATGGCATCGAATCTGATGATCCTGCCGGCAGTCGACAAGTCGAAGATCCGTCTGGTGCGTATCCCCCCAGACTACCGGCAGCAGGAAGTATTCCGTCACGTCACCGGGCTGATAGCACAGGTCGAGGAACAGAATCCCGACTGCACCTGGGACGACGTGATGGGCACGCTCGAGGATCATGGCTTCGAGGCAGTCGAGTTCCAGCTCGGTCCGTCACTGGACTGAGCGAACGATACGAACCCGGTGCTGAACAGGACGCTTCGGGGCTGATACCAACCCCGGTGCGCCTGCCTCTTCGAATCGACTGATCGACCCGGTCCAGCCTGCACCAGTCACCGGCCGCGTGACTGACGCGGGCTAGCGCTTCTTCCTGGTGCCGGCTTTTTTCGCCGGAGCCTTTTTGGCGGCCACCTTCTTGGCAGCCGTTTTCTTGGCTACGGCCTTTTTGGCTACGGCCTTTTTCGCGGCGACCACCTTCTTCGCGGCGGGCTTGGTCGCAGGCGCCTTCCGGGCGGCCGTGCGCTTCGCCTTGGCCCCTTTTGCGACGGTTTTCTTCGCAACGGCCTTCTTTGCTGCAGCTTTCTTCACCGCCGGCGCCTTGGCAATCACCTTCTTCGCGACAGCTTTCTTTGCTGCGACCTTCTTCTTTCCAACCGTCTGCTTCGTTACGGCTTTCTTTGCTGCGACTTTCTTCGCTACCGCCTTCTTCGATACGGACTTTGTTGCTGCAGCTTTCTTCGCTACGGCTTTCTTTGCCGCGGATTTCTTGGCCACCGTCTTCTTAGTCGCGGCTTTCCCGGTAACGGCCTTCTTGGCGCCGGACGCTTTGGCGGCCGCTTTTTTCGTCCCCGCCTTCTCCGCCACAACCGTGCCTGCCGTCGCCTTCCTGCTCTCGGCCTTCTTCGCAGGTGCCGCGACGGCACTCTTGGCCGCCGCCTTTCGGACCGCTGGCTTCTTCGCCTGCACAGCTGCCGTTTTTCCCGCCGTTGACGCAGTGACCTCTGCCGGCTGGCTCGTGGCCTTCACCTTCGCGGGTCTGCCCTTGGCTTTCTTCGACCCCGCCTTGCCGACCACCGAAGTCGCCTCGGCAACCGTTTGCGGCGCTGCATCGGACTCGACCGATGGCGGCACGCGCTTCGGCATCCCGTCGATCACCTTGCGCACCGTCTTCCAGGCCTTTTCCGGACCCGCGTCGGCATCGACGCGGTGCAGCTTGTCGCTGAGCTGGTAGTACTGAAGCAGCGGCCCCATCTGGCCTTCGTAGACACGCAGGCGGTTGCTTATGGTCTCTTCGTAGTCGTCCGGCCGGCGCACGACGCGCGCACCGCATGCATCGCACACACCATCCACCAGAGGCGGATTGACGTACTTGTTGTATTGGGCGCCACAGCTGTCACAGGTGATGCGCCCGACCAGCCGCTCCATCAACTCGTCGGTATCCACCTCGAGGTTCAGCGCCAGCTCCACCTCGGCGCCCAGGTCGCTCAGCACGCTGTCAAGCACATCGGCCTGCCCGGCGTTCTTCGGCAGGTCGACCAGTATGAAGCCCTTGTCGAGGTCCATCTGCGGCATCTGGATACGCAACAGGGCAAGCAGCAATTCGTCGGTGACTCTCGCCGTGTCCATGGCCTCCTTGGCCATGCGCCCGAGTTCGGAGGACTCTGCTGCGGCTCGCCGCATCACGCTGCTCACGGTGATGACGGGCATGCCGTAGTGTTCGGAGATCTTGCGGGAAAGCTCGGCCTTTCCGGATCCCGGTGGGCCTAAAAGGACTATCCTCATTTTGGCTCCTCAGTGGCCTTTATTTTTTTGTTTGGCGCCTCGCGGCCTTTTTTCCCGGTGACCCAGATCACGTCACACAGTCACCTGTCATATAAGGAAATTAGGAATTTCCTATGGGGGCATGTGTGTTTTGCATTGGCTGGCCGATGCCGGGTTGTCTAAGCTAAACGCACATTAATTTGCCTGTCAACGAAGCGCCTGATTTGCTACGAATTTTAGGCGATTGACGGAAATAAACGAGTAAGTTGAGCGGATTTTGCGTAAAAATCCGGCACAATTCCGCGTCCCGCGCCCACTGCGGCGCAATTTGCGGAACTGGGCCAACCGTTTAGGCAGCATGAACACCATCCCAGATATCACCGAAACAGAGGAGTGGATCGTCAGGACGACGCTGAAAGAGCGTTACGGTCGCGACCTCGAGCTGCAGTTCGCCGATGCCGAGATCCGGCTCAATCCGGCGGACCGCGAACTCACCTCCTGCCCGGTCTTCGTCTGGGAAGCCGACGGCTGCCATTTCGTCATCTTCAAGTCCGGCGAACGGCGTTATCGTTGTCAGTTCTTTTTCCGCGGATACCAGCAGTATGGCACCGGCGTGCACGAATATGACGACCTGACGGAGTGCGCTGTCTCGTTGTTGCAGGCGCAGGCCGACCACACCGCACACGAACGCGGCGATATCGAAAAGAAAAAACGCTGAAACCACGGTTCAACGGCAAAATCACCACATTTCAGACAAGACCAGAACAGAGGGAATAGACATGACGGCGAAGAATGCCTTTTATGCACAATCGGGCGGGGTGACCGCGGTTATCAATGCCTCGGCCTGCGGCGTCATCGAGACAGCACGTGCGCACCCCGACAAGATTGCGAACGTGTATGCCGGTCGCAACGGCATCATCGGCGCACTGACCGAGGACCTGATCGACACCAGCAGGGAATCGGCCGAAGCGATCGCCGCCCTCAAACACACCCCGTCCGGCGGATTCGGCTCGTGCCGCTTCAAGCTCAAGAGCCTCGAACAGAACAAGCGTGAATACGAACGCCTGATTGAGATCTTCAAGGCGCACGACATCGGGTACTTCTTTTATAACGGCGGCGGCGACTCGGCGGACACCTGCTACAAGGTCTCGCAGCTGTCGGAAAAGATGGGCTACCCGGTGCAGGCGATCCACGTGCCGAAAACGGTCGACAACGACCTGCCGATCACCGACAACTGCCCCGGTTTCGGTTCGGTCGCCAAATACATCGCCGTGTCGACACTGGAGGCCAGCTTCGACGTACGGTCGATGGCCGCGACCTCGACCAAGATCTTCGTCATCGAGGTGATGGGACGGCACGCCGGCTGGATTGCCGCAGCCGGCGGCCTTGTCGAGGACGAAGGCATCCCGGTCGTGATCCTGTTCCCCGAGGTCGAATTCGACAAGGACAAGTTCCTCGCCAACGTCGATGCCAAGGTCAGGGAACATGGCTACTGCACCATCGTTGTTTCCGAGGGCTGCCACTGGCCGGACGGCAAGTTCCTGGCGGAACAAGGTACGCGTGACGCCTTCGGCCATGCTCAGCTCGGTGGCGCGGCACCTGTGGTCGCCAACATGATCAAGGATGCGCTGGGCTACAAGTTCCACTGGGCCGTCGCCGATTACCTGCAGCGGGCCGCCCGCCACCTCGCGTCGCAGTCTGACGTCGAGCAGGCATACGCGCTCGGTAAAGCTGCTGTCGAGAAGGCGCTCGAGGGCAAGAACTCGATCATGCCGACAGTGGTGCGCACCTCGAACCAGCCCTACAAGTGGGAAATCGGCGAAGCGCCACTGAGCGAGGTCGCGAACGTCGAGAAGATGATGCCGATGGACTTCATCACCGGCGACGGCTTCGGCATCACCCAGAAGTGCAAGGACTACCTGTATCCACTGATCCAGGGCGAGGCCTACCCACCCTACAAGGGCAACGGCATGCCTGATTACGTGACCCTCAGGCTCGCCGGTGTGGAACGCAAGCTGCCGGCATTCGAGCTGTAAGCGAACGATCGCGTGATTCGCGAGGGCCCTTCGGGGCCCTTTTCGTTCGCGGGGTTCGGCGATGCTGTCCCCAATCCACGCAGGGTTGGATCGCCCCCGTCAACACCGATACTCCACGGGGCACGCATTCCAGGGAAAGCACATGACACTCGACAAGGCACGTGAACTGATCCAGGTCCAGCTGTCATTCGGCGGCGGCTATAACCGTAACGCGGTGCGCCTGATTCTGGCCGAGATCAACATCGAGCACGGCCAGGGCGCAGTCGATCGGCTGATTCGCGAACTCGATCTCACAGAAAAATTCGGCCTCACCGAAGGCACGGACTTCTCGCGCGTGGGACGCTGAAGACCGGTCGTTACTCCAGGAGACAACAATGCCTGGTGCCGCACGCCTGCCCGACAGGATGCCTATCGCACTGTTTCATTGACCGTTTGCCCTTTTCCTGTGGTGTAATACGAAACCGCTTGTGCATCACAAAGTTTTTCTGATGACAATCCTTCCGAGGCAGCAATAAACCCGCGCAACAGTGGCGTTAATCACCATATTCGAACATTTTGGTTGGTAAATACGCGGCCAAGGCTAAGAATTCATCGCGGGAAGAACCAAATAAAGAACATAGAAATTCGCCGCAACTTCACTTCTAAGGGGAAGTAACTCTTATGGATACTGCACTCTGGTTCGCCCTGGCCTGTTCGCTGCTCGCGATCGGTTATGGCTTCGTCTCGGTCAAATGGATTCTCAGCCAACCTGATGGCAACGATCGGATGCGCGAGATCGCGCAGGCCATCCAGGAAGGCGCCTCCGCCTACCTCAACCGCCAGTACACGACGATCGGCATCGTCGGTGTGGTGCTGACCGTGGTGTTGTTCGTCACACTCGGCTGGGCAACCGCAGTCGGCTTCCTGATCGGCGCACTGTTCTCCGGCCTGGCCGGTTACATCGGCATGAACATCTCGGTACGCGCCAACGTGCGGACCGCACAGGCCGCCAACCACGGCATCAATGCAGCATTGCAGATCGCGTTTCGCGGCGGCGCCATCACCGGCCTGCTGGTGGTCGGCCTGGGCTTGCTGGGTGTGGCCGGCTACTACGCGATCCTGGTCTACATGGGTGTCGAAGACCCGCTGCACCCGCTGGTCGGCCTGGCCTTCGGCGGCTCGCTGATCTCGATCTTCGCCCGACTCGGCGGCGGCATCTTCACCAAGGGTGCGGACGTCGGTGCCGACATCGTCGGCAAGGTCGAGGCCGGTATCCCGGAAGACGATCCGCGCAACCCTGCGGTCATTGCAGACAACGTCGGCGACAACGTGGGCGACTGTGCCGGCATGGCGGCCGACCTGTTCGAGACCTACGCCGTCACCGTGGTCGCGACCATGCTGCTCGGCGGCCTGCTGATGGCGGGCTCGAGCGCGGCGGTGCTGTACCCGCTGGTGCTCGGCGGGATCTCGATCGTCGCTTCGGTGATCGGCACCTTCTTCGTCAAGGCGAAGGAAGGCGACAAGAAGATCATGACCGCGCTGTACAAAGGCCTGATCGTGTCCGGCGTGATCGCCGCGATCGGCTTCTACTTCGTCACCGACGCGATGATGGGCGGTCAGGCGGACTTCTCGGCGATGAACCTCTATTACACCTCGCTGATCGGCCTCGCGCTGACCGCCGCGATGGTGATCATCACCGAGTACTACACGGCGACCGAGTACAGCCCGGTGCGGCACATCGCCCAGGCATCAACCACGGGTGACGGTACCAACGTGATCGCCGGCCTTGGCGTGTCGATGAAGTCGACCGCCGCGCCGGTACTCGCGGTGTGTGCCTCGATCTGGGGTGCCTATGAGCTTGCCGGCCTGTACGGCATCGCCATCGCCGCCACCTCGATGCTGTCGATGACCGGCATCATCGTCGCCCTTGATGCCTATGGCCCTATCACCGACAACGCCGGTGGCATTGCCGAGATGGCTGAACTGGACGAGAAGGTCCGCAACGTGACCGATCCGCTGGACGCGGTCGGCAACACCACCAAGGCGGTGACCAAGGGCTATGCGATCGGCTCGGCAGGCCTGGCGGCGCTGGTGCTGTTCTCCGACTACACCCACACGCTGGAGAAGAGTGGCCTGGATCTGCGCTTCGACCTCTCCGATCACATGGTGATCATCGGCCTGTTCATCGGCGGTCTGGTGCCCTACCTGTTCGGTGCGATGGCGATGGAAGCGGTCGGCCGCGCGGCTGGCGGCATCGTCAACGAGGTGCGTCGTCAGTTCAAAGAGATGCCGGGCATCATGGATCACACCCAGAAGCCGGATTACTCGCGGGCGGTCGACATGCTGACCAAGTCGGCCATCAAGGAGATGATCATCCCGTCACTGCTGCCGATTGCGGTACCGGTCGTGGTCGGCCTGCTGCTCGGGCCAAAGGCGCTTGGCGGTCTGCTGATCGGCACCATCGTCACCGGTCTGTTCGTGGCCATCTCGATGACCACCGGCGGCGGCGCCTGGGACAATGCCAAGAAGTACATCGAAGACGGCAACTTCGGCGGAAAAGGTTCGGATGCCCACAAGGCGGCAGTCACCGGAGATACCGTCGGCGATCCCTACAAGGACACCGCCGGCCCGGCCGTGAACCCCTTGATTAAGATCATCAATATTGTCGCACTGTTGATCGTGCCGATGCTCTAAGTCAGCGAAGCTGCTGGCTTTTTTGAAGGGGCCGTTTGGCCCCTTTTTGCTGCCCGCGGTGTGGCACGGTGGACTCGCCCGCGAGCAACCCTTAACCTAGCGCGCCACAACTATTGTCACACCCCGAGGGGAGCTGCATGAACCTGGACCGCGTGAGCATGGGCGACGTGCCCAACCAAATCAACGTGATCATCGAGATCCCGGCCCATTCCGACCCGGTCAAGTACGAGCTCGACAAGGAGACCGGCGCGATGTTCGTCGACCGCTTCATGTCGACTGCGATGTACTACCTTTGCAACTATGGTTACGTCCCGCACACCCTGTCCAAGGACGGCGATCCGGTTGACGTGCTGGTCCTGACGCCGCATCCGCTGATCCCGGGCTCGGTGATCAAGTGCCGTCCGGTCGGAGTATTGATGATGAAGGACGAGTCCGGTGACGACGCCAAGATCCTGGCGGTGCCGATCGACAAACTGTGCAAGAGCTACCGCGGGGTCGAGTCGTTCCGTGACCTGCCCGGCGACGTGCTCAATCGCATCTCTCACTTCTTCGAGCACTACAAGGACCTCGACGAAGGCAAGTGGGTACGGGTCGACGGCTGGTACGGCATCGACGAGGCAAAAAAGGAGATCATGGAGAGCGTGCAGATGTATCAGGACGCACCGGAAAAACCCAATTTCTGATTGCCGACAGATCCTTCCGGCCGGGGCGAATAACACCCGGCCGGAAGGTCGTCTGCCGCCACCGTTCCTCCGCCAGCACCGCCGCCATCGCGGAATTGGGGTACGATAGCCGCCCAAATGAGCGGCCCGCGAAGTAGTACCCGAATGAAGGTTTGCATTCTCTCCGACAGTCACGACCACATCGCGCTGATCGATGCCGCCGTGGCCGATGCCAAGGCGGCCGGCGCAGAGGCAGTGCTGCACTGCGGCGACCTGGTGGCGCCGAGCACCCTGCACTGCCTGGAGAAATACGGCCTGCCGGTACATGTGATCCACGGCAACAACACCGGCGACCTGTACGCGCTGACACAACTGGCACATAAGCCGGGGGGCATCGTGCGCTTTCACGGCATGGACGCAGGGATCGAACTGGCGGGCCGGCGCATCTTCATCGTGCACTACCCCCACTACGCGCGGGCAATGGCGGCCACCGGCGACTGGGACCTGGTGTGCTGCGGCCACAGTCATAAGATTGAGATCGCGGAGCAGAAAAACTGTACCGGCGGGACCACCCACGTGGTCAATCCGGGCACCATTGGCGGCGTCGGCCAGGCCCCGGCCACCTGGGTCCTCGCTGACCTCGCGACCATGCAGTTCGAGCGTCGCGAGGTGCCGAAGTCACTCGAATACCGCGACCGGGTCACAGCCGAACATGTCTGACCGTTTCACCCATTTCGATGCCGAAGGCCAGGCCCACATGGTCGATGTCGGCGACAAAGCCGTCACCGAGCGTCTCGCCGTGGCCAGCGGCAGCATCCGAATGCAGGGCAGTACGCTGGCGATGATCCTGGAAGGCGGCCATAAGAAAGGTGACGTGCTCGGCGTGGCGCGGATCGCCGGCATCATGGGTGCCAAACGCACCTCCGAGCTGGTGCCGCTTTGCCACCCACTGCCGCTGACCAAGGTCGGCATCGAGTTTGCTCCTGACACCCGGCTGGACAGCATCCACTGCACCGCGACCGCCAAGACCCGCGGCCAGACCGGCGTCGAGATGGAGGCCCTGTGCGCTGTGCAGGTCGCGCTGCTGACAATCTACGATATGTGCAAGGCGGTCGACCGCGGCATGGTGATCGAAAACGTGCGCCTGGAGGAGAAATCCGGCGGCAAATCCGGCCGCTGGCGGCGCAGCGACTTCCCCGACGCATGAATCCGCTGTATCGGCAGACTGCCTTTCTCACCAGCGCCGCCAAGCTGTCGCAGACCCCACCCGATACCGGTTTCGAGGTCGCGTTCGCGGGGCGATCGAACGCCGGCAAATCGAGCGCGATCAACGCCCTGTGTGACCAGAAAACGCTGGCACGCACCAGCAAGACACCCGGGCGTACCCAGCTGCTCAATTTCTTCGCGGTCGATGAGCAGCGGCGCATCGTCGACCTGCCCGGCTATGGTTACGCGAAGGTGGCCGAGGACATCAAGCGCGAATGGCAGGGCTCGCTTGCCGCCTACCTCGAGGGACGCGACTGCCTGCGCGGCCTGATGCTGGTGATGGACATCCGCCACCCCCTGAAGGACTACGACCTGCAGATGCTGCACTGGGCGAACACCATCAGCTTGCCGGTACATGGCCTGCTCACCAAGGCCGACAAGCTGAAAAAAGGTCCGGCCGGCAGCACCCTGCTCAAGGTGCGTGCGGCGATGCAGAAGATCAGCCCGACGTTCAGCGCCCAGACATTTTCGTCACTCAAGCGCACCGGTATCGACGACGCCCATGCGAAGCTCGACGAATGGTTCGCGGCCGGTGCATAGCCCCGCTTGTGGATTGCGCGGAGCATCGCTGCGCAGGGTCGACGGCACCATGGTGTACCCGGCGTTCAGCCGCGGTCCGGCAAAGATTCCGAAACGCGGGGCTCCGGGTCGCTGGCGAACAGCGTGTGCAGCAGGTTGTTCTGGAACGTGGGGTTACCGGTCAGGAACTGGTGCTGTTCGCACAGGAACACCGAGTGCGACAGTGGCAGCGGCCCGATCGCCGCGGCGCCCTGCTGCAGTGGCTCGCTGGTGCGGCCCAGCAGTGAACTGCGGGTAACGACCCCGTCGCCTGGCGCATAGAGCAGGTCGTCGTAGTCGACGCCGGCCAGTGGACGCTGCAGCGTCTCTGCCCGCTCGTGCGCTACGCGTCGTCCGCGCACCTCTTCGACCACCAGCCGCGCTACCGTCAGCTCGCAGTCTCCACCGAACACGAACGGCAGCACGTCACGTCCGTCGCCCGGCTGTCCCATCAACTGATGAAAATTGCGGCCGCGCGCGAGGTGCCGGGCGAAGTATGACTCGAGCACCGCGAGATAACGCCGACCGGCGCGGCCGCCACCCTTGCCGGCAATCGTCCGTTCACGCACCCGCGGATCAAAGATCGACCAGCCGAATTCGCGCCACGTCTCGACGTCAAAAATGTCCGCGGTGATGACCTTGCCATTGGGCGCAACCAGCCACGGCAGCGCCGGGTGCGGCATCAACTGTGGTGCACCGGAAGTCGTCGCGACGACCTCCGCGGGAATCCTTCTCAAGCCGATTTCCTCGCCGCGAACGTGTGACAGCACGGGCTGCATGCTGCCGAGGTTCGGCGTACCGACCATGAGCAGACGGCGGATCGCCGGCGCCCCGGCGTAGTCGGGTACCGCGGTCGCGGCATCGAGGTGATCGACCGCGCCGAACCGCGCGTAGTAGCGGGCCAGCAGCCCGCCATTGGAATGCGCCAGCAGGTCCACCCGCAGCCGCGGGTCGCCGTAATCGTGGCGGATCCGCTCGATCAGTTCGTGCAGACCGTTGACGGCAGCGACGTTGTCCAGTCGCCAGTCGTACAAGTAGACGTAGTAGTTGCGCCGGCCCTCCTCGACCGGCTGACCCGGCTCGCGCCGCTGGTAACGTCCGATCGTCTCCAGGGTGTCGAGAATCTGGCCGTAGAAATCCCGCCCCAGTCCCTTGCGGAATACGCCCTGCGGAAGCACATGCCCGGCGAGCGGGTCCAGGGTCGACTCGTCGATCTCGACCTCGAGCCCGGTGTAACGGCTGAACAGCAGCCGCGCCGAGGAACGCGGCCAGATCTCTTCGCCTGACCGCGTGTCGAACAGGCGCGAACCGAAGGCACCGGGGATGACGATCAGCGGCGGCTGTGGGCGGCTGGCACGCTGCCGGTAGATGCGTTCGAGCGGCGGCCCCTTGGGCGATGTCGCGCAGCCACCGAGCAGGCCGAGGGCGCCGAGGACGAAGCTTCTGCGGCTGATATCAGGCAACAGGGTTTCCTCCGCCGGTTTCGCTCACGACACGGCAACGTTCGAACAAGCGGTCAAAGCTGGTCGGCGACCAGCTCGTTGAGATAGTCGAGCCAGCCGGCGGGCAACGGCTCGTGCAGCTCGACGGCGCGCGCGAAGTCCGGCGCAAAGACTGCATCGACCAGGCGATGCACCGTGTCTTCGTACGAGGTGGCAATGTTGGTCTCCTTGTTGAGGCGCAGGCTCAACTTGTCGAAATTTGCCGAACCGAGGCAGGCCCAATCATCGTAGATCGCGGCCTTCACATGCGACATGCCAGGGTAGATGAACACCCGCACACCGTTGCGCAGCAGGTGATTCGCCGCGAGGACGTTGCTGCGATTGATCGGGCCTGCGTCGGTTCGGTAAGGCAGTATCACCCGGACATCGACACCACGTCGGCGCGCCGCAGTCAGTTCGTGCAGGATCGCATCGCTGGTCAGGTAGGCATTCTGCAGCCACACGCGCTGCCGCGCACGGCGCATCGCGCGAACCTGGGCACGCAGGATCTGCGAATCCATCGGCCGCGTGTACAGCAGGCGCAGCGGCTGATCGGCCGGGCCAGGCGTGCGCAGCGGGTGGCTCGCCCTGTGTAACAGCGCCTGCAGGTCGCCCAGGGGACCTTCGTGGGTCCAGACGTCGACGAAGTCCCGGATCAGCACGTCGACCACGGGCCCGCTGACACGGGCCATCAGGTCGTGCCATTCGTAACGGTACTCGCGGCCAATATTCATCCCGCCGAGAAAGGCACTGTGGTCGTCGATGATGATCACCTTGGTGTGATCACCCTGCAGCCAAGGATTGGCGATCACCCGCACGTCGACATTCGAATCGGTCTGCAGGTAACGCACGATCGACGCGGGGCCACCAGGGGACCCTGGCGGCGTGTATTCGGCGTGTCCGAGACCACCCGCTATGGTGCCGAAACCGTCAACCAGGATCTGCACGTCGACATCGCGCGAACGTGCCTTGAGCAGGTCGGCGATCTTCACCGCGTAGTCGTCGTTGTCGAAGATGTACAGGCGCATGCGAATCGACTCGCGCGCCTGGCCGATCGCGTGCATCAGGGCCGGGAAGAACGCCTCGCCATCGACGAGGAAGTCGACCGTACCGTATGTCGCGCGGCCGGCCTGCATCGCGTCCAGCTCGGCCTCCCATGCTGCCTTGTCCATCGGCGGGGCATCCGCCAGCGGCGGTACGGGCGCATCAGCCTGGCGCAGCCGCGCAGGCACCCAGAGCGTGTCGACCGCGGTGACGCCTACGCTGGACAGCAGGCGGGCAAAAGACGAGACCGGCCGGTTGGCCAGGCTCTTTACCTGGCCCGTTATCGCATGGAAAGCCGCCTGCGCCGCCAGGGCCGGGCCATGCACTTCTACCAGCGCGGAGTCGGGCTGCTGCTGGACGAAAAAGACGCGGCGCTGGTGCAGGTCCATGAGCACGAAGGGGAAGCCGGTGTCGGGCTGGTCCCCGGTGTTGAACAGCAGGAAGCGGCCGGTCTCGCCCTCGGCACGCAAACCTTCACCGACACGCTCGGCGGCACCCGTCAGCAGTTCGGTCAGGGTCACGACCCCCGCTGGTTCGATGTCCGCGGCCTTGTCTTCAATCGGGACCACGTTCAGCTCGCCGGCAGCATCGACGGTGAGGAAAAACTCGTGCTGACGCAGCACGTCGAGCACTACCCCGCGGTTCGGCACCTGCGCGGCCACCTCGCGCTGCAGACGCTGCACCAACTGCTGCCATGCCGCCGGGGGACGGATAGCGACGGCCTCACCCTCGGGCGCTGCCGGGTGAGTCGGCACCGGCGCGTAAGCGACAACCGGTGGTGCCGCTGATGACGCGGCCTGTGCGGCATGCCCCTGTGCGGGCACATCGGGCGGGAGCACGGTGCTGACCGAGAAAGACCGCCCGCCACCGAGATAGTCGATTCGCAGATGTCCCGTTGCCGACACCCAGGCAGCCGTTGCGCGCAGGGCTCCGCTTGCGGGGTCCGCCAATGCATCGTCAATGTCTGCGGGGGACGCGAGGCGTGAGGGTGTGTCGAGCGTAACCCTGGACGACGCGCAGGCACCGAGGAGCGTGGCCCCAACCAGCGCCGCAACGGCGATACGGCAGCGGTGGATGAGACATGTACGGAACATGGCGACGCATTATAGGGACCGGCCTCGGAGTCGGCACAAAGCATTGGCCAGGGCGAACGTGGCTGGCGGTCGCACCGCCGACTGCAGGCCGGTGATGAAAGCTGGCCGGCGCGGCAGTAATTCCGCCAAGCGGGACTGTGGATCGGTACACAGACGCGTTGTCGTCGCAGTTGGCCGTCAGCACCCGATCACGCCATACAGGGTGAGTGCAGGCCACCGGCTCAGGCACATTCTGCGTCGACGGCGTGAACGATGGGACACCCGCTGACATGGGCCTGGTCCGGCACACCCATCCTCGCCAACAGCGTAGCGGTAAGATCCGGCGTCTGACCGACATCGACCCGGACGCCAGGGGTGAAACCTTCGCCTGCCAGCAGACAGAACCCTTCGGTGGTATGCCCGCCGCTGCGAAAATAGGGTACCGGTCCCACCCGACCCAGGCGGGGATGATCCACTGCGTCGGTCACCACGTCATCACGCCAGCACACAATCAGGTCGGCCGGTGGCAGCGCCGGGCCGCTCTCTTCGGGGCGCACACGGGTACGCAGCACCCTGGCTGCAAGGGGTTGGCCGGTGCGGGAATCCGTCACGTCCAGAGCCAGTTCAGTGAGTTCATCGCACAATGCGTCGTAGGCTGACGCGGGCACACCCGACTCGCCGTCACGCCCCACAACGTTGATACGGATCAGCCCATCGGAATAGCCTGGCAACGCGAAAGCGCGCATTCGCGGCCAGAGCGGGCGATACCAGTGTCCCGGCAACCAGTCCAGCGGATCCCCCCGCCCGGCCTGCACCAACGGCGACTCCAGCGCAGTCCGACCATAGGGCGTGACCAGATCCCAAAGCTCCTCACGCCAGTGGCGGCGGTAGTCCGTGCGTGGTGGTGGTACCGGACCGGAAATGTCACCTTCGGCCAGCGCAGCGCGACCGCTGTTCCAGCGCTGCAGCAGTTCCGGCAGAAACAGCATCGAGTTCAGATCCAGGTTGTTCGCCTGCATGCCGTGGGGAGAGAACACCACCACGGTCGACCCGGCGGGGCGGCATCGACGATCTCGCCGACACCCTCATCGATGGAACACAGCACCTCCTTCAGGTAGTCCCCGGCCAACTGGCCTTGCAACAGGCAGTCAAGGGGGTGCCGTTGGCTCAGGTGCCAGAACACATGGCCGGCGATGTGGCATTCGTTCAGCGCACACAACGCCAGGTCAAAGGGCCCCCGGCGCATCAGGTCCAGGATGATGGCGGTGCGGCGCCTTGCCCCCTCGACCAGGTGGTCGCGCAGGGCCGTCAAGGCGTCAACATCGTACAGGCTCGGCACCCGG
>Ga0116152_10000845_pt1 | contig 25263 bp, 21 predicted proteins | sample AD_UKC119_MetaG_FD_89894 | JGI IMG/M metagenome (GOLD analysis project Ga0116152, IMG submission 89894) | Active sludge microbial communities of municipal wastewater-treating anaerobic digesters from Hong Kong - AD_UKC119_MetaG | ecosystem: Engineered > Bioreactor > Anaerobic > Digestate...
TAGAATATCAGGAGAAGTCCATTGGCATTCTGGAAGAAACTTTGGAGTCTAGACATCCTAGTTTGGCGATTTCTTACCGCAACATTGGAGGTATATATCAAGTCATGGGAAAATACGAAAAGGCTTTAGAATATCACCAAAAATCTATTGGCATTCAGGAAGAAATCCTAAACCCCAAAGATCCTTTTTTGGCGACTTCTTATGGTAATATCGCATTGACGTATCGAGCCTTGGGACAGTTTAAAAAGGCATTAGAATATCAGGAGAAGTCCATTGACATTCAGGAAGAAACTTTGGACCCTAGACATCCTGATTTGGCAATTTCTTACGACTACATTGGAGGTATATATCATGTCATGGGACAATACGAAAAGGCTTTGGAATATCACCAAAAATCTATTGGTATTCAGGAAGAAACCCTAAACCCCAAAGATCCTTTTTTGGCGACTTCTTATAATAATCTCGCATTAACTTATCAAGCCTTGGGACAGTTTAAAAAGGCATTAGAATATCAGGAGAAGTCCATTGGTATTCTGGAAGAAACTTTGGACCCTAGACATCCTAGTTTGGCGATTTCTTACGGCAACATTGGAGGTATATATCAAGCCATTGGACATTACGAAAAGGCTTTAGAATATCACCAAAAATCTATTGGTATTCAGGAAGAAATTCTAGACCCCAATCATCCTTCCCTGGGCTTCAGTTATTCGACTATTGCAATCACATATATGAAAGCAAAAGAGTTTGCGAAGGCAATAACTTTTCAGGAGAAATGTCTGGAAATTTTTAAGGCGGCTTTTCCTGAAAGTCATCCTAATCAGCAAATGGCTTTTAGTGTCTGGTTGGAGATTTACAACGCCAAAGCATTAGATGCCTTTGAGAAAAAAGAATATGCTGTTGCTTTACAAAGTTTTGACACTTTAAACCTTTACGGGAGTAATGGTGATATTTGGAATTTTACAGGTTTGTGTCACTATTACCTTTCTGAATATACCAAAGCCATTGAAGCTTATCAAAAGGCAGCCAATATTTCACCAAATCAAAAAACGCCATCATTTTACAACAACATCGGCGCCGCATACGCCAAAAACGGCCAGTTTGAAGAAGCTCATACTGCCTTCAACGAATACCAAAAACTACTTCCCCATGATGGTAGAACTTACCGCAACTGGGCAATATATCATACCCTGCAAGGAGATAAAGAAAAAGCCTTGCAAAGCCTGCAAAGAGCGGTAGAATTGGGTTATGATGATTTGAAGTGGTTTGAAACAGACGATAGCATGGACAGCCTGCGAGCACAGAAAGCATTTAAACAAATAATCGAGAAATTGGGAAAAGAGAAAAACAAATGAAGGCAGCTGGGAACACAGCATACAACGGTCATGTCGGCTAAGCGCCTCCACGCCGTGTATGCTAGACGATAGCTGGCATTACAAAAATAAAATCAATTTTAAACCTTAAACATCAAATTAATGGATTATAAAACTAAAATTAGGTATGCTGAAGAAGTGGCAAAACAACTTCAAAAACGAAAAAGTACTGATTTGATAAAATCTGAATTAAAAACAGAGGGACTTTACGAAAGTGACATCAGCAATATCATTGTTAGCGCAAGAAATATATTAGGTGAAATATATCAGCCTAAGATAAAGGAATATCTATTGGAAGATAAAAAAATCCACGGTTCTGAAGAATTTGATTTGCTGGATGCAGAAGTTGTTGATACTCTAATTGCTAAAGAGATTGAGAAATTTGCTTTACAGGAAAAGAAAAAAATAACTCAATTAATGAAAGAAGGTCAACCTGTAGAACAAATTTTTGCCCAAGTTGATACAAGATTTCTTTCAGTTGAAAAAGCAACTGAACAAATTTCTCATCTCCAAGGGGTAAAAAGACAGAATAGTGGAAGTGGTAGAATGCTAAATATTTTTGGAGGAATAGGTCTTATTGTTCTAACTGGAGTACTTGCAATTACAATAAATAGACTATTTTATGTATTGCCAATAATTGGGATAATAATGATAGTAAAAGGAGTTACAACCAAGAAGATGGAATACGATGGTTAATATTCATCTGCCGACAATAGAAAAAGAAAACACCAGCTAACATCGCTGAGTGTTGACAAACACCATGTTAGAAACTGCCTACACATGACGACTTTTTCGTATATTATAGTATGCAAGGAGTAAAGAAATATAAGCCAAAGCTCTTCACGAACTTCTTCTTACCGGATTTTCCGCCAGTAGTCGGACAGATATCCCGGATGACAATTTGGAATGTCCATTACCGTAATGTACTTTTAGACAACTTTGAAGAAGGTAAATTTGAAAGAAGAGAACAATATCAACCCTATTGGACGGCAAAGACAGGGTTTCAACCAAATCTAAGTGTCAACTCGTACCCGAAGTATTGCAAACCATCTGCCTTGTAATACAAATTTGGAAACTTACGGTAATACCATTCGTTTAGGGCAGTTTTCCCTTCACTTTTATCTTAAAGCAATATTATTTAATGAATCGATTCCTACTTTTTATTTTATTGGTTAGCTGTAATATGTCTATTGCGCAGAAGCCAGTATCCTTATCGTTTGAAGACAGTATACAATACTGGATGCATGTTCACAAAGTGCCTGTAACCGGTGTTGGCATCATTGAAAATAATGAAATAAAATTGGCGAAAGTTTACGGCGCAGATGAGCATACACTTTTTAATGTAGCATCATTAACCAAACCAATCACCAGCATCGTTACGTTGAAATTGATTGATGATAAGCGATGGAATCTGGACGAGCCTATCTTTCATTATTGGACAGATCCCGACGTCAAAAATGATTCGTTTGCAAAAAAGCTGACAACAAGGTTATTGCTTAGTCATCAGTCAGGTTTTCCAAATTGGCGTTCCGAAGATTCAAGCCAAATACTTGAATTTCATTTTGAACCGGGGACAAAATACAGTTATTCGGGTGAAGGCTTTGAATACCTGCGCCATGCGTTGGAAAAAAAGTTTCATGAAAGCCTGCAACAGATTGCTTATACAAACTTGTTTAAAAAGGTTGGCATGAACCAAACGCATTTCGGTTGGACAGACCAGGCAAGCCGGGCTTTGTATGCTGTTCCAAATGATACGAATGGTTTGCCAATTCCAGGTGCTCCTAAAAAAATTATTAATGCAGCTGACTGGCTTGTAACAACAATTGATGATTATACAAAATTTGCTGCTTATGTGATCAATGGTGCTGGCATTTCAAAAGAACTTTTCGCTACGATGATATCCCCACAGGTTCCTATCAATAAGGGGACATATACAGAATCAATGGGGTTGGGTTGGGCAGTAATGCGTGGATTGCCGGATGATGAGTATCTTCTAATGCATACAGGCCACGATGAGGGAGTAAATACAGTGGTTATTTTACTTCCAAAATCTGGGCGTGGGATTGTTATACTGACAAACGGTGAAAACGGCAAAAAGGTTATTTTTAAGTTACTCAAAAAATTATTGCAAATTCCAGGCTTGGTGCCATAATTAATTTAGAATAAAACTAAACAATATTTTGTAGCCAACATGGTATTTATGAAAGTCGGACTGAAATCTAAAACTCAACTTTCATACTACTATTTCGCCTTCGATGTTCTTCTTGGCAGAAAAAAGTAAATTAGCCCGCAAAAACGGCTTCAGCTTGCCGAAGTGCAAGCGCTGAATTTTTGGTTCACTATTTTCCGCCCTTCTTATAAATACACGGTCCGTTGATATAAATAATTTATAAAAAATGAGAACATTATCAATAATTATCGTTGTGTTATTAAAGGTAAATGCCATTGCGCAACACAATAATGGATTTACGTTTAAGCCAATTTTAAGACCCAATTCGGTTTACCATATTCAATTTACAAGTGATTATTTCTACAATGTAGACTTAAATTCTCCTAAAGTCATATTAGATTCCATAACAAAACATGAAGCCATCGACACAAATATGATGTCTACAACAAAGTCACAATCAATCAATTCAAGTTTGCATTGTGGGGATCTAAGTGATGATGGATCTTTCCAAATTATTTATAAGTACCATTCAGTGATCGTAAATGACTCACTTGGATCAATTGAACAACCAGAGCAAGTGCAATTATTTAAGACCTTACAAAGCACAACTGCATACGGTAGAGTCTATAAAGATCAGAAATTCAACATTGACTCTATTAGTGGTGTTGAAGACAAGAATATTGAACATTTTATTGTTACAGACTTAAATGAAATAATTCAACAATACGAATTCCCAAAACAGATCTTAAAAACAGGCGATACATTCGAAATTGCAATCCAAACTGAAACACCTGCTAATTATAATTTCCAAAATATTCAAATCCCTGAATTTACCAAATTGAACTATAAGATTGATTCAATAATTTATCCAATGGCTTTTTTCGATATAAAGCTAGTCAGCAATGAACTATTCGACGAATCAGACCTTGACTTTGAAATCATTAATACAGGCAAATCGGAATATGATATTAAAAACAGGTATAACAAATATTTTGAATTAGAATTATCAGCTAACACAACAATTGATTTAGGTAAAATTAGCATGAATATTACATATAGGAGCAAAATAAAACGTATAATAAGCCTTGAATCGCATGATGATAACAAGCGGTAATGATACCAGTCACCCTTCGGGATGACCGGCTCATATTGCTATAACGTTGGCGGTAATAAAAAAAACAAAATGGATAAACTAAGTGCTAAGCAAATTGAGGAATTCATAGAATTAGGCTATGTAAAAATTGAAAATGCCTTTTCTAAGGATATTGCTGATTCTTGTCGTGCCATTCTATGGGAAGCCGTCCAACTTTCTCCTGACAAACCAGAAACTTGGACACAACCTGTCATTAGGATTGGCGAATTAGGTTCAGAACCGTTTAAACAAGCAGCAAACACCACCATTTTACTCAATGCATTTAATCAATTAGCCTTTGACAATTGGTTGCCACGCTTGACAATAGGTACTTTCCCGATTAGATTTCCAAGCAAAGAAATTCCTAATGACACCGGATGGCATGTGGATGCCAGCTTCCCTGGGGACTACCCAAATGATTATCTTGAATGGAAAATTAATAGTAATAGTAAAGGCAGGGCTTTGCTCATGTTGTTTCTGTTTTCCGATACTACAGAATTAGACGCCCCTACCAGAATAAAGATCGGTTCCCACCTGGATGTTGCTAAACTGCTTATGCAGAAGGGAGAAGAAGGATTAACTTTTATGCATCTGGCAGATGAACTAAAAAACATGCCTCATAGACAAGAAACCACAGCAACCGGAGATGCAGGAACAGTTTATTTATGTCATCCTTTTTTAGTCCATGCAGCACAACAACATAAAGGCATTATGCCAAAATTTATGGCACAACCAGCTCTGTTATCTAAAAGAGATTTCAATATAAATCAACCATTGAAGGCATGTTGCCCCATAGAAAGAGCAATCATAAAAGGGATTGAAAATTGAATTCTAACAACAGGCTCAAAGCTCAAACAGTCATGCCGGCCAAATGCTGCCATTCCGCATAAGCAAATTTTTGATAGCAATTCCGTATTGTTGTGGAAGGTAAAAATGAAAAAAGAGTATAATTTCGACCCTCCCTGACAGCAAAGGCAGGGTTTAAATCAAATCCAGGCGTCAAGGATATACCTGAAGAAATGTAAGCTATCTGCCTTATAACACATGTGGTGACAACAAACTAATAGAACGATTAATAAGGATGAATCAAGACTTATCGACATATTATAACGACAGAGCACGAGAATATGACAAGGTATATGAAATACCGGATGAGCAGGAAGATTTGATAAAATCAGCAGTACTCTTTCAAAATATATTCGCTGATAAATCGGTACTTGAAATTGCATGTGGGACGGGTTATTGGACGGAAAAAATTTCTAAAACAGCAAATTCAATTTTTGCGACAGACATAAATGAAATTGTAATTGATATTGCACGTACAAGAAAGTTCAATAGTAATGTTGTGTTTCAAGTAGCAGATATGAATTGTTTATCAATAGACAAAAAATTTGACGGTCTATTTGGAGGATTTATTTGGAGCCATATTTTACTTCAAGACTTAGACAATTTTTTGCTGAGACTTAAAGACTTATTGAATGAAAATGCTAAAATAGCATTTATTGACAGCAAACAAGTGGAGGGCACTAATCACGACAGAAAGAGAATAACAAGAATTGACCAATATGGAAATACTTTTCAAACAAGGACGCTTGAAAATGGAACAACACACGAAGTATTAAAAAACTTCCCCAGCAAACAATTTTTAACCGACAAACTGCTCCAAATTTCTACAGAAGTAGAAATTATTGAATTAGAACACTATTGGATAGCTACTTCTAAAACGAATGGGGAAAAAATACGCAAGTAATAACCCTGCTGCTAACAATTTATTGGCAATAGTGGGTCAACCAGAATCAAAGCCACTAGTTATGTGTAGTTCTGCCACGAATTACACAAATGGGTACAAATTGAGCAATCAGTAAAGCAATGTTGATTGCCTCTCATACTTAAAATCGTAATTTCCTATCGAATGACCGGGCTCAAAAAGAACATAGTGATCATGCAATCCACACATGACATGATATCCTCCATTGAAAAAGTGAGTCATTCCGAAAGCTTATAGAACAAGTGAAAAGCCAACATACCCTTCGCTCACCACATAATGCTGCACACGCCTTTCACCACTCCAGCCGGAACAACTCACTTGCTGCCAGCAGGAACATCCCGGATGCATATTCACGCGAGTCGTCCTGTTCGACCTTAAAAGGGGCGCCGGCAGCCGGTTGGCACCACTGTACCTTACCGTCTGGGCTGATCACCGAGACGACGGCAGCCCACGACTTTTCGATGACAGGCAGGAAGTCTTCCCTCGGCAGGATACCATTATTAATACCCCAGGTGATGCCATAAGTGAAAAAACTGGTTCCACTGCTCTCGGTATAGCCATAGTCGTCCGGGTCGGCCAGATTGGGGCGCCAGAATCCATCGGACTGCTGGCGTGTTTTCAGCTCGTATGCCATGCGAACGAAGAGGGCCTTATACCGCTCGTAATTGCCGTGATCCGGCGGCAGATATTTCAATATCCGGGTTAGACCGCCAAATGCCCACCCATTACCCCGGGACCAGAGCACCTTCTTGCCGTGTTCGGTCTGCTGATAGATGTACATAGTCCGCGCCGCTTCACGTGGTATGGAGTCGGGGCGGATGTAGTGTGACTCGATGTGCTCCTGCGTCCCGATCCGGTAGCGGGCATCCCGGTAAAACAAGCCCTCATCCTTGTCATAAAGGACGCCGTAGGTATCCCAAAAACTGGCATCCATCCAATCGAGGTATTTCTCATCCTGCGTGACCTGGTAAAGCATCGCCAGGGCCGGCGGCGATGTGTAAAGTCCATCGACAAAACGCAAACCGCTATTCTCATAATGCCAGGTGAGTGGCTCGGTCACCGGGTTGCAGCGCGCCGGATCTTCCAGGTGGTCGATGGTGGGGCGCAGCATGTAATCCTCCTGCTGGTCCAGGTAGCATTCGATCCAGGTCTGCCCGCAGACCAAAGAGTAAAAGCCGCTGCCGTACACATTGGTTTCTTTCTTCGGGATCTGCCAGTGGGTCTTTTCTCCCCACGCTATGCATTGATCCAGGTAACGCTTATCCCCGGTCGCCTGGTACATAGCCATGACGCCGGTGTAATAAGTTCCGCGGATCCAGTTGTCATTGGAATAGGGCGAAGGATGGGTGTACTGGTAGGTATTGACCTTATCCGCGATAGCGCCGATGAAGTCTCTGGCAAATACTCCGGTCTGGGCTGTTCCCGGCACCACACCACACCCTATCATCAGGCCCACTGAAAGTAGCCCTACCATCCATTGTCTGTTCCTGCTCATGATCATCCGTTGTAGAAGGGTTAAGATAGCAGATTACCAATGATCGATGAAGAAGGCCTGTCAAATAGTTAGGTATGTAACGATCTAAATCATCCTGGTGTCGTGGACAGCCTAAAAGACTTAACCCATTGAATTTAACATGGTGTTACACTTTTTTACGAATAGCTGACCAGGCTGGAAACATTAGAATCGTAGTTTTAAGTAACTTTTCATCCATAACCGCTCCCAGCAAAAATTGGTCATGCTCAGAAACTATTTCACCCTTGCCATCCGCAACATTCGAAAGCGTAGGTTTTTTGCCGGGATAAACATCCTGGGTATGACGGCCGGCATCGCGGCATGTTTGCTCATTGCCTTGTACGTAATGGATGAACTGAGTTATGATCGTTTCCACATCAATGCCGACAGGATCTACCAGGTAGGCCTGCACAACAAGTATGGAGATCGGGACCTGCGCAGTGTCTCCGTCTGCCCACCCCTGGCTGATGCGATGCGGGCAGAAATCCCGGAGGTGGAAGCTACCCTCCGGATGAATAGCGCAGGCAAACCCGTCTTTCGTTATGGAGATAAAGTCTTTACCGAGGACCATGTATACAACACCGAAAGCAACTTTTTTGACGTCTTTTCCTTCAGATTGAATGAAGGGGATGCAAAAACCGCTCTACAAGATCCCAACACCGTCGTGCTTACCGAAACGACCGCGAGCAAATTATTCGGCGATGAAAATCCACTGGGTAAATTGATCACCATCGATGGAGGATTGGACAAAGTAACCTATAAAGTAACCGGAGTGGCCGCGGATTGTCCATCCAACTCCCATTTCAAATTTAATGCATTGCTTTCCGCATACGGGCCGGATAATTACTTCGACGTGGATGCCTGGCTCAATAGTGGCGTATACACCTATTATTTATTGAGAGAAAACGCATCCGTTGCAGATGTGGAGAAAAAGCTGGCAGGTTTGGCAACCAAGTACGTAGCCCCTGAGCTGTTGAAATTCCTGGGCAACGATCTGGATCAGTTTCGCCAGGCGGGAGGCATTTATGAATATTACTCTACAAAAATCACCGACATTCATTTAAAATCAACTTCCCAGGATGATATAGAACCGGGTGGAAGTCTGTTGTACCTGCTTGTTTTCGGAGGCATCGGCCTGTTTATTTTGGCGATCGCCTGCATCAATTTTATGAATATGTCGACCGCGCAATCCGCCAGCCGGGCCAAGGAAGTCGGTTTGCGCAAAACGCTGGGCTCACTTCGCCACCAGATGATACTGCAATTTCTGTCTGAATCGATGCTTTACAGTTTGGTAGCGGTTGCATTGGCCGTAGTACTTTGCTACTTTTTATTGCCCACGTTCAATTTGCTTTCGGGGAAAATGTTGACTGCGGCCAATTTGCTGGATGCCCGGTTCTTTTTAGGCATTGCACTGATTTTTTTGATCGTTGGTTTATTGGCCGGAAGCTATCCGGCATTTTACCTCACTTCATTTAGCCCGGTAGAAGTTTTAAAAGGCAAAGTAAGTGCAGGTGTTAAGAGCAAAGGGATCCGCAGCACACTGGTGGTCTTCCAGTTTGCTATTTCCATCTTCCTGATCATCTTCACCTCCGTGGTTTACAAACAAATCCATTTCATGCTGCAAAAGCCACTGGGCATTGACAAGAACAATGTGCTGGTGATTCAGGATGTACACCGTCTTGGAAAAAGCAGTGAATCTTTTCGGAATGCCCTGGCCCAGCAAACCGGCGTTTCAAAGGTGAGTTTTACAGCCGTAAAATTTCCCGGAACCTATATGTCTACCGTGATGCGTGGCGTGGGCTCGGAGGGAGAATCTGTAGTTGCCAGCTATTATTCCGATTTTGAATCCCAGGATGTCTTGAAATTTGAGATGAAGGACGGCCGTTATTTTTCCAAAGAATTTCCCAGCGACTCCAATGCCGTGGTCATCAACGAAGCAGCCGCCAAAGTGTTTGGGTTTGACCAGGCTGAAGGGCACGAGATTTTATACAGCCCCAATGCGTATGTATTCATCCGACATCATGTCATCGGCATCATGAAAGATTTTAATTTCGATGGCTTTCATGATCACGTGCGTCCGCTGGCCGTTTTTTTAGACCGGGGCCCTTCGGGTATCTTGCTGGTGCGTTACGAAGGAAATGCCAAAATGTTGGTCGATAACACGGCAAAACTTTGGAAGCAGTATGCTGCCTCCGAGCCTTTCACCTATACATTTATGGATGAAAATTTCGACAAGCTGTACCATTCTGAAGAAAAAATTGGTCAATTGTTTAGCCTGTTCTCGGGTTTAGCCATTTTCATTGCATGCCTGGGTCTTTTTGCATTGGCTACTTTCACGGCCGAACAGCGCACCAAAGAAATCGGAATACGAAAAATATTAGGCGCTTCGGTAAGCTCCGTTTCCATGGCGTTGACGAAAGAATTTATTGTGCTTGTCTTCATCGCCTTCGTCCCGGCTGCTGCGATAAGCTGGTGGGCATCCTCCCGGTGGCTGAGCGGATTTGCCTACCGGGTAGTCTTTGATCCATTTATTCTGGTGGGTGCCGGATTGTCCGCGATAGTTATCGCCTGGTTAACGGTCGGCTTTCAATCGGTCAAAGCAGCACGCGCCAATCCGGTGGATTCATTACGGCACGAGTAACAAGGGCACAAATTTTTGCCGGTTCGATCAATGTCCTTTTAGTCTAACACCATAATCCTACCACAATTTATATGCTTACGCATATAAATAATGCAATATTTTAGTTTTTATATCCAAAAGCATATAATTTAGTATGTTTGCGCGTTATTATATCTAAAAGCATATAATGAAATCATTGGCTGAGTTTGTGAAAGAGCGCAGAAAAGAAGTGCAGCTGACCCAGGAGGAGTTTGCTGACCGGGCAGGTGTGGCTCTCACCGTCGTCAGAAAGATTGAGCAAGGCAAAACCAACCTTAATATGGAAAAGGTTAATCTGGTGCTCCATATGTTCGGACACAAGCTAGCTCCCGTTAAAATCAAAGATCCGGAACAATGAGACAAGGCAAAGTATATTACAAGGACTTACTGGCCGGGATAATTACTGAAACCGATGAAGGAGAATATGTCTTTCAATACAATGACCAATACGTGCAGAATCACCCGAATCAGTTCATCACCTTCACTATGCCGGTGACGCACCAATCCTATTATTACCGACGGCTATTTCCCTTTTTTGATGGTCTGATCCCGGAAGGCTGGCTACTGGATATTGCCTCCGAAAATTGGAAAATTAATAAGAATGACCGCATGGGATTATTACTGGCTTGCTGTCAGAATTGTATTGGTGCAGTAAGTGTAAAGGCCACAACCTTTGAAAATGGTGAATAAGTGTTTGTATTGTTATCAATCTGTCGAGGAAGAAGGTAACTTCCATGGAAAATGCTCCATGCATTTTTTTGGCGCCCGCACTCCACCGGACATCGATTATTCAATGGACCAGATGAATGAACTGGCTAAACAAGTCGTCGAACGAAGCATAGCAGTTCCGGGAGTACAGCCAAAACTATCTATGTCTCTGGTGAATAAAGTAACAGAACAAGCTGGGAAAAGACTGATCGTAGTAGGTGCATTAGGAGGTCAATATATTTTCAAACCACCTTCCGAACACTTTCCGGGAATGCCTCAAAATGAACACGTGACCATGCGGATTGCGGAAAGTTTTGACATCCGGGTAGTACCTTCAACCTTGATCCGCTTGGCTTCCGGAGAGCTTTCCTACCTCACGAAACGAATTGACCGGACAGATGCTGGCGAAAAGATCCATATGATAGACCTGTTTCAAGTCACCGAAGCCTATGATAAATATAAAAGCTCCTACGAAAAAATCGGTAAGGCAATAAGCACTTACTGTGCCAACACCTTACTGGATAAGATATTCTATTTTGAACTGGTCCTGTTCTCGTTTCTCACTGGGAATAACGACATGCATTTGAAAAATTTTTCCATGATTGAAAGCCCTTCCGGGTGGGTACTCGCTCCTGCCTATGACCTGCTGAATGTGGCCATTGTATTACCGGATGATAAAGAAGAGCTTGCCCTTTCCTTAACAGGAAAAAAGAAGAATTTGAACCGATTAAATTTTGAACAGTTTGGCAGCGGTCTTGGGCTTACGGGTAAGCAAATTACCAGAGTATTTAGTCGGATGATTCGCAACAAACCCAGAGCAATGGAATGGATTGACCGGTCCTTTCTTTCTGAAAAAATGAAAAAGGCTTACAAGGAAATTCTGGAGGCAAAGTATATTCAATTAGATTTGATTTGATTGAATTTTCCATGAAAAACCAAGACATCCTTGCCGCCACCGCACACCGTCCCTGGCCTCTGCCCTCCGGTCCATGGCGTTATTACCAGGAATGGAACCGGGCCTTGTTTCTCCACTGGCCGGTAGATTATGGTTTATTAAGGATACTCGTGCCTGCCATGCTGGACATCGACTTACAGGAAGGCCAGCCCTGGGTTTCCCTGGTAGCTTTCGACATGGAGAACATCCGGCCGCGCATATTGCCGGCTTTTCCACCGATATCGGACTTTCACGAGATCAACATCCGCACTTACGTACGGCACAAGGATAAATCGGGTGTCTATTTTTTAAGCATTGAAGGAGGCAAGCGAATTTCCTGTGGCATCGCCAAAAGCCTTTCCGGTCTGCCTTACCGCTATTCGCAGATGAGCCGGCAGGAAAACACCTACCGCTCGACCAATGCATCTTATGGGGATCGCTTTCAAGCGGAATACACCATCGGTGCACCAATAGTCCAAAAGAACGCCCTGGATCGCTTTCTCACCGAACGGTATGCCTTATTTCAGGACCACGGACAGACCCTGGATTGTTTTGAAATTCACCACATCGAATGGCCGGCATTCCAACTGGATTTAAAATCGCTAACCGTGCAGTATCCGCGCTTCAGTCACTTGATTCAGGGCTCCCCGGCACAGGTGCACTACTCCAGTGGCGTACAGGTTTTGGCCTGGGGAAGAAAGCGTTATTGATGAATTAATCACAGGGTTTTGTAGAGGGCTGACGTAAGTTCCTGGTCAGCATTGTATCCGGCACGGAGCTGCTTGAGTTTTCGTACAATTTTTAGTACTCGTATAAGAATGAATGGTGAAGTATTCCACGAATTGTACACGAGTTGTGTACACTGGCACGCAATTCGCCAGCGTATTGATAAAAACATTTTAATCTGCTATGAATCCATTTCTTAAATCCGGAGACGAGCATTTTTTTTTGAATAAAAAAGCCGCAGGATTCCAGCTGAAAGATTTCTGGGCCTGGTCCCAATCTGACCTATTGAATAATACGTTGCGTGGCCAAATTGCCGAATTTCTCGTGAAACAAGCCCTGGAAATCCCCTCGAATAAACCAAGGGTAGAATGGGATGCTTATGACCTTGTAACTGATGAAGGAATCAAAATAGAAGTAAAATCCGCAGCATATGTACAGAGCTGGACTCAAATCAAAGATTCCTATATAAAATTCGATATCTGCCCAAAAAAAGGTTGGAATGCTGAGACAAACAAAACCCCACTAAAAGCCATAAGAGTGGCTGATTTTTACATCTTTTGCTTATTACACCACAAAGAAAAAGCTACAATCGATCCTTTGGATCTTGATCAATGGACATTTTATATCCTGCAAAAATCAATCATGGATACCCACTTGGGGACCCAAAAATCAATCAGTTTATCAACTTTACACTCATTAAATCCTGTGGAATGCCGTTTTGATGAGATTAAATCTGGATTATCGGAACTCAAAATGGACTTGTCAATACCTAAAAAGAAGACAAAACATCCATCATCTTTTTCATCTTTCAAAAAAATCAAACTCATTTCCCAAATACTATGTAACTTTAATTGGTTGGCTATTAAGGTCTGTTTGTAAAAATGGAAGCACCGCCTTTCCGGACCATTGCTATTGGCCCGATATTTATTTCGACACTTCCCCTTGTTTATAGAGTCTGCCCAATACACCTATTTCTTTTGCCATTTTGCTTCTTTTTCCTGGTGACCGGGAGCCCCGAATCCCCTTAAATATTCCTAACTACTCCCTATTGCACCTGGCTCCAAATTATCATCCATAAATTATCTTTTATGAAAATCCTGTTTGCCACAGTACCTGCTGATGGGCACTTTAATCCTCTGACCGGAATTGCTATGCATTTTAAACACCTGGGCCATGATGTGCGGTGGTATACCAGTAAAACGTACGAAAAGAAACTTTCCGGGATGGATATCCCCTTGTTTCCTTTTGTTCAGGCGAAGGAAGTGAATTCGGAGAACCTGAATCTCATTTACCCGGAAGTTGCCGATATGAAAGGCGTGAAAGCCATAAAATTTGCCTGGGAAAAAGTATTTCTGGATAATATTGGAAATCATTTTCAGGATATAAATGCCATCTATCAGACCGACTTCCGGTTTGACATTTTTGTATGCGATGCAGCACTTTATGTCATGCAATTTGTCGCAGAAAAACTCAAAACACCGATCTATGTCATCGGTCCATCACCACTTACAGCCACTTCCAAAGATACGCCGCCGAATTTCGTCGGACTAACTCCGGCTAAATCAGCTATCGGTAAAAAGTTGTATGTGTTCATGCGTCACCTCATGGACAAAATGGTATTCACCGAAGGCATGAAAAAATTTAATGCGATGCGTACGGCCATTGGACTGCCTCCCTTTACCGGATCATTCTGGAATATACCTTTTGATTATTCCACCTTGTATTTCCAGAGTGGGATACCGGAATTCGAATATAAACGGAGCGATCTCAGTCCCAACGTACGCTTTGTCGGTGGCTTGCAACCCTATCTGGGTAAAGCGCAAAAGAATTACAAATCCATTGTAAAAATGGATGGTTATGAAAAAGTGATCCTGGTATCCCAGGGCACCATTGATAATAAAGACCAGAATAAACTGATCATCCCGGTTCTCAATGCCTTGAAAGATGAGCCTTTCCAGCTTATTGTGGCCACCGGAGGCGTAAATACGGAACTGCTCCGAGAGAAATACCGGCGACCCAATATCATCATTGAAGATTACATCGACTTCCGGAGTGTATTGCCTTTTACGAACCTTTACATTACCAATGGAGGTTATGGAGGCGTTATCTTAAGCCTGAGCTTTGGCGTGCCTATGTTGTGCGCTGGAATCACGGCCGGCAAAAACGACGTGAATGCCCATGTCCGTTATTTCAAAGTGGGCATCGACCTGCGTACCGACCATCCATCCGAAGCCAAGATTGCCAAAGGGGTTCAGCAGGCCTTAAGTGTTGAAATAGCTCAAAATGCCCGGAACCTGCAACGCATCCTGAGCACCTACCACCCCAATGAATTGATCGAACAACACGTCTTCCATTCGGAATGAATGAATCGTCCCTGCATTACCTTCGGGGACCAGCATGGTTCCTTCACCCGGAAACTTGGTCGTGATCCACTGATCGGAACTTTTGAAAGTTACCTTTTACCAGGATTATGGCATTCTCAGGCATTCATCGGAAATTAAAGTTTTGCTTCTTGGATAAGGAACTTACCTTCGGATTCGTTTGATTTTATTCAGAAATAGCATCAATAGGTGATTCATACCATGAACAGCATTACAATTTATCAATTTGAAAGTCCGGAGATCAAAATATCAATGCAGTTGTATTTCAATGCGAAGAACCAATTAATATTTGAGGGCACTGATATAGGCAAAAAAGTTGCTAAACTCACCGGGGATTCGGACTATGAATATTTCTATACCATCGAACCAACTGAAGTGCAAAAATTGACTGAATTACTGCAAATCAATCCTGGCGACCGGTCGGCTTTACTGCTTGCACTTAAAGAAAAATTTCATGGTAATGATGCCTACTCCAAATTTGGTGAATTTATGAAAAGCCATCAGGTGTTATACAGCCCCTATTCCTGGTAATTGCAGACAATTTCGTTATCCTTTAATTGATGACAAAGGTCATAATTGATCTTCCCGGCAGGGTAATTTTTTAATTGCTGTCCATTCCTCCCAGGTATCGAAATAAATACACTTGCATGAAGGAGTAGGCACTGCTAGGGTTATCCGAAACAAATCGGGTTCTGCAACGGATAGAAAACGAATTCGGGGAATAGCGATGAGGAATGGCTGGCACTTTCGAAAAATTCCAATTGAAACATCCTATTCTTTCCAGATCATCACCTGAGCCGGCTGCAACGGATTTTCTCCCAGGATGATTTTTCCTTGTTCTGGGATGGGCAAAACGACGGGATCGCCCGAATAATTGACACCAACGTACAAACCGTCACGCCATTCTACAAACACCCCGGCAGGAAGGTCCCCGATCGACACACCGGCTTGGTTGTATACCTTCCGGACCATCTCCCGTTCCATTTGACCATCCATCGTATTCACCCCGATGAAGGTGACACTTCCCTTGCCCATGCGCCGATGAACCACTGCGGATTTTCCCCGGTAAAACTGATCGTCATAGGTCGCCCAGGTTTCAGTGCCCGCGTAGGGTGTCAGGATTTCCGCCCAACACTTCCAAGGGTATGCTCCGTTTTCTGTTTTCACCAGGCCTTCCAGATCCGCTAAGAGCATGTCCTGGAATTCATGGTCGGCGCCGATTAGCGCGCTGATGGGAGCAGCCATCGCGGCTTCGAAGAAATGTCCGTCCTTATCTTTTTGACCGCTCCGGCAGGTCAAGATGAGATGCCCTCCATTTTCCACATAATCCGTCCATTTTTCCACCAGTTTCTCATCAATCAGTTGGTAGGCCGGGGCAATTAAAAAAGGATATTCAGAAAAGTCAGCCCCTTCTCCAATGAAGTCCATAGGGGCTCCGGTAGACTTAACGATCGAAGAATAGCGATTCCGGTTGTCCCAGGTATCCCACAAATCGGTCTGCGGCTGGATATCCAGATCCCATTGGACATCATGACTCCACAAGAATGCCGTTCTTCTCCCCGACAATTTATCCGGCATGGGAGCACCGACATCGGCAACCTTTCTCAGTGTTTTGATCTCCTCGATGGCCTGGACAAACTCCTCTCCGCCCTGACTGAGGGTCATCCCATCCAATCCTACAATGCCATCGTGATACATCTCACTGTGCTTGATGGGCGACCGGTAGCGGTACGTGCACACAAATGAACTGCCACCTGCGAAGGCCTGCAGGATCCACATATGGATGGCGCCAGGTTGGATCATCGGACTGACCGATGCCCAATTCACCTGACCAGGCTGCAATTCCATGACACCGGTCACACCGCTGATCGGACGGAAATAATCGTTGGCTTCGTACAGTTTATAGGGATTGCCAATGCGGAAATTTAATCCACCCAGGTGATTGTGTCCGCTGACCAGGTACATGGTGAAACAGGGAAAATCCAATTGACGGGTGCGGCGCGGATCGGAATTGGCCGTTGCGTTGGTATAATTGGTCGTGATCCACTGATCCGCCCGTTTGTAAGGACGGATGATGGCAGCCTGCTCATCCAGGAAGTCCGCGGTGGCGTCAGCAGTAAATCGTTTAAAGTCAAGGAGGGCATGCGGACTGAGTTTATCTTCATTATTCAAGCCCTGATTGGGAATCAATATCTGCTCAAAATTAAAGTATTTGGTACTCCAGAAACTGCCCACCCAGGCTTCGTTCAGTTGGTCGATGGAACTGTATTTTTCCTTTAGCCACCGCTGAAAAGCTACTCGGGCCGAGGGACTGTAATCGGGCATGGCCAAGGGCTCGTTGTCCAGTTGCCAACCCATGATGCGCGGGTCACCACCATAGTGACGAGCAAGCTCCTCCGTGATCCGGCGGACAAATTTCCGGTAAACGGGATTGGTGATTGAGGCATAGGCACGGATGCCATGTTCTTTACGCCTGCCATCCTCACCTACCAGGTAAATCTCCGGGTATTTCTCACCAATCCAGGCCGGCGGACATTCCGAAGGCGTACACATGATCACCTTCAAGCCAGCCTTATCGGCCAGATCCACCGCATGATCCAGCCAGATAAAGTCAAACTTCCCTTCCTCCGGCTCCAGAAATGCCCACGCGAACTCGGCAAAATGGGTAAAGTCGAAGCCCAACTTCCCCATGTTTTTTAGATCCCGCTCCCATTGGGAGGTGTCCCATTGTTCCGGATAATAAAAGGCACCAAATAGCATCAGGTCAGCGGGATTGAAAAATTTTTCGGCAGCGCTATTCTCCGGTAGACGTGCCGGCTGCTGAGCAGATAGCTGGATTGAAGACCATACAGCTACGATTAAAAAGGGAAGAAATCTCATTTTCAAAGCATTAATGCCCTCAAGTTATAAAATGAACCGAGGTGTAGCGTGTGGCTACCGATGCTGGCAGCAACCAAATTCTGTTATCTTGCATAGATTGGGTTAATCAACAATAGCTGCCGGTTCGGCTCCAATGCTTGCAGGAAAAGCAGCAAACTACGAACATGAATTACAAAGGACTATTAAAGTGTTTGGCTCTCTTCTGCTCACTCCTGCCTGGTTTAGCCAGCGCCCAGCAACAACCTCAGCGTATTACCGGCACGGTAACCGATGCCAATAATGCTCCACTGCCCAATGTCAACATTCAGATTAAGCATTCGGATCAAGGAACAAAAAGCGATGAATCCGGCCATTACAACCTGCCGGTAAATCCAGGTGACACCCTGGTATTTAGCTATCTGGGAATGCAAACTTTTACGGTATCGGTGTCCGCGATCCAATCCCCTTACCACGTCCGGCTTGAGCCTGCTGATCTGGACCTTGACATCGTGGAAATCAAGGTTAAAAGAGCACTTAAGAGCCAAAATCAGTTGTTAAAAGAATACGCAACCAATAAGAATTTGATCAAAACTTCCTGGGGCATCCTGGATAAGGATGGCTTTTCCGGCACCTTGACTATCATCGACGGAAATCAGCTCATCAATGCAGGACCTGACTTTCTAACCTCCCTGCAGGCTTTGGTACCCAACATGCGGGTCGTCCGGGAAGCAGAAGGCATATTTGTTTTTCTCCAGCGATTTGTTAATAATTTCTCCTCTGAAGATGGCGTACAAATATCCAATCCGCCGGCATTATTTGACACCGACGGAACAATATCCGAGAACCCTCCTACCTATTTGGTCGGCTCTGATATTGAACGGGTTGCCATACTTGATCGCAACTCGGGAATAGCGAAATATGGTCCCCGGGGTGCCGGAGGAGTGATCATCCTCAATACTAAAGGCCAGGCAAGCCTGGATGAATTGGACGTCGATCGCAGCTTTGACAAAAAAATGCTACTGGATAGTTTGATCGCTTCCGCCGCGAGGCCAGAAAACTATCTGCCTTTTCAGTCAGCTTACCTGCAAGCCCTGATACCTGTGCGAAATCGCAAGAAAGCTTGGGCTATCCATGAACAGCAAAAAAAGAATCACGCCAACCATCCATATTATTATCTGGATGTCTGCGATTACTTTTTAACCCGTTGGAACAATACTGCAGAAACCGATCTACTGAAAGAGGAAATTGTGCAACGGTTTTCCGATCGACCTGAGGTAATCAAAGCCCTGGCATATATCCAGGAAAAACACGGCAATTACGATCTTGCTGTGCCGTTATTTGAATCCATCCTGGCTAATAATACCATGCCGGCACAAGCCTATCGGGACTTGGCCAATGCATATGCAGAAGCTGCTGATTTTAAAAACGCCATGACTTTTTACACCCATTTTGGAAATGCTTCCGAAGCGTTAACCGGTCAGGCATATGATTCCAGCGGGGAGGATAATCTTATAACCACCGAATTATTGAATCTGCTTCACTTACATGGCAGTGAGTTGCCGGAGGAAGCGCAACTGGAAGGGAATACCTTAGAAGAAGGGACCCGCCTGGTTCTTGAATGGAACGAGCCGGCCGTTGAGTTTGCATTGGATTTCATTAATCCGTATGGAAGTTACGATACCTGGGAAAACGCACCCAGCAAGGACACTGATGTACCCGCCAGGTATTCCAGCGTACAACTATTCCTGGACAATGACTTGCAAGGGAAATGGGTTGTAAATTTAAATGAACTCCATGCAGGTAATGACCATCCCACCTATTTGAAAATCACCATTTTCTACAATTATGGTCAGTCCAAGCAATCCATGGAAATAAAAGTATTTCGATTGGAAAACACAGATCGGTCTCTGGAGTTATTTGAATTTATGCAGCGATAATTTTTAAAACAGAATTAATGAAACCTTGCAGGTTCTGGAAGTGTGTCAATTATACTTCATAAAGGAGTACCTCATCCAAAACATTCGATAATAACGTTCTTAACAAAATTGCCCTGGTGGAGACAAAACTTAAGCAGGTGGAATTATTGGAATACGCTATTAACCTCCGCAATCTTATTTTTTTTAGATAACACAACTACAATATCTTGAACAAAGACCCGGGATTCCCCATCAGGAATAATGATTTGGTTATTCCGTTTGATCAGAATGATGCGGGTTTCTGGGGGTAGTTTCTTTGCTTTATTGATTTCTTTGATCAGTTTATTGGCGACCATGGAATGCTGTTGAACGACCATCTCCAAAACCTCAAATCCATGTCCCAGATCCAGGAATTCACGAACATTTGGCCCCTGGATGGCCCGATATAAATACCTTCCATTCAACCGGTACGGGCTTTCTACCGTATCAATCCCCAATTGTTCAAAAACCGGCAGATAATCTTCATTGTTCACTGTACTTACCAGGCGCTTTACTCCTAATTGTTTGGAGAGAAGGATAATCAGTGAATTTGCAGCATCATCATGGGTCGTAACCACGATGGCATCCGCTTTTTCAATTTTTGCTTCCTTCAATGACTCGATCAATTTAGCATCCGCATTGATCACTACACAATCAAATTCAAGTGCAGTACTTTCTGCCAGCCTGGTATCTTTCTCAATAACAAAGACGTCGTGATTATCCTTAACGGCTGATTTAATGACATGGTACCCTGTTCGACCTGCACCAACAATTACTATATGCATATAATAAGATATTTTAAGTGATCTGTTATTTTACGCCCGCAATGAACACCCTAATTAATACCAGCATTGGAATGATTTCAATTCTTCCCACCCACATTAAAAGGATGTATAGGCTCTCAAGCCACGGAGACATGCTAGGATTGGTTATCCCGACCGACAAGCCCACTGTTCCCTGGGCTGAAGCGGTTTCGAAAAAAGCATCCGAAATCCGATACTCAGGCCCCATTAAATTATAGGCAATCAATGTGGATAGAACAAGAATAATAAGATAGATAAATGTAAATATTCCAGCCTGGGATACCTCGTGATTCATTTCATCAGGCAACCATTTTTTACCATTAAATTCCACAACTTTAATGGTATGGTCAGATTGAAATATCTTACCGATTTGCCATCGCAGTCCCCGGAATAAAAGCAGGACCCTGCTTAATTTTATTCCGCCCACCGTGCCGCCGGCAGATCCACCTACAATCATGGCAAATACAACAATAAAGAGGATGGAAGTATTATCCCAACGGTTAATAGCAGATGTTTGCCAACCAGTCGTAGTCATTGCAGAACTAAATTGAAACATCCCTTCACGAATATAATTTGGGACAACTGCTGACTTGTACAACATCAATGAAAGGACAACGCCTCCGATTATTGCTACGAGGATCATTGTCCGAGTCTGTATATCCTCCCATAATTGGCTTAATTGCCGTAGAAAAATAAACCGGTAAAGGAATGGCAGCGATAACCCGCCAATGATCATGGGAAAAATATACAGTAATTCCATTGCGGAGGAGTGATAGGTCGCTATGCTGTCATCCAAAGTGCTAAATCCACCGGTGGATTGACCGGCCATGGCATGATTCACGGCATCAAAAAATGCATTGTTGACAGGATAATCCGGGAGGATAATTAATGTCCCCAGGAAAAGGTAAATAAATACCAGGAAGGTTATAAATAAATAGACTTTCCATATAGCTCTGGCTGTTTCAATCACATTAGTCCGTAATTTTACGCCACTTGCTTCCGATCCATACAGGTTCATGTCTCCTTTTCCCGGCGAGCGCTTGAATACAGCCAGTGCCATGACAATGAACCCAGCCCCTCCAACGTATTGTGAAAAATGCCGGTAGAATAGAACACCCTTCCCGACAGATGGCTCATGTTCCGCCATAGTCAAGCCGGTTGTTGTAAATGCACTGGCACTTTCAAATAAGCAATGCAGGGGGTTTCTGAAATTGAGCAAACTTGAAGGATATGAAAATCCATCCGGTACCCATTTCATATATTCATCTCCAGGCGTTATCACTGCAATAATAAAATACGGCACAGCGCCTAAACTGATGATCATGAGCCACCCTAGAGCTACAATAACCAATGCGTGTTTATATTGAGGCTCATCAGTATTTTTTAAAACCCGATAACCTAGGTACCCTATCAGCGTAATGAGCAATCCAGAAAATAAAAAACCAGTACAGGAATACCATTCGCCGTAGAGGCCGGATACTATCGAAGGCACGAGAATGACCATGCCAAGAATGATCTGCAAACTGGCAATTTGCTTGTAGATGGTTTTATACATAAATATATTAATCTGAATTTGACACCATACCGGAAGGACATTTCGGCTTATTCCCTGGCGTAGCTTTATCCCAGATAATCGTACACTCGAATGGAAAGGCCATCTGCAAATTCAAGCCATTTCAAACAGCGCCCTGATTGCTTCATTTAAGTAATTTGCTCAGTTCCTTAAATGCGACCATGATCACCACAAGCAACACAATAATCCCAAAAACTATTGCCACAACCTGAATAATATCCAATGAATTTAAATGCATCCGCTAATTTCCTACTAGTGTTTGGAATTATCCTCAATTTTGCATGATCTCATTTCCGCCTTTAATTCAAGCTCATAGCCACAACAATCGAATACGTCATTTATTGTCTAAATAGAATTACCTCCTGCGTTTAAAACCTATTACCATCTTCACGATCTGATTTTTTTGTATCGTAAATAGTACCAATGAGAAGATACAGGATAAGTCCGCAAAGCAGCATAAATCCCAATGCCGGTAATAATTGGCTTGGAATGATCACGCTTCCAGGTATATGTTCATAAGTAAATTTTACCTTACAAAGGTCGGGCAATTGTTATAAGGTAAAAATCAAGATTTAGCTTGCGATATAAAGAAAATATAAAGCTTATTGGAATCGATAACCGACACCGCTCTCCGTAATAATATACTGAGGATTATTGGGATTTTCTTCAAGCTTTTTCCTCAATTGGCCTACAAAAACGCGTAAATACTGGGTTTCGGTTTGATAACCAATTCCCCAAATTTCTCTCAGTATGTATTGATGTGTTAACACCTTCCCTTCATTCCTTGCGAATAAGGCAATTAAATTATATTCAGTGCCCGTAAGTTTGATGAACTGCCCGTGCATCTTCACCGTTCGGGCAATTAGGTTTATTTCAAACGCTCTGCATACGATGTTGGTCTCGGAATTGTCATTTATACTTCTTCGGATCGCCGATCTGATTCTGGCTAATAGCTCACCGGTCCGGAAAGGCTTGGTCAGATAGTCTGAAGCTCCATGATCCAGCGCGGCGACTATATCCTGTTCATCATCAACCACCGAAAGAATGATGATAGGTCTTGAATACCATTCGCGGAATTCCTTCAGAACGTCATGCCCACTTTTATCCGGAAGGCCTAAATCAAGTAAGATCAAATCAGGCGGATGCAATGCTGCAAAACTTAGACCTTCACGGGCGTTTACAGCCTGGACTACTCTATAATCGTTGCTTTCCAGACTGATCTGCAATAGTTTGCGGATTTGTGGTTCATCATCAATTACTAGAATCTCCGCTTTATTCATCTTTATATTCGGTTAAATAAGAAGATTCAACGGGCAGGGATATGGTAAACTTTGCTCCGCCATTTTTCCTGTTCTCCAGCATAATGGTACCATTAAGATACTCTGTAAACCCTTTGGCAATGGAAAGTCCTAGGCCTGTACCTCCAGCTGCACTATTCGGCAATCGGTAAAACTTTTCAAATACATGATAAATCGTATCCTGAGGAAAACCGGTCCCATTATCCTTGATGATTATCGTGCAAAATTCAAGGGCACATGAAATATGAATTTCAATAAGCGTATTACCAGGAGTATGTTCAATAGCGTTGTGTAATAAATTGCCAATAATTTGTTCTAATAAGACTTTGTCAATTTTTATCAGCGGTAATTCCAGTGTCGGATTAAACTGGATTCGATGATCTCTTGCATCCAATTGATTAATAATCTTAAACACCAACTCGTTCAGGTCGGTCCAATCCAGTCTGGGTTTTAATATCCCGGCTTCCAATTTACTCATGTTCAATAAATTCTCGACCTGCCGGTTCAGCCGGAATGCGGCTATGCTGATTTCCTGGGTCAATTGGTTTTTATTGGTCGCGGTAATTTTCGATTCATTTTCCAATAAAACATCCGTAGCGCCAATTATGGTGGAAATCGGGGTTCTTAATTCATGAGAAAGCGAATTAAATAGTGTATCGTACAATTTAATTGTATTGGCATGTTCGGCATTCTTAAGCATGGTTTTTTCAGCGCGCCGGATTTTGTTGGAAAGGAAAGCATTGATTAGCGCCACCACGAAATACATCAGAAACATCAGTGTAGCCTCCGGACCATCAATCCTGAAGGTAAAAATGGGTTGAATGAAGACAAAATTGAGCACCACGGCACTAAAAACTGCCGCAATCAGCACGGGAATGATGTCAAATAGTATCGCCAGGATAGAAACAGCCAACAGTAATACCAGGGCAACGATCTGATAACTCAGAACATGGCGAAATGCATAAGAGACTCCTGAGACCACAAGAATCAGGAGGATACTGGTTATTAATTGCCTGACACTACTGTATTTTACTCTCAATGGAAGCATAGCGCAATGCAAATGTAAAGGGTGTACCATAAAGATTCTGTAAAGAAATACAGGCATGAGCCGGCAGACGCTACCAAGTTGCAGTTCCACTTCTCTGTCGTAGCTGCTTGGACTTCAGATGCCCCGGACTACCCTATGGTTTTGTTTTCCTGGAAGGATCCGTTCCTCTTTTTATCCGTTCAGTGCCCCTAAAACCCAGGCGAAGTCGGAATCTGGATGCTTCGGTAGCAAAGCAAAGAATTACTTTCGGCTGCCTCGTGCATAGCTGCTTAATACGGTCCGAAAGCCCTGTCCAAAGGAAAAACGCTTGGGAGACGATACGGCCCGCTCTCTGGCCAAAGGTTCTAAATAAGTTTTTAGTCAAAA
>Ga0116152_10000848_pt1 | contig 25226 bp, 20 predicted proteins | sample AD_UKC119_MetaG_FD_89894 | JGI IMG/M metagenome (GOLD analysis project Ga0116152, IMG submission 89894) | Active sludge microbial communities of municipal wastewater-treating anaerobic digesters from Hong Kong - AD_UKC119_MetaG | ecosystem: Engineered > Bioreactor > Anaerobic > Digestate...
CTAGTCTTTCCTAAAGCATGAGCCCATTGTGCGAAGCGCACAATGGGTTCTGCTTTTCCTCTTTGCGACTGCGATTCCGGGGAGGCCCTGCCAATCGAAAAGTCGAATAGTACGAAGATTGTCATCGCCTCCGCCTGCCTGGTCGCAGCGCTGGGTATCTGGTATTGGACTGGCGGTGAAGCGCGTCGCGCCGAGGCGGAGCGAATTGAGAGCGCGAGAGGCATGGCCTATCGCGTTGAGTGTATTTCCTGCGGATACACCGGCGAAATCGATGGTGTCGATTGGGCGAGAGGGCAGGACAGCGCCGGGATGTCGACCTGTCCGAAGTGCGGCAAGCAGGCGTTGCGTCAGCTGGGGCCGGCGGGCAGCGATCCGGCGCAGTTTCAGGCGGAAGTCGATGCGATGACATCCGTCTCCGAAGTTGAAGAGGCGTTTTACAGCTCGCAGGAAGCGCTCGACAAGCTGGTCGCTGAGATGGACACCGAGCCGCAGGATCCTGAGCGTCTCAAGACGCTGCGACGTGATCGTGCACGGCTCGAGGCAAAGATCCAGGCGCTCAGTTTTCGATGGAGCATGCTCCTCGATCCCTCGAAAATGCCCGATCAGTAATGTCATCGGCCCCGTGTCGAAATCGCTGATCGCCGCGACGGTCTCGACGTCGTTCTCCTCTGCTGTCGCTGTGATCCCGCAACTCCGGACGATTGATTGCCCCGCGCCACGACTGACAACTCAAAGACACTGCTCGGTATTCAGGAAGCGCTGGGCGCTCGTCTCTCGAAGCTGAAATTCGATCGACCCGTCACGCACGTGTACAACCCCTGTGAGTACGCCGCGGCGATGATGCGCGCCTATATCGAACGATACGGTCGCGGTCGCAAACGCGTTCTGCTTCTCGGAATGAACCCCGGTCCCTGGGGCATGGCGCAGACGGGCGTTCCGTTCGGCGAAGTCTCGGCGGTGCGCGACTGGCTGAAGCTGTCGGCGCCGATTGAGAAGCCGGCGATCGAACATGCGAAGCGGCCCGTGCTGGGATTGTCGTGTGCGCGCAGTGAAGTCAGCGGCGCCCGACTGTGGGGCTGGGCCCGAGAGCGGTTCGGCGGGGCGAGCGCCTTCTTTCGAACCTTTTTCGTGGTCAACTACTGCCCACTGTGTTTTCTCGAAGCTTCGGGGCGGAACCGGACGCCGGATCAACTGCCCGCGTCGGAGGTTCGACCCCTGTACGAAGCGTGCGACGACGCCTTGCGCGCAATCGTCGCGAACCTGCGGCCGGAGTACGCCGTTGGGGTCGGTGTCTTCGCCGAGAAGCGTCTGCGGCTTGCGCTTGGAGACGGCGGACCACGCATCGGTCGGATCCTGCACCCGAGCCCCGCGAGCCCCGCGGCGAACCGTGGATGGGCCGACGCCGCGACATCCGAATTGCGCGCCATGGGAATTGCGATACCCGGGAAATAGGCGGATCACGTTCCGCCGTCCACGTCGGTTGCCGCGATCGAGTGGGTCCGTAGACTGTCACATCGTGTCCAACAAGGCGTCTCATCCTGCTGATCCCGCGAGTGTTCGCGCGAGTGAAGCGTCCCGCCCGTTGGCGCCCGTCAACCGGAATGGACTGGCGATCTTCACCTGTTTTGTTCTGGCCGCCGTCCTGTTTGACCAGGTCGCCGTCTCGCTCGCCATCGGGCTGATCGCCTTTCTTTTCTATCAGTGCCTGTACCTGCGGAACGCCCGCGTGATCGCCGCGCTGATCAGCGCAACGCTGTCGTTGTCCGCCTTTCAATGGGTCGGCGGACGAATCATCCGTTCCACGATCGCCAGGACGCACGCCGTCGACATCGATCATCGGATGCGCCCCAACCTGTCGTACCTGGGAACCAATGAAGACGGCGTGCGCTGCGACGTGAATTCCGACGCGTACGCCGAGCGGGACTTCAATATCATTTTCAGCGGCGATTCCTTCGTCTATGGATTCGGAATCGAAGATTCTGCGAGTGTCGCGCCCTATGTGCTGGAGCGACTCTGCAATGCGCGCGGGATGCGGCCGCGTGTTCACTGCGTCGATTTCGGCTGGACGTCGTCGTCACCCCTCCTGTCGCTGCGCCTGTTGAAGGACGTCGGCGCGAAATACAAGCCGGATCTCGTCGTGTACATGCTGGACATGACCGACTTCCATGACGACCTGCGGTACGAACATGGCAAGGGCGCCGTCGGACTGAGCCCGACGCAATACCTGGCGTATCGTCTGAACCTGGCGGACGCGTATCTGAGCGTTCATCAGCGGTTTCGCGCAGGTCGGCTGCTTGAGGCGCTGACACTGGCGGACGCCGTCATTCCGGGGGACCGGTTCTTTGTCACGAACAGACCGCTGGGGGCGTCGGCGCCGTACATGCAGGCGACGGAGCGAAATCTCAGGGCCATGGCGGACGTCTGCCGGGAAACGCTCGGGTGCGAGTTTGCCGTGATCATGTTTCCGCGCGCGTTTCAGTTTGCGCCGCGGGAGGCGCCGAAGAACTGGGAGGCGGCGCTGTACGATCCGGATGGACCCCACAATCTCGAGCCGTTCAAGTGGCTGAGACGACTGGATGGAGAGACGGATTTTCCGTGCCGGTCCATTCTCGGGGATTTTCGATCGAGCGGGGAGTTTCCGCTCTTCTTCGAGGATGATCCTCACTGGAACGAGGCGGGACATCGGGTTGCCGCACAAGCCGTTATGGACGCGCTCGTGGAAGAAGGGCTGTTGCCCTGAGAATCGATCCCGGATCGCAGGTCCGGCGCGGCGTCGATCGACATGATTCGTATGAACCACTCGACTCATCTTGCAGTTCCGGTCTTCTCTGACACTGTGGAAGGGCTCCGCGCGGCGCTGCTGACGGCGATCGACGCCGGGGCGACGCTTGTTGAAGTTCGCCTCGACCTCTGCGGGGAGATCACGGACGACGACGTACGGACAGCGATGACGAATGCGCCGCCATCAGCGCAGTTGCTGCTGACGTATCGCTCCGTGGCCCAGGGCGGCGAGTGCGAGGAGGAGGACGAGGCGCGGCTGTGCCGTATCGATCGCCTGGCGCCGTGGTTCGACCTGATCGACGTGGAACTGGACACGTGGCGTTCGTCGGAGCGTCATCGGGAGTTGGTCCGCCAGGCCCTCGTCGAGCCGGGGGAGCGACCGCTGCAGAGCGAGGCGCCGTCGCGACGGCGCCTGATCCTGTCGGTCCACGATTTCCGGGGCCGACCGAAATCAATGCAGAATGACCTGCTCGAGTGCGTCGAGACGCCCGCCTGCGACATCGTCAAAATTGCCTGGAGCGCTCGCAGTGTGCGGGACTGCCTGGAGGCGTTTGAGATTCTTCGATCCTGCCCGAAGCCGGCGATTGCGATCTGCATGGGGGCGCCGGGTGTTGTTTCGCGGCTCCTTGCGCCGCGGTACGGCGCCTTCGCGACATTTGCGAGTCTGGATCGACAACAGATCACGGCGCCCGGCCAGCTCACAATCAGCGAACTGAAGACGACGTATCGATGGGACGCCCTGAATGAGGCGACGTCCATCTTCGGCGTCATCGGCCATCCGGTCTCGCATTCCCTGAGTCCCGCGACGCACAACCGCGTGTTCTCGGCGCGCGGTGTCAACGCCGTGTACACGCCGCTGGATGTGGCGCCGGGATATGAACCGCTGAAGGCGTTCCTGCTGGAATCTGAGTCCCGGCCCTCTGCGGGCTTTCGCGGATTCAGCGTCACGATTCCGCACAAGCTGCACGCCATGCGATTTCTTCAGGAACAGGGCGGACACATTGACGCAATCGCCGGGCGTGTCGGCGCAATCAATACACTGGCGTTCGATCCGGATGGCGGCTGGCGGGGAACCAACACGGATTACGCGGGGGCGCTCGCGGCGATCACGACGGGATTGGGCATGTCGCCGCAGCGGCTGGCCGGGATTCGGGCGACGGTCCTCGGCGCGGGCGGCGTGAGCCGAGCCGTCATCGCCGCGCTGGTGGACCACGGCGCCATCGTGACGTTGTCCAATCGAACCGAGGAACGAATGGCGCCGATGCGGGACGAATTCGGCATTCAGACGGCGCCCTGGGAGCGGCGGGATGCGTCGGAGGCGGACCTGATCGTGAACTGCACCAGTGTCGGAATGGCGCCTGACACGGAGGCGACACCCTGGACGGGGAACGCGTTTGCCGGAGGTTCCGTCGTATTCGATACGGTCTACACACCGGAGGAGACGCGCCTGACGCGGGACGCGATGGGGGCGGGGGCGACGGTGATCCGGGGGACGGCAATGTTCGCCGGCCAGGCGGCCGCACAATGGGCGTTCTGGTTCGGCGCAGCGACTGGCGACGACGCCTACGAACGGGCGACACGCGACGCCATCGACGCCTGCGCGACTGACGCCAACGCGCCTACGGATTTTTGAAAGCGTGTCAAGGGGGCGCCATCGGAGGCGTTCGGACGCTTTTCAGGCGGGTCGGATTTGACCCGGTCGATGCTTGGTGGCAAACTTGGGACGTGCTACAAGGATGACAGGCCGGGCGGTCAATGCGACACGCGACCGGCAGGCCTCAGTGGACGCGCATGAAGCTGCTTTTTACGTCGGATTTGCACGGTAACTCGTCGCACTACGAGCGCTTGCGCGCCGTGGTCGAACAGGAGAAGCCGAACGTCATTGTGCTCGGCGGGGATCTTCTGCCCGATGATTCCGCGCTCGACGCCAAGCGTCTGGGCAAAGGGCAGCCTGAGTTTATCCGTAATCAGTTCAAGACCATCGTGACGGATCTGCGTCAGCTTTCGGGTTGCGACGAGGTCCTGGTCATTTTCGGAAATCATGACTGGGGAAGTTCCGTCGCGGCGATGGGCGAGCTTGCGGGCGAGGGGCTGCTCAGGGTCCTGACGCCCTCGGATCCTGTCAACGTGGGCGGCGTGAATTTCCTGGGCTACTCATGCACGCCACCGACGCCGTGGTTCGTGAAGGACTTCGAGCGCCTCGATCGGCCCGGCGACGAGCCGCCGCTCATGGGTGGCGCGCGATGGCGCATCTCGCGCATCACGCAGCTGGGCGCCGAGACGCTGTTCGAGAACATTCCGACGATCCAGGAGGAGCTGGCCGACGTATCGGCGCCGTCATCGCCGTGGGTCTTCGTCGTTCACGCGCCGCCATTTGGTTCCAAACTCGATCAATCCTACCAGGGCGAGTCGTGGGGATCGCGATCGGTACGCAGCGCGCTCGAACGCCTGCAGCCGATGCTGTCACTGCATGGCCACATCCACGAATCGCCTGAAGTCTCGGGCGACTTCAAAGACACGCTGGGCGCAACGACGGCCGTGAATCCGGGACAATCTGGCAAATTCTTGTGCTACGCCGTCGTCGAGATCGATGTTGCCAACGCACGAGTCAGCAATCTTCGACACGGACGCCAACCTTGAACATATTTCTGATCGGATGCCGTGGGAGCGGAAAGTCGACCGTCGGGCGCACGCTTGCGAAGCGACTGAAGTGGGGGTTCATCGACATCGACCAGATGGTCGTGGAGGCGACGGGCTGCTCCATCCGCGAGACGTTTGCCAAAGAGGGCGAGCAGGGATTCAGACAGCGAGAGCGTGAGGCGTGTCTGCGCGTCAAGAAGCTGGATGAGCATGTCGTCGCCCTCGGCGGCGGCACGGTCTGCGTTCCGGAGAACTACACGTCACTGAAACGATCGGGGCGCTTTGTATGGTTGCGCACGCCGGCGGCCATCGCCTGGTCCCGTATTCAGCAGGACCCGCAGGGCAAGGTGAATCGCCCGGACCTGACGCCGACCGGCGGGTTGTCCGAGCTTGAGTCACTGCTCGTCGACCGAGAGCCGAAATACGAATCGGCGGCCCATCACATCGTGGATACCGTGTCGAATACGCCCGAGCAGATCGCCGAAGCGATCGAGCTCTGGTTCGTCGCCAGCGACACCGGCCGCTAGTCGTCCGTTCGCGCAGGAACGTCCGCTTCGAGGAAGGGACTCAATGACGGTAGAAGCCTTCGGCGTCATTGTGGCGGGCGCGTTCGGCGCCGCGATCGGCAGTTTCCTGAACGTCGTGATATTTCGTCTTCCTCGCGGACTCTCCATTCGTGAGCCGCGCTGGTCTTTCTGTCCGCGCTGCCGGACGCAGATCCGTCCCCGGCACAATCTGCCGATCATCGGCTGGTTTATCCTGCGGGGGAAATGCGCCGCCTGCGGACAGCCGATCTCCGCGATCTATCCGACGATCGAGGCCCTGACGGCGCTGCTGTTCATGGTGGTCTGGGACGCCCTGTTTGTGATGCGGCAGTTGCCGGCCGTCGACAGTCCCCTGTCGGACTGGGGGCTCCTTCTCGCCTGGCTTTCGCTGTTCGCGTGTCTGCTGGCGATTTCGGCCATGGACATCGAATCGTACATGATCGACGTCCGTGCGCTGAACCTGGCGATGGTGATCGGCGTCGTCGGACACACGCTGTGGTGGATGTCGCGCGGCGCGGAGTTTGCGGGTCCGTTTCTGTTCGGAAAGGACGGAAGCGCAGGTTTCATTCCCTCTGTCGTCCCCAGGGACGTTCCGCGTAACCTGATCGATACGCCGCCGCCGGCCATCGCGCTGGCCGCGTGCGCTGCGGGTGTCGCCTGGGCCCTGACGGCGCTCGTCCTGCGTTGGTTTGGGGTCAAACCCCTGACCGAGGAAGCGGCCGCGTCTGAGGAATCGCCGGGCGCCGAGGCGGACGACCATCGGGAGTCCGATCAGACGGCGTACCTGACGGGCGGGGCGGGCGGATTTCGACCGGCGCCGGTCATCCTGTTGTGCCTCGTCATTCTTGTGTTGGGCGGATGGCAGTTCGCCGAGGCCCAGGGCTGGCTGGGCGCGTCTCTCGATCGATGGCGCGGCGTGCTCGGCGCCGTGTCGCTGATGGCGGCGGTCGTCGCGTCGTCGCTGGATGTTCGCGAGGCGGACGAACAGATCATCGAGGAGATTGAGTCGGAACGTCCCCAGGCGCGTCGCGTTGCGATGATCGAGTTTGCGCACTTCCTGCCGGCGCTGGGCGTCGGATTCGGATTGCTCTTTTATTATGGAAGTCAGCATCTGCTGGATACGCCGCTGGACGCGCTGCTTGGGGCTCCCGCCGGGGCGGCGTGGGCGCCGGCGCTGGGCGGGGCGCTGTACGCCGGATCGGGCATGGTCCTTGGCGCGGCGATCGGGTGGTTCGTCCGGATCGGCGGAACCCTCGCGTTCGGCAAGGAGGCGTTCGGTTCGGGGGACATTTTCATTCTCGGGGCGATCGGCGCCTGCCTCGGCTTCTGGGGCGCATTCTTCTCGTTCTTCCTGTCCGTGTTTCTCGCGCTGGCCGGCGTCCTGACGACGTCGTTCGCAAAGAAGTCGCGCGCACTTCCCTTTGGCCCCTGGCTGACGCTCGGCGCCATTGTCTATCTCTGGGTGGGGCCCTTCATTGCGGCGTATTTCTCTTCCGCCGCAAACGCCATCTGGGATCTGTTCTACGCCAGCGGCCCGGCGGCGAGTTAACACCCGGCCTGACAGCGTTCTGGCGCCGTTCGGCGTGGGATCCGACGCGTTCCGCGCGACATGCGCATGGCGGCGAACGGCGATTTTTCATTTCAAGCGAAAGTTGCGCCGTCTGATAAGAGCCTTGGCGCCGACCCCGCTGAGCGGGGATGTGGCGTCCGAGAGTAAGCAATGTTTGCGGGCGCGAGCGGCGCCAGCCCACTCGACGTCGAACGTGGAATTGTTTTTGTGGACTAATGAAAGTCCCATTCCGGACGGCCCGATACGAACGGCAGGTCGTAAAGTGCATTTGCGGCCGAGACCCGTTGAGCGATTCGGCGTGACCGAACGTTAAGCGGTCAGCAAAGATCCCGTTGGTCCGAGGCAAACGGATTGACACGGACGATGGGATCGAACGCGAGACGGGTCGAATCGGATTGCGAAGGCGATTCGAAGAATGACGACACACAAGGCAGGTGTGTCATGCCACGTAACGCGAAACGGTAAACGCGGCGTTGGCGTTCAGGGAGGAACCGATGACTCGTATTAACACGAACGTTCCGGCACTCACGGCGATCCACCAGTTGACCGCCAATAACAAATCGTTGACGACGAGCCTGGAACGCTTGAGCTCGGGCCTTCGCATCAATCGCGGTGCGGACGATCCGGCTGGCTTGATCGCCTCCGAATCGCTTCGATCCGAGATTCGAGGTATTTCGACCGCTATCGACAACTCCGAGCGAGCGATCAACGTCATCTCGACGGCGGACGCGGCGCTGGGTGAAGTGTCGAAGCTGCTGCTCGAACTCAAGGAGTTGACGGTTCAGACAGCCAACGACGGCGGTCTGTCCGACGACGAAATCGAGGCGAATCAGCAGCAGGTCGACTCGCTCCTCGTGGCCATCGATCGAATTGCGAACTCGACGCAGTTCAACGGCAAGAAGCTGTTGAACGGTCAGCTCCGCTACACGATCAACGGTCAGGACCAGACGAATCTGCCGCGTCTTCAGGTCTTCGGCGCCCGCGTTCCGGACAACGGAACATTGAATGTCGACATTGCGGTCACGCAGTCGGCCCAGACGGCGCAGCTCAACATTGACTTTGGCGGCGCCGCCGGCTTCCAGGCCGGCGGCACGCTCTCCTCGGGCAACGGTGTCACGCTCGAAATCCGCGGTTCGCTGGGCACGACGCTGCTCAGCTTCGCCAGCGGGACGGCGGCGTCGGACATCGCCCAGGCGGTTCAGAACACGGCGCAGCTCACCGGCGTATCGGCGACGGCGAGTGCGACAGGCCTTGCGTTCAACAGCACGCGATTCGGCAGCAGCGAATTCGTCAGCGTCCGCGCCATCAACGGAACGTTCTCCGTGAACTCCGGCGACCAGGGCGACAACGAAGATCGCGGCCGCGACGCCCAGGTGTTCGTCAACGGACAGGCCGCGAGCGTCAAGGGCCTCACGGCGAGCATCCGAACCGCGGGACTCGATCTCGTTGCGGAACTCAGCCAGAACTTCGGCACCACGACGGGTTCGGACAGCTTTGCGATCACCGGCGGGGGCGCCAACTTCCAGATCGGTCCCAACGTCAACGCGGACGGCCGCGTAAGCGTCGGCATCGAATCGATCACGACGGCAAACCTGGGGACGGTCCAGGATGGCTTCCTCTCTTCGCTCGGGACAGGCGGCTCGGCGGAGCTGGTTTCACCGGAGAATCTGCCGGCGGCGGAACGCATCGTGACGGCGGCCATCTCCCAGATCTCTACACTGAGCGGACGACTGGGTGGATTCCAGGCGAACCAGGTGGAAACCAACCTGAACAGCCTCAGAGTCGCGTTGGAAAACGTCACGGCGTCGGAATCGGCGATTCGCGACACGGACTACTCGGCGGAAGTTGCCAACCTGACAAGAGCGCAGATTCTGCTCCAGTCCACAACGCAGACGCTGGGAATCGCGAACCAGATCCCGCAGTCAGTACTGTCATTGCTCGGCTAGTCGCGAGGCGTGACCCCGTAAGGTCATACGCGGCTTGAACTTTGAATTACAAATCGAGGCGTGTGGCTTGGAGGAGGATCGTCCGGCCCACGCCTTGTTCCATTCCGCGGCCAGGTTACTCCGATATGTATGGAGGACGGCGCGGCGCAAGGGGCGGACAGAACGCATCGGCGGGATGCGCCGATCCTGCGAATCGCATACCGGATCGACATGGACGTCTGACGGTTCTCACGAATCTTCGCCGATTCAGGAGCCACACGAGATGGCGGCACAACCTTCGCAACGACCATCCTGCACGAAGCGCGGTCATATTCTGACGTGTTACGTCGACGGTAAGAAGCGATTTCGCGCAATGTTCGTCGATTCGGAGCGGGCGCCGACGCCGCCGACGGTCGACGCGGGTTCGGCGCGCGGCGCGGAAGTCACGCGCGCGTCGCTGACGGCGCGCTTGTGGGACATCGGATGCTGACGCCGGCGTTGCGCGTCCGACGTCGGGAATCCTGATCGATGTCCGCCGCCGATTCCTCGCGAAGAACGAGTCGTTGATGACGCGGGAGCCGCACACCCGCCCTGGAGATCGTTTTCTATGTCTGCCATTTCAAGCGGCGTCGGCCTCGTTTCGGGGCTTCCGATCAATGAACTTGTCGAGTCGCTGATCGCGGCGCAACGCGGCCCCATCACGCAGCTGACGAATCGCGTCAATACCGTGTCGGCAAGCCGTGCGGCGCTGTTGCAGGTCTCGGCGCAGCTGCTGTCGCTGCGTAATTCCGTGTCACGTCTGACGGCGCCGGCGACATTTCGAGCCACGGCCGCGACGTCGACGAATGAGTCGTCCATCCTCGCGACGGCCGGGGCGGGCACACCGCCCGGGCAGTACACGTTCAGCGTTCGCAATCTCGCCTCGACGCATCAGTTGATTTCCACGGGCTTTGCGACCAGCGATCGTTCACCTGTCGGGACCGGTGTGCTGACCATCGAATCGGCCGCGGGAAAGGTCAATCAATCCACGTCGCTTTCGCTGCTCAACGGCGGCGAGGGTGTGCGCGCGGGGCGCATCCGGATCACGGACAAATCGGGCGCTCAGACAACCGTGGATCTCGTTTCGGCGCGCAGCGTCAACGACGTCATCAGCGCCATCAATTCCGCCTCGGGCGTGCAGGTGCGGGCGAGTGTCGACGGCCGTCGGCTGCGAATCGACGACATCTCCGGCGGCGCCGGTTCGCTGACGATCGAGGAAGTCGGCGCAGGAAAGACGGCGTCCGACCTCGGCGTCGTCGGCGTGACATCGTCGAACGCGATTGTCGGGCGAGATGTCGCGTTTCTCGGCGACAGCACGCTGCTCCGCCAGTTGAACGACGGCAATGGTGTTCGCACGCAGCGCAGCTCCCCTGACTTCAAAGTGACGCTGGGCGATGGGACGGCGCTTCAGTTCGATCTGTCGCAGAATCTGACAGAAGCGACGCCGCTCTCGCTGTTGAACTCGGGTGGCGGTGTGCCGGATGGCGTGATCCGCATTACCGATCGGTCCGGCGCGAGCGCCGAAATCGACCTGAGTGGCGCCGAGACGGTGGGCGACATTCTGACGCTGATCAATGACAACACGGAGATCGACGTCGAGGCCAACGTCACACAGGGGTTCGGAAATATCACGATCAGGGACACATCGCTTCAGGACGGCGAGGAGGCCGCCGGCGACCTGTTGATCGAGGATGTCAGCGGCGGGGCGGCCGAAGCGCTGGGGATCGCCGGCGCCGTCGATGCAAACGAACTGAAGGGCGAGGATGTCTATTTTGTCGATACCGTCGGCGACGTCCTGCGGCTCATCAACAACGCGCCGGGAAACGACGGACGGCTCATCGCCTCCGTGTCGGAAGATGGTCTTGGCATCGAACTGACGGACACATCGGGCGGACCATTACAGGTGGCGTCGATTGGCGGATCGCGAACGGCGCAGGATCTCGGCCTGATCATCGGAACCTACGACGGCTCGACCGCCACGTCACGCCGATTGATCTCGGAGCTGGATACCGTCCTGCTGCGTTCGCTGAATGGCGGTCAGGGCGTGGATCTCGGCGGCCTGAACATCACGGATCGCGCCGGTAACGGGGCGGCTGTGAATCTCAGCGGCGTCACGACGCTGTCGGATCTCGTCGATGCGATCAACGCCGCGGGAACCAACGTGCGGGCGAACATCTCGTCGTCGGGGCTGGGGCTGTCGCTGACGGATCTCACGCAGGCGCAGGACGTGACCGGCAATCTGAACGTGTCCGGGATCACGGCGATCTCCCTCGGTATCGATGCGAATGTGGATGGCGCCGACGTCGGCGGAAAGAACCTGCAGCGTCAGTACATCAGCGAGGCCACGCGACTGGAGGACTTCAACGGCGGCGTGCCGCGCGGGAAGTTCAGGATCACAACATCGACGGGCGCCACGACGACGGTTGACCTGACGCAGGGCGATGAGCGGACCATCGGCGATGTGCTCCGCGAGATCAGCACGCGACTCGGGGACGGTCTGACGGCGCGCATCAATGACACGGGCGATGGCATCGTCGTCATCGATTCCTTTGGTGGCGCCAGCCGTCTCAGGATTGAGGAATCCGGCGGAACCACGGCGAAGGCGCTGAACATCCTCGGCGAAGCGGCGGAAGGACAGGAGTACATCGACGGTTCGTTTGAAGAGCGAATCACGATCGGCGCGTCGGACAGCCTTGACGACGTTGCGAACAAGATCCGAGAAAGCGGCGCGAATGTCAGTGTCGCCGTCATCAACGACGGTTCGGGCAATCGGCCCTATCGGCTCAGTATCGCCTCGGAGAAGTCGGGTGTCGCCGGCGCGCTGGCGCTGGACGGCGGCGCGTCGGGGCTCAGCTTCGATACCGTCTCCGCGGCGCGCGACGCGATTGTGACCTTCGGGCCCGCCGACGCCGACAGCCCGCTGGTCTTCAGCACGAGTGGTAACACGCTGAACAACGCCGTGGCCGGTCTGCGGCTGAACCTGATCGGCGTGTCGAGCGAGCCGGTCACTGTGACAGTGACGCGTGACCAGGAGTCGGTCATCAGCGATGTGAAGGCGTTCGTGACGGAGTTCAACGACGCGATTTCGCTCCTGGATCGATTGACGAGCTTCGACAGTGAGACATTCGAACGCGGCATCCTGCAGGGGGACGCGACGACGCGGCGGGTGCGACAGAGCCTGACGAGCCTGATCAATACGATTGTTCCGGGGACGGAGTCCTCCTTCAACAGGTTCAGCAGCGTCGGCATTCGATTCGACACAGGTGGCCAGATTTCGCTGGACGAGGACAAGCTGCGCAGCGCCATCGAGTCGGACCTGGACGGCGTCGTCGAGCTCTTTACGACGCAGGAGACGAACAAGGACGGCGAAGTGACCCGCCGCGGTCTCGCCTACCAGATCCAGGCGGAAATCGATCGACTGACGGACACGGATGGCGGAACGATTCCGTTGCGGGATCTGTCGCTGCAGACAAGCGAGGATCAGCTGAACAGTCGAATCGCCCAGCTCGAAACGCTGCTCGACGGCAAGCGGGAGCGGCTCTTCGCGCAGTTCCAGAACATGGAGAGCGTGATCGCCCAGCTGCAGAGCCAGCAGAACGCGCTGGGGAGCCTGGCGTCACTGGCTTCGCTCTCGGCGTCGGCCTAGGTTCACGGCCGAAGCGGCGTCACGTCGCGAGCGCGGGGCGGATCGATTCATCACTGACGGCGTCGTCGCTGCGCGCTGCGGTCATTTCGGCGCGGGTTCTTCGATTTTTCCGGTAACCGCATGAGTCCTGCTTATCCGGCCTGGCGCAACGACCGATGAACGTTGCGCGTGGTCTGTGAGCGCCGCGCTCAACGAAAACAGCGACTCAGGGGTTCGCTCGCGAATGTACGAGAACAACTCGAACGAGTATCTGAAGAACGCGGTCATGTCGGCGTCACAGGAGCAGTTGACGCTGATGCTGTATGACGGCGCGATTCGATTCGCCACGCAGGGGCGCGATGCGTTGGCGAAGGGAGACTTCGAGGCGTCGTGTGAGAAGCTGATTCGAGCGCAGAAAATCGTTCTCGAGCTGCGCAATGGTCTGCGATACGAAGTGAATCCGGCGCTGTGCGAGCAGATGGCGGGGCTGTACGGTTTCATCTACAACCGCCTCGTGGACGCCAATGTCAGGCGAAGTCTGACGCTGATCGACGAGGCCCTGAAGATCCTGCGGCACCAGCGGGAGACGTGGCAGCTGCTCATGGACAAGGTTCGCACGGAGCAGATCAATCGTCACGCGGCGGACGACGCCGACGATATCCGCATGTCGCTCAGCATTCAGGGCTGAGCCCGCGCCACACGCGCCGATCGACAGATCGTTCCACGCCTCAATCCGCGGATAACTGGCGACGCCGCTTTCGCTGGCCGATAATGGTCGGGCGATGTGCCGACCGAACGTTTGTGGCGTCGGCGGCGTAGACCCATCGGCGAATATTGCATGAGCTCGCGACGATCCTCAGAGGTGTTAATCATGACTTCCCACGGCAAGATTCGACGGATCGCTTTCGGATGGCTCGCCATGGCGATGTTCTGTGGCGGCGCAGGCGCCCAGACGCAGCCGGGATCACCCCCCGCGCCGCCGCTGGATCCCGTTCAGGCGATCGACGCCGCGATTCACGCAATCGACACGGGAGATCTCCAGACCGCGGATCGGCTGATTCGCGAAGTCAATGCCATCAACCCGAAGATGAGCCGGCTTCAGCTGGCCAGCGGTCTCTATGCAAAGGAACTGCGACGATTTCCAGAGGCCATCGAGGCCCTCGGTATCTACAACGAAACCGATGAGGGACGTCGTGACTATCGCGGATGGGCCGCCCTCGGATCGGTCTTTCTCGACTCGTACATGTACTCGTCGGCGATCGGCGCCCTGGAGAAGGCGCTGGAACTGGCGCCGCTGGATGAGAAGGAAGGCACGACTCGCGCGAAAATCGCCCTGGACCTGGCCCGCACGCGCATCGGGCTGAATAACCCCAAGGATGCGAAGGAGTCGATTCGGGACGCGCAGTCGAGCGCGTCGCAGGACGCCGAGATTCAGTCGGATGTGTGCGAACTCGCGTCCAGAGTCGGGGATGAGGACACGGCGCGAGCCGCCGGCGGCGCCGCGATCCGCGCCTATCGTTCGGAGCTGAGTGTCAATCCGCTCAGCATCTCGGCGCATCGCGGTCTGGCAAGGTGCTACGAAGTGCTTCTCCAGCTGCAGAGTCGAAAGCTGGCCGGCAATCCGAACGACGGCGAGGCCTTCATTGAGGGTGCGCGCCTGCTGAGCGATCTTGCGGAGATCGAACGGCGCACGCGATTGCTGGACGCGCGCGGACTCGTTCTGCAGGCGCTGGAATCAAACGCGTCGTCTGTCGAGTGGCGCCTGCTCGCGGCCACTTATGAGATCGAGCTTGGCGCGATGGGGGAAGCCCAGGCGCACATCGACGACGTTCTGAAGACGGATCCGAACAACGCCAACGCGTTGGCGCTGAGGAATCGTCTGGCGCCCGCAAATCGGTAATTCACTTCGACGGTACGACGAAACGCTCAATATTCTCATTCACGGCGCGCCGAATCGCTGCGCCGTTTTCGCCGTTTCCGGATCTCAAAACCGTGACTCGCGGACAGGGATCAGGGGCCCTGGATTTTCCTGCGCCTCGACGCGCGATTCCGGCGCGTCTTACGGACGTGCGCGGGTGCGTAACGTGTTGAAAAATCGGGTCTTACGGACTACAGGTTGCGTCGAGTTTCTCAAGGGCGCTACCGCCGGGAGACGATAGAACTGGGCGGGCTTATCGGACAATTGCGAAAGCCCCGACTTGTTTCTAATTCGATGTCCGGGCGCGGCCGATAACGTCACTGACGCGCCGCTGAAAGGGCGACTTCCTTGTCGCAAATTGACAAATTTAGAAATAAGAATCGTAACGCGAATCGAGCCTGGCGTCGCCTGGCGAAGCCGGCGTTCGCGTTGTCCCTGTCCACGCTCGCCGGTTGCAGTGGCGGACTGTTCCGCCAGGAATCGGCGCCGCCGATCGTCGCCAATGAGGCGCCGGTGGCTCCGTCAGACACGCGGCGTGTGGATTCGCCTCGGCGATTTCCCGCGGAAGATCTGATGGGGCGAACGCCGGGGCGGCCGGATGTGTCGCTCATCGGCATGGCGGCCAGCGACCTTCGTCAGCATACGACGCTTGTCGACGGCGCCGACTTCGATCCGACGATCGATCCGTCCGGCGACTCACTTGCGTTCGCGTCGACGCGCTACTCGCGCAACAGTCACCTGTACATCAAGTCCGTCAGGGGCGCGACGATCACGCAGATCACGGATGGTCCCGCGAATGACGCGCAGCCGTGCTTCGATCAGACCGGGACTCGCCTCGCCTTTGCCAGCGATCGCGCCGGCAACTGGGACATCTGGCTGGTTGACGTCAGTGGTCGCAATCCGATTCAGATCAGCAACGATCCCGCCCAGGAGATGCATCCGACGTTTTCGCCGGATGGCCGCCACATCGCCTATTGCCGAATGGACTCGGGACGCGGCGTGAGCACGATCTGGGTGGCGGATGTGGAGAATCCGGGCGTCAAGCGACTGATCGGCGAGGGCATGTTCCCGACGTGGTCGCCCAAGGGCGATCGCATCGCCTATCAGCGCGCCCGTGCGCGCGGTTCGCGCTGGTTCAGCATCTGGACGGTGCAGCTGAACGAAAACGAAGCGCTGTACCCGACGGAAGTCGCAAATCGCCCCGATTCGGCGTTGATCACGCCCGCGTGGTCGCCGGAGGGAACGCAGCTGGCGTTCTCAATGGTTCGACAGGAGGGGATCGAGGGCGAGACGACGGCGGACATCGGCATCGTTGACGCGGATGGACGGGGTTTTCAGCGTGTGACGACGGGGGAGAGCGCGAACCACGGACCGGCCTGGGGCGCCGACGGACGCATATACTTCAGCAGCAGGACCGCGGAAGCGGAGACGATCTGGAGCGTCAAGCCTTTCCGGCCGCCCGTCTTTGAGAACGCGCCATCGGCGACGACCTCGAACACGCGACGCGCGGCGCTCGCGGAGGAGACCGAGGAATAACGCCGCCAAACGCCCCGGCCCGTGGCCGAGGGGACCGCATTGCCGTGTCGACAGGGTTTCGACAGGCCCGACACGATCTCGAACATGCGAAATCTGATCGATCTGAGTAACGCATCCATGCCATTTGTTCGCCGCCCATTGTCTGACGCCCGCAAGCTCCTCGTGGCCGCATTGCTGCCGGCGATGGCGAGCGGCTGTTCCTTCGGTGAACGACGCACGAATATCTCGCCGGCGTTTCTGCGACCCATGACCGTCGCCGTGGCGCCCGTGCTGAACTTCAGCGGTGAACTGCAGTTTGATGCGAGCAAGGCCGCGGATCTGCTTGCCTCGGAACTGACCTTTGTCGACGGCGTGACCGTCCTTCCCGTCAATCGCGTGATTGCGACGCTGGCGGCGCAGGGCAGGACGCAGATCGAATCGCCCGAGCACGCGCTGGAGACGGCCGAGATGGTCGGCGCCGACGCGATCATTGTGGCGGGCATCACGGAGTACGACGCGTACACGCCGAGCGTGGGGCTCGTGCTGCAGATGTACACGCTCAACGGCGCTGCGCCGGCGGGATTCGACGCCGTGGAGGCGTCGCGCATGCCGAGCCCGGTGGCGAGCGCGCGATATCACGATCCGCACGTACCGACAAGCCAGACGCAGATGGTGCTCAACGGCAATCACAAGGATGTGCGGGAGCGCGTCATGGAGTACGCCAAACCGAGAGAAAATGCGGATATTCATCTCGGTTGGGAGCAGTATCTGAAAGTGCAGACGCTTTATCTCCGATTCTGCTGGCATGAGGCGATTGATCGTCTCATGAATCAGGAACGCGCCCGTCGGCTTCGACTGGCGTCAGAGGCGGAACCCATGGAGGTCCCCGCATGAATGAGTCTCAACGACAGTTATCGCTGGTAAAGGGCGGACATCGGTATTTGTTCCGATACACGCCCGGTAACGAGGCCGACGTGATCGGCGCGTTTGCGAGCCTGGCGTGTGACGCGGATACGGAATTTGACTGGTTCGACGCCGCCGTGTTGAGCTATCAGATGGGCCGCCGACTTGAAGTGGAACTGGACGAACTGGACGAGCTGGACGAACTTCGCAGTTCGTGAGTTATTTATAAACCCCGGTCGGGATTGGCCCGATACGGGAGCAGAGCCTGCGGACGGAGCATCCGCAGCAAGCAGTGTGTTAGACCCACACGACGCTTGAAGACCTGGGCTCGGGTGGGACGGCCGTGGAGCGGGCCTTGGCCAGGTTGCAGTCAACTGTGTCAGCATTCGCCGAGAAGAGTGTCGCGATCATGAGTCACGAACATCCTCTGGTCTCCGAGTTTCTTAACTACCTCCGCTACGAGCGGCACTTTTCACCCCATACGGGTAAATGCTACGCGGCGGACCTGCATCAGTTCAGCCAGTTTCTGCTGGGCGGACCCGAGGCGGCCATCAATGCCGCCGCGCCGGTCTCCCGGATGCAGATGCCGCAGAACATGCAGCAGCAACAGCAGGCGTCGGGAGCGCCCGGCAGTGTCGCGGTTGCGACGCAGACGTCGGCGCAGACGGACACGCTTCGACAGAAGCTGCTCGCCGCGGACGCCAACCAGATTCGGTCCTTTCTCGCGTTCCTGACGGAGCGTGAGTACAGCAAGGCGACGGCGGCGCGAAAGCTCGCCACGCTTCGCAGCTTCTACAAGTTCTGCCTCCGCCGCGGATACATCCAGACGAATCCCGTCGCGACGATCCGCACGCCGAAGCAGGAGAAGCGCCTTCCGAAGTTCCTCGACATCTCGCAGATTCAGAAGCTGCTGTGCACGCCGGACGACACGACGCTGCTCGGCGCCCGCGATCGCGCGATGCTCGAGACGCTCTATTCGACGGGCGTTCGCGTCAGCGAACTCGTCGCGCTGAACGTCGATGACCTCGATCCGGTCAACGGTCAGCTCCGCATCCGCGGAAAGGGCCGCAAGGAACGCATCACGCCGATCGGTCCGACGGCCGTCACGGCCATTCGACGCTACCTCGACATGCGTCAGAAGGATCCGCGAAATACGTCGTTCGATCGAGCCGCCATGTTCGTCAACAAGCACGGACAGCGACTCAGCACGCGAAGCGTTCGCCGAAAGCTCGACAAGTACCTGTCGGAAGCCGGCCTCGATCCGTCGATCAGCCCGCACACGCTGCGACACACGTTTGCGACGCACATGCTGAACAATGGCGCCGACCTTCGAAGCGTCCAGGAACTGTTGGGCCATCAGTCGCTGAGCACGACGCAGGTGTACACCCACGTGACGACGTCGCAGCTTAAGAAGGATTACGACGAGAGCCATCCGCGAGCGTAGGACACGCACGATTGGGTGGAGGGTCGAGAGAATACGCACAAGTAACTTCAAGGGGCATGGGTTGAATCTCTTCAATCCAGCTCCTCTTCCTTTTTTTAGGCCATGGGCCTCGAACACACCTCCAATCTGGGTGCAATTGAAGTTCGAGTAGGAAAGCGCCGATAAGAGAGCTGGAGTCGGCAGTTTTTGCCTACACAATGGCAAGTTTCGTAACCGGGAAAGGTGCCGAGCGCCGATAGGTTGCAATAGATGAGCGGCGACCCTTCAATTCGTCCTGAGAAGATTGCGATTGCTCGAGCACGGCTTGCTGCCGGCTACTACGAGACGCCCGGCGCGATTAGTCGCACCGTCGACCAAATGCTGGTCGAGTTCGATCGTTGTCCGGTAGGGGAAGGCGATCCCTATCGCGACCTTGCTGCTAATCTGATTGCCGGCAATTTACCTGACATCGCCGATGTGCAAGATCTGGACTTCGAATCCAGGGTAACTGGCGGCAGAGTCGACGCAATTCTGCCACTTAGATTGGAATCGCTTCCTGGAAGCGGACTTTGGGGATGCTGGCAACGAGAGTATAAAATTGATAGTATTCTGGTCGAGTCAAAAAACTACTCGAAGTGTGTCGGCAATTCTGCGGTCGATCAAACGCTCAGGTATATCATGATTACGAAACGTGGGAATTTCGCATTTCTGGTGAGTCGCAGCGGATTCTCCACTGGAGCACGGAGAACTGTGTCCGATTTAGCCAGACATTGCAACATCCTGATTCTTCCATTTAGTCACAATGAATTGAAGTCGTGGTGCGATAGTTCATTGAGCCAGATCGAGAAAGATCGAATACTCCGAGTCAAGCGAAACGACATCTATCGAATGGCGGGATAGTTGTGCATGCTGACTTGTAGCGACTTCTGCTGAATCGATCGCTGGCTGGGCGGTTTCTTCATCGCTGCCAGCACGTTTGACACGATGATCTTCTCGCTCCGATATGTAGCGATTCCGCAGGAATCCCTTCCTGCGCTCCCCAGCCGGCGCCGCGTCGGCCTCGCAGGACGCGCGGTTCGTTCCAATCCGAACCGCGATCGCAATCGAGTCGCGACACCGAGCCGCGACCCTCAGGGAGTCGGGCGCGCGCAGCCGGGCGAACGCGGCGTATCCGAATCGACACGCAGGGCTCGATGGCGTATTCGGTGTCGGGCATTGATCGAAAACGACACGGAATGTTAAAAGTCGCCAGGCCACTTGCTGACGCGCGTGGCTCGGAGTTCACACCGAGCCGCGACCGTCAGGGAGTCGGGCGCGCGTAGTCGGGCGAACACGGCGACTCCGAATCGACACGCGGGGCTCGATGGCGTATTCGGCGTCGGGCATTGATTGAAGATGTCACGGCATGTTGAAAGTCGCCAGGCCGCTTGCTGACTCGCGTGGTTCGGATGTCACACCGAGCCGCGACCGTGAGGGAGTCGGGCACGCGTAGTCGGGCGAACACGGCGTATCCGAATCGACACGTGGGGCTCGATGGCGTACTCAGCGTCGGGCGTTGATTGAAGATGTCACGGCATGTGGAAAGTCGCGATGTCCGATCGCAACTACCGTCCACAAGCCAGCAGCGCCCCGAGTTTTCGAGCGATGATCAGCCGTTGCATGGATTGGATTGTCAGTGCGCCGACGCCCAGCCACAGAATTCCATACAGAATCCCCAACAGGCCTTCACCCGCAAACCGCAGGAGGCTGTCCGGCTTCTCGGAAGAGGCAAGAAACTGAAAGGCGATCGGTGGCGCCATCAGGACGACGACCACGAGCGAAATCGGCAGACACGTGAGACCGCGGCGAAGAAACTCGCGGCGACGCCGGGTGATCGCCGCGCGGAACGTTGTACTGGATCGCGCGAGCGTCTCAATCAGACTCATCAGTTTTGCGCGTTCGCGCCGCGATTGGTAAAACACGTACGGTCCCGATGGTGTGTGGATACTGACTTCGTCGTCCAGAAAAAACGCGTCGGTATCGATCACGTCGAGCGCGTCTTCAAGGGCGACATCCACAACGCAATTGCCTGTGGAGTCCAGCAGCGCGAATCGATTGTTCCGCCAGGACAATTCGCGGATCTGACCCTTGTAGCAGCCGAGCGCCGTCGCGTTGTCATCCTCCCGCGGCCGGTCGCGGCGCCAGTCAACAATCGCCCGCCATGTCAGGAGGAACATGATCCCGAAAAAGACGGCCAATGATGCGATTCCCAGTGTCATCGCAATTCCGCCGACCCAGCCGCTCAGCATTCTGGCGGTTGGCAGCGTAATACTGGCAATGAAACTCACGATCACGATCACGATCACGAAGAACGAAGGTGACGGAATCGCGCAGGCCCTGCACATGATGATCGACTTCCGATTCGGTTTGCGCCCGCCGATTCTATGCCGGCTTGTTGCGTGGATTCGACCGGTCGGATCAAAAAATCGTTCGTCGGGCGCTCAGGCAGGCGCCCGGCAAGTGCGCGATGTGATTCAATCGCGCCATGCGCCTGATGATCAGCGCCGTCGGCTCAGCGGGCTGGGCCCGACGGCGTATTCGGCGTCGGGCATTGATTGAATATGACTCGGAATGTTGAGAGTCGCCAGGCCACTTGCTGACGCATATGGCTCTGGCCACGCGCGCGAGCCGCGCCGTATTCAGAGCCGCCCTGTCCTCAGGGCGGAGTGAGGCTTAGTCACGCTGGATCATTCGCCACGCTGAGGACAGCGAGGCTCTGAATGGGGGCTAGTCAGCCGCGTCGCCCAGCGCATCCTTCAGCGCCGCCAGCGCGTTCAGCGCCTCGATCGGCGTGAGGGAATTGATGTCGATGGCGCCGAGTCGTTCGACGACTTCCTTCCACTCCGGCGGCGTCGGTTCCTGCGCGCCGAAGAGCAGCATCTGGTTGGCGTCTTCCTGTTTCTTCGTCGCCTTGCCGCCCGGCCCGGCCTTTTCGAACCGCGATTCCAGGTCCGCGAGGATCTTCTCGCTGCGACGCGTCACGCTCTTCGGCAGGCCGGCCATCTCGGCGACGTGCACGCCGTAGCTGCGATCGGCGGCGCCGGGGATGATCTTGTGCAGAAAGGCGACATCGCGCCCCGTGCCGTCCGGACGCAACTGCTCGCTCACGGCCACGTTGTAATTCCGAACATGATCCAGCCGCTCGGCGAGTTCCGTCAGTTCGTGGTAGTGCGTCGCGAAGAGCGTTCGACAGCCAATCTTCGCCGCAATGTGCTCCGTGATTGCCCACGCGAGCGACAGACCGTCGTAGGTGCTCGTGCCGCGGCCGACTTCATCCAGAATCACCAGCGAGTGCGCCGTTGCATTGTTGAGAATGCGGCTCGTTTCGACCATCTCGACCATGAATGTCGAGTGTCCTCTCGCAAGCTCGTCGCTGGCGCCGACGCGGGCGAATATGCGATCCGTCGGACTCAGCCGCATTGACTTCGCCGGAACATAGCTCCCCGTCTGAGCGAGCAGGGTGAGCAGCGCGATCTGGCGGATGTAGGTCGACTTACCCGCCATGTTGGGGCCCGTCAGGATCAGCAGGCGATCCGCCGCCGCGTCGAGTCGGCAGTCGTTCGGGACGAATCGCTCGGCGAGCGTCACATCGAGCACAGGATGGCGACCTTCCACGATTTCCAGAACGAACGCGGCGTCGTCGCCATCCGTCGTCTCCGCGTCGACAATCTCCGGCAGGCAGTAACCTCGCGAACGTGCGAGCTCGGCGAATCCGGCCAGCACATCAAGTGACGCCATCGCCTCCGCCGCCGCCTGCAGGGCCGGAAGACGCGCCGCCACTTCGTCGCGCAGCCGTTGAAACAGCTCCAGCTCCAGCGCCTTCGCCTTGTCGGCCGCTGTCAGGACCTCGTTCTCATGCGCCTTCAGTTCGCTCGTGATATAGCGCTCGGCGTTGCGGACCGTCTGCTTACGCGTGTAATCGTCGGGAATCTTGTCGTGATGCTGATTCGTGACCTCGATGTAGTAGCCGAAGACGGAGTTGTAGCCGATCTTCAGCGTGGGAATGCCCGTCCGCTGCGACTGCTCCGCCTGGTATTTCGCGAGCCACTCGGCGCCCGTCGTCTCGATGTTGCGCAGGCGATCGAGCTCGCTGTCGACGCCGTCGGCGATGTAGTTCCCATCGCGAAAGACAGGCGCGGCGTCCTCCATCAGATAGCCCGTGATGCGGCGACCGACCTCGTCAAGCCCGGCAAGCGACGCGCGAATCTGCTCCAGCGCGTCCGCCTGATCGCCGCCGCCTATTGCCGGTCCGATCGCGTCGCGCATCGGCTCCAGGGATTCCAGCGTTCGGCCGAGCGCCGCCATGTCCCGCGGCGTGACGCGGCCCACGCCGAGCCGGCCCAGGATGCGCTCGACGTCGCCGGCGTCATGCAGGTAGCCGCGAATCGCGCGCAGTCGATCGGACTGATCTCGCAGCGCCGTCACGGCGCGCTGGCGAAGGCGAATGGCCTCGGCGTCGCGCAGGGGAAAGCAAACCCATTCTCGCAATCGTCGGCCACCCATCGGATTCACGGTTTCATCGATCGCGCCAAGAAGGGCGCCGTCGCGATGACCATCACGAATCGTCGATTCGATTTCCAGTGATCGCAGCGTGACCTGATCGAGCATCAGGTGTTCGCCGGAATGTCGCTGGGCGATGCTCGCGATGTGGTCGAGCGAGGTGCGCTGCGTCTCGGCGAGGTAGTCGAGCAGGGCGGCGGCCGCCGAGAGCGAGGCGTCAAAGGTGTCGAAGCCAAACCCGTTGAGAGACGCCACGTTGAACTGCTTCAGCAGTCGCTTTTCCGCAAGATGCCTGTCAAAGACATGCGGCGCCCGCGGCGAAATCGCCGCGCCGACAACGGAACGCAGCTCGTCGAAAAGCTGCGGGGCCGCGTCGATGGCCTGCTCCGGCACGATGATCTCCGCGGGGCCGAGTCGCGCGACCTCATCCACGACGCGCGAGGCCGGCAGCATCTCGGCAAAGAAGCGACCGCTGGAGACTTCGACGCTGGCGAGACCGATCCGGCCCTGGGCCCAGTCTTTCCCGGTCGGGCACAGACCGACGAGCAGATTCGCCGCCGAACCGTCGAGCAGGTTTTCGTCCGTGAGGGTGCCGGGCGTGATGATGCGCTGGACGGCGCGTTTGACGACGCCCTTGGCCTGCTTCGGGTCCTCCATCTGTTCGCTGATGGCGACTTTGTAGCCGGCGCGCACGAGGCGGGCGAGGTAAGTGTCAGCCGCGTGATAGGGAACGCCCGCCATCGGGATCGGGGCGTCCGTCGTCTTGTTCCGCGCCGTCAGCGTCAGACCCAGCACGCGCGCGACAGTCTTCGCGTCGTCGTAGAATGTCTCGTAGAAGTCGCCCATGCGGAAGAGCAGCACGGCGTCGCCGACTTCTTCCTTCTGGTCCAGGTACTGGCGCATGGCGGGCGTTGGACCGCCGCCTGCGCTCTGCCTGCTGGACTTCCGAGCGGTCTTCTTCTCCGCGGATTGCCGGGTTTGTACGTCTGACGCCGCCAATGCTGACTCCGAATTGCGATGAATCCCTCAATGTAGATGGGGCGGCGCCTCCCGGCAAGGAAAGACGTCGGCGCGGCCTGTGAGTTGTGGTGTTGGCCGGTCATGAAGTGACAGGCCTCGCGCCAGGTTCCGACTTTGACATCTTATGCGTGGGCCGTGAATATCCTGCGTCAATCGACCATGAAGATCTGCATCATCGGAACTGGCGGAACGATCGAAAAGACGTACGACGAGACGGACGGCTCCCTGCGGAACGTCCACTCGGTCCTGGACAGCATTCTGCTGCGCCTTCGGCTGCATGATCTGGACATCCGGCACGTTGAACTGATGAACAAGGACTCGCTCGATCTGACAAACGCGGATCGAGAGACAATCGTCAAGGCCGTGCAGCGCGAACTGGCGGAGGCCGACGCGATCATCGTTGTTCACGGGACGGATACGCTGAGCGTCACGGGCGAGCTGTTGTGCGACAGGCTGCAGGGGCTGCGGATTCCCGTCGTGCTGACGGGCGCCATGCGTCCCTATGAGTTCCGGGATACCGACGCGATCCAGAATGTGACGGAATCGCTGCTCGCCTGCCGACTGCTGACGCCGGGCGTCTACGCCGTGATCCACAACAAGGCGCTGCAGTTTCCCGGCGTCGTGAAGGACCGCGAGCGAATGACGTTCGTCCGGAAGGATTAGGCTCCGTCTGAAAACCCATCAGGCCAGCGTTCTCAAGTAGCGTTGGATGAACGCCATTTTGATCATTCCGCTGTAATTCTTGGCGGTCTTCTCGAATCGCGAGAAGATTCGGCGGCATTC